>SCLI03000107.1_pt1 | contig 45553 bp, 56 predicted proteins | sample 7268041 | NCBI WGS metagenome assembly SCLI03 (sample SAMN10721081, study PRJNA514188) | viral metagenome | isolation source: depth-stratified mine tailings core A | place: China: Fankou Pb/Zn Mine tailings | collected 2017-10 | reverse complement strand
CCCGCGCAGACCTCGGCGCAGGTCGCCGCCGACATCAACACGGCGTTCATCGGCGCGGGCCTGGCGGCGACCGCCGATGTGACCGACGACGGATGTGTGCGGGTCACATCCACGAAGCCGGTCGGCGAGGGCGAGATCAACATGTACGGCGGGACCGCCCAATCGACCATCCAGATCAACGTCGGCGTGTACGCGGGCGCAGGCCCGCAGTGGCACGTCCACGGGCTTGCCACCGCAGAATCCGCAGCGCAGAACCTCGCGGACTCGATCAACGGCAGTCTGACGAACACCTCGCGCACCGGCCCGGACCAGTCCGGTGTGATTCAGGCGACGGTAACCGGCAGGACGATCACTATTGCGTTCAAGACTAGCGCGCCGCCCGCGACGGTCATGGGCAAGTTGGGCAACGGCGAGATCCTCTCGGTGCGCTCCTTCCACGAGACGGTTCCGGAGGACCAGCGGTTCGACGGGTACGATCCGGCCAAGGACGTTCAGGGCGTCACGTTCGGGGTGAATAGGAGCATCCGGTTCCGTGGCGGCGACAACGACGCCAAGTACCACATCGCGCTCCCGTTGGGCGCGTTGACGGACAAGAACGGCAACACGGTCCCGACCGTGGACTGCCGGAAGGTGTACATGGTCTTCGCGCCGCGATTCGAGATCGTGGAGGAAGCCCTGGAGGACGGATGCTTCCTCACCGCCCCGGTTGATCCGGGCGACACGACCTGGAGCGTGGACAGCGGGGCCAGCCTCACGGGTGGCCGGTACTTCATCGGAGACGAGTCGAGCGAGGAGCGCATCCTCCTCGTCGCTGGCGGCGCGACCGGCATCCAAGTGCAACGCGGGTACGAGTCCTCGACGCCTGCCTCCTGGGCTGCTGGCACGCGCCTCAAGAAGCTCCCGCCGATCTCCGGCTTCCAGTCCGACGTGGAGTGGGGCGCGGCCATCTCGAACATCGTGGTCACGGGAGACGCCAGCCTCAGGGTCGGCGGCGATTCGGAGCGCATCGAGGACACCGACAAGCGGTGCGTGTTCACCGGCCATTGGGAGGAGTACAAGTACGACACCGGGTGGCCGTCGCAGTGGTGGAGCATGGGCCACACGAAGCGCACCGGCCCGAGCAACGAGGCCGATGTCCGGAGCGTGACGATCAAGTACTCGGCCACGGAGGGGCACGACCTGTACCTCGGCACGTTCCTCTACACGAACTGCGGCAAGATCCGGGTCGAGGTGGACGGCGCGGAGACGGCAGAGTCCCCGCTCGATCTCTACCTCGATGAGTACGGCGGGACCACGGCCAACGTGAAGGTCGCCTCCGGCGTTGCGGCCGGAAACCACACCGTCGTGATCACCGCTCTGTACGACCGCAACGCGGCCAGCCTCGGGTACTACCTTTACTTCGATTACCTGTGGCCGTTGGTCCCGCAGGACGTTCCGGACCCGCAGAAGGAGTATCCGGACGTGTCGCTGGCCATCGACTTCGACACGGACCACGGCTACAGGAAGCCCCCGGCCTGGCACCTCTGGCATCTCCAGAAGCTCGGGTTCAGGGGCCACGCCGACGTGTACATGGGCGTCTTCTGGAACAACAAGCGTCGGCGGGTCGGCGCGAGCTATCCGTACGCCACCATCGAGTACTCGCTCGGGGAGGGCCACAGCGCGCCGCGCGCCGGAGACGTGGTGGTGATCCAGTTGTCCGGAAGCGATATGCGCCACACGGTCCTCGATGGTGAGTCCTTGCAGGATATCGTCAACGGGATGCGCGTGCTGATCAACCAGTTCTCCGGTGTGTGGGCCGACGACAACTACGGCAGCAGCAGTACGCTTCGCATCCAGTCCAAGGCTCCGTCGTGGGCCTACGGGGATATTTGGGTGCTGGACGGCGCCGCGACCATCGGCGGGGTCGTGAACGAACCGTTCGACATCAGCGCGGGCGTGAACGATGGTCTGGTGTTCACGTTTGGCGGCGGGCCGGTGGTGACCGTTACTCTCACGGCTGGCGCGTCCAGGACGGGCGCGGAGGTCGCCGCAGATATTCAGGCGGCATTCGATGCGGCGGGCGTCCCGGCGACGGCACAGCCGGTGAGCTTCGGCCAGATCTGGGTCGAGTCGCAGACGGACGTGTCCGTCGATGGGACCGCGTGCGATGTGCTCGGCTTCTTCCCCGGCAGCCAGGGCCTCGTGAACTCCGTGCGCGCCACGCTCACTGACCACCTCGGCACTCCGGGCGACGAGGGCGATTGGGAGTTGATCGACTCCGTGTCGCCGGTCAGGACGGAGGGCGCGCGGAAGTGGCTTAAGGATCTCGCCACGCAGTTCGCGGCGGCGGGCATCCTGGCCTCGTTCGCGTTCTCGATGGAGATCTACAACCCGCCGGCCCAGATGCGCGCCAAGTATCTGCACCGCGCTGGCGGCGTCGTGACGCCCGGAGACGACGTGTTCCTCAACGTGCCGTCTCACCAGATGCACTTCGGTGCGCGCGTCCGGAACTACCTCAAGCAGATGTACAAGGAGTGCGCCGATCAAGTCGCGGCGGCGGGTCTCCCCGTTGCGCTCCAGTTCGGTGAGACGCAGTGGTGGTACTTCGACAACCGCCAAGCCGACGCGCAGGGCGGGATGCCGTTCTATGACCAGGAGACGATCGATGCGTTTGCGGCGGCGAAGGGTCACCAGATTTGGCCGTTCCTTGCCAATACGGATGATCCTGCTGGCGATCCGGCGCACCCGAAGGAAACTGCTGACTTCCTGCGGGACCGGATCTGGTCCTATTGCCAGGAGGTGATCGCGTACGTGCGCGCGTCCCATCCGACAGCGGTGTTCGAGTGCCTGTGGCCGTTGGACGCGAACCAGGGCCAGCCCTCGCCCAAGAGCAAGTACCGCCAACTGCTGATGCACGTCAACCTGCCGGAGCAGTGGAAGTCGTCGTCGTACGGGATCAAGTACTTCCGCTGCGAGGGATTCGATTACGACGTGTGGAACAAGAACGTGCCGTTGATGCGCGCCACGATGAGTTACGGCGCGCAGGTGCTTGGACGGCCCGCATCGGAGTGCATGTACCTCGCGGGACTCTACGGTCCTCCGGACCCGCCGATGGCGCAGGCGTACGGCCAGTGGTTGACCGCGCCCTACTACTCGATGTGCTTCTGGGCGTTCGACCAGTACTGCCTGAACAGCAGGCCCAACCCGCTGGAGGTGTGGGTGCAATCCCCCGCAACGGCGACCGTGTACCACAAGCCCCGCGTTGCGCGTGCGGTGGAAACGCCGAGGGCGGTTGTGGTCACGCCGCCCGCTGCTGGCGCGCTCAACCGTTTCAAGTTGAACCAGAGGAAAGCCAATGGCTAACTATCCCGGTGCAATCGACAGCGCGGCCAGCCTGTTCACGCCGGTCAATGCGTTCTCCGGTGCGCCCTTGGAGACGACCACGACGGGCGCGGTGCTGGCTGGCGACTCCACGATCAACGTGTCCTCCACGTCCGGAGGCTTTGCCGCGAGCTACGGCGTGCTCTCGATTGACGACGAACTGATCGTGTACGCGGGCAAGACCGGCTCGTCCTTCACCGGATGCCAGCGTGGAGCCTTCGGGACCGCCGCCTCCGGCCACAACAACGGCGTGGCGGTGAAGGCGAACATGGTCTCGGGCTTCATCACCGCTCTCCAGTCGGCGGTGCTGGCCATCGAGAACGAGTTGGGCACCGCCGCCGCGCGCAACTATATCCGCAAGGACGGCGCGGTCACGGTCACCGGCCTCAAGACGTTCCAGGACGGCGCGGAGTTCGGCACCGGCGCCAAGTCGAGCACCGGCCTGGTACGCCTCCCCAACGCTGGCGCGGTCAAGTGGAGGAAGCAGGACAACTCCGGCGACCTCGGCATCGCGCTCGCCGCCAATAACCATCTGGCGATGGACGCCGTCATCGACTTCGCGGCAGGCCAGACGTTCGGCGCGACCACGGTTCCGGACGCCACGACGCTCGCCAAGGGCGTCGTGCAGATCGATCCGGTCGGCGGGATCAGCGTGGCTGCGGGCGTCATCTCGCTCTCGGCCTCCGGCGTCGGGCCTGGCACCTATACCAAGGTGACCGTGGACTCGTGGGGGCGCACGACGGCTGGCGCGCTCCTTGCCGCTGGCGACCTGCCCAGCCACACGCACGTGGCTGCGGACATCGTGTCCGGATCGCTCCCGTTCTCGATCCAGAACAATGGCGCGGCGGTCGGGACGCGCCGTGCGTTAAACCTGATCCAGGGCGCGAACATCGGACTTACGTTCCTGGACGCGCCCGCCAGCGACCGTGTGAACGTCACCATCGCGCTCGCGTCGGTTCCCGGCCACACCCATGGGGAGGCCGACGTAACCAGCCTCACGACGGATCTGGCTGGCAAGGCCCCGCTCACCCACACGCACGCGCAGGCCGACGTGAGCGGCCTCGTTACCGCTCTGGCGGGCAAGGCTCCGACCAGCCACACGCACGCCGAGGTCGATATCACCGGCTTGGTAACGGACCTCGCGGGCAAGGCGGCGTCGGTCCACACGCACACGTCCTCGCAGATCACCGACGCGACTGCGAACGCAACGGCGGGCACCGTCGTCCTGCGCGACGGGTCGGGCGGCGCGAACTTCGCGTATGCCGCCGCCAACAACCTGTGGGCGTACCTCGATTCGCACCTGAACTCCATCGAGTGCGGGCCATACGGATCGGCGGGCGGGCCGTACGAGAACATGGCGAAGTACTCCGAAGACTTCTCCGTGGCGACGTGGGACAAGAACGGCGGGTCCTGCTCGGTGAGCGCGAACGCCGACACCGCGCCAGATGGCAACGGCACCGCCGACCAGATCGCGGCCAGTACCGGCACGCCGATCATCCAGCAGCAGATCGCGGGCCTGTCCTCGGGCGGCACGTACACGTTCTACGTGTGGGCCAAGGTCGCCTCCGGCACCAAGAAGGTGTCGCTGGCCATCGTGGACAACGGGTACGCATCCTACCTCGCCGGTCCCACGCAGAAGACGCTCACGACCACGTGGCAGCGGTTCAGCGTCACCGGCACTCTGGCCGGAGGGCAGACCGGCCTCTGGATTGTCGTGCGCCAGTACGCGGGCAACGGCGACGATTGGTCCTCCGGCAACATCCTCCTGTGGGGCGCGTGCCTCCAGCAGGGCACCGACCCGAAGAAGGCGTACGCGCGCACCTGGGGATATCAGGCCAGTCCGGTTGCGGCCGGAGTCGCGTGCGGCGCGCTCCTGGTCGTGGCCAAGGACAACAGCGAGTCGCCGTTCAAGGTGCGCGGGCCTGGCTCCAACCTCGCGGACCACACGCTCCTGGAGGTCACGGCGGCGGGCGAACTGATCATCGCGTCCGGTTCTGGTAACGGGTATCGCTTCGCGGAGATCGTGGGCGCGAGCAACCCGTCCGGATGGTCCGGATGCCTCAAGGTCAAGAACCCCGCAGGCGTGACCGCAGGGTACATCCTGCTCTACAGCAACCCCTAGCCGCGGACTTGCGGCTATCGATCAGCAGTTCGAGTCTTAGGGCGAATCTCGGACCGATGGTTCAACGCCTTCTGGATCACGTCGCAGGCAAATTCGTCCAAACCCATTCCGGCCGGCTTCGCTCCGGCGATACGGATCAGTTCTTCGACATCTGATTCCTTCGGCGTGCGCTTCTCTGTGAGTGCCGACAGGACGCGCAACGCCGTCTGCATTGCGTGCAAACTCTGCTGCATCTCTCTAGGCCCCCCTAAGCCATTCTATGCCACATATTGCCAGAAGCCAGGGAGGTTCGACCCAACTTTGAAAGGCAAACCGATGAAGTTGACGCTGGACCACACCCAGCGTCTGAACCTGCACGCGCTCTTGGGCGCGCAGCGGGCAGACGTGGGTTCTATTCGCGCGATCTGGGCAGTCCAGGATCGCATCGCGCTCGACGCCGACGAGGAGAAGGCCGTCGAGTTGAAGCGCGAGATGGTGGCGGGCCAGGAGCGCGCGGTGTGGAATCCCGCGCTCTCCATCCCCGCCAAGGAGTTCGAGTTCACCGATCCGGAGGTCGCCCGCATCCGGGCGGCGATCCAGATGTGGGACTCGTATGGGGCCAACGCCGATCGCCGTTGGCTCCAACCGCTGGTCGAGACGCTGTTCCCGACCGAACCGCCCGCACAAGGAGAAACCAAATGAACGCACTCAGTATCATCGCCCTCATCGCCAAGTACCTGCCTGTGGTGATGAGCACCGTCGTCGCCGTCGAGCAGAGCGTCCACGCGCCCGGAACCACCAAGGCGCAGGTCGCATTGAACACCATCCAGACCGCCTCGCAGATCGCGGGCGAAGTGGTGCCGGAGGAGCACGTGCAGACGGTCGCTCATCTGGTCGATGGCGTCGTGGACGTGCTCAACAAGACCGGCGTGTTCACCAAGGGCACTCCGGAGTCCGCGCAGTGAGTCCGCAGGAGATCGCGGTCGGCCTGTCGCTGCTCACAGTGGCAGGCACCGCGATCAACGTGTTCGTCGGCCTCCGGCTCGCCGCCATCCAATCGAAGTTGAAGGCGGATACCTCCGCGCTCGAAGTCACTCTCGTGAAGCAGTTCGTCACGTGGAAGGACGACGTACTGGCCACGCTGAATGGCAAGTACGTGAGCGCGCAGTTGATCGCGGAAATCCGCGGCAGTCTTGGCCGGGAACTCAATCAACTGGAGACGCGCGTGGATCGCATCGAGAAGCGATGCGAGGAACGCCCCAAGGAGTGCATGGCTCTCCGGTGTCACACGCCGGAGTGACCCCAACGGAGGCCCCATGTCTCTGGCTCGTGTCCTGGTCGCCCGCGACGTTGATCCGGGCGACCACGCCTCCGGCGCAGACCCGCTGGCTCTCTCCACGCCCTCCTGCCGCCGTTGCGGTGGCCTTGGTGCGATCCGGAAGCGCCGGGGATACCGGACGTGTGGCTGCGTTTACCGGCGCGTCTTCCGCGCCTGCTTGACCTCGTACCACCACTGCCAGGCGTCGATGGGATCGGCTGGCGCGGTGCAGTACGAGCGCGTCGGCCACGCGCAGGGCCGGTGCGCCATCGTCGCGTCTTTCAAACGAGCGGAGTATGCCGCCGACTTCATCATGCTGGCGCGGCGTGTCCTCGCCAGCCGGCCGATTGAACTGGCCGTCTTCGAGGCGTACCACGTGGACGACCAGGAGTGGCTCGTCGCCGTGCCGCGCGTCAACGCCAGCCTCCACCTGCCGCGCCCGCTGAATCGCGGGGCGTTCTTCCATGCCGTGTATCGCGCGGAGGGACTGCTCGGCAAGGCCATCCTCCAAACCCACCCGTACTCCCTGTTCCCGCCACGCTCGTACTTCGCGGGCTTCACAATGTCCGCGAATTCCCTCGCCTGCTCGCGCGTTCACCCGCGCTAAATCATTGCCCGCCAGAGGCTTCCAACTCCTTCCGTTTCTGTCGGTTGAATTGTATTTCGGACTTGTAGCTACAATGCTCGTTTATTTTGCAGGAATATTTGCCGGGTAATCAAACATTTCGCTCAAAATCTGATACATCGGGTCAGGTCGATAGCTTGACCGATGCAGTACGTGGGGTTACTTTCGGATTGTAGTTCACAAACGGGAAACGCCACAGGGCGGTTCGCCACGGAGCAGGAAACGGCGCGAGACGGGTAGCTCGCGCACTCACTAAACCTTCAGCATCCGGTGGGTCACAATTCGAACGCCCGACGTGTCCCTAAACGCAAAGGACGAGCGGAGAGGCATGGCCACGAAGTACAGGAAACCTGCGCGCACACGCCAGCGCACGAACCACCACGGCGTTCCGCAACTGGCGGCGCAGATCGCGGGCGTCTCGGTTTACACCGTGTACGCCGTGATCTATGGCCGGGTGAAATCCGCGCATGTCGCGCGGGCCATCGAGGACGCTCGCCGCCAACTCCAGAAGGCGAGGAAGAAGGCCGCATGATGACGACCGTCTCGCTCGCCGCCGGCCGGATCATCGTTCGGCCTTCGCTCGTGGACCTCCTTCAGTGCTCGCGGCTGGGTGGCCGCTGGGAAAACGCCGTGCGCGGCTGGGTGTTCCCCGCCACTGCGAGCCAGGCCAAGCGGCTGCGCGCCAGCCTGCGCCACGTGCCCGGTGCCGACGCCACGGTGTTCGAGAGTTTGATCTCCGGCGCACAGCCAAGGACCAGGAGTGATCCACCTGCATGGAGCGAGGCCACGGTACCCACCACGCCTGCGGTGGCGCCCGTGGCCCCGCCGGAGCCTCCGGCTGAACCGGAGGTCCTGGTCCCGCAGGGGATGAAGACGCGCCCCTGGCGACACCAGAAGGTGGCTTTCAAATTCTGCCTCGACCACTTCAGCGCGGGGCTGCGCGGCATTCTCCTGGCGATGGGCATGGGCACAGGAAAGTCGCTCGTGGCTTGCATGCTTGTACTCTGGCTCGCGGCACGGCGCACGCTGATAGTCGCACCCTTGCGCGTGGTCCAGGTTTGGGTGGCGCAGTTCGAGAAGCACGTCGGCCTGCCGGTCGTGCTCGTTGCTCTTGACGAGGATATCGGCTCCGTGGCCGACAAGATGCGCGAGGCTGGCGTGAAGATGGAACTCGCGCGGGTCCTCGGCCAGCCGTTCATCGCGGTGATCAACTACGATTCGGCCTGGCGCGACCCCTTCGCGGAGTGGGCTGAGAAAGTGACGTGGGATCTGGTCATTGCGGACGAGGCTCATAGGATCAAGGCTCCGGGCGGCAAGGCCAGTCTCTTCTTCAAACGGTTGCGGCTGCGCGCCGCCCATCGCGTGGCGCTTACCGGTACACCTATGCCGCACGGCCCGATGGACATTTACGCGATCTTCCGCTTCCTTGATATCTCGGTCTTCGGTCCCTCGTTCACGGCGTTCCGGACCAAGTATGCGGTGATGGGCGGCTACCAGAAGCGCCAGATCACCGGCTTTCAGAACTTGGACGACTTACAGCGACTCATGAGTAAGGTCACGTTCAAGGTAGGCGACGAGGTGCTCGACCTGCCGCCAGCCACGGACGTCACTTACAACTGCGCTCTGACTGGCGAAGCCGCGCGGATCTATAAGGACTTGGACGAGGACTTCGTGGCTCGCGTCCAGGACGGTACGATCACCGCCGCGAACGCGATGGTGAAGCTCCTCCGGCTTCAGCAGATCACCGGAGGCTGCGTACCGACCGACGACGACACCATCCACCGTATCGACAGCAGCAAGCAGAAGCTCCTGGCCGACGTGCTCGAAGATATCGGCACGGATCGCGCGGACGGTTTCGAAGCCTCCGGCGAGCCAGTGGTGGTGTTCTGCCGGTTCGTGGCCGACCTGCTGGCGGTCCACGAGGTCTGCGAGCAGTTGAAGCTCACGTCGCTCGAACTGTCGGGCAAGCGGGACGAACTGAAGCGTTGGCAGGCTGGCGAAGCGCAGGTGCTCGCCGTGCAGATCGACGCTGGCAGCGAGGGCGTGGACTTCACGCGCGCCCGCTATTCGATCTTCTACTCAGTCGGGTACTCCTTGGGCAAGTACGACCAGGCGCGCAAGCGCACGCACCGGCCCGGACAGACGAAACCCGTCACCCACATCCACCTGATCGCGCGGGGCACGGTGGACGTGAAGGTCATGCGCGCCCTCGAAAAGCGCGCGGACATCGTGCAGTCGATCCTCGCGGAGATCAAAGGCAACTAGCAGGAGACGAACAGCATGGATAGCACCAAGGCGAAGGAGTACGTGTGTCTGGAACGGCGCAAGGACTCCCTCTCGGCAGAACTGAAGCAGGTTGAACAGGATCTGAAGTCTCTGGAGCGCGTGGTCGTTGACGAGATGGTCAACGCGGGCTTCCAGGAGATCAGCGTGGATGGCCGGAAACTGAAGCTCGTTCCGGACGTGTACGCCAGCCCCATCGAGGACCGCTGGGCGGTTGTGGAGGCCCTCAAGGAGGCTGGGCTGGATCAGTTCATCCCGCAAAACTACAACGACTCGCAACTGCGGGCGTTCGTGAAAGAGATCGCGGGAGAAGTAATGTCCCGCGCGCAGGACGAGGAACGTGTGGCGAGCGCTGAGGACGTTCGCGCGGCGCTTCCGGAACCGTTGGGCAGCGCGCTCAAGGTGTACCTCGGCCACAAACTCAGCAGCCGCAAGGCTTGAACGGAAAAGGAGAACTATGTCGGACATCGTAAAAGCAACCCCCGCGCCTCTCGCGCTCTCCATGCCGGAGGAAGAACGGCAGGCGGTAATGGCGGCGTTCGCCGTCAACTGCGCGAGTGGCAGCATCACCGAATTCGATCTGCCGCGGATCAAGGTCAACTCGGGCACCGCGCTCTGGTTGATCCCCGGCCTGGAAGGAGACACCACGGCTCAGTCCATCGAGGGCGTGGTCGTCTCGGCGCGCGACACGCGCGTTTACTACAAGAGCAAGGACGCCGGGAACGTGCCGCCCGATTGCTCGTCCATCGACGGCGTGCATGGAAAGGGCGATCCGGGCGGCGAGTGCGCGGCGTGTCCGCTGGCGCAGTGGGACTCCGGCGAGAACGGCGCGCAGGCCTGCAAGCAGGTGAAGCAGTTGTTCATGCTGCGCGGTGCGTCGATGCTGCCGGAGGTCGTCTCCCTGCCGCCCACCAGCCTGAAAGCAATCCGGCAGTTCTTCCTGAAGCTCGCCACGCAGGGAATCCAGTATTACCACTGCATCCTGCGGGTCGAGTTGGAGAAGGCGCAGAACGCGCAGGGCAAGGTTTACGGCAAGGCGGTGCTGAAGTTCGTGCGGAAGCTCTCGCCCGATGAAATCAGCCGCGCCGAAGAAGTGCGTGCGTTCGTGGAAACGTTCTCCACGCGCGTCACGCCTGGCGCCGCAACGGAATAAGGAGGCTCGTTTGTTCCCCGAGACCATTCTCCAGATGAACAACGGAGCGACCGTCACTGAACTCGGTGAGGCGCTCGAACAGGTCGTCGCCGCCGTGCGCGCGGCCGGAAAAGCGGGATCGATCACTCTCACGATCAAGGTGGCACCGGCTTCGAAGAAGTCCACCGACGTGCTGATGGTCGAGTCCCAAGTGAAAACCAAACTGCCCGAACCGGAGCGTGGCATGACGATCTTTTATGCCACGGAGGACAACCGCCTCGTCCGGAACGACCCCAAGCAGCAGATGCTCCCGCTGCGCGTGGTCGATATCGAGCAGCAGCCGAAGCAACTCAAGGAGGTTGTGTAAGTGGCGTACGACTATCGCAACAGCAATCAGGAGACGCAGCAGTTTGGCGACACGCAGGCCGCGATTGCGGCTGGCGCGGCGTTGGGCGATCCGCGCTCTCCCTGCGTGGACGAAAAGGCGGGCGTCTTCACCGTGGTTCCGAAGGATTACCACGTGGTCGATCTGGAGAAGTTTCTCCCGCGCCCGTTGCGGATCAAGGAGTCGGTCAACCTGTACGACACCGACTCGTTCATCGCGTACGTGAACAACTTCAAACTGCCCGTGTCGCGGATCTTCTTCAACACGGTGCAGGAGGAGTTCATCGCGGTGCTGGATTACCACGAGGTCGAGACGGCGGGCTGGTGTGGCCACACCGCCACGTTCAAGCCGCGCCGCAGCGTGGAGTTCGAGACGTGGATGGCCAGCAACCGCAAGCAGTTCACTCAGGTCGATTTTGCCCGCTTCCTCGAAGAGACCATGCCCGACATCGTGGAACCAAACAGCGCGGATCTGCTCCAGGTCGCGCTCACGTTCGAGGCCAAGAAGACTGTGGAGTTCTCTTCCGGAGTGCGGCTCTCGAACGGGCAGATCCAATTCCAGTTCGATGAAGTGGTCCGCGGCACGGCGCAGAAAGGAACGATGGAAGTTCCGGAGCAGTTCATTCTCGGCGTTCCGATCCACGTCAACGGTCCCGCGTACCGCATCCCGGTGCGCCTGCGCTGGAGGCTCCAGGAGGGAAAGCTCATCTTCTGGTACGAGATCGTTCGCCCCAACCGCTTCATCGAGGACGCGCTCAAGGAGATCCGCGAGCGCGTGGCTGGCGAGACGACGATGGGCATCCTCGCTGGGAGCGTCGGCGCGGAGTAACTCGTGGCGGCGGGTCGCGCGTCGGCCCGCCGCGCAACAGCCAAGAAGGTCGAGAGCACCAGGCAAGTTGAGCGAGCCATCGGGACCGGGAGTGCCACTTATTACGCGCGAGCCATGCCGCCGGAGAGAACCAAGGTCATGGAGCGATCCATAAAGGTCGAGCGCGCCAGGACGCCAGCGAGTAACAGCAGCACCAAGGAAGGGAAACACAGTGGAGCAAACCACCGATACGAGCGGGGCACCCGATGTTGTTCGGCGTCTCCAGCGCGACCTTGCAAAGGCCGCAGTCAGTCTGAGCATCGATGAGGCGCGGTATCTGGTCGATGCCTATTACGCGATGCAGGAACACCGCAAGGCTGCGGCCAATCAGGTGCGCGCACTCGCAGAGTCGAAGGAGCCGCACGAGGTCCTGCGCTGGCTGTTCGAGCAGAACGAGACGGTCGAGAAGCAGATCAGGCGTGCGTTGAACTCGTGGACGGACGGGCTTCCGGCCGCGCGGTGGGCGAAGTCGATTGTCGGCATCGGCCCCGTCATTTCGGCGGGGCTGGCGGCGCACATCGACATCTCCCGCTGCGCGACGGTCGGGCGTATCTGGCGGTTCGCGGGCCTCGATCCCACCGTCGAGTGGAAGAAGGGTGAACGCCGCCCGTGGAACGCGGGCCTGAAGTGCCTCTGCTGGAAGATCGGGGAATCCTTTGTGAAGGTGTCCGGACGCCCGGACGACTTCTACGGCCAGTTGTATCTCCAGAGGAAGCAGATCGAGCAGGAGCGCAACGAGGCCGGTAAGTTCGCGGACCAGGCCGCGCACAAACTGGAGCGGTTCAACATCGGCAAGAGCACGGATGCGTACCAGGCGTACGCTGCCGGGAAGCTCCCGCCGGCCCACATCCACGCGCGGGCGAAGCGCTGGGTCGTGAAGTTGTTTCTGGCCCACTACCACCATGTCGCGTGGACGCTGGCCACCGGCACGCCGCCGCCCAAGCCGTACGTCATCTCGATCCTCGGCCACGCCGACATGATCCAGCCACCGAACTTCCCGATGCAGGAGGTGGCGTGATGGACGTGCTCGAAGGAATCCTTGAACGCATCTCGCAGACGCAAGAACAGCGGGACGTGTACCTCCGGCAGGCCGAAGAGGAGGAAGGCAAGATCGCCAAGCTGGAGTCGATGTACTACCTGCTCGAAGATCCCACCACGCAGGAGTTGATGAAGGACGTGGTGGTCGGGCTGGCGGTGCAGAGCGGTGTGGCGGTCCCGAACGGCAACAAGGGCGACGGCGGCGAGAAGCACTACGTCGGGATGCAGCGGGTCCGCGAGTACGTGAAGCAGGTCGCGGCGGGCCAAACGTTCACGGTCCACGAGATCTACACCGCCAGCATCTCGCACCGGGGCCACGGAGATCCGAAGTACCAGCATCCGGAGTTCGAACGCCAGCGCAAAGCCAGCATCAGCCTCGCGCTCACGTCGATGGCCAAGGGCGGCGACCTCGAAGTTGTCAAGCAGGGGCGCGGACGCGAATGCACCGTGTATCGCCGCGCGGAGGGCAAATAGCCATGCCCGAGAACGCGAAGACTCCCTGCACGTGCCAGGAGTGCATGAAGGACAAACTCGCCCGCGCGTGTCTGGCTGCGCTCGCACGGCGCACCGGCAAGACCGGACTGGTGGTCAGGTACGACGAGATCGACTATGACTTCCCCGACGACGAGATCGATCTGGTGTGCGACGGGGACGCGCAGGCCGTCCGGATCACCGCCACGTGGTTGCCCGCCAAGCCGGAGGTGCTGCCGTGAGGCGGCAGCCGGTCCTCGAAAAGAGCGTGGTCGCGCGGATCATGGCCGCGCTCAAGAAGTACCCGCACATCGTCGTCCGGAAGCGCCACGGTACGGCGATGGGGATTGCTGGCGATCCGGATCTCTACGGCACCATCAACGGTCGCCACTTCGAGATCGAGGTCAAGCGGCCGGATGACCCGTCCTCGCAGTTGACGGAGTTGCAGACCAAGCGGCTGCTGGAGTGGAAGCTCGCGGGCGCGATCACCGGAGTAGCGCGGTCAGTTGACGACGCACTCGCCCTCCTGGGCAAGCAGCACGCGCGCCCGGAGGAACTCACGGTGTGGCTGTGCTCCGGCTGCCGCACATGTCGCTATCACGGAGTGGACGCGCCCGCACGGTGCCCCGCATGCGGCCACACCCGGTTCGAGGAGGAGAAGCAGCGTGTCGATTGATAGCAGGCACTCTCCGCACCTCCTCTTCGGGAAGGACGACCGCGCGGACGGCTTCGCCGTCGAGGTGGACACGGTGGAACGCCGCCGCGCCAGCCGTGCGCGCAGGCACCTCGGCGGTCACCTGCGCCCGATGGCCGTGACCATCAAGACCATCATCGAAAACCACAGGCGCAGGGCGGCAGAGATCGAGGCCAATACCGGCGCGTGCCGTGTGCTGATGAAGGACGGCGTGTGGCTGGTTCCGGAGAGCGAGAGGCCCCCGCTCAAATGATCTACGGGTCCGTCTGCTCCGGCATCGAAGCGGCCACCGTCGCGTGGCATCCCTTGGGCTGGACTCCGGCGTGGTTCGCGGAGATCGACCCGTTCGCGCGGGCGGTCCTCGCGCACCGTTTTCCGGAGGTTCGTAACCTTGGCGACTTCACGGCGATCCGGACGCACTGGCTCCGGCGCATCGGAACATCTCCAGTTGACCTTCTCGTGGGAGGAACCCCCTGCCAGTCCTTCTCCCTCGCCGGTCACCGGCTTGGATTGGATGACGCGCGTGGCAACCTCACGCTGGAGTATCTCCACGCTGTTAAGCGCCTTCGCCCCCGCTGGCTCGTGTGGGAAAACGTCCCCGGTGTCCTGTCGATTGACGAAGGACGGACGTTTGGAACCGTCCTCGGGACGCTGGCTCAGTTCGGGTATGGGCTGGCGTATCGCATTCTCGACGCTCAGTTCTTCGGAGTGCCCCAGCGTCGTCGTCGGGTCTTCGTTGTTGGATGTACTGGAGGGTGGCAGGCTTCCGCTGCGGTACTTTTTGAGTGCGACAGCCTGCGCCGGGATCTTGCGCCGCGCCGAGAAAAGGAAGAGATCGTTACCGCCATTACTGCGAACAGCCTTGGAACGTGTGGCGGCGATCCCAAACAGGCACAGGCCGGTCACATCCTTCCCGCCGCCGTCGTTGGCCACTCCGTAAGCGCGAAGTGGGCGAAGCGCGGCAGCGGGCCGTCCGGTAGCGAGTACCACAACCTCGTCGCGCACACGCTCCGTGGCGCGGGCTTCGACGCAACTGAAGATGGCTCCGGTAAGGGCATCCCCCTGGCGGTCGCGTTCTCGTGCAAGGATTACGGCGCGGACGCATCGGAGGACGTGGCGCCCACGCTCCGGGCGATGGGCCACGACGAGTCCCACCCCAACGCGGGCGGGCAACTGGCGGTCGCGTTCCGTGGCTGCGGGCAGGACGGCTTTGTCCCGCGCGAGGTGACGCCGCCTCTGGTCTCCACCGATGGCGGCAACACGACGCCGATGGTGTTCGAGGCGCGCTTCGCGCGCAACGGGCGCGGCGCACCGGACGTAATCTCGCCCCCACTGAAGGCGCAGTCCGGATCGACCGGCAAGGGCGACGGCGCACCGCTCGTGGCCTCGTGGGTCGCGGTGCGGCGGCTGACTCCACGCGAGTGCGAGCGGTTGCAGGGCTTCCCCGACGATTGGACGCTGGTGCCGAACTACCGCCAGAAGCTCCGGCCCGACGAGATCCTGGAGGTCGCGGAGTACCTCCGTATCTCCCTCGATGAAGCGCGGCGGCTGGGCGCGACTCCGGACGGCCCGCGCTACAAGGCCATCGGCAACTCGATGGCGGTGCCGGTCATGCACTGGATTGGCGCGCGGATCGACCACGTAGATCGCGTACTTCGGGAGGCGGCGTGAACCACGAACAGATGGATCTGTTCGAGCATCGCGGTCAAGTCTGGGTGCCGCGCGACCAGGAGCACATGCATGTGTCGCGTGCGGGTCAGCACCTCGTCTGCTGTGAATTGGAAGCCCGCTTTTTCTGTGCGGCGCCGATGCCGGAGGGCCTGCCGTTTGATGTGGAGATCCAACTCCCGCACAAGCCCGTGCGTGTGCAGGTGAAAACCACACGCAGGGAGCGGTCGCCGGGAAAGTACCAGTGGTATCTGGGCGGCGCCAACCGGTGGAAAAGCGACGGATCTCGGCAGCGCAGGATGTACGACGCGAGCGAAGTGGACGTGTTCGCATTTGTCGCTCTCGATATTCGCAAGATCGCGTTTTTTCCCACGCCGGAGGTCCCGATTGCGACGTTGAGGATGGAATTGGGCGCGGCGGCATTTGCGCCCCCTGATGTCGTTGGCGTGACCCTCGCACGGTGCATCACGGAATTCAAGGTGGCGGCATGATCTGCCCCGGTTGCGGCAAGGGCGAGTTGCTGTTGAAGGAGCACGACAGCATCGAGACGCACGGGCTGGAGTGCGGGCCGTACGAGCATTTCCACGACGAATGGTGGGAGTGCCCGGAGTGCGGCGCGCAGTTCACCGACCGCGAACTGGAGGCGGCATGAATCTGCGCGAGGAGCTGCGCCGCCTCCGTGAGAAACAGGCCGCGCCGCAGGAACCCGCGTGCCAGCCGTCGCTCCTGGATGCCATTCCGGCCGACGCACCGATGGACGACGCCACGATCACCGTTTGGAACGGCGAACAGTTCGTCGCATGGAACACGTGGCTGGCGAGCGCGCCCATCGAGCGCGACGAGACGCCGCAGCAGGACGCGCGCCTGGCGGTCCCGAAGGACGCGACGTGCATGGCTGGCGAGTGCAGCGGGACGAAAGTATGGCTCGTGAAGGACGGCGAGCGGTGGTTGATGTACGCGGGATCGCGCAAGGCGGGCGGGAGGCGGCGGGACTTCGCCACGCCGTTCGTGGAGCACGCAATCCGGACAGCAGAGCACTGGTACGGCGCGGCCGGCGGCGGCTGGCGCGCGGAAAAGGGAAGCGATGGGACTGCAAGGCAAGCCGCGGATTTACCTCCGCAGGATTCAACCGTTGAAGGACGGGCTGGCAAGCGAGGACACGATGATCTGGATCTGGATGGGCACGAACCCGGTCGGTAAGGACTGGAACCTCGGCAGCGTGGCGTTGACCCCGCTGCACCGCGCGATCAAAGCGTACACGAGGAGGGTTTGCGCCGCCGCCAACCACGGGGCGCCGCTGCGTGGCTGGTTGACCGGAAGGCGCGGGTAATGGGCACGCGCTATTTCCGCACGTACAGCGGGAAGCATGTCCACCCGCTCTCTCCCCGTCCGGAGGAGATCGATATCGAGGACGTGGCGCACTCGCTCTCGCAGATGTGTCGCTTCCTCGGGCATACGGAGGGCTTCTATTCGGTCGCGCAGCACTCCGTTCACGTAAGCGAGCAGGTGCCGCGCGAAGACGCCTTGTGGGGCCTCCTGCACGACGCGAGTGAAGCGTATCTCTGCGACCTGCCCTCACCCATCAAACGCGATCCGGAGATGAGCATCTACCGGATCGCTGAAGACCGCCTCATGTTGGCGGTCTGTAAGAAGTTCGGCCTGCCGCCGAAGATGCCGCACTCCGTTGCGGTCGCGGACAAGGTGCTGCTGGCCACTGAGTTCCGCGACGTGACGACGATGGACGATCCGGACTGGATCATCAACGAGTGCGGCCAGAAGCCGTTGTGGGATTACCACGTGGTGCCGTGGCCTCCCATCGTCGCGGAGTGCCGGTTCATGGAGCGCTTCCAGGAGTTGACCGCATGACGCCTCACGCCTTCCTCGACCTCCTCTGGCAGTACAAGCCGGAGGAGCAGTACATCCTGATCTGGACCTTGCAGGACAAGCGTTCTCACTGGTTTCAGGATCTCGGCAAGGCTGCGGATTTCGTCGCGGCCACGACCGCCACCATGGACGTGTACGTCGGCGTCGGGCTTTCGAAGGAGGACCACGGCCCCACGTTACGGTGCAAGTCGGAGCAGGTGTCGGGCATCTGCGGCATCGGGACCGATCTCGATCTGAAGTCGGAAGCGCACGGCAACAAGCCGCTTCCGACCACGCTCGTGGAGGCGCTCTCGATCCTGCCCAAGGACCTGCCACCGACCATCATCATCGCCACGGGCAATGGCGCGCACGCCTGGTGGCTGCTCAAGGAGCCTCACACCTTCGAGACGGAGCAGGAGCGGGCCGACGTTGCGCGCGTCCTTACTCGCTGGCACACCATGCTCCGGCTGAAATCGGCGGCGCGCGGCTGGGTGTACGACCGGCTGTCCGATCTGGCGCGCATCCTCCGCATTCCCGGCACCCTGAACCACAAGGACCCGGCCAACCCGAAGAACGTCATCGTCCACAGCAAGACGGAGCGGTTCTACAACCTGTCCGACTTCGAGGAGTACCTGGACGACGCGCAGGTGCCCGACCCGGAGGAAGAGGAGCGGGCGGCGCGCGAATGGAAGGAGCGGTTCGCGGACAAGCCCATCAGGATCGAACTCGCCGCCAGCATCCCGCAGGAGATGCTCGACACGTGGATGGACCCGAAAAAGGTCGATCCGCAGACGGCGATGAGGTTCCGGAATACCTGGAACCGCCAGCGTCACGACCTGAAGGACCAGAGCGGTTCCGGGTACGATCTGGCTCTCGCGTGCTTCGGTATCGACGCTGGTCTGTCGGAGCAGCAGATCGTGGACCTGATCATCCACCACCGGAGGCTCCACAAGCTCCGGGCGCGCACGCGCCTCGACTATTTCCAGAGGACCATCTCGAAGGCCGAAAAGAGGACGGGCGGCGCGGCGGCGGCAATCCCCGCCAGCACTCCGGCCACCACGACCGGCCTGGCTGCGCCACAGGGCGCGCCCGTTGCGCCGGAACGCCGGGATGCGACCGACACTACCACCCAGCCTGCGGACGCGCCAGCCACGCCCCCTGCGCCGCCCGATCCGGAACTCCAGAAGGCCATGCTCTGTAAGCGGATTTCGGAGACGCTGGGCATCCCGGTCCTCCGGCTGGTGAAGATCACCGGCAAGGAACCGCAGTACCGGATGGAGTTGGCCGACGAGCAGAAGATCGAGTTCCCGAATGTGAACAAACTGATCGCGTATGAGTCGGTGCGGTCTGCCATCGCCGCCACGCTCGGCAAGATCATTCCGAAGATCAAAGCCAAGGAGTGGGAGGCTCTCTCGCAAGTTATGCTCGACGCCTGCATCATCGCCAACGGCACGGAGGAGACGGAGTGGGAGGGCGCGGCGCGCATGTACCTCCACAGTTATCTCGCGGAGACGAACTTCATCCCGTCTATCGAGGGCGTGCGCCTCCAGGATCAGCGCAAGCCGATGGTCATCGACGGCGAGGTCACCGTCTGCGCTTCGGATCTCCAGACGTACGTGAACAAGACGACCTACCAGAACCTCTCCGTCAAAGCCGTCGCTGGAATGCTGTCGGCCATCGGAGCGGTGAGCATCCGGGTGCGCGGTCCCAAGTTCAAGGACCAGTCCCGGTGGGTGTTGCCGATCGCCGAGTTCGATCCGCAGGAGTACCCGCAGACGAAAGGAGGAGAAGCCGATGCCGCCGTCAACTGAGCAGCGAGCAACCGGCACGTTGGAAGACATCGGCCGGCGGGACAATGAGATCACTTCGGAGTACCGGATCTTCGGGCCTCCGGGCACCGGGAAGACGACCAACCTCACCCGCCAGATCCGGCGCGCGGCGGATCGGTACGGCGCGGAGTCGATCCTGGTAACGTCCTTCTCGCGCGGCGCTGCCGCGGAGTTGACTGGCCGCGATCTGCCCATCTCGAACGACCGGGTGGGCACCCTCCATTCCCATTGCTGGCACGCGCTCAGCGGCCCGGAGATCGCGGAGTCGCACGTGGGCGAGTGGAACAAGGACCACCCGAACCTTGCGATCACCCAGCAGAGGCAGCAGGGGAAGCTCGAAGGCGAGGAGTCGGAGGAGGAGGACGACGACCAGAAGAAGGGCGGCGACGAACTGCTCGCGCGGCTGGGCCGGTTTCGCGGACGCATGATTCCCAAGGCGTTGTGGCCCGCAACACTGATCGAGTTCGACAGCCTGTGGACGCAGTACAAGCAGGACAACGGGCTGCTAGACTTCACCGACCTGATCGAGAACTGCCTGCGCGACGTGGCGTTCGCGCCCAAGAACCCGTCCGTCATCTTCGCGGACGAGGCACAGGATTTGAACGCGATGCAACTCCAGTTGATCCGGAAGTGGGGGCGGCACGCAGAGTACTTCATCGTGGCTGGCGACGACGACCAGACGATCTATTCTTTCACCGGCGCCACGCCGGAGGCGTTCCTCGACCCCGACATTCCCGACGACCACAAGATCATCCTCAAGCAGTCGTTCCGGGTGCCGCGCGCCGTTCATGCGTTCGCGGAGGGTCTGGTGAAGCCCCTTACCCGCCGCCAGGCCAAGGAGTATCTGCCGCGCGATGCGGCTGGCGCGCTCTATCGGGACCGCGACACCTACAAGCACATTGAGTGCGCCATCCTCCGCGATGCGGAGAAGCACCTCGCGGCCGGAAAGACCGTGATGCTCCTGGCCTCCTGCTCGTTCATGCTTCGCCCGCTGATCCAGGTGCTCCGGAAGGCTGGCATCCCGTTCCACAACCCGTATCGCAAGAGCAACGGCGTGTGGAACCCGCTCCGGCTGTCGAGCAAGCGGGTGACGACGCCCGGCCGCATCCTGTCGCTGCTGGTAGCGCACCCGGATTTCGGTGAGGACCATCGCGGCTGGACAAACCGCGACATCGCGCAGTGGGTCGAGGCGTTGCGCGCGGAAGGCATCCTCCGGCGCGGCGTGAAGGGGAAGCTCAAGAACGCCGACCTCGACCAGCCGGCCACGATGGAGCGGTTGGACGACATCTTCGAGACCGGCGCGCTCGACTCGCTGGTGGAGGCTTGGGGCGGCAACTACCGCGACCTGCTGGCGTGGTGGCGGTCGCGGGTGACGACGGACTTCGCTGAACGCGTGAAGTATCCCGCCGAGATCGCCGCCACGCGCGGGCCGCACGCCTTGCTGGAGACGCCGAAGGTCGTGGTCGGCACGATCCACTCCGTGAAGGGAGGCCAGGCCGACGTGGTTTATCTGTTTCCGGATCTCTCCCAAGCCGCTGACGCGCAGTACGGGCGCGGCGGCGAGGACCGCGACTCCGTGATCCGGCTGTTCTATGTTGGCGCAACGCGCGCCTTCGAGGAGTTGCACATCTGCCAGCGGGTGGCTTTGGGTATCCCGTTGTAGGGCGCGCGGCCGCGCGTAAATCGTTGAACTTAGGGCACTTGCTTTATGGACTCCACACCCGGTAACCTCCGGTCGCTGTTGACTGGAGGCAGCCAATTGAAGACGCGAGTACAGCATCCAGAAGTACATGAGCGGAAGGATCGAGGCGAATACTACTGGTTCTTCCGCTACCGGAAGGATGAGATCCAACCGGACGGCACGGTGCGGACGACACGTGCTTTCAAGACGCTTGGCCCGAGCAAGGGCAAGGACGCGTGGACGATCACGAAGGCGCGCGAGGAACGCGACAAATTCCTGGCCGACCTGAACAAGGCGACGACGACGGTGCAGGCGGCGATGCAGCCGGACCCGGAGGACGCGCCGACCGATCCCGGCGAGTTCAAGTTCGGCCCGCTCGCGGAGATGTGGAAGCGCGATTACGTGGACAAGGTGGCGGCTGGCAAGCACCTGATCGGTTCGCAGACCAGGATCAAGTACAAGTGGTGCCTCGACAAGATCATGCCCCGCTGGAAGGACGCGCGCCTGAAGGATCTGAAAGCCAAGGACGTGCTGGACTGGCTCCAGGAAGTGAGCACCTCCTGGTGGGCCATGTCGGGCCTGCGGAACGCCATGAGTGGAATCATCACGAAGGCCACGGAGTGGGAGGTCATCCCGCGCTCGTACGCGAACCCGATGCAGTGGGTCAAGCTTCCGAAGAAGTGGGAGGTGTATGAGAAGCGCATCCTCACGCCGGAGGACACGGCGCAGGTGCTCGCGCGGCTGGAAGAACCGAACCTGCTGATCTGCGAGACGTGCCTCGACACCGGAACGCGCATCTCCGAAGTGCTGGGCCTGATGATCAAGCACGTGGATCTGAAGAACGGAACGATCCGAATTGACCAGCGCCACTGCCGTGGCGACATCGACGCGCCGAAGACGGCCAAGAGCAAGCGCCTCCTCACGCTGGGCCAACTTACCCAGCGCTATCAGAAGTGGATCGGCAGCCTGAAGCGCAGGGGACCGAACGATTGGGTCTTCCCGCAGGAGGAGGATCTGAGCCAACCCCGGTGGGATTCCGGCGTCCGGAAGGCTCTCAAGGATGCGGCGTGGTCGATCCGCGCGGACGGTGCGCCCGACGAGGACACCGGACTCGACTTTCCCGGTTTTGGCCCGCACTCCCTGCGCCGCGCGAACATCACGTGGCGGCAGGACGTGGGCGGCAGCAGCATCGAGGCCAGCAAGATCGCGGGCCACTCAAAGGTATCCACGACGCTCGATTACACCATCGTTGGCCTCAACCGCCAGGACGAACTGACCCGCCGCATCCAGCAGAAGCGCGCCAAGGCTGCGGAGGAGACGGACAGCACGAAGCCGCCTGTAACGACGCTGCTGGCGGCGCAGAGGAAGCGCGCACGCATCGCCCGTGCCGCGATCAAGGATCGCAAGGCCGACGTGGTCGAGATCCAGAAGGGCGCGGTGGCGTAGGATAGCAGTACGGGCATGTCGCACCACGATGGCGATGATCGAGTTTGAGGATCACAGCGAGGAGAACCAGAAGGCTCTCCTCGCATATCTTTCTGCGGGGTACGCGCACTGGGAGCGCAAGGACCCACGTGGCGGCGAGTGGCGCCGCCTCCTCGCGCGCCTGGCGAAGTGGGTCGGAGGCTTACTGATCTACTGAAGCTGATAGTTCGGTGGCTGATAGCTTACCGACGTTACCAGCCAATTGCCATCCGGTTGCTTCCCAAACGCAACCTCCATAGCCTGGTCGGTCGGTCCCTTGCCGAAGATCGTCTCCGATTCACTCGTCATTTTCACGTGCGTCTTGCACGTCGCCCTAGCGGTCGTCTCAGAATTCAGCAGCAGTTGTTCACAGGCATCGACGACCAGATGGCCCAACTTAAGAGTGGCCCCCTGGACAGTGTCTTTCGGCAGTTTGCTTGTCCAGCTATAGACAAAGACCTCCTGCTGGATGTCGCCGCTCTCGGCGCGCCCGTTCGCGCGGAACTGGCTATTCTGAGCACTGACAAACGGGTTCTCCTGGCCGGTGTAGTACGTCCCCACCAACGCATCCGGTTGTCCTCGGACCAGGGAGACATTCAGGGTGCGACTACGGGTTACCCACCGGTCTGAGATCGGGTTTTCACGCTGCTGGAAACTCAGCGTTAGATTTGAAGGACCGTTCCTCTGGATCGCACCGTTCACCGAACCCGCCTCGCAGCTATTGCCAAAACACGTTTTAAACGAACCCTGCACCTGAGGTGGTTTGCTCGTGGAGATCGTCCGGAGTTCGAGTGTGTCGTCCAGACGAGTCGGCCCCATGATGTTGATCTCATGACCGCCGCTGAACTGGCCGGCGAGGTTGGGATATGCCACCATTGTCTTCCGTTCTTCGATATAACCCGCCTGTATCAAGCGCTGAATCCCTGCCGCCTGGAGAGGCTGCGGCATCTCCGGACCAAGCTGGTTCGTGAGTGCGCCTATGAAGGTTCCTACCGTACCTTCATTCTGTTTATCCACATAAGACTGCGCCAACTTAGCAGCCCGCGACTGGGTTAGCGTCTTGCTACAGCCACCGCAAAGGAGCGAAATGCCAAATGCCAGCACGATCAGCGATGCGCGATTCATATGTTAGCTCCGTTGGAGAATGAGAGTCTTATATACCACATTCACTTCATCAGCACAACCGTACCGCAAAGATCGTCCGTCCTGCCTGGACAGCGATTGGGGCGCCATTAATTTCCGTTGCAGCTTGCTCCAGGAGTCGGAGACCACCACACGTACCATCCGTTTTGGAAGTTCTGGCGTTTACATCCGTTGCTTCCCCAGTCGAATTCCTCAGATGTCGGAATGCCGATTTTGCTGTTCTCGTAACCCTGGCTGGCCCAATAGCTCAGAATGCCAGCGAAAACAGCATAGGCGGTGCCGTTATATTGCACGATCCGAGTGTTGGCGCCTCCGGTGGTCTGAAACTCCTGCCACTCAAACGCCTGGCCGTCGATGCTGCTGCGTCCGCTCTGGCGATCATTCGTGGGATACCCAATTGATCCGGTCGGCCCGCCAAGACGGCCATCCGCAGTATATTTGTTCCACATCCCGCCGTAGATCTGGTAAACCGTGCCTGCGCAATTCCGCTGCATGAGGACTTCTGTTTTCTGCTGCGTATCGGTCGCCTTGAAATACTGAATGCAACCAGGGCCCGAGGGGCTCACCGGATTATCGGTTGGCAAGACGGAGTACGTGTTGAACTGATTCCTATAGAAGGCTTGCACCCACTGGTTCGGGTCGGTCGATCCATCGCCGGGTTGATACAACCCGCCGTTGCCGCCATTCCCGCCGCCCGATGTCGCCGCCACGTTCGTTATCCGGAAACCGTAGTACGTCACGCTAAAGTCGGATGTGAGGCGGATCTTGACAGTGCTGCCAGGGACGGTGATGGTCCTGCCAGCGAGGGCAGTCCCCGTGAACGGGCTTCCGGCAACGCTGTTGCCATTTCCGTCCGTGACGTAAATATAATCGTAGTTCTGCTCCACCTGGGTCTGTGAATCGAAAGTTACGGCGATCGCGGCGGGGTTTCCCGTCAGCGTGTACGTCCACGTGTTGTCATAATTATTCGAATAGGGATGTGGTGATTCTGGGTACGTCGCGCCGCCGCCTCCACCACCTCCGCCGCTCCGATTGGCCGCGATAACCTGACTTGGATGGCGCGCGCCGTCGTTCACCATTTTTTGAAGATTAATGTAGTATCCGTTAGGATCAGATGCGCCACCGACCCAGTTGCTGCTGTCGCCCAGCATTGTGTAGGTAGGAGAGTTCTTGGTGTTCGGGTGCCGAATCTCGAAATGGAGGTGCGGCCCGGCGCCGGGGTCCATTATGTAGCCGAGAACGTCATCCTTGTTTACGCAACGGCGCGAACCATTGACGATGTCTCCCGGAACGTTCGTGATATGCAAATAGATCGATGTGATGCTCCCAACCGTCTCGCTCGGATAGGAATAGGACTGGCCGTTTGACGAACCGCTGTCGGCAGGAATGACGAATGAACCGCGATGGTTTAGAGCAACGATCCACCCGAGGGTACCACGTGACTCGACATGGACAACCTGGCCCGCTTCAATCGCATAAACTGGCTTCCCGTAATCGTCGCCCTCATTCTTGTTCCAATCTTCACCCGGATGATATCCGCCATAAGTGCTTAGGTAATGCCCGAATCCGTTAGACGGGACGCTCCAATGTCCGTCCTCGGGAACGGGGTATCGGAAGTTCGTCGCGGTCTGACATGTGCCACCCCCGCCGCCGGTCGAACTCTGGATGGCCGTCAAACCCGTGTAGGTATTGCTCGGTTGGCCGTCAGGGTTTATGACTTGCAGGCCGAAGGAGGTGGTCGAATCATTCGGCTGGCCTACACGGACAACCAGCCGAACCTGCGTCGGACTATCATAAAGCGCCTGAGAACCGGAATCGATGGGCCAAGGCGTACTCCCAACCCAGAGCTTCGCGCTGAATCTTGGTTGAAACCCCGTGCCGGTCAGTGTGATCGTCGTATCCGCACCGATGGGAATCGATTTCGGATTCGCGTCCGTAATATTCGGAGCGCCGCCACTCGGATTGGTCGGATTGCTGATCGTGAACGGGACGGAAAACACGACCGAACCACCATTGAGAACTCGGGCCTGCCATTGGCCGAAACGGTTGGACGGCGTGTTTGAGATCCCCAGGGATGCTCCGGTAAAACAATACCTGCCGGAAGACGAAGACCAGCTACCTCCATTAAGGACGGTCCCGTCGGGCGCTACCCAGTCGTTCGTCACGTAGTCGCTGTTGGATTCAGTCGCCTCAAAGTATAGGTAGACGGTTCCGTCAGAAGGCACGAACGTCGATTCCGCGGACGGCACTACGCACCCGCTCTGCGGAGGCGCTTGTTTCGTGACCCTTTGATTTGCCACGTCGCTTAATGCCAGCGCGGCCGGAGATAAAAGAATAACGGCCAAGGGGATGTGCACAAATCGAGATGTTCTCATTTTCAGCGCTCCTACTCGTTCACAATCCTCCGCGCGCACTCGGACGCGCGGCACCAACCACACGCACAACTTCCACTTCTCGCCCTTCCTGGACGACACGTCCAACCAAACTCCCGGTTTCCAATAACTCTAGTCGGAGCATCGCACCAGTTTTTTCGGCTGACAAGGGATTTTTCTCTGTTTTGACCAACCGCCTGTGTTCGCAATGTGATAGACTGATCGCGCTTCAAGCAAAACCACGAAGCAGCGAGACGGCGGTGAAAGCGGACGATTCGGCGTTACTCTCGGGCCTGGTTGAAGGCGACGCCACGGCGGGGACCGCCTTCAGCGACCGGCACCGTCCGCGCCTCCTTTGGCTGGCACAGTCCGCCGGTGTGCCCGCTCAGGATGCGGAAGACGTTGTCCAAGAGGCACTTATAGCCAGCCTCAGCCAGATTCAGCGCGGACTGTTTCGAGGGGAATGCTCTCTTGGCAGATGGATGGAGACGATCCTGCGGGGAAAGATCATCGATTACATGCGCTCGACCGGGAAGGTCGTCCTCGCAGCCGATGCCGATGGCGGTCAGATCAGTTATCCACAAAAGGTCGGCCTCGTCGCCACTTGGCATACCCAAGATCTAGTACTTACGGTACGAGAAATCCTCGATCAGATGCCGCCGCGACAGCGCACCGTGCTAATCCTGCACAAAATGCTTGGCCTGACCATCGAAGAGGTCGGAGCGAAGTTGCGCTGGTCCCCCGGCAGCGTGGGAAGAGTGGTCTCCGAAGCGAAGGCGACGTTCTACGAGATCTTTAGGCGACACGCGAAGAAAAGTCCAGGGTCACTCGACAGAGTATGAAGACAGAGATGAAAGGCGAACTGGTTCCGCAGGACCCGCGCTGTGTGGACCCGGCGTTGAACCGGTTCCTGACGGATTATTGCTTCGCCGATCTAACGGAACGTGACCGACGCCTGTTCGAAGCTCATTTGATCGACTGCGATTTCTGTTGGGAAGAGGTCCAACGGCTGAGTTCAGCGGTGAGCGTGTTGCGATTCGACAAGGCACTGATGCGCTCCGTTCGGCCCTCTGATCTGTCGCTGCTTTTGGGCATAGGAGGCCGGTTGGGTTGGTTGTTCGCGGGCCACGCAAGACATGTTATCGCCGCCTGTGTCCTGTACTCCCTGCTTTATGTGGTTGGACTCATAACAGAGGTGTCGTACGCATTCGACAAGTTCGGCGGCGGGGCACTCAAGCTGGCTCCACTCGTTTTCCTTTGGACCGCCGCAACTTTCCTGGCCGCAGCATTCCTGGACTGGCGCGCAGCCTCCGTGGGGCGGCGGGGCGGTTTCGCCCTCTCGATAACTACGGTCACTGTGGCCGCTGTCGCGCTATACGCCGCTCTTTGCTTCTTCCTGCCCGACCAGCCGATCACACAGATGCGCATCCAAGCGTACACCGCTCAAGGCGCGTACCTGAAGGGAATCCGGTACACTCTGCCGTTGGCAATCATCTTCTTCTGTGTCCCGTACCACTTTGTCGTAGCTCAACAGGCGGCATTGCGCGCCGGCCGACACGGTGCGGTGCTGGCATTATTGACAGAGCAAAAATGGGCGATATCTGCGCCCGGAGCGTTCTATATTAAGGTAAGGACGCTCTGGCTGATCCTCCTCGCTGCCGTGCTTGCGTCAATCCCTATGACCAGTCATCTGTTCGATAACCTCGAACCGGGCCGCTACATGAATCTCTTTACACACATGGTGCAACTCCGGTGGCTGTTGTATTTCGGTCTCGGATTGGAGTGCCTAGCTTGGTACAACGGTGCGCTCAACGATCTCAAACGAGAATCTGTCGCGATTCAATTGGGACTCGGCTAAGTAGAAAGGAATATGAAAAATGACGAGGAGTAAAACACTGAGTGTCGGACTTGCCATTCTGTTTTTGTCCACCTTCGATCCCGCCGCCCATGCTCAGCGGCACCAGCGAAGAGAGGCAAAACTGGCTGAATCGGCGGAGCCAAAGAGCGTAAAAGGCGGAGTGGCGTTCCAGGTCGCCGTAACCTATGATAAGGCCTACGACTCGGTTGTGAACCATCTCAAGCGTCAAGGCTACACAATTGACGTCTCCGGTAAAGAGACCGGCCAGATCATCACGGGTATGGATATCAAGGGCAAGTACACTCAGACCGGGACACGGGTACAGATCACCTGTATTAAGGATAACGACACCCAGACCTCCATTCGGGTCGCGGTCACGGAGCAAAAGCGAAAGAAGTTATTGCAGACCGAGCCGTGGGGCGATCCCAAGGTGAACGACGAGGCCTCGGCGAAAATCGCCGAAGAAGTAAAGGCTGCCGTTGGATCAGCGACGTAGTTCGGGGATTATGTAAAGAGGCGAGAGACTATGAGGCTTTCAATCAATCTTTTATTGCGCATAGCTGCGTGCTTCTCGGCAGGACTCGTGATGCATGCGCAGCAGATCAAGATAACTGGCATCTCGGCCATAACCGCGAAGGGAGAGATTCCGCTGGAGTCGTCCGTCGGAACATCCCAGGCGAAAGGATCAAACCCGTTCAAGGCCGGGTTCGGGATCGCTAATTCAACAATGCTCATTGAGGTGCCGGGGGATAAATCCTCTGTGCGGCTCAAGGCGGCTGACGTCCAAGGCTTCCTTTTACACTCCGAGAACTCCTGGTCGGACGGAACTCTCGCAGGTTATGCGCCCAGTGAGGAACTGCGCCTGGTGGTCGTGAAGAAGGGGAAGGCAAGGCAGTACGTCACCATGGACGTAAAGACCACGCTCGTCTATACAAGAACCAAGGACAGTTCTCCCAAACTGCTTGTCGAGGTGAGCCAGCATGACGACCACACCGCCAAGATCGTCCCGAAGGTGCTTCCGTTGTTGCCCGGAGAATATGCGTTTATGTCAATCCTTGACGAGGTTCACGAAGACACAAATCAACGGTATGAGAACACCAAGGTGAACCTGAAGAACTTAGGCCGTTATCGGATGTACTGCTTTGCCATTGAATAGCGATCGGAACATGGGTGGACGCACCATAGACATCATCGGCGCACGCACGCCCTGGGGGATTCGTCTTTCACTACTTGCGTGCATTCTGGGTGCCTGGCCCCCTCCTGTTTCGGCACAGACGGCCATCCCGGTGGTCGGCGTCTGGGCCGGTCGAATGGTCATTGGCAATGACACGACTGAGGTCCGGGTCGTCTTCTCCCAAGACCCGTTCGGCGGGTACGCGGGCGCAGTCGCTTTTAGGAAGGGCGTGGAGGCACCGCAATCGGGGCGGGCGGAACTGAATCAATCCCCAAGCGGACCGCTTATCTCGATGACATTTGCTAGCGGTATCCGCGCAGAATTTCGTACACGCACGCAGACGCGCCAGTCTCTTGCCGGGGAGGTGCGTATTTCAGCCGGACCTAGCTTGAATCGGGAGGGCCGGTTCGAATTGGCGCGCGAATCGGACGACCCAGATCTGGCGAAACTCCTGAGTTTCACCTCTGGCGCGGCTGCGGTGTACGTCCGCGGTCCGGGGTCGAATAGGACCGCACTGCAGCCTCGTCCCATTCAGAGGGCGTTTGTCGCCAGCGAATCCTCGGAGGCGAGCGAGATAGCGAAGGCTGCGGTCCTTGGGGAAGTCGGCACTGCGATGACCGTTAAGGCCGGCTCCAGCATCGTTACGAGCGGGATCGCGGGTGCCGGGTACTTCGGAGCGGCAGCCGCGGCCGCGGGCACAGCATTAACGCTCTTGCACATTGGGGGGCCCAAGGACCTTAAAGGTTTTGAGTTCGAGTTTCTGCGGGGTGAAAGGTCTTCCGTGTCTGTGCTTGGGCAGGATGTGGAAATCGTGGTCCCGGTGGACCCCTTTCTCCCCGTCGAGGTGCCAATTTCCGACATCCGCCCTGTTCTGCTTCGGCTGGATGTAACTGGCAAGGATCAAGTTCGGGTGCTCACGACTCGGTCGGTATTGTTGAAGCCCAACAAGCGCGCCCGTAGCGGTGATGACAGTCCCGACAGGAATGAGCTATCGGTCCAGCAATCCGTAATCGAAATAGGTATTGAGCGGAAGGAAGGCACCACGTTTGTCGTACGCCCTAACACGGCGCTGCCATCGGGCGAGTACGCCGTCATTATTTTCGGGAGATCGACCAAGGGAGCGTACACGGAAAACGTGCCGTTGAGGACGCAGTGGACGGCGGAAGAGATTGCGAAATTCAGAGACTTGGGCCAGGAGTGGTCAGGATACGGTGCCCTCGCCTGGGATTTCAGGGTTGTGAGATAGAAGTTACTCCAAACGGGTATTATGAGCGATTTCACGAAAACGATTAGATGGAGATTGAAGGCCCTATGAGTCGGCTCCTTGCCATTACCTTAACACTCGCCCTTCTCGGCGCGCTTTCGGCGCAGGAGAGGAAGGCACTCACAAACGAAGATGTCGTCAAGATGGTGAAGGCCGGGCTTCCGGAGAGCACAGTCGTGTTGGCGATCCAACAGGGGGAACCCCGGTTTGACACCAGCGCCTCAGCGCTGGTCGCCTTGAAACAGGGCGGTGTTCCGTCTTCTGTCATGGAGGCGATGATCCGCGCGAGTCAGTCCAAGACTACTGGCGCAACGCAGACTGGCCAGCCATCCGAGACCACCAGCCGTCCGCCAGGGCTTTACGTCCAGCAGGGCTCAGACTGGATTCGCCTTGCACCACTGGATTTCCAGAGGTCGGCCAGAATGAAATCCGGCGGCGGCGACTTTGGCAACAGTACGTGGGTGCTACCGACACCGAAGGCCGAGGTGCAACTACATTCAGCGCGACCGGCGTTCTATTTTGTCGAAAATCCTGATGCGGTCCGGGAGCGCGAAAAGAATCCGTTCGCGAGCGAGCAGCAACTTCCCGTAATCCAGATCGTGCAGGTGACGCCGAAGGGCGGTGGGCGCGAGTTTCAACTCGGCGGTCGCTTCGCGGGCGTTCTGAATGGCAGGGCTACCCGGATGAGTTTCAAACCGGAAATCGTTCGCGCGACTGAATCGAAGCGCGTCCGATCAGATACGATTCTGATCCAGGCAACCGCCGAATTGACACCGGGGGAGTACTTTCTCGCGTTCGACAATCCGTCCGGTGTGGGGACGTTCTTGATCGATTTCGGGATCGATTCCGGAGCCGCAACAACGACGTCCGCTGGAACAGGCATAGCGACCGTCTACATCTATCGCGGCGGTGGTGCGTTCAAGCCTTCCGTGTTTGTGAATGGCGAAGAATGGCTTCGACTACCATCGAACCGACGTGCCACGCTGAAGCTGGTGCCCGGCGCGTATGTTATTCAGGCCGATAACCCGAAGCGTCGGGAGACCAACCTTACTGTCGAAGCGGGCAAAACGTACTACTTGCGATATCACATCTCGATTTCAAACCAGTGGTTTGATGTTATTGATGCATCCACTGGCGAAGCCGAGTTCCAGAAGTCGTCTCCCGTGGATGCCGAACTGATCAAGAACAAAGATCGCGTGGTTGCACAATAAGAGCGTAACGAAAGGACAGAATCATGACTAAGCGGAGACTTCTCTGGCATTTCATGCCGTTGGTCCTCCTGGTACTGCCCACAGGTCCTTGTCACGGGGCCGATGACTGGAAAAAAACACTCCAGAAGAAGCTGGAGGAGAGTTTTCAGCCATCTCAGATTGGCTACAAGGGCAGCATAAAGAGCGCGGGCACTCTGGTCGTTCTTCAATCGGACGGAGTTCAGGCCGGACTCCAGGACCAGTTGACGTTGCCGACGAACGTCTTCGAGAACGGCAAGCTATCCGTTGGTGGCGGGTTCCTGTCGAGCTTAGAGAATGCGAACAGGACTGGCAGGAGCAGTGCCCGCGCTCTTGGCACCGGCCAGAAGCTGTATATCCAAAGCATCGGTGTGAAAGACAAGGAGATTAAGTTCATCGTCTTCACCGCTGATGAGAAGGAGGACACGGTTCTGGGGACGACGAGAGCACAGTATATGAAGGCGGCTATCGCCTTCCGGTTTGGAGAGAGTCTCGACTCGATGCAGTACGATGCCGTGGTGAATGCGATAAATCAAGTCCTCGTTTCGCCGAAAGCGGCAGCCGCCCCCAAGAGCATCAGCCTTGGCCAAACCACAGCCGAAGTCGAGCAGGCCCTGGGGAAGCCCGAGAAGATCGTAAACCTGGGCACAAAGACGATTTACACATACAAGGACCTGAAAGTGGTGTTCGTCGAAGGAAAGGTTTCCGACGTCCAGTAGCGCATCGGCGCTGCTACAGATACGTCAGCGTGATATCCGGACGCGGGCATTTGCTGCTGTTCACCCGGTACAAAGACTATGCGAACTGTTCTGGGCGCGATTTTAGGTGCGATAGTTGGCTTTTGGTTCAGGCCATCGGTTCCCTTGCTCGGGCAACTCCCGTTTGAGACTGTCATTACGCGAGGTGGGAATCTCCGCGGCCTTGACACCCTCCTAAAAGGCGTGGCGGAACAGTCCTTCAACTATATTGTCGGCGGTGCCATCTTGGGCGCGTTGGTCGGCTTTGTTTTGACGCGGATTGATTTTGGAAAGCAGACACAGGGAGCAGTTGAAAACTCAATTGACAGGAGTCGAACATGAGCGGAAAGACAGCAGGTGGATTGGTCCTCCTTGTAGTCGGGGTTGGGATTGCCCTCTGGGGAATCAACGTGATGAACAGCTTTGGACAACGGCTGGCGCGTGAAATCGGGATGCAAGACAACACTGGCCCACTGGCCATCGGTGTGGGCGCGGTCTTGGCGCTGATCGGGTTAGTGCTCGCAGTCTCGAAGCGGAGCCCCGCGAAAAGCTAACCATAGGCGGCGTAGCCACGCGGGCATCGCCGTCTCATGGGCTTGAACTGGAGCGGCCGGCCATTCGTTGCTCACTGGCGCCGCCGCCCGATTCTCGATGAGTTCGGGCACTCGCTGTTTGAAGTTGTCCTCTAGCTTCGTGTCGTCGATCGTCGCTCGTTGCGCCGTTCACCAGCATCGTGGCGAGTTCGAATTCCTTTTCGTCAACAAGGCACATATCCGCTGATCCAGTTTTCGTACTCCCGATACCGGATTTACTGAGCGAGTACGAGCCGCCACAGGCACCTTCCTCTCCCCGCCTCCGTAAGCAGCCCGGATTCAGCCGATTACGCGCCACTGCCGTCTTCTTGAAATAGGCATTTTCAAAGGGCGAATCGTGCCGGCTCGCCGGAAATTTCTCGTGCTCCCTCCTACAATCGGACTGTCGAACTTCGCTACGCCGGTCTGCTTGTGACCGCCACCGATACGACGGCTGGCGGCGCGGGCAACGCGCATTGGCTCTTGGGGCGATAGATCGGGTCGCCATGATATGTGAAACGTCAATCGAAGCACGGCTCAGAGCCGGAAGAATTCACCATTCTCCGGTCTGAGATGAAAGCGGCCTCTACACCGCGTATCTCGAAGGGCTATTGGGACTCCTCAGTCAGACACCTCCTCCTGCTCCGTCCCGATCAGGTTTTGATGTTGGTTTTTCGAAGCAGTCAAGCTCCACGAGGCGTTCGATCCTCAATCCATACGGCAGCGGCGCGCGCCGGTCTCCGCGTCAGCGTCAGGGTAAGCGGCGCGGTCGTGTACCTATGGAAGGTCGGCACGCGCCCGCGCACCGCTACTCCATCATCCCGACCCGCGATCAAGTGCGAAGTCTGCGGCAAGCCGATCGATCCGGTCCCCGGCACGTCGAAGCAATTCGTCTGCGGCGGCGTCGAAGGGCGAAAGAGTAGATGCCAGAAGATTCGGCGCTACGCCCGAGAGCACGGCATATCGATTGAAGAGGCGAGGGCGCGGTGGCTGCGAAAGGACGCGCTCGCATGACGCCACCTATGATTCGCCTTGCCATTCGCGGGTACGTCGGCAGGACCGTTCTCTTTGAGGATCGGATCGAGGTAAGCCCGATGGACCTCGACTCGGTGCTTCCGAAACTCGCAGAGCAGCATTGCGAGAAGCTGGCGGCGCACGACCTGCACATGATCGAGATCGAGTTCTTGGACGAGCCGAACGAGCAACAGCGGTTCTTCCGCTTCGGGACGGACCCATCCGGCATGGTGATGCCCATCGAGATACCGCTCAAGGGGGGCGAGTGATGGTGCCGACGGCAGCGGAACCGAAAAAGGGCGAGGCAGTCTGCGAGGTCTGCGGAGAGCCGGTCAAGGACGTGTACGATCTGTGCGGCTGCGATAAGTGCGGCCGGATGTACGGCCCCTGCTGCAACTCCGTCGAGGACTCGATCTGCGTGGAGTGTAAAGCATGAATGCAACTGTCGAAGTCGATCGACTATTGGAGCAGTCGGGCGCGGTGCTCGTACGGCACAAGAAGCATCTGGTGTACCGCCTACCCAACGGCAACAACTTCGTCCTGGCAAAAACGACGAGCGACCCGGCAAGGGCCGCGAAGAACAATCTATCGACGCTCCGGAACGCGCTCGGGATGGCGCGCGAAAAGGGGCAGCAGAAGGAGAGAACGATGCAACAGCAACGTCCGACGCCACGACCCACGATGGCCTCGCCCGCGGCACCAGCGCCCTCGCCGGAGGCGAACGAGTCGTTGAAGGAAAGAATCGAAGCGGCGATCACCAGCGAGGAGGCCGTGCAGGAGAAGCTCCTGGCCGAAGCGCAGGCGCACGAGCGCAAGGTTCACATGCTCAAGGCGCTCCTGCCATTCGCGGAAGACCCGGCCACGGAGGACGCTTTGCGAGGCGTGCTGCCAATCGCCGCCACGCCGCCCGTCAGAGAGCCTCCGCTGCCGCCGCCTCCCGAGCCTCCCCAACAGATAACGGAGCGCGTGCAGGTCACCAGGCAACTCGTCCTCGCTGCTACGCAGACGTTCGATGACCAGTTCACCGTGAACGACGTGGTGGACCTGATGACCAACGGCGCCCATCTAGACCCGACCGAGCGCCAGCGTGTCCGGTCGTCGGTCGCGCAGGCTATCTCGACTCTCCACGAGCGGGGTGAGATCGTCAAGGAGTCGCAGGGCATCGGACGCCAGCAGAGCATGTGGCGCAGGGCCATACTCAACGGCAACGGCCACAGCAACGGAGTCGGCACGCGTGCCTGAACAACTGGCGACGTGCTGGAAGTGCGGCGCGCCCGGGCCGGCGCTTGACGAGTTCACATCGCCGTACACCGGCCTTTGTGTCGCGTGCTCGAAGGCGCGTGGAGCCGAACCCGAAACAGCAGCCAAGCCATCATGTACAGAGAACCCGAAGGAGACGTGATGCTCCGGAGCGAGATCCCGCCGCCCGCACCACCCAACGTCGATAAAGGCTATTGGGATGCCGTCGTGCGCCGCCTTGCGCTCTTGCACGAGGACGAGGCGTTGCGGATCTCGTTTCCTGGAGAGGAAGTCACGTCGAGCATGAAGTCGTCCCTGTTCACCGCTGCCGGTCGTGCTGGCCGGCGGGTGACGATTCTGGTGCGCGGCGCGTACCTCTACGCATGGATCAGCGGTGAACGGGAACCCAAGCGATACCTCCCCCCGCGCCCATCCTTCCGGTGCGAAGTGTGCGGGCGCGAAATCGTACCGCCCAAAAGCGGGGCCAGCAGGCAGTACGTGTGCGGACTCGTCGCAGGACGCGCCAGCCGGTGCCAACGGGTGCGCCGGTACGCACGAGAAAAGGGCATGACCATAGCGGAGGCCGATGCGCATCTCCGCGGCTGGCACGCCAAGAAGGAAGGCGGTCGAGTTGCGGCTTGAAGCGGACAACAGATGCGATGCACAGAGGTCTCCGCAGGGCGGTTGTCGAACTGCGCGCGAAGATGCGATGGGGCCAGGAGGACCTCGCAACCGAAATCACCAAGGTGGCAGCGAAGATGGGAATCCCGATCACGCCCAACCGGATCTGCGTGATCCGGTGGGAGGCTGGAGACGCCGCGCCCAACTTGCAGCATCGGGCGGTCCTTGCCAAGATCGCCGCCCGCGACCGCAGGACGGAGCACCTCGCGGAGTACTTCCGCGCGCCGCTTGCCCATTGGCGCCTGGCTGCGTACGTTCAGTTGGAAGACAAGGATGAAACGGAAGTTTGAATGACGATGAAACTGACGATAGATCGAACAGAACTTTTGCGGCACGCATTGATCGGCTTGCAAGTGCAGCAGAAAGATATCGAACGCCGCATTCGGGACGTGCAACTGCAACTCAACGGCAATGCGCCGCAGGTCGAGCAGGAGAAGCCCAAACGCAGGCTGAGTGCGCGCGGACGCGCGAACATCATCCGGGCGACCAAGGAACGCTGGCGGCGTGCTCGCGCCGCAGGCAGAACGAGGCTTGGGAAGTGAACGTCCGGAGGTTGCTGAAATGACTCGCCCGCCATTCCGGATTCCCACCAAGGACGAGATCGAGCGCGCCGCGCAGAACATGATGCCGGAACTATCGGAGGGCACCGCCGACAAGATGGGCAGGCTGGCATCGAACCACCACGGCCTTCAAATGATCATCCGTGAAATCATGAGGACCGCCGCCACCAGCGTCGAGACGTGCAGGCTCACGCCCGAGATGGCGATCGAGTCGGTCGTGGGGAGCGCGATTGCGTACGGCATCCACTTGGGCATCCATATCGGGATGGCGCGCGAGAGGGAGAAGATCCAGTGAGATGAAAATCCTGGCGACACTGCCGCCGCGCGAGATCGAGGGCGCGGATGAAGTGCTCTCGGGCATGGTTGGCGAAACGGCCTCTGGCAATCAGGTGCGCGTATGGCCCGCGATGACGTACGTACCGGATACCAACCAGACGCGCATCGCGTTCTTCATGGAGTGGCGCCTGCCGCCGACGCCCGACGACGAGGCCGAAGTGATCGCCTACTCCGATAAGCTCATGGGCAAGTCGCACGACCTGATGACGACGTGCAAAGGCGATCCGACCGTCGAGCAGGAGAACGTGGACTGGCTGCGAGATGGGAAGCGGCCGAAGCCGCGGAGGACGAACTGATGATCGACCCCAAGGTGCTGGAAGGTCGGCGGCGCGTGCTGGCGATCCTGGATGAACTCCGGAGCGTCGGCCTCCTGCGATATTCGCTCACCCCGCCCGAGATCGGCGGGCCGGAACCGCACCTCGAAGTGTGGGCCGAGCGGGACACACTGAATCGTTGCGCGTTCGGCTTGGGCGTGAGCCACGAGGCGGCGTGGCTGTGGGATCTCCTCTGCGCCGGTACGTTCCAGGTCGCGCCATCGTTGCAAGCGCTGCTCAACGTGCTCGACGCCAGAAGCAAGGCGTCATGATCTGCGACTTCTGCTCCTCGCACGCCCCGGCCTGGCTATATCCCGCCGAATCGTTTCTCGACCAGTACAACAGCGTGTCGCAGGGAGATTGGCTGGCGTGCGACGAGTGCCACCGGCTGATCGAGGCGGGCGACCGCGCGAGCCTCGCAAATCGCGTCCTGCTCACCGATGTCGTCCGGAGCGGGCTGATCGATAAGAAGCTCGCGCGCCAGTATGCCCGCGACCTGCACGACCGATTCTTCCGATCGCGGCGGGGCGAAGCTCACTCCTTGAAGTAATCCTGCGGTTCCAAGCCGAGGCGCTTCAGCCTCTCCCATGCATCGTCGGCCTCGTCCTCGCGTTCGTCGGTGCCTGGCAGCGAGGAGTTGCGAACCTGGAAGCCACATCGCGTACGGACGAACTGCGCCAGCCGTTGACCGGCCTGGCTCGCCTCGCCAGCCACGCGCTCGTACTCCTGGTCGGTGAGGACGACGGTGACGCTCCTGCGTTCGAGCGCGGAAGTCGGCCGGCGAGCGGACGTCGTACGGCCCGCCATCTCCTCGCCGCGCCGGAGCCACGCTGGGAGGCCACATAGCGTCCTCACGTACGCAGGGATCGTGCAACTGGCCGCGCCAGCCCGCGACAGGAGTTCCAGCCACTCTGCGCCGTTCAACTGGATCGTCAGTGCCCTCGTCGCCACGTACTCCTCCTCCTCCGATCTTGCCACGTCCCTTCGTCCATATATAGAGAGCGGAAAAACCTGTCCTTGGCGCATACTGATTCGAAAGGATAGGGTTTTCGGAAGCCGGTAACTGCTCGCGCGCACGCGAGAGCACGTGGCATTCCATCGGCTGGCGTCCACCGGAGTCCAAGAGTGCTACCGCGATGCGGTTGGTGCTGGACTCCGGAGTCCAGTTGGAGTCCAACCTCGCCACGGTAACGGTCTGGCGTCCAACTGGAGTCCACTTTCTGGCGGCGTAAGTCTTGTGTTTTCAGTGGGGATGCTTGTAAGTGATTGACGGAACTACCGTGTCAAGCACGCGCTCTAACCAACTGAGCTACGGGCCCTCGTAAAGACATCGTACCAAACTTGAAGAGGACTGACAAAACAGAACAAGAAAGCCGCCCGTCTCCGGGCGGCGTGGTGGGCCGGTGGCTACGCAATCGCGTCCGCGATCTTGCGCGCAAGCGTTGCGCCAACCGTGCGCGCTGCGCAGGCGCGATTGTACGACGCCTCGTCCTGCACCAGTTCGAGGAACTCCTGCCTGCCGTCTGGCTGTGCGAAAGTGATCTCGTCGCCCTCGATGGTCGCGGGCTTCTCGTCCGTCCCCAGGTTGTCGAGGATGTACTGGGCGTACATACGTTCGCAAGTCGCCGCGAACCGCAAGGGGATTCCAGCCCGCACCGCTACCCCTCAGCGTTTCCGTCTCCGTGGTGTTAGGACCGCGACCGCGGAGGGCGGATCGAGTCCTCAACTGTTTCAAGGGGTCCAATTATCTGCTATTATCGGATCGTGCCGGAAGGTCGGTTGATGCGTAAAGTCGTAGCAGCGCTGTGTATTGTGATGCTGTTGTTCTGCATCGCACTCAGCGTTTCCGGTGCCGATCTCATCTGTTCGATTCCCGCTCTTACCTTCTGTTTCTTCGTACTACTGGCGCAATCGGTCGTCGTTCGGTACGATCACAACCCCGCAGTTCAACCTCTCTGCTTGCGCGCTGTTTCGGGACCGCGCGCGCCTCCTCAGGTTTAAGAAGAACACAACTCGCAATTGCGGTCTAACGCTAGGGATAGACCGTTTTCTGCCCCGAGACGTACTTGGTGGGCAACGCGGCTTGCCAGCGCCGTTCGTGTCCTAATTTGATTTCCTGAGGAGAGTTCACCATGAGTAGTTCGCTTATTTCGCCGCTGTTCTTTCTCACGGGGACCGGCATGATCCTCGTTGCTCTCAGCGCCGTCTGGTTTTGGCAGCGAGGCAAGCCGCCCCTTTGGCCGATGGTCTGGTGGGGAGTGCTCGCCTGGGCTGTCAGCATGGCCTTAAAGGCGGTAGCCGGTTTACCGATGATGAGTTTCTTCCAGCGACACGCTGATAATCCGGTGATCTGGCTCGTTGGCGGTCTCCTGACTGGCGTGTTTGAGTGCTTGCCCCCCCTGCTCCTGATCTTGAAAACGCGCCTGCGGCGGGCTGATTTCAACGGCGCGGTCGCGTTCGGCATCGGGTTTGGTGGCACCGAAGCTTTTCTGATGGGAACGGTGGCGCTGGTCCAAACTATGCTGCTTGTGGCATTCCCGAACGATATTCCCGCCGGAGTGCGTGATGCGCTGCTTAAGCAGTTTGCCCGCACCAGTGTCACGACCATACTCCTCTCCATCCTCGAGCGCGCTTGCGCGTTGGCCGCCCATTGCTTGGCATCGGTGCTTCTCATCTATGCTGTGCGGGCCCGCCGGCACCTTTGGTTCTGGCTTTCGTTCGCTTACAAAAGCCTGATCGATACGTTTGCCGCTTGGGCGATTCTGGCATGGAAAATGCCGGGATCAGTCACAAAGATGGCCAAGTTTGAAGCCGTGGTAGCGACGTTCGCCCTGATCGCGCTAATGGCGCTGCCCAGACTGAAAGCCGGCTTCAGCCGTGCTGAACAACGCGAGCCGACTTCCGTCACCACCTCCGCCACCTCGATGTTCGGGTGATGGTTGAGAGATCCTAATCCGGTACAGACCCGAATTCCGCTTGTTTTGGTTCGCTGCAGGGGGCGCAACCTGGGTGCCCCCTGCGCAACAAGCGACAAGTTCGTGGCTTCGTCCTGTATAGGAGATTGGAAAAAAACTATCCTATCCATTTTGAAATGGCGAGGACAATACGAGCGTGGCCACGGTCCCAATCCTCCCATCCTCCCAAGCCTATGAATCAGCGTGCGTTATAATGGCTGATCGTGGGGTCCACGGAGTCCAGGAGCATCGTGGCACGGAGGTGAGTTTGGACTCCAGTTGGACTCCAGTGGGAACGTAAGCGACTCGTAAGTGTTAGGAAGCTTTAGGGAAACTGGCTCTGGAGTACTTCCTTGACACGGTGGAGGTCTGGCGTTCGAGTCGCCACGGGCCCACCACTTCCTCAGGGGCTCATGCGGACGCGGCGGTGCTCTCCACGCTGGAGCGACCGAACCTGCTGATCTGCGACACGTGGTCGGCTAGCCCCGGGGCTGGAGTATTGTGTCGACCCGCGTCGCGCCGCGTCCCGCCTTTCGATAGGCGCCTCACGGGATGCCGTGGTAGACTGGTGAGGAACCCTAGAATGGGAGCGGAGGCGGGCGATTACCAAAGAGCCGCCGATGTAGAAGGCAACCATGCAGACTTCGTTGCCATTCTCGTGGTCATTGATTTCGGGCCGTGGCGCAGCCTGGCTAGCGCGCTTGCTTGGGGTGCAAGAGGTCCCGGGTTCAAATCCCGGCGGCCCGACCAAACTTCTCAAAGACTTACAGACCCCACCGACCTCTCATACCCCTCTCTGGAGTCCAACTGGAGTCCAAACGGAGTCCAGGCTCGTTGGGTGGCATTGGGTAGGGCGGCCCAGACCATCGTGCCCATGGTTCGGTACGTGTGGTCAATCGCTTACCGGCAATGGGCAGGATGGGCAGGATTCTGCAACCAAAATGTTGTTGTAGTACGACGTTTTTTCCTCCCTTATACACTGCGCATCCCGCCCATCCCGCCCACGGCGCCACGGTTCGCGCCCGGGTGGCCCACGTCGCGTCCGTGGGCGCCGGCTGGCAGTGCGAGGCCATCTCGCCAAGGCACCACCCCGGCCGCCCCGGCGCGCCGTGCGCACGTGCAGTTTTCTGTTGACGACTGAACCTCGCAGATGATATTCAACAGTTGAACGCTGGCGAAGCGTTCCCCAGAGGCGCGCGGGGCCTCTCGCAAATCCCGCACCCCCACCAGAGCGCCGGGACGCTCGTGAATCTCCTTCCCGCAGATTCAGTACCCAACGTGTGTCTGCGAGCATGATTCCCTACATCCCTGTCTACTGCGCTGATGGCAGCCTGTACGACCGCGTCACCGAGCAACGTTTAACCCGCCTTCAGAAGGCGGGGCTCGTGGCTCGCGTGGTTCGTCACCGCAAGGGCCACATAAACCGAGCGGTCCTGTTCGCGCGGCCTGGTGAGCATCCGATGCCGGCCACGGCCTATATGGGAACGAAGTACAGCTTCAAGGAACGCCTCGATCACGGCCTTGCCTGGGAGCTGAGGCGGTTGGGCGGCGCGCGGGATGGCAAGACGTACGCGCCGCCGGAAGTGCGCGGCATCTTTTTGCAGGTGGTGGCGGAATGCCTGGCTGTGTGACTGACTGGTGGGAGGATTCGGTCCCTTGGATCAGCGACGGCGAGATCCTGGTGAAGACCGTGTGGCCGATCACCGTGCTGTCGGTAATGCTGTCGCCGGTCTTGCGGCTCTGGCCGCGGCTTGAATGCATGTGGCTCGACTTTCTGTGGCGGCTGCCCGTGTGGAGGACGCCCAGTGGTTACTGTCGCGCGGATGAAGCCATAACGCGGCTGAGGTTCTCGAATGCGTAGCAATCCTGGGTCCTTCCTGGGCTGCTCGGCGGCGGGTCGACTGGTGGCGCAATTTCGCCACCGTCACGCGACGGAAAAGGTTGTCGGTCGTCGGTTGTCGGTTTGCACGTGACTATCCCTCAATCCTGTAGCGAACGTCGGGTGTTGAACCTCGGCGCCGGCGTTCAGAGCACGACGCTGTACCTGATGTACCTCGCGGGCGAGATCACGCCTGGAATTGAGTGCGCCGTCTTTGCGGACACCGGCGAGGAGCCCCAGGCCGTATACGGGCACCTGAAGTGGCTCTCCGGCCTGGGCGGTCCTCCGATATTGACTCGCAGCGTGGGGTGCCTTGGTGACGACCTCATGCGCGGGCGCAACTCGACTGGACATCGTTTTGCCTCCATCCCGGCCTTCACCGCCGCAGAGGAAGGCCGCCAGATGGGGATTGTGCGCCGGCAGTGCACAAAGGAGTACAAGGTCGAAGTCGTCGAGCGCTGCATTCGAAGAGAATTGCTCGGGCTCCAGCCTCGGCAGCGGGTTCCCGCCGACACGCAGGTGATCCAGGCCTACGGCATCTCAATCGATGAGGCGGGCCGGTCGGTGCGCATCCGGGAGCGCCTGCAGCATCGCTCCTGGATCACGCCCGTGTTTCCGCTCATCGAGCGGTTCATGACGCGCGCCGATTGTCTGACCTGGCTCCGCCGGTTCGGCGTACCGCGTGAAGTACAAAAGTCGGCCTGTGTGTTTTGCCCGTTTAAGAACAACGCGGAGTGGCGCAGGCTGCGAGACACCGATCCGGAAGGTTGGGCGCGAGCCTGCGAGATCGATCGGGCGCTCCGTGTCGAAGGCAATGTCGTGAACAGGAAGCTTAACCAGAAGCTGTACGTCCACCGCTCCTGTGTTCCCCTCGAGCGCGCCGATTTGGGTGACGTACCCGACGCTCGCCAGTATCACCTCGGTCTGAACTGGACCGCGGAATGTGCCGGGATGTGTGGAGTGTAGCGCATGGCCGACTCTCCCTCCCTCCAACCGCGATCTCTCGGTAAGGTCGTGGTCTCCACACCAGGAACACCCGTCCGGGTGACCTCCGACACCTCGATCCGGGCCCACCGGATCCGGTTCGCCGTTGCCATCGGCGAGACGGGACGGGTGTTCCTCGGCGTGCAGGGGATGAACAAGGCGACCGGGGCCGGTGTCGTGAAGGAGTTCTGGCCGACCGGCGCCGGCGGCGGGGCGGCCGACGAACTGGTGCTCGAATCCGCCACCGGCGAGCTGCGACCGTCGGACTACTACCTGGACGCAAACACCGCGGGCGAAGGGCTGATCTTTGCCTATTGGATCTGGGTCCCGAGCTATGCCAGTTGATCGCGTGACGCCGGCGATGGCGAAACGCATCGAGTTGTGGCCGGTGGATCGCCTGGTGCCCTACGCGCGGAACGCCCGGACGCATTCGCCGGAGCAAGTGGCGCAAATCGCTGCGTCCATCGTGGAATTCGGCTTCACCAACCCGATCCTGGTCGATTCCCGAGACGGCATCGTCGCCGGGCACGGGCGGTTGTTGGCCGCGCGCAAGCTCGGACTGGGTGAAGTGCCGGTGATCGTACTGGATCACCTCAGCGAAACGCAGCGGCGCGCTTACGTCCTGGCCGACAACCGGCTCGCGCTCAGCGCTGGGTGGGACGACGAGGTCCTGGCGGCGGAACTCGCGGCACTCGAGGCAGAGGGGTTCGAGCTTGGCCTGACCGGCTTCACCGAGCACGAACTCGCTGACCTGCTGGCGGACGACGAGGCGCCCGCGGCAGCAGACGAACAGGAAGTCCCGCTGCCGCCCGCGAAGCCGGTGACGCAACCGGGCGACCTGTGGCTTGTCGGGCCGCACCGAGTCATCTGCGGCGACTGCCGGGATGCCTCTGTGCTGGCGAGGCTCTTCGCAGGCCACAAAGCCAACGTGGTCGTCACCTCGCCGCCATACGCCACGCGGCGCGAGTACGATCCGGCGAGCGGATTCCGGCCGGTGGCGCCTGAGGATTATGTGGAGTGGTACCGCGACGTCGCAGCCAGCATTGCCTCCGTGCTGGCCGCCGACGGTTCCTACTTCCTGAACATCAAGGAGCACGCCGAGGACGGCCAGCGGCACCTGTACGTGAAGGATCTGTTCCTCGCCCACGTGCGCGAGTGGGGCTGGCGCTTCATCGATGAGTTCTGCTGGCGCAAGTCCGACAACGGCGTGCCCGGCGGATGGAACAACCGCTTCAAGAACGCTTGGGAGCCGATCGCGCACTTCAGCCGGTCCGAGGCCATCAAGTTCCATCCGTTCGCAGTCGGCCACCGGTCGGAGGACTGCTTCGATTATTCGCCCGACAACCCGAAGTCGACGTCCGGGAGCGGACTACTCGGAACCGGCGCTCGGGGCGAGGCGGCGGGCAGAGCTGACAGCCGCGATGGGGACGGCCGTCACGCCGGGATCGCGCGGCCATCGAACGTGATTGAGGCCAAAACCGAATCCAGCCAGGGAAGCCACTCTGCCCCGTTTCCGCGCGCCATCCCGGAGTTCTTCATCAAGGCGTTCTCGGACGCCCGTGACGTCATCTACGACCCGTTCCTCGGCAGCGGCACGACGCTTGTGGCCGCGGGCGCGCTCAACCGTGCCGGCTTCGGCGTCGAGATCAGCCCGAGTTACTGCGATGTGATCCTCAGGCGCGCGATGGACGCTTTCGGCGTCACGCCGACGCTGGCAGCTACCGGGCAGACGTTTACCGAAGTCGCCTCCGCACGCGAGGCCTCGCTGGACGCGGGGAACGATCTGCGTGCAGCGGATTCGAAATCCATCCGGCGCAAGCCCAATGGAATGCCCTGCTACGGCCCGCAACGGAAAGCGCGCGAAGCCGTGGCCCAGACAGTTCAGTAGTCAATCCCTTCGAAGGAGAAGAAACAATCATGCCCGAAGTTGCTACCCCGAACCAGGCCGAGCGGGAGTTCGAAACCGCCTCGGATGAGTTCTTCAAGAACCAGAGCCAGGTCAACGCCGGTTACGGCAATGTCCTGTTCGCCAACATCAAGCGGACGTACGACGAGTACCAGCAGGAGTCGCTGGAGTCGATCAAGCGCAACCGCACCATCGTGGACAAGCTGGTCTCCGACGCGCAGCAGTACGACAACCAGCGCCAGGCGATCGCCAACCAGGCGCTCCAGAATGCCGTCGAGACCTCCAACATGGTCGCCAAGCAGGCCGTGCGCCACTCGGACATCGCCATCGACAACCAGTGGAACCCGGTTCAGCAGGGCGCCGGCGACACGCTGACGGCGCGCGCGGTGTCCATCGACGATGTGTCGCTGAAGGCCATCGGCGCGGTGGTCGCGGCCGCCGTTGCCGAGGCGCTGTCGAAGAAGGCCTGAGCATGTCCGTATCGGGGCGGGCTCCGCGTCCGCCCCGGTCCCTTGCGAGGTAACTCATGAAGATCCTATTCGCCGTCCTTCGTTTTTT
>SCLI03000105.1_pt1 | contig 46171 bp, 37 predicted proteins | sample 7268041 | NCBI WGS metagenome assembly SCLI03 (sample SAMN10721081, study PRJNA514188) | viral metagenome | isolation source: depth-stratified mine tailings core A | place: China: Fankou Pb/Zn Mine tailings | collected 2017-10 | reverse complement strand
GGCAGGGGCTTGTCAGTCTGCTCTATACACATCAACGCTTCGCCTGATTCTTTGAGAACCGCCGTATGCCGAACGGCACGTACGGTGGTGTGAGAGGTGGGGCCGGTGACGACCCCACCTACTCGATTCGGGAAGCGGGGTTCACTTGATGCTGTGCAGCGATAGGGATAGCAGTCTTATGCTTATCGGAGCGGGAGATCAAGTGCGAGGCCGTACCACTGCAGCACGGCTGACTTGGACGCATTGACTTGCACGAGTATTGCTGCTACAATCATCCTCATAAACCGACACTTTTTGGCGGATTACTCGGATGAAAGTTCCACATGCAAAGGACTTCGTGCTGTCTAGGCTGGAGCACGGCTACTATACGTTTTCTCTCCAGGAAGTGGAGAATGCCATAGGCACGGGCGAGAAGACCCAGCAGGCACTTAATAGACTGGCAAAACAGGGCTGGCTCTTCTCACCCAGCAGGGGCTTCTACGTCATCATAGATCCGCAACATCAGGGCAGCGGTTTTCTGCCTGTGGAGTGGTTCATTGACGACTGGATGAAGCATCTCGGTGGTCAGTATTATCTGGGGTTGCTGAGTGCCGCCATGTTGCACGGTGCATCCCACCAGAAGCCGCAGCACATTCAGGTTGTTCGAGACACGGAGTTTCGATCTGTCGACAAGGAGCCATACCACATCTCGTTCTTCTACAAGAAAGCCATTTCAGACGACTGCTGTGAACAGAAGCAGTCTCCGGCTGGTTACTTCAGGATAAGCAATCCCGAGATGACGGCCTACGATATTCTGCGGTATCCGAAGGCATGCCCATCTCTGGACCTTGCTGCAACGGTTCTGCAGGAACTGGGTGAGAAGATCAACCCTGATCATCTGGCTGCATTGGTCGACCTGGGTGCAGAGGTTGCAGTTCTGCAGCGACTCGGATGGCTTCTCGACTACGCAGGCTGGTCTGAGAAGACCGGTTCGCTCGCCGAGAGACTTGGAAACGAGCACATGGCATGGCGACCGATGCGTACGGATATGCCCAAGGACGGTCCACGCGAACCCAAATGGCGCGTGGTCGCGAATGCCGAGATAGAGGCTGATCTATGATTCCCACGGCGTATGTCACTGAGTGGCAGCAGAGCGCACCGTGGTCGCAGCCCGACATGGTTGAACAAGACCTTGTTATATGCCGGGCGCTTGTCGAGATGTTCTCCGATGAGCACGTCGCGCAGCATCTTGCTTTTCGCGGTGGCACAGCACTATATAAGCTATGTCTACTGCCTGCGGCGAGATACTCTGAGGACATCGATCTTGTCCAGGTTGATGCGGAACCGATAGGTCCCACGTTGGATTCGGTGCGTGCCATTCTCGACCCGTGGCTCGGCAAACCTAAGTATGATGCGCGCGATCACTCGTTTCGACTGACTTATCGATTCGACTCGGATCTGGGAACACCACTCAAGCTGAAAGTCGAGATCAACACTCGCGAGCATATTGGGGACTTGGTGAGCTTGCCGTTCTCGGTGAGTTCTCGATGGTTCTCCGGCACATCCAATATCCAGACGTTCTCATTGTCTGAGCTACTGGGCACGAAACTGAGGGCGCTGTACCAGCGCAGGAAAGGCAGAGACCTTTTCGACCTCGACTACGCACTCAAGAATTCCGACGTAGACCCCGAACAGGTGGTTGCGATGTTCGTGAGATATGTCGGCGGGTCAGGGCTGCGCATTTCCACCTCGGAGTTCGTGGACAACCTGGAGCGCAAACGTGGTGACCGGCAGTTCTCTCAGGATATCGTCCCGTTGCTGCGGACCGGAATTGGCTACGACGTGAACGCGGCTGCCGAGCGAGTGGCCAACGTGCTCCTGGCTCGCATAGACTCTGCCTGGGAGTCACTGTTGCACAGGTGACCGAACGCACAATTCGATCAGCCATATCCGATTTCATTCGCTCCCACCTGTTCCTACATGCATGTCGGTTAGCACTATGTCCCGACGTATAGTAACACGGAGGGCTACCCACGTCATAAAGTCCAATGCGCAGCCGCTGGCAGTGGTTTCGTTGGGGCAAGCGCCCGCTACGTTCTACTGAGTTCTTCGAGTGCGGGCAAAGTGCGCATTTGGTGCGCGATTAGTGCGTGATTGCGTTACAGGCTGCTCTGGCGCATTCTTCCGCCGTCGTGTAGTCATCCGTCTCCACGATCTCGCCACGCATTCCACGATACGGCGACATCGTTGCCCTATGGTATTCCAGGAAGTCATCAGGCAAGGATTTGATATCGTTCTCCACCAGGCGATTGATCACCCAGTCAGCCTCTTCCTGGAACTCATCGTTTCCCGGCAGGTATTCCATCACAATATCCAGCCCCGGACCGGGGCCCTGCGCCCAAACACCGATGGGTTCATAGCGCGGGTTCCTGTCTCGGTCCCGGAGCGCATACTCGATCATGTATCTAAGCCGCATCCCATTCCTCCGCGATCCGAATGTGCTCCTCGAGAATTTGGGCGTCGATGATCTCGAACTCAGCAGCGTTCTCGGTCTTGTACCTCTGCCACCTTCGCCAGGCAACCACATAGTCATGCTCTGTAGCGTCCATTATGAGCTCGATATGATACCTGCGGTTCCGGCCATCGGTAAGGTCGATGAGATAGGTGTCGTCCTGGCTCCAGCCAACGACTTTGATAGTATGCGCGTATTGGTAGCCGTTGTTGTAGCCCACCGACTTGAACATCAGCCAGAAGTCTGTGGTAGTCACGTTTCCGGCGGCATCGAAATGCGGCGCAACGCGTGTGACGGTGTAGCTGTCGATAAGGCCAAATGGCAGCGGCGTATCGTGACCCTCGTGCATTACCATGATGGAGCCCTCTTTGTTGAAATCATCAAAGAGCGCCTGCAGCCTCTGCTTTTCGCTCGCTATGAACTCTTTCATACTCACCTCACAAGAACGATGTCTTCGACGTTGCGGGCGTCGGGCAGCACTGAGATTCCATGCTTCTTGAATATCGCGAGCACCTTAGTCTTCTCCGACTGACTTGGAACCACTATGGCTTCAAGGTTATCGAGCAGTGTCACGGAATGCTTCAGGATGGTCTCGTTGCCGGTATTGCGCGCGTAGCTCTTCCAGGTCTTCGGGTCTGAACCTCGGTGGGAGACAACATAGTCATCGACCACCTTGCCATAGGCATCATGGTTGTAGCTTATGGCATCTGTCCGGCGCAGTAGACGCTTCTTGAAATAGAGTCCGTTATCGGCCGATCCGCCCGAGAGCGGCGACTTCTTGATTCGCGTGAATACGTAAGACGCGCCGCCGCTTCGCATATCAGCCTGTGGTGACATTCCGCCCGGCGTTATCCCGGAGCGGACTTTCTCCACCGTGCTTACCAATGCGCCATTGTTGTCAAGGGCTGTCTCGAGGAAGCTCGACACAGAACTGGAGTTGGTGAGGTTGTGGTGCAGCGCATAGCCCGCCATCTCCTTCTCAAGCTGCTCATCGGAGATGTCGAAGCGATACTGATACCTGTAACCTCCGCCGATCTTTCTGTCTTTGAAGCCGAGTTGGTACTCCCCGACCGGATCATAACCGGGTAGCTTCGTGACATCGGATACACCTAGACGCTTCTCCCAGAATCCGCGCAGAGCTTGGATGCGCTCGCCCTTTGCAGCGTTTCTTGCATCCAGCTCCGAGACAAGCTTCGCGTATTCCGGTTCTTGGTCCGCCTTGGTGATGTAGGCTTGCTTGGTGAGGTACATTATCTCCGCGTCGTCGGCTGTGGCGATGTTTGCTTTGAAGCCGAGCTTCTCCACATGCTCCAGCGCGCGGTCAAGGCTCTTGGCATCGGGCCGCTCTGGCAGTGATATCTCCATCTCCCCGCTGTGCGCATACAGGTTCTTTGAGGACCAGGGTCTGTAGGTTGCCCGGATGCCATCGCCGAAGTCGATTTCATACTGTTCGCCGTCCGGCATTGGATGGCCGCTAAAGAGAGTGGTCGTGGTGGCAGATTCGCTCTCCACGGACAACTCGCCCTTTGAAAGGCTCCGCTTCTCCATCGTCGCTTTGGTCTTTCTGACCGTGAAGTCAACGCTCTTGCCACGCTGCTTTGCGGGCACGCTCTTTCTGAGATACGTCTCGAATTTCTCCGGTATGGAACTCCGCTCCCTTACAGCCTGTTGAGTTCGCTCAATCCACGAGATGTAGGTTTCCGCCATCTGCCGGATTTCGACGTCGTCAGATCTGGTGAGCTTTCTCAGGGCTTCGAGGTGCTTCTCGGCCTTGTCGAGGGTCGATTTGTTGTAGCTGCCGTCGCCCGCGTGGTGGTTCACCGTCTTCACTGCCGCCAGAACATCGGATGCGAAGTTGTCCTCATCAAGAGGCTCGCCAACCTTCGGCGCGCTCACCTGCCGGTCAGCTTTCTTGAGTGCGGGAAGTATCTTAGCCTCCGCTTCGGGTCGGAGCTTCATCTTCACGACGGTGCGGGTCTGCCCCTTTACAGTCTCCGTGAAAATGAGCGCGTTCTGATCCTCGATGTCGCTCTCATCAACGGGCAGTGCCTTGCCCTGCCAGCCTAACCGCCGGACGTCTTCAATCAGCTCCTCCTCTGCTTTGCCGATACGCCCGGTGACCGGCGCTTCGACGGCGTCCTCGAAAGTGAACTTCTTCTTGCCGAGAACATCGGCATAGAATCCCTCGAAATTTCCGCGTAAGTTGTGCTTTCGAGCCAGGGCTACTTCGTAGAACGCCCGCTTACCGGCCTCGTCGGTTCCGAACCTGCCCTCGATATACGGCCGCAGCAGTGCCAGGTAATCATCGTCTGCTATACGCTCCACCTCGCGAATGTAGCGCAGTGTCACAGACGGATCGACCGCCACCTTGCCCTGCTTCACAGCGCGGAAGAGCGTGTTGTAGAACGGCTCCTGCTCGCCGCACACTCCGTTGGGATGGTAGTCGATAGAAAGCTTGTCAGACCCCAGAAACTTGAAGAGTTGTCCCTTGTCGATTCCGTAGACCTTGCCGCCCTTCGCCCGCAGGAACTGCTTGGAGTGGCCGTCGTGATTCGATATCAGCCAGTCGAGCACATGCTCGCGCTGGACCTGCGCGATCTCATCTGCGGAGAGATCGCCGATATCGAGACCGGAGAAGTCATACTTGCTTGCAAGATCGGTGCGCCATTTCTGGATAGAGCCGGTGCGACCTTTGAGCCGGACGGTTCTGACCTCAACCGCGTCCGGGTCGATAAGGCGGCCTATCTTGTATGCCGCCTCTTCGCCATGAGCTATGAAGTCATCCGATCCTCTACCCACGGGTTTGAACAGCCACTTGTCGCCGTTCTCGTCGATCCAGAACTCCTTTTCGTGCGCGCCGCCGACCTTGGCCTTGCCATCATACTTGAACTTGCTGGGTTTACCTTGCTCTGTCCACGCGGCATCGACACCATCGAACTCCGATCCCTTCTTGGTGAATGTGTTCGGGGTCGCGGTTGTGACCGGCTCCGGCGCGGCCTGTGGTTTGGGCTGAGGCGGCGTGGCCACAGGCTTCGGCTGCGCTGCCTTGCCGGATTTGCTCAGATGCTTCTCGGCCCACTTGGCATGCTTGGCCTCGATGCCTGCTTTGGCCGTCGCGATCTTCCCCGGATCGGTCTCGCTGAATAGTGTGACCAGTTCGTCTTTCGATGCCCACTGCCAATGCGTGACCTTTGTCTGTTTCGCGAGATCCTTGAGTTCGCCGGACTTCATCGCCGTGACCTGCTGCTGGAACGTGAGCTTTTTGACGGTGACTTCCTTTGCGTGCTGTTCCAAGACGGCGGCAGGCAGACCGGAATCTTTGGCGAGTTCCGCTTCAGCAACCGTTACTGACTCCAGGAACGATGAGTATTGCATGGGAGACGACGGCATCGCCACCTGCGCTGTGGCATCTTTGAGTGACTGCTCGGCTTTCTTCAGAGCTTCGGATTTCGCCGCATCGAGAGCCTGCTGCTTGGCCTGGTCGGCCATCTGCTGACCCGCCGCTTTCTCTAGGGCCTTGGCGAGCTGCTCCTTGTTCTTCAGAGGCGGGATACCAAACTTCTGCTTCGCGGCAATCAGGGTCTTGCCGGAGTAGTTGTAGTGGTCGATGTGCGGCTCAAGAGCATCAAGCATCTCGATGACTTCTGACTTCGTGAGGTTGAGCGAGACGCCGTGCTGCTTGGCCATGTCCTTGAGTTGGACCATCGTGAGCTCGGAAAGGTCGGTCTGAGGTGCGGCGCTATTCGCGGCTTCCTCCAGTGCCTTTGCCTGTTTGATGACTGCCTGCTTTTCCGCAAGCAGTTTCGCGAGATCGTCTTTGCTGCGAAGCGCCGCGATGTTGTATTGCTTCACCTTTGCCTGCAGCGCCGTGCCTGACAGATCGGCGTGGCCGATGCCCGGTTCTGCCGCATCGAGGAGCTTGATGAAGTCACTCTTGGTTCGAGCAACCGCTATACCGTTGCCCTTGGCGAGAGTCTGAAGCTGCTTCACCGTGAGCGCCGACAGGTCAGCGACCTCCCCGCTATCGAATGCCTCTTTGAGCTTCTTCTCTTCCTCGGCCTGTTGCTTTGCCTGATTGTGTATCGCCTGTGGCGGCAAGATGCACGAACTTTGACCGGCAGCGGCAGTCGCGCCGAGATCACCGCCACAGATAACCAGTGGCCAAGCCACCACGCTTGTGCAGCGACAATTGGGATGCGCTGGCTGGTTTGGGAAACGGTCGGTGTCGAAGACCTTGCCGTCCAAGCCGCCGCAGACCGGGCACGTCCGCTCGTCCTCCATCGTCATCCATTCGAGCTTGCTGACTCCGACCTGCTGGTGGAACTTGATGCGGCCCTGGTTGTGCGCGCGCAGGACTTCGGTGCGGGCGATCATCTCCATGCGGTACTGCGCCTTGGTGAACACCTTGCTCCCGGCGTGGCGGAATGATTCCTTGTCCTCGATCACCGACCCGAGGTCGCGCACTATGTCATCCGCGCCTTTGCCCGTGGCGATACCTGACAGAATAGTGCGCTTGATGCCGTCGGCGAGTTCGCGATGGACGTCGCCCGCGAGCACGAGGCTGTAGTTGGCCATGAAATCGAGCGCGTCAGTATCGATCAGGGTAAACACGGATGTGTTAAGCTTGTCGATTCCATCCGGGGTCAGGTCCTTGTAGAATGGCATCTGCGCCGCCGCAAACTCCTCGATGCCCCGATACACGCCGGACCTGAACGCTGCCTTCGACGCCTGGCGGAACGCCAAGGTCTGGTCTTTGCGCAGCGTCTTCATCACGTCCGCAATATCAGCGTCCAGCTTCTCCAGACCCTTCAGAGCCGCGAGCTTGTTGTCCGGCAACGAGCCGATGCTGCGGTAGTTCGCAAGAGCCGAGCACACCTGCTTCTCAGCCGACTTGAGCGACTGCGTAAGCTGGTAAGCCACCTGCTCGGCGTAGAGGTCGCGGGCCATGAGGCTCTTGTCCGTCGCCTGACGGATAGCCTTTGCCTGCCAGTCGAGGTCGGCCACGGCGCACATTGTTGCCTGGGCGCTGGTCAACTCTTCGAGACCCTCCTGCGATCAAGGAATCGGCACGCCGGTGAGTCGAATGTCACCTCGGCCTGCGTGACTCCGCAGCGGTTGTCTTTTTCGCCGAAGTAAGCGCAGGAGTCGCAGACCTCACCGCTGTGGTCGCCGTGCGCGAATAGCCCAGCCCACGCAGCCTCCGATCTGGAGCCCGCCGGGTTCTTCGCCGGGTCAAGTCCCAGCATCTGCTGCGCGGTCTCGACGCTCATTATCCCGGCCACCACCATATCGACGATGGGCTTCACCTGCTTCTCGTCCAGCAGGTCCGCCGACTTGCTTTCGTTGACGCGGTTGCCTTCCTCGATCTCCGGGTCGAGGTCCATCTTCATCTGCAAGCTCGACCGGCTGATGAGCTTGCGGTCGTAGAGCTCAATGAGGAGCTTCTTGAAATCGACGGCGTCGGTCGGGTCGAGATCGTTGAAGAGGAACTGAATGCTCTTGCCCGCATGCCCCGAAAGCTCCAGCCAGTCGTCATATATCCAGTCGAGGATCACCCGCGCCGCATGCTTTATCTCGCGGATCATGACAAGCATCTTCTGCATGGAGACCGACGCCGTGGCGAAGTTGGGTCCGTCACCTGATACCAGTGAGCGAGAAAGCCCCAGCGCGACCACGATGTCTTCCTTGACCTCTTTCACCTTGTCCTCGACATTGAGCACTTGTCCCTCGGTGCCGTGGGTCTCGACCGTCACGTAGAATGGGGCGACCATGCCGCTCTTGAGGTCCATCTTGTTCATCAGGTCGCGGACCTCTTGGAGCATCTTCTGATCCGGCACTATCAGCCGTTGACCAAACTCACCGCCGACCTTGATGAGCCTGAGCGGCGTCGCCCATCGCTTGGCTATGGCCTCCTCGGCGCTGCGGTAGTTGCGCAGGAGTTCGATTGACTGGAATGCCGGAAGCACAAGTGAGTTGCCGCGCGGAGAGAACTCGGGTGCGTCCCACTTGAGGTGCAGGGTCTGTTCGACAGGCAAATCCATCCCGGTTCCGGCACTCGGCTTATCGTCGGGAAACTGCTGAACCTCAATAAGCTCTCCCTGCGAATACTTGACCTTGATGGAAACCGGGTTCACGCACGTCACCTGCTCGATGTCTTTGCCGTCTTTGGTGTATCGCTTGAACCCGACCGCGTCTCCCTTGACGAGAAGCTGGAGGATCATGTCCTTCACGAACCGAGAGAGGTGGAGCCGGGTAGCGAGGTCGCTTGCTTCTGTCTTGAGGGTGTCATCATCGCTCGTGATCCTGATCTCATCGCCAACGGCAAATGTCCGCCAGGAGTTCACGCAGTTCTTCACGAGCGGCTCTTCGATATAATACTCCCAGGCTTTTCTGGCGCGCTCTTCCCATGTCGCGGGGATGGCTGACGTCGCGTTGACGGCGCTGAATGTGGATGAATCCAGAGCGGCGATTGTGGCAAGGGGCGTGATGACCCAGCCGTTTGCCGCGTTGTTCTCGGTTCCCGTCTCTGCGGTCCGGTTCAGAGTGTCTTCGTTGTTCATGGTCTCCTCCGCGCTGGCGCGTCATTAGCGTTTCTTCGCGCCAGGTCGCGCAACGTAGCGCGAGTGGCGATGTGGTCGGTGAATGAGCCGACCGTGCAGTTATCGGCTCTTGGTCAGATGAAGATTGGTTCAGTGAGCACCGGCATCACGCAGACGGTCTCCTCGCTCACCGCATCCAGCGTGCCCTGCTCGTGAGCAAGCATCGCGCAGCGGACCGCATCGACTATGTGGTCGTTGCCCTTCGAGTAGATGATGTTGCCGCTCGTGAGCGTATAGGTGTGAGTCGTGAACTGATCTTCTATCTCCGAGTCATCGGCTGGCAGAACGAGTTGGCGTCTCTGCAGCGCGCCGTTGATGAGCGTGGTCATCAGTTCCTTCGTGCGCTTGCGTATCTGTCGGCCCTCTCGGATGTCGAGCGTCGTCATCCCGCCGAAGTCGTATCCACGAAGCCTGCCATCAAGCTGCAGCGGTTTGTACTTGTCGAGAGTAAGCAGTTCCTGGACGACCGCAAGTCCGTTGCCTCCGTTGTCGATGCCTATACCTACCGGCGTGTAGTAACGCTCCAGGAGTGATATGACCTGAGCTATGTGCGGATAAGAGACGTGCTCCATGTGGATGCGCAAGACCAGCGTCATCACCCGCCTGTCCCCGAACTCGTCTTCCCGGAACACGACGATCTCCGTCGGATCGTTGGTGTAACCCAGATCGCCGCCTATCCAGAATGCGCCGGTCTGTGGCATCAGGTTCAGCAGGATCTCCAGGCGGTCGAGCGAGTCTTCCTCGGTCTCACACGAATTCACGTCGTCGCCCTGAATGGCGATCTTGCGATATTCGGCCACCTCTTGCCTGCAGAGGTTCAACGACTCGATGTTGAACGCGCCGTATGATGGCTTGCCGTGTTCACCAGCGACCTCATGTTGCCAGCCGGCCGTGTCTTTGCCTCCATAGAAATCCAGCAGTTCCCGCTCGCGCCCGGTGCTCCAGATTGGGTTCAACCACGACGGCCAACGAAACACCTTGAACTCACCTGAGCTTGTCAGACGGTAGTAAGTGGTGTCCCTGAGACCGTTGGGAGTGGAGTAGATGCGCAGTGTTCCACCCGCTTTCAGGCACTGGCGAAGAGCTTTCCACGCTTTCTCCGTAAGCCATGCTCCCTCATCGACCCAGACGCGTTCCACGTGCAGCGAGCGAAACGCATCGCCGTAGACTCCCGCCGGTCGGAAGTAGAGTATCGAGCCGTTGGTGAACTCAAGCCGGAAGTACGGCTTCCTCATGATCTTGGGCTTGCCGTATTTCGTGATCCCGATGCTGGCCATAAGCTCCGGGTTCGCGTCCAGTTGGAACTCCATCTCCTCGATGAGAGTATCGAGGTGTCCCTGATGCGGAGCCGCGACAAGGCCCTGCACGCCGTAGTTGGTGAAAGCGAAGTGCAGAGCATCCGTCGTGAGACAGACCGACTTCCCCACGTCGCGGCCATCCAGGTGGATGATGTTGTTATCGCCGCATTCCAGGTCTTCTGCTTGATGCTCCCAGTAAGCACGGGCCGAGCCGTCGCGATTGCGCAGGTAGTGCTGGCCCCACAACACGGGGCTTGAAAGGATCTTCACCATGCGCTTTTCCTTAGCGTTGAATCCGGTCATGACTTCCTCCAACGAATCCCCGGATATATGCTGAGCACATTCCCCTTGACTTGGAGGCAGGTTCCAAGCGTGAATGTGAACCACACAAACTCCCGAGGAGGTAGTGAAATGACAAACAAGACACTGCACGATGCCGCGCAGGAATACCTTGAGCACCTCAAGGCTTGCGGCAAGAGCGAACGCACGCTCTATACCTATGGGCGAGACCTCGAACAGGTCGAGACGTTCTTCGGTGCGGACAAGAAGCTCGGCTCGATCCTCGTTCCACACGTCTCGGCTTTCCTCAAGTCCGATGCGCTCCTCAAGATGCGCGGCGACCAGGAGCGATCCGAAATCACGGTCAGGAAGACAGTTCGCGTCTTCCGCATGTTCCTGGCCTGGTGCCTGGAGCAGGGTCATATCACAAAGCTCCCGCTTCCGAAGGACACACCCCTGGGACGAAGCCTCAAGACACAACCGGAGGTGGACAGTGCCGAACCCGATCCAGCTGCTGCAGCCAACTGACGATCTTAGACAGGCGATTGATGACTTCGCGGTAAGGCTCCGGGCGCAAGGTCGCTCGGAGCATACCGTCTCCGCGTATCTACGCGACCTGCGATGTTTCGTTCGAGCACTGCCCGCAATGGAAGTCCGAGACATCACGCCTGCGATGATCGATGCGGCTCTCACCGATCCCGCGCTCGTGTGTTCGGACGATGGCGCTCCCAAATCCGCCGCGACAATGCATCGGCTGAAGGCCGTGGTTCGCTCGTTCTTTGCCTGGGTAACCGAGACAGGACTCACTGACACCAGCCCAGCAAAGCACGTGGCAACGAAGCGCCTGTCGAGAACACCACCGGAGTTCCTGACCGAAGCAGAGAAACGAAGACTCATCAAGGAGCTTCACGACCGGGCCAATCCACTGGCCCGCCGCGACCGAGTCATCTTCGAGCTGTTCCTCGGCACGGGCATTCGCATAGCCGAACTGGTGAATCTCGATGTCGATGACATCGACCTCGACGGCAAACACATCCGCATCACTGGCAAGGGTGACGTACCGCAGGTTAAGTTCCTGAAGTCGTCTCTCCGCACACTGCTCAGGAGCTATCTCCAGGAACGCCGGAGAACGGTGTCCGGCGAATGCAGGGCGCTCTTCGTGACCGCAAGAGGTACAAGGCTCTGCGACAGGCAGGTTGCTCAGCGTCTCAAGCACTGGCTCGATGCAGCCGGGATCACAAAACGCATCTCCCCGCACGGTCTCCGGCACACGTTCGCGACGCATCTCTACGCCAGAACGTCCGACCTGCTGCTCGTCAAGCGCGCCCTCGGCCACCGCGACATCTCGACCACCGAGATTTACACGCACCTCGCGGACGAAGCCCTGGAGTACGCACTCGAGCGGATCTGAGTTGCAGCATTCGCTGGGGAGAGGAACACTTGTTGGCCTTTCCCCAGCGTGCATTTCCCACAGGCATTGTTCTTCGAGGCTGTCTGCAGCGGTGAGCGAGTTCCGAGAATACGTCTTATCCGAACTCGCCGCCGCACAGCCTCTCAAATCCACGCGTGAAACCATCGCCACTACTCAGCCCTCCGCCGTGTTATCCGAAGTCGTTCCCGCGTTTTTCGGCTTGCGCCGACGCTTCGGCTTCTGTGACTCGGTCCATCGCTGCAGCAGGGCGCTTGCCCACTCGGCCGGAGTGGTCTCCGGTCCCTTAGGCTCTTCACCCTCACGGGCAATCTTGGTAGCCTTGAGGTCTTTCAGGTGGCAGCGCAGCATCTGGTCTATCTTCTGCGCGGTCTCCCAATCACCAGCCTCTTGCGCCCGGCCAAGCTTCAGGAAGTAGATCGCCACAAGCTCGACCTGTATGAAGTCGGAACTCTCGTTGAACTTGAAGTCAGCTTGCAGTTTGGCAATCAGAGAGTCAAACAGGGGCCGCTCCTCATCGCTAAGGAACCTGTTCGCATATATGCCATGCTGGAGGGTGTTGGTGTTGGCCTCCTGACCTCCTGGCCCCCGCTGTCCAGCGGTAATGCGCCGGAAGACTTCGACGTCCCTGCGCTCATTTTCGCCGAACGGCTGCCTGTCCGGATTAGATGTGTTCTTGTCCGTCATGTTAGTCACCAATCGTTTCTATATTTCCGACATGGGCGGAGAAGGCGGTTCGCGCCTATCCCACGCTCGCACGCCGGGTGATTCTGCTCACTATGGCGCTGGTCTGCACATCGAAATGCGCCCTATGCGCCAGATTTTGCGCCCAAAAGACTGCTTTTTCGCCGGTGAGCCATCAGACCGCACATTCCAACGCAAGCTGCGGGGCGCTGGCAGGCTCAGCACTCCGTTTCTGCTCCACAAACAGCTTGCTGTCTGACTCGTCCGTGGGTACGACCTTTCCGCCAAACACCCGCTTGACCTCGTGAATCTGCTTCACGGCTTCCGGCGATGAGCCAATCATCAGGGACAACTCATCCATGGTGAAGATCACCTTGCCGGACCATTTGGCTGGCACGACAACCGAATCATCGCGGACGAACACAACGATGTCCTCGATGATGGACGAGCGAATACCGGCGTATCCCCGGGTGTCGAGCAAGTGCTGAAGTCTGTCAGCCTGCTCGGATGGCTCTGCAGGCCGGTTGTGTGCCGCCTGACGCTGTTGATATGCTTCCCAGGCATCGTCCCAGGTCTTCCGGTAAACGGCGAAGGTCTGTTCCGATGGCGGCACATAGGACTTCACATTCGTTGTCCTGATTGCCCGGCGCAGAGCATCTTCTCCGATGTGCCGGACTGCCCAGTCGTGGATGATGTTGAACCGGGTTCTCAGGGTCTCGAATGTCTGATCATCAAGTCGTCCTGATCCGTGAGCGACCCGTGCATTCTCCATCCGGTGGCGAAGCCAGGCATAGTAGGAAGCGTCCAGCATTCGGTAGACCGGATCCCCGCCGATCTCGTATCCGAACCGAGGATCGTCTGCTTCCCAGGAATCCAGGTCGGTGGCGACCATAAGGATGTTGTAGGCGGGAACGATCTGTTCAGTTGGATCATCCGATGCCGCAGATGCCCTGATCTCCCCAACAAGCTCCTCACGGTGCTCGCGCACTATCTGGCGGATGCTATCGGTGATGAGCCAATCAGGCTCCAGTCTGATCCTGCCATCCGGCTGTATGCTTGCCCTGAGGGCGTGCTTTGTCAGTGTCTCAAGGTATGCCATCAGAACTCCTCATAACCCGGCGTGCTGGGCAGTGGTTTCGTGTCAGTAGTCGGGTTCGGGCCGTCCGCATCTCCGCAGGGTGAATGTTGTGAATGTTGGTGAATGTTTTCAGTCTCCTCTACACATGCGCGTGTGTGTGCGCACGCATGAGGGGTAGTGGGGAAACATTCACTTTTATTCACTACATTCACCCCAGTAGAAAACAGGTCCGCCGTTGGGGTAAGCATCCACTGGCTCGCACGCTTGGATTTGCCTGCCGTCACTATTCGGTAGCTGCCTACCACGCGATCACGCTGTTGGGCAAGGCGTCTGCCAAATGTTATCTTCTGCGACCTCTCGCCGCCCTTGCCGAAGTCGAATATGTCCAGCCCCGAGGCCAGCTCGAAAAGCTCGCTCACGCCCACTTTCTCGCTTCCGAACTTCTCCCACCAGACCTCGACCATCTGCCGCCAGGTCTCGCCCTCCATATCCGCAGCTTCGTAGAACCTCAGGAGGTTCGTGAGGAACCCTGGAATACCGGCATGCTGGAGTATCCCGCCTATTACAGTTGTCCATCGCTCATACGAACCAAGAGGCTGGACATCCGCAGAGGGCATGCCAGCGCTGATCCACGACTGCGCAAGCGTCAGAGCCGCAGCCACAAGCTGCCCCCTGCGAGTTAGCGCCCAGGTGCGAAGGTCTTTCTCATTGAACCCGGTCCGAAACCAGGGCCGATCTACTTTGGCATCAAGGCGGATACGAATCGACCGTCTGGCTATCTCGGTGGTCATCGTCGGATTGTTCGCTGTCGTCACCCACACGCACCTGACCGGGAAATACAGGTTCTCGGATTTGCCGAGTATTCTGTCTTCCCAGAGCGTCGCGGTAAGCGCCGAGGCAAGCGCCCCGGAGTTCAATGGTTTCGTCACATTGTCGAGCAGCACTGCCGTGCGTGCGCTCCGAAGCTGTGCGGTGATCCGCTTGCGCCATTCGTCATCGTCCCTGGCCTCCGAGATAGACGGGATATGACTACCGCAGGCGGGGATCAGGAGGACGTCGGCGAGCAAGCCTTTGCCCGATCCGGGAAGTGGAGCCTCCACCAGGTGATTGGGCGTCGGCCCGTCGATAAGGTCCCGGACAAACGGCAGGATAAGCAAGCCCACGGCGTGCGACCGGTCAGCCTCTTCCACGAATGGAAACTGGCATATCATCTCGAGTATCAGGTCCTTTGCAGCTTGCACATCCTCGGGCGCGGGCGATTCTGGCACGTCTGGTATCACTAGCCCCTTTCGAGGCATCAGGTATGTGTGCCCGGCTGCATGGTAACCTTCCGATGTCGAGAGAGACCCATCAGGCGCATAGACCGGCACATCGGTAATTCGGTTCAGAATCGGAAGCGGCGGATCAGGCGTCGCGAGCAGATCACGCACCACATCGAGCGGAGGCTTGGCGGGTTCGGCGTCCTTGCCCTGCACCCAGTTTGCCACGCGAGCAAGCTCATGGCGCAGCCTGTCGGTTGTCAGTTCCCGGGGCACAAGCATGCTGTCGTCGTCCATCTCAAGACGCGATGGAATCCCGGTGTACCTGAAGAACCTGGGGTTCTCGTTGGCTCGGATTATGGCTTCCCAGCACTGGGTAGTAACAATGCGCAGATCCTGGCAGTCAGCAGGGATTGTAGGCAGCCCGGGGTCCATCGGCGGCATTGCATACTCGCCAGCCGTCTCGTCACGACTCGGGCGCTTCCTGTGCCGCTTGCCCGCGTGATCCGCATAGGTTTCCCTGGTCATGCCTATGGCCGCATCGATTGTGATTTGCCCGTAGGTCTGCGCGCCTCGGCGTTCATCCCACTTGTCGCGCATCAGCCCCGACTCTCGGAACAGGCGATCCATCCGGGCCGGGTCCCTATCGGTCCAATATGCCAGCATGCAGCAGAGCGCCATGTCGGCCGCGCTGGCATCGCCGTAATACTCGCCGGTGTTGCCGTGCCAGAGCCGCTCGAACTTGGGTCCATTCCTTGCGGAGATCGCCTCTTCCACGAGCACAGGATCAGACATGCCGACAGGCCGAGCGTTCTTGATTGTCTCTTTGGGCGGGACGTTTCGAGGGTTCTCCCCGAACACCTCGAAGTAGGTTTGGTTTATGGCGTCCTGAGCGCCAGTGATCTCGGCTGGTGAGCCAGGCCACAGCTTGCCAGTGAATACCACGAGCCGCACGTTGTCATACATCTCGAACTGCGGCCTGCTGTGCGTTCGGCACCGGGGACCAGGTTTCTTTGCCCGCGCGATGATATGGATGCCATTGCCTGACCGACTGAACTCCGTGTAGGAGCCGATGCGCCCAATCATCTCAAGCGCCCACGGCTCTATCTCGCCGTCAGCCACGACGTGATCGAGGTCGACGAACACGTACGGGTCCGACTCGGACAGCACGAACCCAATGCCGTCGAATCTGTTTGCGGGCTTGGATGCCGCCTCAACGACCTCATCGAAGGTGTGCCAGGTCGCGGGGTCGTTGGTCTTGGCGTTGCCACGACCGACCTTGTCGGTCCGGTATGGTATCTTGGTGGGAACGCCATTGCGCTCTTCGACGCGGTAGCAGACCCACTGCCGCAAGGACCTTAGCTCCTCGGGGATGCTGCTTACCAAGGCGGCCTCCGTTCTGAGCGCCGTCTTTCACCAAACTCGAAACGAGCCTGACGGGCAGCTCTGTAAGCGCCTGTTATCCTTGGCGTGCCTTCGACCGGCCATTTCTCGTGATCTCCACAGGTGTGGGGGCCTATCTCAGACCAGCCGCTATCGCCTGTGCCATCCATATCGCCATCATGCTCGGTCTTGAGTAGACAGATGCCATCGCATCGACGGCAGTCGACAATACGCGTGTAGCTTGAATATCCGTAATGGCCCGCAGTCACGATCTTGGTTCTGCCCGGCCACACGTCACCCGCCAGTAGTAGAGCAAGTGCGTCTGTCTGCTCAGCCAGTATTCGAAGGCGCGCGAGGGCATCCTGGGCTTCCTGGTTCATCTGCGGTTTCACCTCAACCCAGCAGCCCCAACTGGGAAGCCAGAAGTCCGGCAAATAACGGACACCATCATCAAACTCAAAGCCCTCCGGCTCATAAACGTAGGGCACGTTCAGGGTATCGAAGAAGACGGCCCATCGCGCCTCAAGCCTGCTGCGGAACCGGTAGCCGTTGTATACGGTCTCGATGGGTTGTATTGTGTTCATTGTGCGCCTCCGGCCAGCAGCAGACTCAGGAACGTCTTCCGCGCATCCACCTGCACGCGCTTCGCGCAGTTGGCAATGCCCCAGTGGTCACCGACGATGATCGATGTCTGGGAGGCACGCGTGACGCCGGTGTAGAGCAGGTTCCGATGATGCATGAACGAGTGCGACTTGTGCGCGATGACTATCGAGCAGGGAAACTCAGAGCCCTGAGATTTGTGAATGGTGAGCGCATAGGCAAGCTGGACGTCACCGCGATGGGGTGAACCGGCCTCAATGTGGATCATCTTGTCTTCGAACTCGATGCTGAGTGACCCGTCGAAGCCGACGTTGCGCACGATGCCCATCGCGCCGTTCATGATCTGCAGGTCATAGTTATTCCGCGTCTGAATGACCTTGTCGTTGACAAGTAGCTTCGGGCGTTTGCCGGGCTGCACAGGCGGCGCATCATAGTTCCAGAGCTTCCGTTGAATGAGGCGCTGGAGCTTGGTGTTCAGTTCGACCGTGCCGAGCGGGCCCTTATGGGTTGGAGTCAGAAGCTGTACGTCTCGCAGGATGTCAAAGCCCAGCTTCTCATTGAGCGTGTGCTCGAACAAATCGAGGACGAACCGCTGGACGCGCTCCACGTCCGTATGCTGATCAGCGACGTACCACGCCCCGCGCACGAATACATCCCGCTGGGGGGTCTTCGGCACCTCACCCTTGAGAATCGCCATGCAGTTCTCTTTGAGAATCCCGGCCTGCCGCACGATGTCATCAAGGATCGTGGTCGGCAGCGCCCTCGACTCGATCAGGTCTCGAAGGATGTTGCCTGGGCCGACTGGCGGAAGCTGATTGTGGTCGCCGACAAGGACCACTGATGTGCGGTCAAGATCGACTGCCTGAAACAGATGCCAGGCGAGAACGACGTCGACCATCGAGACCTCGTCGACAATGAGCATGTCAGCCGAGATGGGGTTCTCTGAGTCGCGCGCATAGGTCTTTCCGTTGAACCCGAGCAGCCTGTGAATCGTTGACGCTTCCCGGCCGGTGGCCTCTTCCATTCGTTTGGCGGCTTTACCGGTTGGCGCGCAGAGAACCACGCGCAGGTCATGCTCGTCGCAAAGTCGGGTGATCGCCGAGATGGTGAACGTCTTGCCGGACCCTGCGCCACCGGAGATGAGCGATATGGAATGTGCGGCGGCGCTAACGGCCGCGTCAAGCTGTTTGGGATTCAGGCGCGGCGCAATGCGCTTGATCTCGGTCTGCAGGTCAGGCTTGTCACCGAGGCACGGACTTGTCTTTGCGCCGTCAGCGAACACGCGCGCCAGGTCCTCTTCCATTCTCCGGATGAACGGTTTTGCCACGAGGAAACGACTATCAGCGCAATAGCAGGTCAGAAGCTTCTCGTCGATCAGATTGTCCAGGTGCTTCTCGATTTGCTCTCGGCTGTCCAAGCTGTCCATCACGAGCAGCTCGTTTGCCCGGCCGAGCAGGTCCTCATATTCCACCCAGCAGTCGCCCTGGTCCAGGGCGTCGTCAACGCTGAACACAATCCCAGCGCGAATTCGGCTCGGCTCATCCTTGGCGATTCCCACCTGCCGAGCGATCTTGTCGATCCGCTTGAAGCCGAAGCCGTCGATCTCTCCGACGATTACATAGGGGTCGCGTTCGATGATCCCGACAGCGTTGTTGCCGAGCTTCTTCACCAGCTTCGTTACCTGATGATGTGTGAGCCCGTATGCAGAAAGCGCGGTCATTGCCTGGTTCACATGGCTTGTTTCGAGCCAATGGTCACGCAGCGACTCGATGATCGAGATCGGCACCTTGGCTACGTCCGCGATCTTCTGCGGTTCGTCGATGAGGTAGTGCTCGAAGTCTAAGCCGAACTGCTCAGCGATGATTCTGGCCTTCGCCGGACCGATGCCCTTGATCTGTGGATTGTTCGCCAGGTAGTTGGCGAGCCCGCGGGCGTCCATCTGCCGGTCGAACTCCATGCTCGCGACCTCGAACTGGAAGCCGTACTTGGGATGCTTGACGAACTTGCCATGGAGCACGAGCGGCTGGTTCTCCTGAACCACCACGTTTCCGGCAAACTGTATCCGGTCACCGCGCTCCGTTATGAACCGTCCGGCTGAGAAGTTGGCGGACGAGAAGAAAACTCGCTCGACCTCTCCCCGGATTCTGGTGTGCTGGGTTGTTGCTGTTGGCATGAATCCTGAGCCCTCCGATGGTAGCGCAGCAGATACTCTTCAACGAACCGGCGCGCGCACTGCCGGTCAGAGCAGAAATAGACTGGGATGCCGTGGTCGACGATGATCGAAAGCGCGGCACCAACTACGGCACTCGGATGCGCGCCGGAACGATACGCTCCGCTGAGCAAGTCATCAAGCCCGGCTTCCAGCACTACACACGCGCGGTCGTATTCAGCGAGCTTCAATAGCTCCTTGCGGAAACGATCTCTGTCGCGGATAACCGTGTGGACAAAGTCCTCGGCCGTCTTTCGCTCAACCGCAACCTCGCGCTCCAGACCGGCGAGTGAGTAATCACCCGCCGGTAGAGCGCGCCGCTCGACGATGAACCGCCGAGGAGGAAACGAGTACGGCTCCTGTTCGCGCGTATCGACTATGACCGTGACGAGTTCGGCCATCAGAACGGGGCCAGCGAGTCATCCTCGGGAGCCAAATCTTCAACCACAATCCGCCGGTTGAAGTAGATGTTCTCGTTCTCGCCCTTGGTGCGTTTGGTGACCTCAAGCTTCACATCAAGCAGATCGCCGAGTCTGGCCGGTAGACCGGAGAGCTTCTCAATCTCCAGTCCGCAGGTGTGAAGGTCGGTCTTCAGCCACTTCAGGTTCTCCTTGGACGCCATCACGCTATTGCGCCAGAGCAGACGCCCCGCGAGCCGTGGACCGAGAATCTTCAGTGTCCACTTCAGCATCGGGTTGCCGGAAGACTGGGCACGGGTGAGTTCGACCTTCTCAACATTCACCTGATACTTGCCGTCAGGTATGTCCTCGAACTCCCGCTCCTCAACCGGAGCTTCCGCAAAGTCGTCATCGAACTGAGCGAGGTCGAGGTCGCTCATGCCGGTGGTGTCGTAATCCTGGGTCATCGGGTTGCCTCCTTGGGTGTTTTCTTGGTATCAGCCGTGGCGCTGAACGCCTCGGCGAACTTGGTGTAGTCGAGATCGATGATTTCGGGGAGCCTGCCGGTGCGGTCACCAGCCTCGTAGTTCAGGCTGGGCTTCGTGCGCATGACCCGGCGCGCTGCCATCTTGCCATCGGGACCTGTCGCCGTTTCGATGTCGCAGTAGAGAACCATATCGACGAGTCCGAGCACGATCTTCCGGGCTTTCTCCGGCAGCGTGGGCACGGTCTTGTTGTACTTGCCTGTGCGGGTCTCTATCTCCACCTCCTGAGAATGGGAGATGAGATACAAGCCGCACGGCATGAACGCAAGCTTGTTCAGGACGCGCTGGAACTCGTTGTTGACGAGAGTGAAGCCCTTGCCGTAGCCGAGATCTGATTCGTGTTCGATCTTGAACTTGCGGCAGACGTGTTCGGCGCACATGCGATAGGCGTTATCTACGGTGTCGAGGATCACGGTCTTGAACTCGTGCTTGCCCTCCGCGATCTCTCCGCAGGCAGCAAGCAGTTCGTCCCACGACCGGATCGGAACCTGGAACACCTCCAGGGAGTTCAGACCGGGCTCGGTCGAGAGGAAGATTGCGCTGTCGGCATGAGAGCACCATGTGGATTTGCCTATCTTGGTCGCGCCGTAGACCAGGACCGTCAGATCAGCCAGGTTTGGCTTTGGCGGTGTCTTCTGGGTCGGTAGTAGCATCAGAATGCCTCCTTGTGGGCGGTCGATATCTCGGAATCCGTCCGCAGCTCTTCATGCGGCGGTTTTATCTCGTAGAAGTTGGCAACCACGTTCTCACTGCCGTTTGAGCGGCACAGCGGTAAGTACGCGCACGTCCGGTGGTTTGCGAAGCAGTAGGATGTGTTCCGGTAGAACGCGTCGCGACGCCTGCAGTCCAGGAACTGCTGGGTGAGCTCCCAGAGGTCGCTTCTCATCGCGTCGAACTGATCGCGCGAGATGTAAAGCGCCTCGCGGTAGAACATGTCAGGCTCGGAATACTTCGCGGCGAGCCGGGCCTGGAACGCCTCATCCGATTCAGGCAGCTTGCGCGTGGCAGAAGACTTGCCGGTCTTGGATTTGGACAGCAGATCCGCCCGCCGGGCTTCGAACTCAACTTCCGTCTCGCCCTTGCCCTGTTGGAGCTTGGCTTTAACGAGCACGTTGTAGATGACGCCCGCGACCTTGATGCCGAGTGTTTGCTCGATGTAGTGCGCGTACAGCGTGATCTGCAGGTCGGTCCAAAGCTTCTCAAGATAATCCGCATCGACTTGAGAAGCTGTCTTGTGCTCAAGGATGTAATGCTCCCGGCCCCGCCGGATTATGCCGTCAACCTTGCCTGCGATGGTCAAGCTCCGAGAGCACGCGCCGGTGCCGGGGTTCACGATCTTGCCTTCGAACGTCTTCTCGAGAGCGACGACTTCGAAGTCTTCAGTCGGATAGCGACCGGAGTAGCCTTTCATCATTGCCGTCGCCAAGTGCCAGTCGGACCGCTGTGACTCGTCCTGCGTCCGGTTCGGCGTCGACCTGTCGATGAAGTCGAGCACTGTGTCCAGCCCGCTTCCGCCGTGCCACATCTCAAGGCACGTGTGGATGAGCGTCCCGAATGAGAGGGCCTGGTCCCGGCCGATGGGGACCAGCTCTCTCAGATACCTCCACTCGCAGGCTCTCCGGCAGTTGCGGAACGAATTCCAGAATGAGTAGGTAGTGAGCGTTGTCGGGTTCATGCGAGCGCTCCATAGAGATCGAGCATGTCGCCGAGTTGTTGGCCGGTCTCCTCGAAATCCACTCGGAAGCATCCACCGGCCTTGGCGTTGAGGAACCCGGCAAACACCCGGGCGAGATCGTTTCCGAGCTGAGACTCAGCGTCTATCAGGCATGTGCGACGCCTCTTGTTCACAGCGAATCTGCCGTCGACCATCATCGCGGACTCACCGTGGATCGACTCCACGGGCATGGTGGATAATGCGAGTATTCGCTCGACGTCATCCATTGCGACGCTGTCATCGAAAGTGAACTTGTATACCGTTCGTACCAATGTGTCCTCCAGTCAAGATATGAGGCGCGCCCTGGGACTGAACTGGACTCGGCCAGCCCGTCCACAGTTGATATTTACTGGCGGTACAAAGCGGCTGCCGGGAATTTGTGGAGGTGGGGCAAAACGCATGTTGCCAAACAAGTGTTCGGTTAGATATAATGATTACAAGTTCCCCTGCCACCTGCATCCCAGGGGCTCTCTTTCGCTCCTGGCATCGAACATGAGTTCGCTTGAGCAGTCTGGGGAGCACAATAGTTGACCGTTGGCGGTCAGGGGGAGGAACAGTTTTGCCAAGTTACAGCCTGAGAAGATTCGCGAACCCGAAAGTGTTGCAGTCGGTTTCGCCGTGGGTGCTGCTGGAGTTTCTGAAGCCGCACGCGGACTATATAGCTTCGAAGGGATTCGACTTGCCTCAGTGCGACGCCGCGATCTCCGACTTCGATTACCTCATGCTCACCTCGATTCTGATGAAGCCCGATGAGCACATGCCCGACTCACTCATTGATGCTCTCTTCTTCGTCCACGAGATGGGAACGGATCGGACGATGAACAAGCTGTTGGAACTGGCCGCCAGGACTGGGCTGGACATTGCACCCGAGTCCACCCCCATGGATGTCGCCATGCGTATCTGGAACCGCGACAGTCTGGCTCTGGAAAAAGCGCACTCCGAACAGCACATCTATCGCTCTCGCACATTCGAGCACTACCAGGCGGATGCTCCAGCGCCGTTTGTCGAACCGGATGACACGCGCATCAAGGAGATGGAAGCGGCACTGGATGCCTGGTTCGAGCACCACAAACGCGGGGCCAATACACGGGTATTTGTCTATCCCGGCGAAGACGAGGTATGGTTTCTCATCCGGCACGGTGACGCGTACAAGCGAGAGAGCGCCGTCGATGGCTACAAGTCCAAAGGCATCTTCTACCGCCCGGAAGCCTTCGATGTTGCCTGTTATGTTTCGTCACTGGGCGAACTGAGGGTCCATACAAAGAACAAGGGCGAGCAAGACCTGTATCGCCGCGAGATCGGCAAGCTGATAACCGGTGACTACTCATTCTTTCCTGGCCTGGACAAGTATGATCTCAGCCCCATCGTCCGCAACGGCGAGAAGTGTCTGGTCACGCGCGACATCGACGGCATAGACTGGATCATGCTCACCGAGATCCGGGTCGAGAAACACAAGACCCACTACAAAATGCTCACGACATACACGGCCCCAAATGTGTTCCTCTCGCTCAGGGATGAGGGCATCGAGCTTCGTCCCAACGAAACGATCACGAGAGCGAAGTTCAGAGTGAAGTTCACAGGCGAAGACAAGCCACGAACAGTCACTATCACCCCGCCGAACAAGCTCAATCTCTGCAGGGACACGGACGCCATCATCGCTGAGATGTGGTTGCGCAAGCGCGGGTTCATACGATATGAGGAGGCAGGCAATGTCCAAGAGTCTGAAGACTTTCTGGTTGGCATGTGAGAAGCTTGCATCCGCCGCTGTGATGAGGGAATGGGAGAGAGAGATTCGCGATGCGGATGTGCTCGCGGCCGCGAGAAGGCTTGTTGTGCTGACCGATCACCAGGCCCTAAGCTACCCCTGCACCAACGAACACTGGTGCGCCTGCTCGCACGAGGTGATTACTCACAAGGACGGCACAATGGTGGCGATCTGCACGTGCGATGACGGAGAGTGCGATCCCATCCCTGTCACCAGAGACGATCTGACCGTCTATGAAATGGATCACGGCAAGATACTCGGCGGAATCGCGCGCGCCGCCGGGCTAACACTCGTAGAGCCGCTTCGCGTCGACATTCATGAGCCGGTGCATTTCGCGGACCTTGATGTCGGAGGCAAGCTGACCCCGGCGTATTTCGCGATGACTGGATGTGGGTGCCTGAATCGCGAGAGTTTTCTTCACCTGCTTATCGGCTCGTATGATCCCTTCATCTTGTTCACGCCAAGCCCCTTTGAGTTCCACATCAATTCCCCGAACCCGTTGTACCGTGACTCGCGCCTGATGATCTGTCTGGCCGATCTGTTCACCGTCGACGATGGCAAAATCCGAGTCGATAAGAGGCTTGCCCAGCTCGTGACGGATTTTGCGGGCAAGGCCCAGGGGCTAATAAGGGCACAGGCTGTTCGTGACGCCCACTGCGAATCAGTGTTCGAGCCGAGCAACAACTACCGCACCATTACCTTGCGTGGCAAGCAGCTTCCACACCTTACTCCCCTGCAGGCCGACGTGGCCAACATACTCCATCAAGCCCATCTGCGCGGACAGCCCGACGTGCAGTATGCGGTCATATCCTGTGAGATCGCCGATCTGCACGGCGACGAAAAGGGTTTCGAACCGCCAGCCAAGATGAGCCAGATATTCAGGAGCGGAGACTCGCGCTCCGACCTGATCACTTCCACGAAACCCGGTTACTACCGGCTCAACATCTGATTCCCACCGGCTCTCCCTGCACAGCCAGCCCGGTACCGCATGGTGCCGGGCTCGTCTTCTTTCAGCGTGCAAATGCATCCCAATTGCACCCGAAATGCACCCGGATTGCACCCTCGGCACATTCCGCACAGGCTACCATATACTCACCGGAACGATGTGTTGGCCAACTATCCGTTCCCAGATTCTCTGGAGGGATAGAACACCATGTCCATGACAAACGCCGAGCGCGAATTGATCCGGCTGATTCGCCAGACGCAGTTCGGCTGCATATCCAATATCAAGCTCGTCGCCGGGCAACCAGTGCTCGATGGCAACACCAGCGTTAGCGTCGAGTTCAAGCTCTCGGGAACTGAGCCCACAAGGGAGGTGCTCTCAGAACAGGACTACGCAGGAAAACCGCAGGTGCGGACACTCCTTGAGCGATTTCGCACTCTGGGCAACGGCACTGTCGAGTGCCTTGATGTACGCGATGGTCTCCCGTTCAAGATGACCATCAAGCGCAAAGCGCTTATCTGATCCAGACCATACATTACAGATTACACCGAGAATAACTGACCGCCAGGCGGAGGTTGTTGTGGGTGTCGCTTACCGAAAGCGGCATTGCAATACCTCCGCCTTGTTGTCATCTGTTGTGACACCCCGGTAGTCGACGCCCTCACGATCTCCTCCCGGCCGAGGAGGAGACAATGTTTCACACCAATCCATTCGAGGGACTTGACGACTATGCTCGCAACCTCATCCGCTACAAGACACGCCGCCTGATAGGGCAGGCTGGCTTCACGAGAAGCGACCAGGAAGACATCGAGCAGGACCTGTCGCTTCACCTGCGCCAGCAGCTTCCCAAGCATAACCCACGCAAGGGAACGCTCAAGACATTCATCAACACCGTGCTTGATAACAAGATCCGAACGATGGTCAGCGCAAGACTCACGAGTCAGTTCGACTTCCGCCAGCACGAATGCTCCCTGGACGAGCCGGTTGAAGCCGAGACCGGCGACATGGTCTCCCGCGCGGAAGCAATCGACGCCGAGGAGTATCTGATGGCCACCGGCCGTTTAAACCGCAAGGCGCTTGATATCGTGGAGATGCGAATCGATATCCAGTGCGCGGTATCACTGCTGCCAATGGACCTTCGGGATCTGTGCGCCCGCCTGCAGGAGCGCACGATTGTGGACATCGCCCGCGAGGACGGAGTAACCAGGCAGAAGATCGATGAGCTTCGGCGTCGCATCGCGTTCCTGTTCCTGGAATACGGGCTCGACGAGTATGTGTAAAATCCCGGCACATCCAAATCCCCGCCAGTAAATATCAAACTGGAGGCTACCTGAGTCTCCTACCAGAAAACTGGGAGGTTGCTTATGCCTACAGATTCCCATCCGAACTGGATGACCTTTGATGACCGGATGGCCGAGGTGGCGGGGATTTTGGCCGCCGGAATACTGCGAATGCGGAGAAACAAGATGAATCAGATGACACGAGATAGCTCGCTCGCAAACACCGGACTTGATGCTGTGGGAGAGAATACCCATTACGCCATGCAGCCCAGGAACGGAGGGAGCCGATGAGCGCATCAAGAATCGGGCTTGACCCCGAGTTTGCGAAGAAGCTCAATCTCTTCGAGAAGAAGCTTGCCGACTGCGGCATCAGGGTCGTTCTGACCTGGGGCTACAGATCCGTCGAGAGCCAGAACCAACTCTATGCCAAGGGCCGCACCGCGCCAGGAAGTATCGTGACCAATGCGCGCGGCGGATACTCCTGGCACAATTTCGGCCTCGCAGCCGACTATGCCTTTGTGATCAACGGCAAGATCAGTTGGAAGGGCCCGTGGGACCTGTTCGGAAAGATAGCCCGGCAGTGCGGCCTGGAGTGGGGCGGCGACTGGAAGAAGTTCACGGATCGCCCACACGTCCAGTGGACTAAGGGTAAGACGCTGGCGCAGATGCGCGGGGCGCACAAGAACCCCGGCAAGTAAGACTCACCGGTCATGGGATATGGCCCGTTTCTCTGGACGTGGACTTGATTTCCTTGCGGTCGTGAGTGATGAATGGACACCAAGACAACCACGCGAGGAGGAGCAATGAGTGATTCCGTTTTGAGGCAGGTCGCGGACCTGCAGAACCTGACATACGAACAACTCAAGGAGCTGTGGCGAACGCTGAACGGCGGCGAGCCACCGGCATACAATCGGCAGTACATCACGAAGCGGCTGGCATACCGCATCCAAGAGATTGCCTATGGCGGGCTTTCGGAAGACGCCCATGAGAAGATGAGCGCGGCGCTCAAGCGCCACGGCTACAATGAAGACGGTATGCCCGTGCGCACCGGTGATCGCCGCGTCAGTTCAAGCAGAAACTTGCCGATCATTGGCAGCAAGATCGTAAGGGAATGGAACGGCAAGCGATATGAGGTCATCGCCCTGCGCGACGGGTTCGAGTTTGAGGGACGGAAGTACCGGTCACTTACGGCGATAGTGAAGGCGATAACCGGCACGCATTGGAACGGCCGGAAGTTCTTCGGAGTGGCCGGGAGGAGCAGCAAATGACAAATGACGGCGGCACACTCTGCGCAATCTATACGCGGAAGAGCACGGAAAAGGGCCTGGAGCAGGATTTCAACTCGCTTCACGCCCAGCGCGAGGCGTGCGAGGCGTATGTCGCCAGCCAGCGCCACGAAGGTTGGACCGCACTCGCCGAACACTATGACGACCCCGGGTTCTCAGGTGGCAACATCGAGCGCCCGGGGCTGCAGAAGCTCATGCGGGATGTCGAGCGCGGCAAGGTCGACTGCGTCGTGTTCTACAAGCTCGATAGGCTGTCCAGGTCCTTAATGGACTTTGCCAGGCTCGCGGAGTTCTTCGAGCGCCACAATGTTACGTTTGTCTCCATTACCCAGCAGTTCTCCAGCACGACGGCTATGGGTCGCCTGACCCTGAATATCCTCCTGAGCTTCGCCGAGTTCGAGCGAGCCATCATCGCCGAAAGAGTCAGAGACAAGATAGCGGCGGCCAAGAAGCGGGGCAAGTACCTCGGCGGCACGCCGACGTTCGGCTACGACGTAGACTACCAGAAGAAGCGGCTGGTGACGAACCCCGTGGAATCCAAGGCCGTCCGTCGCATCTTCAAGCGGTTCACCGAAACAGGCTCGTGCTTGGGGATAGCAAAGGAACTCAACGCCGAAGGCATAACGACGAAATCTTGGACCACCAAGAAAGGCTCGTTCCATCAGGGCGGGCCGTGGAACACCTCGCACGTATATCGCGCGCTCAACAATCGTGCCTACCTCGGCGAGACAGTCCATAATGGCGAGTCGTATCCCGGAGAGCATGAGGCGATAGTCCCCAAGAGTCTCTGGGACAAGGTCCAACAGATCTTCGAGAGCGGCACTTCGAGGAAACGAAACCAGGAGACCCATGAGGTCAAATCGTTGCTGCGCGGGATCATCCGATGTGGCCACTGCGATAGGTCCATGGTGTGCGCCTACACCACAAAGAAGAGCAAGGTCTACAGGTACTACACATGCATGGGCGCGAAGAAGAATGGCCATGCGTCATGTCCGGTGAGGTCTGTTCCGGCAGGAGAGATAGAGGGGGCTGTCATCAGTCAGCTTCGCGTGCTCCTGCGGTCGCCGGAGATGATTGCTCAGACTTTCCGCGCGGCGAATGACCTGGACGCCCAGGAGACTGCCGATCTGTGTCTTGAGAAGTCCAGCCTGGAGATGCGCCTGGTGGAACTCAAGGCGCTCGCGAGCGAGATGATCACGTCAGATGACGGCGTCGAAACGCCGAACGAGCGGTTTGTCGAGATAAGCGACGACATCAACCAAGCACGGCGACGGCTCTCAGAAACAGAGGCGCGCATCGCTCAGGCCCAGGAACATACATTCACTGAACAGGACGTCGCCGACGCTCTTCGCAAGCTCGATCCCGTCTGGGACGAGCTCTTCCCGTCAGAACAGCACCGGATTCTCAGGGCGCTCGTCGAAGGTGTGGTCGTCATGACCGATGGCCTCGATATCCGGCTCCGCGCGGACGGCATCCATTCGGTAGTAGCAGAACTCAAGGACAGCGAAGAAAGGGTTTGTATGGTATGAGCAGTGTTACATTGAAGCAAAGCGATCAGGGCGTTCGTGTTCACGTCCCCATGACATTCAGGAAGCGTTCCGGCCGCAGGGAGATAATCGTGCCTGACGGTCTTCACAGCACACAGGACTCCGCGCCTGATTACCATGAGGCGCTGGTTATCGCGATATCTCGCGCACATCGCTGGAAGAAGATGCTGGACGAGGGTAGGTACGGTTCGATAGCTGAACTGGCGCAAGCTGTGAAGATAAACCGGCACTATCTCGCCCGGCTACTGAGGCTCACTCTCCTCGCGCCAGACATTATCGAGGCGATCCTCGACGGACGGGAGACGGACGGGATGTCACTTGAGCAGCTGCGCAGACCGATGTCGATGATCTGGGAAGAGCAGAGGACTTCTCTAGACTGCGGATGTTCGGAAACTTCTTGACTAAAGATCACTACATGAAGAGCCTGAACTCGTAGGGTCTGGCGGTTAGCGTGGGCATTCGCTTCACGGTCCTTGCCAGAACCTGGGCATAACCCAGAGTCACTGGAAGTCTATCGTAGAGCGAATCATTGTTCCAGTTCATCTTCGTTAGTTGTAGAACCGCGCGACACCCCTCGTCCCAACCTCCGTGTCCTGCGTGTCGCGTCAGCAGGAGTGGTGAAGGAATGCCTTTGCCCTCTTTGTAGAAGTTGCCCTTTCCGACCACTGCGGTCGGCGCATTTCCCTGGGTCCAGAGAAGAACCTCTCTGTTACCAATGGTCACATAGCTCCCTCTGTGACACGGGTATGAGTCGGATTCTGGTTTGCCATTTCGCCCGGGAGTGATATGAATTCCGCGCCAGAGCGTGTCCTGTTGGACCTGGATCAGCTCGAGCCCTTCAGCAGAGCGCCATGCATCGAAACAACCATCGATCTCCTCGGCTTTGAACTCCGTCGATTTGTGCACCACGACGCGTTTTGGCACACGCCCAGCATGCCTACGCTGATAGAGCGATAGGCTCCTTGCCATCACGCGGCGCATCTCTGTGCGGCTCAGGAAAGGGTTATCTCTCTCAATGTGCGCTTCCGCCGTTTCGTATAGCAGGAACTCCAGTCCAACTCCATCCGAATCGAATACCTGGCTGCAGCATGTCACGAAACGTGGCATTTCAGCTAACACCGGACGAACGGCGTAGCTCAATCCTATATAGGCGGTCTCTGAATCGGCATCGGCGATCTTCCACGGCACCCCACCAGCTTTGCAGTACGTTGCGATACTGAGACGCCACATTACGCTGGCTCTACACGGATAGATCAGCGATTGGTCTTCGTTCAGCAGTTGCATCGGCGTCCCACGAACCGCAGCGACTGCTTTCAGATAATCATGCAAGTCGAAGTCCTCGTGGGCTTGTCCGAAGAAGCACTGTTTCCATTTTGTGGGCAAGAGCACGAACACGATGTCGAAGCTGCTTCGATGCGTCTGCAGAGCAGAGAGAGCGCCCACAACTGCCTGCGCGAGAACGAGATGCGGCCGTTCGGACCGAGCGATGTCATCATCCAGGGATTGTGGCAGCTCAATTCGGCAAGTTGGCGAAGCACTCACGACACGTAATCCGAACACCCGGGAAAACCCCGGGTACTCGACAAGATAGTTCTTGCGCTCTCTCGGCCAATGCCGATTCTCCATCTCGGCAAGAAGCGCGTCTACTCTTGCTATCATCCCTCTCGGTGCAATGACAGCAATTCTGATGGGGTCAACAACACCCGCAATGATTGCTCGGCTGAATGGACCGTATTGGACAAGGCCAACAAGTGGATGTCTATGTCGATCTTCAGGCCGCTCCGGATGGAAAGAAAGCTCGGGTTCATCCATTGGCTTGAATGCAGGCAGTTGTGACCGGCTCATGATCAGTTACCTCGCTGTGAATATGCTGTTGCAGATGATATTGTGAATACCGCGTCCACACCGTCTCCTATGCCGAAAGCGCGGAGCTCGCTCTTTGCTGTTCCATCGTTGATCAGATCGGCCCAAGCTGCAATGACTTCGTTTGAGAGCTTGTTGTACCGCCTTGCCAAACGCTCACGAACAAACTCCTGAACCACTAGGTCACGCGTCTCTGTCTCTTCGCGATCAGTAGCAGTATCCTCTGAACTCCTGTCAACAGGATCATCTGTCCAGATCGTCGGCGCGAGCAACAGCCACAGGCGTCCAAGTCTGAATTCCAGGCGAATTCTTACAGCTTCAGCCCACGATGCATCAGTGCCAGGCACAGTGCCATGAACGTTGCCTGTGGCTTTCTTGAGTCTGTTGTAGATAGGATCGTGAGCCCGCGACGGATCTGCTTGTATTGTCCAGCCACGCTTTCTGCGCTGAACTAGGACCGGTCGCTCACGCTCTAGAGCACGACACAGAGCATCATATAGTAGGTTCATCTCCGCAGAATCCCACCGCAGACGCGGAGTCTCGATGGAATGCAGGTCGAACTCTGTAATGGTAAATGGCTCGAACGCTCTACGCACCTCTACGTCACTCCCAAATGCGATGATCCCTACCTGCCTTCGTGCTGCCACTACGTTGGCTTTCGACGAAACAATAGCCTCACGAACATCCTTCGATCCACCTACATTGCACACTATACGGCGACAGGTCGACGGCCAAGATAGTACCGGAACTGCATTCAGTCTAATCCAAGGCCACCGCCCTCTTGTATCTGGAACGGGAGCATTGGTGACCCTCGGCGCTTTGTGACCAAGAACTTCCGTCACTTCCGGCGGAACATCCTTGATCAGCAGTAATATGTCTCCCATAAGCTCGTCGAAAGTCTGTATGTCAATCAAACGAGCTTCAATGCCAACCGCCTCAGCTTTCGCCAATAGACTCGAGACACGCTCGAGTGGCGGGTAATCCGCTCTATGAAACCAGAAGAGTCCTGACGGAAACCCTCGTCCATCGTCTATTGCTTCTTCCATTGCTTCCATGACGGAGTCGTCTCTGCCGCTGTAGCCCACCACAGCCAGTCCAAATCTTCTACACCCATCAATGAATGCACGTCGGAACTCTCCGTCTTGCGTAAGCAATTCGTGCCTTGCGTTCTTCAGTCGGCGCGACTGGAAATCTCCGTGCAGTTTCGCCAGCAGAGGCCAACGTCCTTCATTCATGGCTTGGGTTGCCATAACCGGCGAATCTAGTGCGACTGTAACAAGCCTGCTACTGCTGCCCAGCAGCAAAGTCGCGGAATCCTCGACAGTCCGGTCGAAGTTCGTAGTCCATATCACCCTCGAATGCTCCATCTTGAGCAGAGAAGCCAATACCATGTGGCCGTATGACGGAGTGGCAGCTTTGACCATGTTGTCTATATACAAACGCCTATCCGCCTCCGCCGGGTAGGCTTGTTCGAAGTAGAATGCATACTCATCCGGTGAGTTCTCACTCGGGTATCCGTTCCCGTTCGCGAAATGCGATTGGATGCGTGATCTTACTGCTTGGTCTCCTAGATCAGCACAACTGCGCACAGATATGCGCTCTGCAGCACAGTATATGGACCGCTTGAAGTCCCAGATCATATCATATGCAGTCGGTATTCCGGCTGAAGCCGATGCCCCGGCACCGAGAAACCACATTACGTTCTTCGCCCGCAAGGGATACAAGCGCAGGAACTCGTCAATACTCATAGTTCCTCCTCACACTGGCAGTGAAGCGCCCAAGCGAACCGAAGAAGACATGGCACGGCTGGATGAGATGGAACTCAGTATGCAGCTCCGCTCGGTTTGCGAGACAAGCCCTGACGCTAGGCGAGATGCAGTTCATTGGCGACCTCCGCGAGCACTTCGTTGATCTTCGCCAGAGTCTCATTGCTGACGTCGCCATCGCCACTCAGCTCAATTCTCACTCTGAACTTCATATCAAGTCCTGCAGTAGCTTTGAGAAGGTCGCCCATGGACTCGGCAAGATTCTGAATCTCATCCGGCCTCAGTTCGGCTTGCGCGACGTGTGTTCCCGGAGCTACAGGCGGGGTTGGTGATACCGGCGGCTCTACTGGCGGCGTAACCTGACTGGGTATCTGCAATGCTACCTTCGAAGCTTCAGGAAATCCGCACGGCCATGCGCCGGAGTTCTCTCCGCGCTCTACAAGACGCATTTTGAGAGCGTCATCGATGACCCGCCGAACAGTCACCCACGGCAGTGTCTTGCCTTTGGCACCGGAAAGAGCCGACGCAATGGTGAGCGCCGTCGTCTTGTTCTCGCTCCACGCGTTGGGCAAGCTCTCAGGGATGATGTCGAGAGGCGGCACTGGATCCGGCGGTGCCTGAAGAACAGAGTTCTCAGTAGGATAGCCAGTTGGCACTTCTTCTTCCAGGAGACTCGCGGGTCCGTCCGTTAGCCAGAGTGAGCCGTTTTTGACCGCTTCCTGGACCGCGCCCATGATGACAGAGTCCTCGACTCTCGGGATACCTACCGGCTCTTCGTAGTTATCAACAAGTACCTTGGCGACGAACGATCCGCTGAAGTAGTTGCGCAGCTCGGCAAGTCCAATGGTGTCAGTGCTCCACAGGCTTGGCAAGACGTCAGGAACGAGCAGCGAACTCGACAGGCTATCTAGACAAGCAGCCTCTGGCAGCATCACTTCCAGCGCTGGATCAGTCAGAACTGCGTCATCAACAGGCTCGCGCCAGAATGTCCTCCTGGACTGATCAGGTCTCACGTGCACCAGCACGAACGTGCCCGACTTACACCCGTTCACGAGCGTGTCCAGTATTGCCTTCCGATTCAGCATCTTGGGCAAACGAGCGAACTGCGCAAATGCCCCGACAAGGTCCTTCACCCGCCTCGATGGTTCGTCTTCGCGCCACAGATCGTAAGGACCGCCTGGCAGCAGAGCTTCAGCAGTAACTGCCGTCTCTTGTATGCGGGAATTGGGATCTGCTTTGATCGTGGCGAAAAGTGATTCATCGCTTACATTGATTCTGAACGCCTCAATATCATTCTTCTCTGAGACAGTCACTACCACGCAGTATGCCTGTCGGATCACACCAGGTATCCGCTTCTTGCTCGTGTCGACATGATTCTGCAGCGTTGCTCTGCGTATCGGGTCTATGTTCTTCCCTGACAGGCTGCTCAATACAGAGCTCCAAGCCAGGTTGTCCTTGATCGCACTCCTTGATGCGTCAACTCCGTCGAGAGACGGAACCGCAAGCACTATCGCGTTTCGGTACACACGTGGTCTGTCCGATCCGGTCGTCTCATTGATGAAGCGCTTGGCTTCCGCACTTGGCCTACCTGGCTGAGAAGCGGCCTTGATGCCTAGTATCGCGAAATGGAAATCCCCGTCATCCTCAATGTCACGCGGACGGTCCGGCAGAGTGTGTACCCTGGCTCCAGCCGCCGACGCTCCTTCGGTCAGCTTCTTCAGGGACCTGATCTCATCTTCCAGACGCTGCTCGACGACTACATCGTCAATGCGATGCCATTCTGTGCTGTGCATCTGCTTGAGGTTCGGGCTAATGCCGAGCATCCAGGACTTGGGCAGCATCTTCTGACCGTCTGGACCGACCTCGGCATCTTCGATGGCCTCGTCATCGAGCCACCACGATTCCTCAGACCAGCGTTTGAGCGCTTTCTCCATATCAATCTTGTCAGGCCGAGTGTGACCCAACAGCAGGAGAAGATCGCGAGTCGATGCTTTGCGGCCTGCCGGTTGTGAGTGAAGGAACGTTGCGAAGACGGCGGCTTCACATTCGCGATGTTGCAGGCTGGCAAACTCGTCTTGTATGTGACGAGCTCTTTCTATCTCGCCCTCAACAATGGCACGCCAGTCCTGTTTCTTTCCTTCATACTCTTCAGAACCTGCAATGGTAAAGAGCTCCTGAGCGCTCTCGCTAACTGTCGCCTGCGACGGCGGTCCGAGGAACACGCCGGCAGACACAAGCGGAGAGGTGTCCCATTTGCACGCACTGCGCAGAGCAAGCGAGAATGTCCGAAGCACTCCTCTCGTCCTCTGGAAACCCTCGAGAGCGGTCCACTTCGAATACAAGACCTCTGTTAGGTCGGGGTGGAACGGATAGCTGTTGACGAATCGATCCTCAGCACCCTTCAGGTCCTGTGCTGTCTGCTCATCGAGATTCGCTATACCTTTGAGTGCAGCCACCACGTGCTGGCGGAACGACTCCCGATCCCGTATGGAGTCTGGCTTGAAGAATCGTCTTCGCAGAACTTCCGGGACATCTTCCTTCACCACCGGCTGCACGCCCTCTTCCTGCTCGCGGCGGAAGATCGTATGGAAATCCGCCTCAAGCTGCTTCCCAATGGCGTCTCTCTTGGTTGGGTCGGAGGCCAGGAGCGATGCTACGAGAGTGCATCCGTCAATCTTGGTCGTGGCTTGCGTTAGGTACTGGAAGAAATTCGTGAGTGTATCTGCTGAGCCCTTGTCCATCCGCACTTTCTCACGGGCATACATAAGGACCTCGTCCATAAGAATCAGTGTAGGGAGCTTCTGTGCAAGTGGGATGCGAAGCACGTCCGCGAGCAGCGGCTCTGCAGGTGCGCTATTCCTCTCCTCGGCCTTACCGTCCGGATGCAGAATCTTCAGTCCCTCATCACCAGCGATCTGGTAAGCGAGTATGCTCCAGGGTTGCTTCAGTCTTCGCTGCGAACCATCGGGACCACAGATATCCATGCCGCTCTCGACATCGATCTTGTCGAACGCAAGCACAGCCACTCGTGCCTTTGGCATGTCGATTCCGATGTGATTCTGTATCTCGCGTACGGCAGGCACGTCTGGCAGCTTTCCAGCATCCCTAAAGAGATGATACAGCAGAATCAGCGCGTGAGTCTTGCCACCACCATAGGTGAGAGTAAGCTGCCGCACGGCTTTGTCGTTCTTGTTGGCAAGCCTCAACGCAACATCCTTTGAAAGCTCACGCAAGTTGAACGTTGGGTAGGTCAGCGCAAAGAACTCATCGGCGTCCTGGTAGACCGGTTTCGCGCGGCCCATCACCACGTCATAGAGATCTGCCGCGAATATGCTGAGTGAAAGCTCGCCGGACTTCAGATCGTCCCGCAACTCCACTACCTGATGCCAGGGGGTCCAATCAAGTTTGGTCATTACAATCCTCCATCCGTTTCCGAGCTAACTGACATTTCAATCTGTCCAGGAACCGCTTTTCCACGCGCCTGAACATGGTTTGAAAGCGACTCCAATATGGATCTTTCCTCACTGCCATGGTCGGCAAGCTCAATCAATGCCTGCAAGAGCTTCTTGAAAATCGAGCTGCGGCGAAGTCCTCGCAGGTCGAGATAGTCATTTACATCGTTCACATCGCCGGCTTTCCAAAGATGCATAAGTCTATGGACCTGGTCAATCAGAGGTACAACCCTTGTTGCCTTGACGGACATATCAAGAGCAGAACTAGACCTGTCTGGAGAGTCATAGCCCATACCTGCGGACTTCCGCTGGCTCCATGTCTTGAGCTTGAGAGTACTACCGGAACCTATATCTTCTGAAGAGTCGTCGTCTTCGATCTCTGCCTCATCATCGACTAACTCAGGTTCAGACTTGCCCTTGGAGAGGATGTCATGGCGAGCGGCAAGCTCTGAGTCAGAGAGGCCGCAGGAGACAGCATACAAGATACACGGGCCAGCTGGAGCGTCACCTAGCCCGAAGTCGTTTCTGTGCAGTAGATAGTACGTGGTGACATCATCAAGCTCTGACGCTTCGTCATCTCCGCCATCGCGTGCGAGAACGCGCCCGACCACAAAGTCTACCACCATCCTGCGTACGTGCCGCAGAAACTCCGAGACTGGCATGGTTTCGCCCGGTGAATTCGCCTTCTTAACAACGGGATACTTGCTGTATGCCTCCATTGCCGGGCCAGTGGCCGCCCATACGAAGTCAGGCCCTCGGATACCTGCATCCCAGAACTCCCGCAAGCACTCCGTTATGTTCGCTCGCATTTCCTCAAGGACTTTGTTGTCCCAACCTGAACGAGCGAGTTCCGAGCGTTTCCTGCAGACTAGCCAGATCGATGAAGACAATGCCGCAGAGGATAGGGCACGAGTTCTGCTTCCGCGTTCAGTCTGAATTGGCCAACTACCGTCTACTACAAAGCCCGCCTTGATCATGCCGGACACTAGAGACTCCCAAGCATCGGGTTGCTTATGGGCAAACACGACTGCCAAGCGTCCGTCTTCTGTCAGTGAGCGGTAGCACCCTTCGAATGCACGCTGCATGCCTTGTTCGTACGCCTCGCGTGCAGCGGACGCACTGCCTCCAAATCGCCCTGGTGCCTCAATCAATTCACCGTCTTGCGTTTCGTGATCCCACTTAGGTGACAGCGGACTTCCAAATGGCCTTGCATACGTGTCAAATGCGCCAGTCACTACCCGCCGTATCCAGATGTAGAAGAAATCCATCAGGTCAGCATATGCTATAGCATCGTAGTACGGTGGGTCAGTTATCACAACGTCATAGCGCTCTTCAGAACTGGACTTCAGTACCGATTCACACTGAACAGTGGGATCCGGCAGGCCAGCGGGGACCATTGACGTTAGAGTTGTCAGCCCTGCAAGTGTGGAGTCAAGCATCGACTCAAATGCGCCGCACCGGTCCGCCGTTGTCGCTACTTCGACGAAGTCCCAGTTAATCGGCAATGCGAATCTAGTAAAGACCTGGCGCACCTGCTCGTTCTGGATATTCCACGAGCAGACTGCGGAGGAGTGATCTAGTAGCTTGTCCAGTGAGCAGATGATGTTCGCAGTTATCGCCTCGGTCCAGTCTGCAGGGTAACCCGCCTGTCTCATACCATCTGTGGCAGTGCGCTGTGCAGCAACGAACACGCCGTGCGCGAGCAGCTGACGGTCAATGAATAGCTCACGCCACGAGGTGAAACCATATAGCGGAATGCGGAACCCCAAAGCCTCCTTGCCGGGCAAGGGCTCACTCGGTGTCCCGAGGGGTACACTGGCGAACGCCGAGTCAATATGCCTTGCAGCTTCTTTTGCCAGCTGTATCTCGTCATCCGTGGGTAGGCGATATTCCTTGCCTGTGGCGCTCTCATCGCCACTTTTCTGCTTCACGCGCGGTTTGACTGGATCAACGACAACCGCAGTCATTACTGTGTCTAGTCTGCCTGCCTGGCCCTCCAAACGGACGTCCTCCATGGTCATGGCGACCGTCCCTGGAGCGCCACAGCACGGACACCATATTCCACTCCGGCTGACAGTACCTTGGCCAATTCTCTTGTCGTGTTCCCGTCGTTGAGCGGCGTTTGTTCCAACCACTGGCACGCCATTTTCGATACCGAACACGACCCCAGTTCGCTCGGTATTCGGCTTCATTGTGAGCAGCACACGTTTCCTGTCCTTCTTACATAGCCAACGCGTCTTGAGGAGCGGAATTGTGGCCCGGCAATTCTTGCACGTGACAGTCCTTGCCCACAGGTAGGCAACCGTTGGTTTCGCTATCCATCGTGGCTTGGTGGGGTCGCTCAGATACTTCTCGTCGAACTCTGTATTGAGCGAGTCAAGGTCCGGCTTGCACTCCTCGGTAAGTTGGACGAGCTTCATAGGACGCTTCTCCCACTTACCGACTTTCTCCAGCGGCTCGAAGTCGGCATAGGTTGGGTAGAACCGCGCGAGTTCCTTCCGAGCCTGGCCCAGCACCCACGACCCCCATGCGCGAACCTGCCAAGCCAGATCGGCCTCAAGAAGAAAGCTCTCGATCTCCAATAGCTCGGGGTGAGCCTTGTCCTTGCCGTCGAGCCCCAGCTTTGCGAGCTGAGACTTCAGACGTTGCCCCGAGAAGCCCTGTGCCTTGAAGAATGCTTCCATGAAGTCGCGGTCGCCAAGCACGAACACTGGCAGAGGTAGCTTCTTCCCCGCAAGCTTCTGCGGATACTCCAGCGTGCATTTCAGAATGAACCACGCGACTGGATTGATATCGACCGCCGTCGCCTCGCATCCTAACCGCATCGCTTCAAGAGGAATCGCCCCGCCTCCCGCGAACGGATCCAGAACCTTTGGAGCACGCCCGCCATAGGCTTCGCGTATCTTGTCGCGGAACCATTGAATGTCGGGTTCAGATTCGCGGCCCCAGTGCAAGATGCCGCCGACAGTTTCCTCGCTCTCAACATCCTCTATCCGGCCGTTGGGAAGGCGCTTCTGCTTAGTGACCTTCACCACCTTGCCGCCAATGCGCTCGACCAGCGCTTTCCGTTCTTCCTCATTCCCAGGGTCAGGCAAGAGCGTTGCGATAAGCGCCGCTCGGCAGGCTGCAAGCGGCCGCCTAGCAGGCCATATATGCAGCGTCGATATGTGTCCGTGCCGAACGTTCTTCTCGTGCACGGAATCAAGTGACGCTTGTTTGAGCGGGAATGCCGCTTCTATTAGGCGACGGTTGTCGTTCATAGTCCCTTCTTTCGTTTCAGTGATCTTAGCAAGAGGTCGCCTACGATGCCCATAACCTGGATAGCATGCCGGGCTTCCTCGGCTGTGACGGTGGGTAGCCACGGTCGCCCGTGGCCGGTCCCCTGCTTGTTGCGCAGGGTATTGACAGCGCACGCGGCGTCATACAGTGCCCTTTGTAGCCGGTGTTGCGGCGGTTCTCCGCTCACAACCTTGTCTGCAGGGGTCTTCAGATCAAGTGCCACAAAAGCCTGCCCAAGCGCTGTCGGAAAGCTGTGCGGGATTTCTGTGCTACTCCAGCACTGGCGGAGCACATGAGCCGAGATGGCTTCCAGCAAGTCCTTTCCTGTTCCAATGACCAGCGCTGCGTCGTCCGAACCCTTCTGGGCTCTTCGCACGTATGACAGCAGTATCTCGGTGAGTTCAGTATCTGATAGGCTATCAAGGACCGTCGGACGAAGCTCCCCTTCGGACGTAACTTGAAAACCCTCGGAAGCTACCTCCCTTCGGAGACTGGCTATAGCTTCTTCGCCTACGTAGTTGGGGGATTCCGGTCGGAAGCCGCCGCAACTCCGGATCATAGACAAGAACTGCTCCACGAACTCACAACCATTCTCGTGCGAGTGCTCAATGGCCCATGATAATACCGACCGTACTCGTTTGGCCTTTCCGACGGTCTGTCCCTGCGAGTTCGGATCACCATCTGTCAGCTTCCACTTGGTAACGCAAAAATGTATGTCAGAATGACTCGGGTCACGCCGCTCTGTCTGGGCGTCATCGACCATTCTTGCGAGTGCGAATGCGATTCCGTCGTTGAGAGGAGCCCTTGCCATGTTTACGCCTCCGTCGCACCGAATATTGCTGTCGGTTGCGCAACAACGAGCAATTCAAAGATGTGCGTTGACTCATAGGTATGGTGGCGATAGCTGATCTTCTGCTTCTTAAAGATCCGGTCCGCCAGCCGAGACGAATCAGACGACACCACCAAGAAACGCCTGCTCAGTGTAGCGTCAGTAAGCCTCTGAATATCGCCTTGAACCTTGCCATTGTTGTCGCGGGTTGTGCTCACTGTGTCCGACACCTCAAAGCCCAACCTTTCGTTGCTGCCTGTGCACAGGGTCAGATCGCATTCGTCCGCCCCGCTGCTCGTAGTAGGATGGCATACTTCCACCACACAGTCACCCAGCTCGTCGAGCGCCCATTCCACAGCGTGAATCAGACGCTCCAGGCCAGCGCACTGGTTGATGATCTCAGAAAACCTGTGCTCCTCCATGTCGGATCCCCAAAGGCGTGGCCGCGCGGTCGGGAAGCTGACCATAAGGCGTTTGAGGGCGACGCCCCAGCAGCCAGGATCACAATCACGAAGTGATCCTATGCAAGCATCGGTATGCTCTACCATGAATTTGTGGCATTCCCTTAGTTCTAGCAGGCATTCACCTGCTCGGATACCTCTCATCGGTTCGATCAAATGAGCCATGCTCTACAGCTACTCCAATGCTAGACTCTCGCCAGATGGCGCTTCATGTTTGTGTCCTTAGCCGCGTTATGCAGTTGACTTGATGGAAAGCTACCAATGGCAGTCAGGGCTTCCTTGAGTCTGTGATCGGTTACTCGCTCGACAAAGAAACCAGCGAGCTTCTGATACTTCGTGGCGCAGGACGGGAAGCGCAGCCTTGACCTAACGTCATCATCCTCAAGTAGATGCACAAAGTCCCTTACCTGGTCTTCCTGCCAGCCGTGGATCATTGCGTTATACATAGGCACTGCGGCATCAGATACCCCATATCCATTGCCGATCCTGCACATCGTTACCACCTTCACGTATCTCTCCGAGACACTCGGCGGCACTACACCATTCTCCGGTATGTATTTCTTGAGATTGCGTGCGGGAGATGGTTCGTTGTGAAAATTGTCCCAGGCATTATGGACTCGATAGAGCTCGTCCAGCGCGCCGCTGATCTCGACAGACAGCGTGTCTTGCGGAAGATAGGGAAGACCCTTTACCTTCTCAAGAAATGACCGCCCAAGCTCGGCTCTGCTTGTCTCACCGTTGACCCGGAAAGACGCGGCTCGAAGGCCAATCTCATATCGGCCGCCATCCGGGCACGCATCCCAAACATCCTCGGCAATCAGTGTGATATTGGCACGCACGTGGACTTCGGTTCCGGCGTTACTATACAATCCGAATACTGATCGTAGGAACGAAGTCAACACGTCATCAGGCATGGAGTTCAGCGCTGTGGATATGTGTGGCACATCTCCTGCCGAGAGCTTCTCCGTACGCAAGCTGTTCAGGAGGCGTCGCGCCTCGATTGCAGGACCACCGGGGTCCTTGGCAAGCACTTCCTTTATGCACGTCTCCAACCAGGAAACAAGCTGCAGACCCGTCAGTTCGACTTGGTTTGGATGCGCCGCGCTCGCGTGGTTCCTCATGTTTCGGATATAGTCCAGGTGCATGTACCCGAGTTTGCTGATAATCCCGGTCTTGCTGCAGCCCTGAACAAAATCCCAGTCCTGGATCTTCTCAAGATCATCTTCGGTTGAGAACTTGTCTCGCTGGCCATCACTGATAACCGTATCGAAAAAGTAACCTAGATCGAAGCGCGAAACCTTGAGGCGCAGGTTGCGAATGGTTTCATCCCATAGATAGCTCAATGCGGCGTCGAACAGCCCCGAGGCACACGCTGCGGCGAACTTGGATATATACTGTGCGCATATCCGCTGGCCTGCTGGTAGCTTCTTCAGTACTCGTGGCAAGACATCGATGGCTGACACTCGCTCCTCGACACACACAAGAACGTCGTCTGATGGAAGTCCGCAGTAGTCGAGATACGCCTTTAGGCCCGTGTGAAACTCATCTAGACTCGTTGCGATCTGGTTGTTGCCGCTGCTTACCGGCGTTATGTCTGACATACTCTTCATTCCTTTCCGGCAGTCTACTACCCCGCCTCTGCAGCTCCGAATATCTCGGTTTCTGCTATCCTAACTCCCCCAAGTGCCTTGACCAATAGCTTGCCAAACGGATCCTGCACACGCAAGAGCCTGGGATAAGCCGTGGCACAGTCATAGACTACATAGAGCCAGTAGCCATCTCGATGGTTGCATGCCTTTGCCCATTCGTTCTCTGACAACTCAATCTCACCGATTCTGGCACGGCCTTTGACCTCTATGCAGAGCTTTCTACCGTCCGGTCTGTGCGACAGAAGATCGAAGCCTGGATACTCGCTCAGTCCTGCCACAAGTGCAAGTTCAGCAGTCGACACATCAGTCACTATCGCGCCTAGTGCTTCCTCGTACGCTCGCACGACATTGATAGCAATCCGCTCGATTTCAGCATCGTATCGCTCGATCTCCTTAGATACCGGCGCTGGAACAACGAGCGCATGTGCCAGGAACGTAACCTCGCCCGGCGCGATAAGTTCGGGCTCTCTCCTGATCACCGCAAGCGTCTCATCACGATGCTGTTCAATTGCTGCTTGTCGCTTCTTGATAGATGCAAGATGCGTCGAAGCTGTGGGATCATCTCGCAGTTTCTTACTGATCGATACGCGCGCATTTGCCAGTTCCGCGTATTCATAGTCGTAGCCGCGCCGGATAAAGTCTTCACGCTCAGCAAGTGAGTCGAGCATGACCGTGCGCAGACGCTCAGCATTTCGCCTGGCTATAGTCTCGAAAGCGTATGCTTTGGCTGCCTCAGACATGCTGGCTGCGCTCGCCGCCAACCGGGCCGAGGATGGAGTTATGCCTTTGGCTTCCTTGAGCACAAGCAGCTGTTCAACGGGACACTCCTGAATATCGCCGTTGCTCTGCTGCCTTAGCCCAACCAAGCGATACTCCAGAGTATGAGTTCCCGTGAATGCCTTGCTATCCGGGTCCGTCCTGCGAACGACTGTTACCAGTACCAAGTGGAAGAGATACGGCTCCGTCGCTGCCGGGTCAGTGAACACAGCCCCGTGCAAGGCGTCCTGAGCGAACTTGGTACAGATATACTCGCGATATGCGTCAAAGAACTGCTCGCCAACGTGCAGGAATACGGCGTCGGAATCAGGTCCAGGTTTGCTTACAGTGAGCCGAGACCGCTCTCTCTCAGGATACTTCTCCAACACTGGTAACAGTGGGTCGAGAGCTCTAGGCTGGACTGCCTTCAACGAGAAGACGCCTCCCGGATCACCGTCTATCTCTGCGCCGACAAGCGGCAACGACTTCTCCAGGAACCGCCTGACATAGCCCGGTATCAGGCGGCGGTAAGTCTCCCGTTCTATCTCCTCTCGCAGTCTCGGAAGCTCTACTTCGACATCACCAAGCCTGCCGTAAAGACTCTGTTCCTCAGTTTGTACCTGTCTGACTCGGTCGTTAGTCAGCCTCTCATCAATCTCGCGAGCCGCCGCGTCAGCACCGTCGTCAGTAAGGGCCCTCTCAATGTAAGACTTAATAGACACACCTTCCAGCACGCGCCCGACCACATCAAAGACCTTGTCTGAGGACAGCTCTTTCCTGATGCGCTCCAGCTTGTCAAGCAAGGTCTTGATAACTCTGCCTTCGCGTGTTTTGCCCGCCACGATGTTCAGGATGATTACAGGGTCGTGCGTCTGCTTGTAGCGGTGGATGCGTCCCATCCTCTGCTCAAGCCTGGCTGGATTCCAGGGGACGTCGTAATTAACCATCAGCCAGCAGAACTGAAGATTGATACCTTCGCCAGCTGCATCCGTGGCCACCAGATAGGTTGCTCCACCCTGCGTGGCTGGTTTGCGGAAGAAGTCTACCTGCTCTTGTCTTTCCTGGTATCCCATGCCACCGTGGAGCTTCGCTACCTGACCCGTGAAGCCAAGCCCTTCCAGGCGATTCACCAGGTAGGTTAGTGTATCCCGATGCTCCGTGAAGATAATGAGCTTCTCGTCTCTGTATTCCGGGGCCTGTATCACTTCGCGCAGCTTGGCAAACTTGGACTCATCTCCCTTGTCCAACACCCCGTCTGCAATCGTTATTAGCGACTCGAGTTTGCCACGTTCCACCTCAAGATCAGCAATCGAGCGCGCGATCACTCCACCTATGATGTCGTCTTCGGCGAGTTCATTTTCCTCGCGACCAGTGTTCACCGATTCCTCGTCTGCGGTCTCCTCATCGAAGATGTCCCGTAAGCGTTTGGCGCGCGAGGCCAACTGCTTCACTGTCACCTTTCCAGAGTTGATATCAGAGACGTACTGTGTCACTTTCTCAAGGCGCTTCTCAAGCGATCTCTTGAGTGCAAACGTGGAGCTAGCTAGGCGGCGCTGGAATACGCTCTTGGCCAACTGGGCGGCAGTCGTATTCATAACGCTGGTCGGAGTGTAGAACGTCTGAATATACTCTGTCGTCTCGTCGTATAGTCTCTGCTCGCTGATCTCCCCTTGAGTCAGATCATAGCTAAGAGTGTCCGATTTACGCATTGGGTAGATTGGACGGCCGTCCAGGTATACCATCTCCTCCTTAGTCCGGCGGATGAAATGTGCCGCTCTAGCTTCGGGAGGGTACGAGTTGAACGCATCTATCGTAGACAGTGCTTCGGGCTCGAGAAGATGCCACAGGCAGTAGTAAGGGAAATCCTTTCCCATATGAGGAGTTGCAGTCAGCAACAGGAGATGCCTCGCGCTCCATGTAAGATGCCACCTCTTATCATCGCTGTGGATTCCTGCAAGCGCTTCAGCTACTCGATATCGGTCTGTCTTCCGAACGCGGAAGTCCGGCTCTCGACTGGCAGCGAGCTTGTGTGCTTCATCGAATATAACTAGGTCGTAAGGTTCCACGTCAGGATGCTGCATGCAGCGAAACATAAGGTCTCCGGCAAGAGTGTCTACACTTACAATGATCCGGTCACTCCCATTGCCTAGAAACGGATTCGCGTTTCTGGCATCTGCACCCGTAACAATATGAAAGTCCAGACTAAACAGAGTCTCCAGCTCTCGCTTCCAGTTACCTATGAGCCCTGCGGGCGGGACAATAAGCACCCTGCGTATCAACCGTCGACTTAGCATCTCTCTAATGTAGAGACCGGCCATGATAGTTTTGCCAGCGCCGGCGTCGTCGGCTAAGAGGAATCGCAATCGTGATTGGCGCAGCATATTCTCGTAGACTGCCATGCGCTGATGCGGCAGAGGGTCGACCATAGACATCTCTGCCGCGAATGCAGGATTGCATAGATGAGCATAGCCCAATCTTTGCCCCTCAACAACTGCGCGAACAACATCTGGCTGAGCCGAAAAATCGACTCTCAGTTCTTGCCTGCTTATCCCAGATGCACTGTGCGTGGATATGACAGCGGGTGCGGACCATTCATTATCGAGGGCTTCAATCCCGTGCTCCTCAGCCCTCACCAATCGCTCCCACGCAAGAGAGGTCGGTCGCGACTTTCCATTCTCCCAGCGATTCACGGAAGCAAAGGACACGCCAAGTCGCTCAGACAGCTCGATCTGAGTCAACCCAAGCTTCTCACGAAGATCCCTTATTCGGCTCGAGTAATCTGTCGGTAACGGCGTCCTCATTCAACCCTCGCAGACATAATGCTATAATGGTCACAAGCGATCACTAGAAGTAGTATATCATGTGGCGTGACCGCATGTCAAGTAACTATAACACATGTTATAGTGCCTCCGGTTCGCCGACGTGTTTGGGCCGCTGTTGTGTATTTGGCAAGCTCCAATGTGAGTCGAGCACTTGTACAGCAATCATGTTACCGGGGGTAGGCCCGGTAACGTGATTCAGAGAAAACTCGCCAAACAGAGACAAAATGTCCCGAAATGTGGGTTTTGGGAGCAAAGCCCGACCACAAGATTCATGTCGGATAACACGGGGAAGAAGCGGCTTTCACGCTCGTAAATACGCGAAAACCCCGCCGGGAGTCCCAGCAGGGTCAATTCGCAAAGAGAGCTTTTCAATTTTAATGCTTGGTAGCCCCGAAGGGATTCGAACCCTCGATCTCATGGCTGAGAACCATGCATCCTGGACCGCTAGACGACGGGGCCACGTTGCTTGAAGCGTGATCAGTATACCAAGGACCGCCCCGCGTTGTC
>SCLI03000103.1_pt1 | contig 46524 bp, 44 predicted proteins | sample 7268041 | NCBI WGS metagenome assembly SCLI03 (sample SAMN10721081, study PRJNA514188) | viral metagenome | isolation source: depth-stratified mine tailings core A | place: China: Fankou Pb/Zn Mine tailings | collected 2017-10 | reverse complement strand
ATCGATACAACCAAGGGCCACGAGACCATCCACATCTGGGGTCTGGGTGGAACGCAGGAAATCCTGATATGCTCTACAGCAGGCAAGGAGCAGGTTCGGCTTGTGGACAAGGCGGGTCAGGTTCTGGTGCTTTCTGCGGCGTCCGGTAGGGAGCGAATTCAGATAACAGACAAGGCCGGAAGCAAGCTCACGATGGACGGGGTCATGGGGCATGTCATTGTCCGCTCCAGCGGAAAGGTGCTTATTAACCCATGACCAGTTCGATAAGCGGCTCTGAGCCGGGCATTGGTGAGGAGCGCATCGCGCGAATCTTTCCCAGGCGGACCAAGGCGACACCGATAGACGATCTGGTGTTCTATGATGAGCCAGGACTGTTCCCGCCGTGCGTTGACGAGGTGCATGTGTCCGTGACCTTCACCTATGATCTGCCACGCGCGGAGTCCCTGGCCAAAGCTTGGGAGCCGGTTGCGCCTGTGAAGATCGGGGGCCCGGCAATGGGAATGCCCGGAAGAGAATTCACGCCCGGTCTGTATCTCAAGCCTGGTTATGTCATCACCTCTCGTGGCTGCCCGAACCGCTGCTGGTTCTGCAGCGTGTGGCGACGTGAGGGCGAGGTCAGAGAACTACCTGTTGCGGACGGCTGCAACGTGCTCGATGATAATCTGCTTGCCTGCTCTGAGCAGCACGTGAGGAATGTCTTTGCGATGCTGAAACGGCAGCCCAGAAGAGCGGAGTTCACGGGCGGGCTGGAAGCGGCGAGGCTGCGGCCGTGGCATGTTGAATTGCTTCGTGAGCTTAAGCCAAAGCAGATGTTCTTCGCCTACGATGCTGAGAGCGACTATGAACCGCTGGTTGCGGCCGGCAGAATGCTTGTTGATGCGGGATTCACTCTGCAGAGCCATGTTCTGAGGTGCTACGTTCTCGTCGGTTATCGCGGTGACACGTTCGATACTGCCGAGAGTCGTCTGCGGCAAGCTGCCGAAGCTGGCTTCCTGCCGATGGCGATGCTGTGGCGTGATAACGGCGGCGGACGAGATTCGCAGTGGGCGCGTTTTCAACGTGCGTGGGCGCGACCGGCATTGATTGCATCGGGTTTGCGGCAGGAACCGGCCATTATAGCCGGGGAGACGGGGCATGTTCAGCAGTGCTGCATGATCGGAGGAATTGAGAATGGCTGAGAACGAATGCCAGGGACCCGGGAAGTGCGGCTGGGTCGAGAGTGAGAGGCTTCTTGCGAAGACGTTCGACGCCTGGCGGGCGGAGTTTCGCACGATACTTGAAGACCATCGGCGCGACATCCAGAACCGGCTTGAGAAGATCGAGAGAGAAATCGAGAAGAAGTCGGACAAGGAAAACGTGGAGCTTGTGGTCAGGGGAATCAATGACGAACTGGAGCGACACGCCGAGGAGATAAAGAACCTGCATACAGGTCTTGAGGGCAAGGTCGGCATCGAGACTATGTGGAAAGTCGTGGGGCTTGTGGTCGCTCTTGGCGGGATCATAAGCGGCGTCATCAGCGCGATCATCAACTACTTTGCGAGGAAGTGAGAATGGCGCGACCGCAGGCAAGACTCGGCGATACGTCCAGCCACGGAGGGACGATCATCACCGGCTCACTTACGACAATGGTGAATGGTAGACCCGTTGCTCGAATGGGTGATATGCATGTCTGCCCAATACCCTATCACGGCGTGACACCCATCGTCACTGGAAGTCTGAACACGACAACTGACCGCAGGCCCAACGCCAGGATCGGCGACGTCGCTGGCTGCGGCGCGGTCATTGTCGGCGGCAGCCTGGATACTATGGTGGATTAGGAAAGCTATGGATGATCTGCAGGTCCAATACTGGGATGTCTTTCCCAAGTCAATAAAGGTCTCGCACGGATCACTCAATATGACCGTGCCGCTGTCGGTCCGTGGAAACCCCAGAGGCAGGGTGATATTTGATGTCTCAAACTGGGCCATAGCCACCGTGAGTGAGGAGGGCATCGTATCGCTCGGCTACAACGTCGGAGCGACAGTGATCTCTGCCTATGACAGCGAGGACCGCACGAGCGTGCGTTACGTGCAGGTCGAGGTCGTAAGCGTTGCAGCGGCGGTCGCAGATGCCTGAAGGTGGACTGGTCGTTCCTTACTGGGATGTTCGGCCCAGGCAGATAGTGATGCCTTACGATCAGGTGGCGAAGTCGTTTCCGGTCGACATCCTCGGTGCGCCGGATGGCGAGGTTGTCTTCAGATCGACCGACCCGAGCATCGCTTCTGTATCGGACGGGCTACTCTCTTACGGAGCAAACCCCGGCGCGGCGGTCATCGTTGCGGAAATCTTAAGAAACGGCAGCGTCGTATCGCGTCGATATGTTCAGGTCGACATTGGAACAGAGGCGCAGCAGGCACCAGCCCCGCCTGCGATCCGCGAGATCGTGCCATCCGGCTATGTGGAGGAACTGCCGGACGGAGTCTGGCACTTCAAGTACTTCACCGACTGGTTCGATCAGTGGGGCTGCAACATCCGCGTGCAGGGCGAGCTTGCAATAACGCTGGACCTGGACAAGCACTACCGGCTCTACTTCGACGTATGGGGCGAGATAGAGAGCATGGGTGTTCGCAATCACGACACGCTGGACCTGTATTTCAACAACACATGGAAGCGCAACTTCAATCCGACAACGCCCGTGATCTATCCGGCGTGGAACCAGCCCTACGTTATTCCGAGGCGCACCGAATGGGTGGACTTGTGGGAGTTCATTGGGCGGTCGGTTACGGTGCGCTTTGTGTGGGATACGCGGGACGCGCTCTATCAGATGTTCGACGGCTGGTACGTCGGCAACATAAGGCTTGCTCCACCTTGGGGGATTTGATATGGCAGACAATGAGACAACACCGCAGCCGCTTATAGAACAGACCAGCTCTTCGGAGAACCATTATGAGTTGATGGCTATTGCTCAGGCTTCCTGGGAATGGTTTGGACTCAACAGGGAAAAGCCGTACCTTGAGCAGATGACGGAAGACCTGCATGCGATACGGACACTGATTGAGCAGAGCTTTGCGATAACGGAAACGCTGCGCCAGGAAGTGCAGAGCGTGCTCGACGCGCACGCCCAAAGTGCCCAGGAGTATATTCGGCAGGTTGAAGAACCTGTGCCTGTTGACTACTATCCGTTCGAGTCGATGCCTGCGGGAACCAGCGTGCGAGACCTGCCGGACGGCGGGAGGCTCTTCGGTTTTTCCGACGGAGCATTCCTGCGAGTGTTCGCGGATGGTTCTATGACTTCCATCGGTGAAGACGGAACACCAGCGGCTATCGTGTCTGCAATCGGGGGCAAGGTTACGCTGCCTGATGGTCGTGAGTTTTCGCTGGTAAGCGAGGCAATCAAGGTGACACACGAGGCGGCAGGCATAGAGGGTCTGCCGGAGGGCGTCGAGCCTGTGCTGGCCTCGCCAGGTAGATACAGTGTCGAACTGCCGGGTGGAATACGGCTGGACGTGTATCATCGCGAGCGGATCGCGGCGGTCATCAACCCGTCCGGTACGATCGTGATCCTGGGAATCACCAGGACCGAGGGCATTGGCGAAGAAGTGCAGGTGCGGCTCATCTCAGGCGGCGCGAAGAGCTTCCGATGTCTTGAGAGTGGGCATGCCGGGATGATCGAGGCAAACGGCACGATCCACCTGTCGCTGTCATCAGGGATCGACCTCGTCATACACTTCCCGGAAGATGGCGGCAGCGGCGGCAATGACCAAGGCCCGGTCTGCTTTGACTGCCAGGAGCACGACTGATGAGTATGGACTTCCTCGGCAAGGGATTACGCTTTCCATTCGGATTCCAGCGCAGGTCAGGAGGCGCGCAGGTCTCTACGACGACATCGGCTGACCACGCTCACATCCATGAGAGCATCCTGCAGATACTGGGTACGCGGCCGGGCGAGCGGTTCATGAACCCTGAGTTCGGCTCGCACATCCGCGATCTGGTTTTCGAGCCGAACGACTCGGTGCTGAAGGGGCTTCTCCGGCACTATATTACCGACGCCATAGAGCGTTGGGAGAAGCGGGTGTATGTGACGGACGTCTCGTTTGACGAATCGCTGGAAGCAATCGACAGCAATACGTTATACGTACGCATCTCATACCGGGTGATAGACACGCAGGTTCCTGGGAATTTGGTCTTCCCATTTTGCCGTGACGATCTGTTCGATCAGACTGACAGTCTCAGCAGACCGGCAGCCATTGACCGCTGACGAAAGGACTGACTCGTGGGTAGAGCGAGCATCTCATATAGTAATAAGGATTACGAGTCGCTGCGGCAGGAACTGCTGGCGAAAGTGCCGCAGCTTACCGACCGCTGGACGGACTTCAACGAGTCCGACCTGGGCGTCGTGCTGCTGGAGCTGTTTTGCGGCGTCGGCGATATGCTCGCCTACTACTTGGACGCGCAGGCGGCGGAAGCGTTCCTGCCCACCGCTCGCCAGCGACAGAATGTCATCAACCTCTGCAAGCTCATAGGCTACAGGCTGGACACTCCTGTTGCCGCGACAACGACATTGCGCTTCAGTCTGCCTTCCGCGATGTCTGAAGATGTCACCATACCGGCCAGGACTGTTTGCAGGGCAAGACTCGACGAAGGGAATGTGGAGTTCGAGACCATCGAGAACGCGATCATCCCACGCGGTCAGTTCTCCGTAGATATCGGCACTCGTCAGGGTGTTCGCAAGAGCGAGGAGTTCATTTCGACCGGCGAGCGAAGTCAGCGGTTCGCGCTCTCCTCCACGAGCATTGCTCAAGGCAGTGTGCGGGTGCGAGTCGGGGAGAGCGATTGGGAAGAGGCTCGGTTCTTCATTGACAGCTCGCTGGACTCGAAGCACTTCCTGGTTGAGACCGATGGGCTGGATGCCACCTGGATCATCTTCGGTGATGGAACCCACGGGGCGATCCCGTCTCTCGGCGAGACTATCACTGTGGAATACCTCGAAACGCTGGGGGCCGAGGGCAATATAGGCCGCGATCTGGTGACAGAACTTGTCAGTCCTGTCTATCACGGCGGAACACAGCTCGATCTGATAGTCACCAATTCCGTCGCTTCCACGGGCGGCTCTGACCGGGAGACTCTGGCGCATGCAAAGCTGCAGGCTCCTGCTGAACTCAGATCACTCTGGAAAGCCGTCACCAAAGATGATTACAAGGCACTTGCCGAGGGCTTCCCCGGTGTGGCGAAGGCACAGGTGCTGGACGCGAACGACTGCGCCAACATCCGCTACTATCAGGTGAACATGGCTGTCGCCCCGGACGGCGGCGGCCTGCCGTCGCCAACACTGAAGCGCGAACTTGCCGAGTTCATCGAGAGCCGCAAGGTAATCACCATCGAGGTAAACCTCTTCGATCCCTGCTATCGCCCGATTTCCATAGACGCGGAAGTCTACGTTTACCAGACTGAGGACATTGAAACAGTCCGCAGGCGGATAGAGGATGCGCTGCAAGGTTTCTTCTCGTTCGACAGGCTGTCATTCGGTCAGTCGGCGTACTTCTCCGATGTTGTTTCGCTCATCGACGGAACCCAAGGCGTAAGCCACGTGACGATGTCTTCACCGCAGGTTGATGTCGAGATAAAGCCGGGTCAGATAGCGACACTGGGTGAGGTTCGGCTCGACATTCGGAGGACGACCTGATGCCCGGCTATTTCGAGGACAAGCTCATCCGTCTCCTACCGCCCCTTTACAAAGAACGCGACACAAGCGGCGACCTGCAGGTTTTTCTGCGTGTGCCTGCTGTGACGCTTGATGAACTCAAGGAGCTTATCGACCGGTTGCCGGGCATCTTCGACATCGACAGATGCGATGTCAGATTCATCCCACTACTGGCAGACGCGGTGGGTTATAGGTTCGATCCGACCCGTGATCCCGACACGCAGCGCCGGGAGATTCGAGAGATAGTGGAGCGATATCGGCGCAAGAGCACGATCCCGGCGATAGAGCGCGGGCTTATCAATGTTGGCTGGCAGGGAGAGATTGAGGAGACGTTCAGAAAGGCTCTTCGGCTCAACAAGCGGTCCATTGCGAACCACGCGAAGCTGCCCGGGCGTATTCACAGCCTCGGAGTATACCGGATCGAATGTCGTAACCTTACTCCCGGCGTGAGGGCCGCGCTCGTGGAACATCATCCGGCTGGAATGAAGGTCTTCTTCCTTCAGTGGCTCCTCTCTCAGGAGTCGATGGAGGACGATTTCATTGCGGCGCTATCGAGGACCGTAGCCCTGCACTCGACGGGCCGCATTCACAATGTGTTCGTCGTCGGCCGGAGGCTCCTCAACTCCGACTACAGGCTCACCAAGAGACAGACGACCTGGGCGTTCTGGCAGGTCACTTGTCAGAGCACGCTCTCGCAGGGCTTTGAACAGGCCGGCGTGATCATCAACCGCTGGCACGGACGAATACCGGATCATAAGCTGAACGGCTTTGTCCTCAATGCGGAGCGACTACTGAATGTCGAGCTTTCAGAAAGACGGCTCGCTTTCGCATGCGAAGTCCAGACGACGGAGCCGGGCACAAAGCCCATTGTCTTCCGTCTTGTGCGTGAGCATCTGAACCGCGCAAAGCTCGCGCGTTCCACCCGTTCGTGCAAATTTGTGTTCAGTCAAAAGGACTTGTCAGGTTCGGCCACGGCCGGTTTTGATGCCGCCGCGAACCTCTACACGGTCACTCAGTGGCCACAGGGATAGGAGAAGAATATGGCGATACACCTTTTCAAGGACGCTGAGCTTGCTCAGCAAGTGTCCGAGGGGACGATGACCAATCCCGACTCGGACACATACAACGGCACGGACGGTGAGTCGAAGGACCGCGAGCTTTTCCTTGCCAACGAGCAGACTACACTGGCATCCGCCATCAACGACACCACAACCACGGTCCCGCTTGCCGAAGCCCGATTCACGGACGGCGAGACTATCATTATCGGCAGCGAACAGATGCTCATCTCAAGCGGTGGCGGCACGACGCAGCTCACTGTCGAGCGAGGATATGCGGGGACTACCGCAGGCAACCATTCATCCGGCACAAAGGTCTACTCGGCATACAACTACACAGGTCTTCTTATTCAGCCCATCGATAACACCGGGCCGAGCGAAGCGACGTGGGTGAAGCTTGCGGCGGACCAGGTGGGACTCGACTCGGCAGTCGCGGGCGAGTCTCTCAGCCTTGGCGACAAGGCCCACAATGCGACGCTTTCTTTCTGGCGGCGCGTGACCGTGCCCGCGAGCACCCCGGTGCAGAACAAGACCGACATCAGGCTCCGGGTCACCGGCACGGAGTCTCCTATCATCTAAGGGCTACTGAGGTAGAGAATGGCATATCACAGCACAAGTGGAATAGCGAACAACACAGCGGACTTCTTCTCCAGGTTCAGAAGCTTCATCGTGAATACGGTCGGATGGACTGTTCTTCAGGAAGACCTCGGGGCGGCGAACCCGTTCCTTTACCTGAGTTCGTCAGGCGAGAATGGCAGAGAGACGGTCTACCTGCTCTTCGACAAGTTCACCGCGAACGCCGACAAGATATGTGTGCGGCAGGCGCTCTGGTGGAATTCGGGCACATCGAGCGCAGTCCAGCCCGCCGGTTCCACGGGCTACAACTATGTCGCCACCAAGGATTCTACCACGTTCCCTTACTGGATATTCGCCGATCTGGACCACATCGTGTTCGTCACCCGGATCGGGACAATATACAACGCCTACTACTTCGGGACGGTAAAGCGCTACTGGTCTTCGAACATGGCACTCACGCAGGCAGATGTAGGCGCGGGTTCGAACGTTGTGGTTCCTGTAGACGACGCCTTGTACCTCGCAAAAACCTCGTCCGCGCGATTTCGAGGTGGCAGAGCAGGAGTTTATAGAGGTTTTGAGCAGTCGACAGGGCTGGGTGATGCTGAGATGTTAGCGTTTTGCCTGCTGAAATGCGAAGAATCTGGCATCTCCGACGCTGCGAAGGCGTGGAGAGACGGTCGCCGAATGAGTTCGGCGATCACGATGATACTCTGATCGGCTGTTGACTAGGCAGCCTTCGCTTCGTAGTTGTGATAGAGTCCGCCGAGAATCGGCTCGGATGCCAGCATCGCGTCAGGTGACAGCCGTCGCCTTATTGCCGATGAGTCCGCCAGCGGCGGTCTGCATCTTAGGCTGCTGTGAGTCCTGACTGTGTGGTAGTACTTGCCGATGTATTCGTTCAGCAGCCTGTGCAAGTGCTTCTCGTTGAGAGGTATTACGTGGTCGAGCAACTCGCGGCGCAACGTACCTATTGCTCTTTCAGCATAGGGATTCTGCCACGGCGACTGGAAGGCCGTGCGGACTTCCTCTATTCCGCAGTTCTTGAGAAATGCTGGCGTTGCGTGTCCGTAGATTCTGTCGTTGTCTCGGATGATGTAATCGGGCTGAATACCGAAGCTCGTCGCCTCACGAAGCCGCTGGACTAGCCAGAGCATCGTTGGATGATGAGTGATGCCGAAGTGGACAATCTGCCTTCGCTCGTGGCTCACAACGACGAACACATAGAGCAGCCGAAACGCGAGGGTGGGAACGACAAAGAGGTCAATCGCCCAAGTCACGTCCATGTGGTTTGAGATGAATGTCTTCCATGCCTGCGACGGCCTGCCTTCGTTTCGAGTTGGTTTCGGGAGATACCTGCGAATGGTATTGGGCGAGGGAGGATTGAACCCCAGGTCGACCAACTGATCGTGTATCCTCTCAGGACTCCACAGTGGGTTCTCGGCGGCGATCCTCCTAATCAGCCTACGCAGGTCGGCTGAGACCGTGGGGCGTCCGTTTCTCGGTCGCGACTTGTATCGCCAATACATTCGAAAACCCGCTCGGTGCCAGCGAATCACCGTTTCAGGCTTTACCACGCATAGCGCATCTTTCCACCTGGCAAAAGCCTTCATCAAAAGAATCCAGGTCAGCCGGAAGCCTGGTGTGCATTGCGGTTTTGGCCCGATACCTTTCTCATGCTGGAGTTGATAGAGCGCGAGCTGGCTGCGAAGTGCAACGATCTCTGCGGCGAGTTCATGCTTTGAGCGAAAGAGCGATGAGAGCCACCATAGCAACGGCTTCAGGAAACCAACTGAGAGGCCGGACAACGTGGCAACAGTGAAACGAATACGGGACATAGGATCATTCTACACCGATGGGTCGGTCTCCAGGAACATGAGGCGGATGGAGTTCCTGTAATACACGCCTCACTTAGCCTTGTGTTTTCTGACATTCAAAGCCTTCCACATGACGCCAGGGTGAGTGCTTATCCTATCCTGCATCTCGCGATCAGAGGTTAGTAGGTCCGGTCGCACCTCGCCACGGTCCAAGAGCAGATCGAGAAACTCGGTCTCGTTCCGCCGAAGGGGAAGAACGACGCCCAAACCCGACCGACACTCGTCGACGAGGCTTTGCGCCCACGTCTCTCGATCTTCCACATCCGATAGGGACTTGCTGCGGAGCACTGGGACCAACTGATTCTCCAAGTCACGCAGTTCGAAGTCGACGTCGTTGATCTTCACCGTGCGCCAGTCCTTCCGATTGATCGCGCCGTAGACGACGAAGGCCAAGCGCAGTTTGTCGGCATCCAGCAGGCCGCACTGCAGGAGCCGGTGCGAGTCATAGAGGTCTCGCGCGGCCTGGCGGGACAGCAGCGCCGCAAACTTGCCGGCCGCGATCTCGTGTACGTCGAGCATGGGTATGCCGGAACCTGAGTAGCTTCCTACCGGGAATGAGTCCCTGGGCGCAACAGGCCACAAGGGGACACGGAACATGTAGTTCAGGTCGAGCTGCAGAATTCCGGTCGGCGTCGCGGCGCTTTCATAGCGCAGCCGGAACTTCCCGCCGGCGTGTTCCGACGGGCTCCTGGTCACAGCATAGCCTTCGCGTCCACATATCGCGCCAATGGCTCGCTCAACCAGAGGTCTGTCCTCCTCCAGTGACTCACGATCCGGCGAACCGATGTAGTTCAAGTCGATGTCGACGGACAGCCGAGGGACCTCAAGCAGAAACAGGTTGAGTGCGGTGCCGCCTTTTAGAGCAAGCTTCCCTTTGAGTTGCGGATGCGAGTTCAGCGTATCCAGCAGAGAGAGCAGATGAATGGCCTTCTCCAATACCTCGGGTCTGAACCCGGTGGACTCGGACTCAGCCATAAGACGATCTCTCGATATCCTCATTGCTCTTCCCAGTGCCTTTCAGCCACGAAGTATGGGACGACCAGGTTCCAGTCCGGGAAGAACTTGCTGTTGCCCTTGTGCGACCGGTCGAGGTAATGGGGTGACTTGGGACACAGAGTCTTCAGGCGCTCCAGATACGAAGGATCGACCATCAACTGCTCGCGATGCTGCTCCAGGAAGAACCCAACCTTGGCGGCGGTTGTGGCGTTGCCCAGCAGCTCTACATATTCGACGCTCCTGTCCAGATGGTAGTACTCCACCATCTCCAATGACCGCCAGACCTCTTCCCATCCGCCGGAGATCTCGGGTCTCTGCAGCATGTCTACCATGGTCCGCTCAAGGTTGGTGACTCGCAGAGTTTCGCCCTGGGATTCGGCCTCCTCAACAGCAAACATCTCTTGCCCTTTGGCGAGTAGAGAGCGAGGGAACGATACCGCCCTGAACGTCTGTCCCTCATAGTCGAATGAGTGAGCGCGTGAGCGAGAGCAGCAAACGTAGTCGTTGTGCACGGTGTACACCTTGCCGTGGTATTGCATTGCGGTGTGATATGCGAGAACCGCGTCGGGAGCCATCTTTGCACATATCAGATACGGGTCGGCTACCACGGGTTTGCCGGGAGGGGCGCTAAGGTAGAGCCCCTGTCGTACTAGCTTGACCCTTCCGGTGCGAAGGTAGTACTTGAGCAAGGCTCTCCCGCTAGTGGTCTTCCCTGGCCGTTCTCCGGAGTAGAAATCGTCGAACTCCCGAGAATCGAATACTGTCTTCTTGTTGAGGAACATCCGAGTCTTCATGTCGAGTCCTCGCGCACTTGATCAGGTGTAGTGGAAAGCATAACTATACTATACCATTCGGGGAGCAGAGTCAAGCAAATCGTCGGTGTTGCCGGGCAGGACTTGAACTCGTGTCGTAGTTGGTATAAGAAGACTCCCTGCAGATGGTGAATACCTGCAACTCGCAAACAGTCTCTCCTGACACTCTGCCGAACTATAGCAGAACAATCGCGGCCTCAAGGCGGTGCCAACCTGTTTTCGCCGGCGGTTTCCTGGACACCAAGCGATACGAAGCCCATAAGAAGCAGTGTATCTCGCAGCCCCCCGTCCCGTTGTTTCAAGGTTTGGCTGAACGCCGAGGTGGGTGCTTACTACTAGAGGACTGGCCACACCAACTCGCATTCCTCTCAACCTGAGATCGAAGCACGAGGATTTCGCGAATTGCACATGGTTCTGAGCGTAGACCAAGCATCTTGAGAACTAGAGAAAAATGGAGCATGTTTCGAGGAGATGCAGAGTGGCCTACCAACAATGAAGCGGAAAACCTTCTCACTGTAGGTTTTCCGCTTTTTGCCATTACAGGCCCAGCTAGACCCTTCCGCGCGTGAATCTGAGCACGAATCTGCCACTCCGCCTGATGTAGCGGCCACCGAATCTTGTGAACGGGGTTGCTGCTTCAGCCCCCACATTTGCCCCTATTTGCCTCTCTTTTCGCCAGTTCTCTCTGAATCTTGAGAACGGAGTCAAACCCCGTTCTCAAGATGATTTGCGTGAATTCTTGGCGAACCAAACGTGAGGCGAAAAGCATCTCTGTGGTGGCTTGCCGACCGTCTACCAAGGTTCCTACGCCGTGCTTGCAACGTGGATTTGAGCACGAATCGGACCCATTACACAAATAGCACGCCGTCCGAATCTCGGAAACGGGGTTGACGTCTTCATAGCCCGCGTTTGCATCCAACGCATCATTCTCTCCGCCGGTTGCCTCTATTCTTGAGAACGGGTTGAGACAACCTCGTTCTCATGAATTTGCGCTAGTTCTCGGAGTAGCACGTGGTTGTATGTGAAAGCCCAACCAGTCTCTCTATACGTGAGGTAAACCCGGATCCAGTTACTGCTTGGCTGGAGTGCGATGAGGGCTTTGATCATACTCAAACTATCACACGACATCCGATGCCACGGCGCTGCCGCAACTGTCACGCATGTGTGGTGATTTGTGCATCATGAATGGTCATCATTGACATGGCAGGCCATTGGTTGCTACAATAAACTGAGCGGTTGCACGCTTGACTATGTGAATGGTGTGGCAAGAAATGCGGTGAAGATGTGGCTACTGATGCTGCAGGAGATCTGCCTCGCAAGCACGAACAACCACTTCGGTGGTGCCATCTTCGCTTTGGCACCCGTAGTATATGATCGGCCCCTCTGTGACCGACACGCAAGAAGAATGATCGGTTGGCAGATCGGACGAGTTTCGGTGTCTGAAATCGCTGATATCAGAGTCCTCGATCCCAAAGGGCATATCGTTTTATGGCTTGGGAGATCAAGCCAATCTTGCGATGTAGATCAGAGCTATGCGGCGAATATCAGCTTTCAGCGAATAATGGCACTTCTATCTTCAGCTAGAATAGTCCGACAGTGGCTTTGTATGAAGTGTGTCTAACCAGGAGATGAGTCGAAATGTCCAGTCAGTTTGTCGTAGCTGCTGCAAGTGCACTCATAGCTGTTGTATTGGGAGTTCTTTACACGTTTGTCACGGAGGTCAAGTCCAAGGGTGGTGTAACAGCACCGCCTATGTGGATAGTCGTTGTCAAAAATGGCCTAGTCGGAGGCGTGCTCGTCTACATAGCCACCACTGTGCTGCTCTTGAGCTTGTCTTTGGACTCCCTCCAATCAATGCAATCGAAGATCATGCAACCCAACGCTCTAGCCCAGCTTAACGATCTGGTATATAAATCATCAAGCGATGAGCCCATGCTCTCCTCAATAAAGGACAAGCAGCGAGAGTTGGAGGAAGAGATTGGCAGCCTTGTACAGGGTCGGATACCGCTTCGCGATGATGATGAAGTGGTCGAAGCGTGGCGGCGCTCGGTGGAAGATGCTCAAACCTGTGTAAAGGCGATAAACTATGTCAACCCATCTTTTTGGCTCGCAGGTTCGGAGTTCAGTCGAAAGCAACTCTCGGTCCAGTCCGCTGCCCGAGAGCGTGGTGTGATGATCAGGAGGATATTCATCTTCGATGGTCACTCCCCCGATGAACTAGCAGCGCTATCCAGATTGGCGAAGGAACAACGCGGCATCGGGATAGATGTTAGGTTCATTCCATGCAGTAGAGTGCTTTCATCGACGGTCTACAACAAGTATAAGCTTGAGCTTAATGGCGCGCTTGACCTTGTTATCTACGATGTCAACGTTGCCCTACTCACATCCGTCGGGGTGGATCGTCGCATTGGCGGGGGCACCCTCACCAAAGAGCGGCCGATTGTCGATGCCGCAAATGAGCTGTTCGAGAAGCTTTGGGCTGTCGCCGACAAGAGCCCAAGCAGTAGTGCCGGAGGCGGGGGTTGAGAAGTCTCATTTTCAGTACGGAGGAGATATCGTTCACTACAGGCGAGCCATCTGACAGACCGAAAGGTCTCCGTCCGAGGCCGTCAGATGCTGACTCCGTTGTCTATAGGGATATTACGGTTGCGTTTTTGTGCGTGGAAGCGGATGACAGTTCGCGTGATATAGACTGCATGGTTGCTGATCTCGAAAAGTACTATCATCAGGTGAAGCGAAAGATACTGATCGTGCCATTTGCCCATCTCTCATCGCATACGGTGCTACCGGATCAAGACCAACTCGGAACATATCTTAAAGCAGTGGAAGATCGTCTCTCCGGTTTGGGTATTCTGGCAGCCAGAATCGGCGAGGGCTATCATAGAGCTCTGCATGCCAAAGGCATAGTCATAGACGATTGGATTACCAAAGAACATAAGTGCAGCGTAGCTTTCCGAGACTCGAAGTTTCACAGCCAGAGTCTGCAGATTTCCACAACGGAGGAAACAAAATGCGCAAGATAGTCGGCGGCGTAGTTATCGTAATCATTGTTGTATTGGTTGGGGTTTTGCTGAGCGTGTCACCCAAGCAGAAACAGAAAACGGTGGCCGTGATCACATTTGTCGACCACCCTGTGCTAAACACGATTGAGAAATCGTTTCGTAGCAGGATGAACGAGCTCTACGGGTCGCATGCACCGAAGATCCAACTTCTGAATGCCCAAGGCAGAACCGAGAATCTACCATCCATGTGCAAACAAGTTCTGCAGCAGAAGCCGGACATTGTATTGACCATATCGACCCCAGTGACTCAAGCATTGATGCGTGAATCAGACAAAGATCAAAAGATTGTATACACGTTCGTTACCAACCCATCGGATCTCGGAGATGAGCTAACGAGGACGAATAGCACTGGTCTCAGCGACGCAGTTAACTATGCGGCCAATGTGAAACTTATCAAGGAGCTGTTCGGTACCAAGACCCGAATCGGGATGCTCTACAATCCGAACGAAGCAAACTCTGTACACGGAATCAGGACTGTGGAATCCCTCGTACCGAATATGCAGATGACCGTGACGAAGACTGCAGTTGTGAGGGAAGCTGACATACCCAGTGTTGTGTCGCAACTGGCATCGGCAGTCGATGTGATATATGTAGGTGGCGACAATACTGTTGTGGGAGCGATCCCTGCTGTTGTTCGAGCTGCAGAGGCAAGGCGTGTGCCAGTCTTCGCCAGTGACAGTGGAAGTATCGAGAATGGTGCTGCTGCGGGGGTCTCAGTCGACTATACGAAGCTCGGGCGTCTTACGGCGGACGTGGTAAAGAAGGTACTCGACGGAACTGAACCCCGCAACATCGCGCGTATATCGGTTCCTGGTGACAAGCTTATGGTTAACCGACCCGCCGCAAAGCGTTTCAACGTCAGCTTTCCCGCTGAAGTATTGAAGGGCGCTAGCTTTGTTGAGCCCCCCACTGGAAGGTGAATATGGACTCGGCATTCTGGCTTGACTTCATCCGATATGTGGTCATGTACGTGCCTCTCATGGCGGGTACCTATGTCAGCTTTCTAATTCTCAGGTACCCCGATCTGACCCTGGAAGCTTCATGGAGTCTGGGCGGTATTGTCGCTTGTGTTCTAGTTGGGCATGTTCCGCCGATAGTAGCCCCGTTGGCCGGATTGTTGATAGGTGCCGTTTGTGGCAGCTTGACAAGTGTTATCTTTGTCACGATTGGCCGGGCCAAGCTGCTTGCGGGATTGCTATCATACTATATATTGGAGGCAGTGGGTTTTCATCTGCTGGGAGACAAAGCCTCCATATTCCTCCGCCATTCAGTATCTAGCTTCGGATTCCCAGACAACGCAGCTCTTGCATTCACATATTATGCTATTCTATCTGCACTGACCTTGGCTGCAATCAGGATATGGCAACGAAGCCGCTTTGGTGTAAGTTCCAGACTTGTTGGCGAGAACCCTCGTGCCTCACTCTTCTTTGGACTTTCCATAAACAAGCACTTTGCGTCGGGGCTGATTTTGAGCAACGCGATTGTTGGTCTTGGCGGTGGGCTATGGGCAGTCAACTACGGCCAAGCGTCGAATGTGCAAGGAATTGGCCTGGTGATTAAAGCATTCCTTGCACTTCTGTTAGGGCATCAGTTGCTCCTGATGATCAGGCGCAGCAAACGCGCCGAGCCACTGACTATCCTCGTCGGCACTGCCGTGTTTGTTCTCCTTACGCTGGTCAGTCAGCTAGCGCTAATCCGGATAGGAGCTTGGTCTCAATCACCTATCCCTTGGTTCCGTGACACTGATAAGCAAGTCATTCTCGCCATGATATTGATCTTGGCTCTCCGATTGCGCGATCAGCGAACTGGGAGAAAGGGTGTGGTATCCGAATGGTAGGCAATACTGACCTGCTTAGGTGCAGGAATCTTTCGAGAAGCTACGGCGACATCCAAGCCTTGTCGAACGTCTCCTTCTCCGTATGTACTTCCGAGTTGGTCTTCGTCTGTGGGCACAATGGTAGTGGGAAGTCGACGCTGATCAAGCTGATTGCAGGCATCGAAGACGCAGACCCTGGCGCAAACATCACGTTCAGTTTCGGCAATCAGGCACGGGCCGGGCATTCCGAACTAGGCCATCAGCAGTGCATCTGGGTCCCACAACGCGCGGATGACGCCATAGCCGAACTATTGTTCGTTCGTGAGGCAGTATCATTGGCCTCTGCGCAACGTGTCGAAGATCTGGCAAGAACGGCCGATGCGCAATGGCTACTAGATACGATACGTGGTAGCAAGCGAGATAGGCTCATATGCGAGCTGTCTGGAGGGGAGAAGCAGCTACTGATCGGTATTCTGAGCCTTTCGTTTGATCGGCGAATACTGCTTCTTGACGAGGTGTTCTCTCATTTGGATGAGTGTATCAGGTCGAGCTACTGGCACATGGTCAAGGACGCCGTGCGTCAAGCCGACGGGTGTGCGGTTATTGTGTGTCACGACCTAGAGTTCGCATACAAGAACGCCACGCGCATAGTCGTGCTCAGAAAAGGGATGATCGAGTTGGACGAGAGGCCGAGTGAGCTGTCGTTGGATACCCTAGCGCGCCTGGCGACAGGCATAGGGGAATCCATTGATCCCATCTGCACTGCGTCGAGAAGCGCAGAATAGGAACTGGGAGCGCGTTTCACCGGACAGTGTCACCTGGCAAGGCTGAACACACCAGAGAATGACGTACCCCTAACATTCCGAGCAGTTCTACGTGGCGCTGCCACAAACATTTTCAACAAATGCAAGAACACGCCGCTGTTCATCCCACAGCAGTGGCGTCGGTCTGCGCAGCTTCTCAATCGACATCCCATCCGGCTCGCGGCCGTCGACGATTGCCTCGATGATATCCGGGGCGAGGAATGTCAGCCGGATGAGTCTGGACATGTAAGGTGCGACGACCCCGAGATCATTAGCCATCTGGCGGATAGACATGTATCTACCTTCGTCCAGAAGCTTCCTCCACCGAAAGCCTCTGGCGATGGAGATGAGCATTGCGTTGCGGTACGCGATGCAGTGGTCGTTCGCTAATGATCGATGCTCCTGTTCCTCTCTGGTGATGATTCGCTTGCGGCCGCTGGTTCGCTTCAGATTGAGCGGGATATGGACCCTCGGACCTGCCGGGGATTCTATGAGTTGCACTGCCATTGGTGTTCCTTGTTCTCCTATTCTTTGAGTTCGCACGCAACGGAGTAAAGGCCGTCCGCGCGCAGGGTTATATCGATTCCGCCCTCTGTAACGATCACTTGCTCAACGAGGGCGCGCATGATCCGGTATTGCTCTGCGGGGTACAGCTCGTTCCAAACTGGGTCCAAGGTGTTCAGCAGACCGGCGACATCATGCTCAGTCAGCGATGGCATGGCGGGATCGAGGTCATCCGCGGCTTGAGCCTGCATCGAGCGGAACGTCTGCGCGACGAGTTCCGGCGAGCACAGTATCGTACGAAGATGATCCAGCACGGCGGTTTCTATGTCTCCGGCCGGAACCGTCCGTATCGGGCAAGCATCGTAACCCAGCTTGGCAGCGGTGCCGCACACATAGTAGCGATAGACCTTGCCGTTCTTCCTTGTGTAGCTGTTGGTCATCGCCTTGCCGCAGTGGCCGCAGCGAATCAGCTTATGCAGAAGTGCATTGGTCTCGTGCGTCTGTTGCCGCCGTTGCCTGCCAAGACCAGATGCCAATATCTTGTGCACATCATCCCAGAGCTTCCGGTCGATGATGGCTTCGTGTTCCCCACGGTACACTTCACCATCGTGCTCGACGAGTCCCAGGAACGTCTTGTTATTGAGCGCCCTGTAGACGTGTTGGGTTGTCCAGAGCTTGCCTGCGTGGTGCGTGCCTTTCTTCGTCGTCCAGGTCTTGGTGGTGATGCCTTTTGCATTGAGTTCTCGGGCGATGCCGACAAGTGAGTTGATCGCGAGATATCGTCGGAACAACCAGCGGATCGTCTCAGCCTCGTTCGGATTCACAACCAGACGCTTATTGGCGTAGTCCACGTCATATCCGTAGGCAGGCGTTCCGCCCAGATACTTGCCGCGCCGCTTAGCCCCGGCAATCTTGTCGCGAACGCGCTCCGAAGCGATGGCTCGCTCGAATTCGGCGAAGCTCAGAAGAATGTTGAGCGTGAGCCTGCCCATGGCTGTGTTAGTCGAGAACTGCTGGGTGATCGATGTGAATGCGACCCCATGCCTCTCGAAGAGTTCCATCAGCTTCGCGAAGTCGAGCAGTGAACGGGAGATGCGGTCTATCTTGTAAACGATGACCGCATCAACTCTGCCTTTCTCGATATCGGCGATCAGCTTTCGTAAAGCGGGCCTATCCATATTGCCGCCGCTGAAGCCCCCATCATCGTAATGCTCACGCAGACATACCCACCCCTCATGCTTTTGGCTTGCGATATATGCCTCGCACGCTTCGCGCTGGGCGTCCAGCGAATTGAAGTCCTGCTCCAACCCTTTCTCTGTGCTCTTCCGAGTGTAAACCGCGCTGCGAAGTGTCCGGACTGCAGGCATCTCCCTTGCCATCATGACCTCCTCCTGACCGGCTTCAAGCCAAAGAACGCGACGCCGCTTTGATGCGCGCCGGTGATCGCTGCGGCGATTGCCGAGAGACTGCGATACTTGCGTCCCTCGAACTCGAAGCCGTCTCGGAGGCTTGTCACTTCATAACGTTTGCCCCGCCACTCGCGCACGAGGACCGTTCCAACCACCGGGTGATCCTCTGTCACTTTTCGTTTGCGCTTAGAAACCCCGGTGGGCATCGCGTTTTCGTCGTATCCGTTGTCGACAAGCACCTCATCGAGCCGCTGCCGCACTCGCTCAGGCAGTCCTCCGTAGGCTATCTCCTGCAGGCGATATGCCAGCCGCTTGATGATGAGGTCGCGGTTGTAAGCTGGAGGCTCTGTGCCGTACAGCGACACATACAGCGCTTTCAACTCATCAAAGCTGAGTTTGGGCAGGCTCGTAACCTGCTTCAGAACTGAGTCTGCCATTCGTCCTCCTCATTAGTAGTTCTTGGTGACCATTCATCACTCACAGCCGCAAAGAAATCAAGTCTCCGTGCAGAGAAACAACCCCGGCAACATACTACTTCTGGGCTGCCTTTGTGCGCGCGGCGGCGCGCATCTGCGCGAGCGTCCTACCCTTGGTCCACTGGACATGCGGGCGATCCTTGAAGCTCTTCCATGAACCGCCCCATTCGAGGCCACACTGCTGTGCGATCTTCCCGAACATATCCCATGGGCCGCTCCATGTGACCTTGCCATTGATGACGAACGCATAGTCGGCGGCGAGACCGAAGTTGTGCCAGGAGTATCCGCCGCGCGCATTGGTTACGATGCTTCCGGGTGCGGTTCGGCCCTTGGCATAAAGCTGGTTCTGGCTCTCGATGGACCGATAGCCCCAGGTCAGGACAACCCTGATACCGTGGTCGGTGAGCTTCCTCTCAAAGAGGCTCAGCTTCTTGGCAAACTCGGGGTGAAGCCCGATTCTCGACGCGCTCATTCTAAGATCCTTTCTCCCCATTGCTGAGGTTCGTCGGGCAGGTTCTTCGTGAAATAACGTATCAGCCCTACGGCGAGAATCTCCGCGACCTCGCAAATCGGGTTCGTTTTTGGCGATTCGTGGCTCTTCATCTGCATCCTCCAAGATCGTCATTGTTGGCTGTGAGACCCTGCACACATATACAGGAAATACATCAATGATGAAGAGCCTTATTGTCAGCGATACTCATCAAGGCGGAACCTGACAAAGACCCGCTTGATGCGGGTGCGCAACCACTGAATCTTGTGTCGAGGCAGTCCGGTCTCCCGGGCGATGTCTGCGATGTTACTATCCGCCAGCTTGGCGCACAGCTCTCGCATTTCAGAAGTCATTGCTGACAGAGCGCGGTTCATGTCTACGCGTAACTCCGATTGCTCTGCGGCAGTGCGCTTCGACCTGCCGCTTGAGAACGAAATCGCATCCGAGGACAGCACATCTCCGAAGACAAGACCGTCCTCACCATCCCCTGCCACGCACTCATCAAGCGACTTCCCAATGAGCCGGTAATCATAGCTGCCGGACTGTCGCTCGTCCTTGATAATGTTCCGGAGCTTGTTCTTGACCACCGACTCAACGAAGGTCGTCCGAGCTCCTCGCGAGGGGTCGTAGCTGCGAAGACGAAGCAAGAGGTGAATGATCAACTCCTGCTCGATATCCTCGACATCGGACTCGGTGAAGCCGTAGTGCCCCACCAATTGCTCTGCTTTGTGCCTTACTAGCCATCTGGAATGCTCATCGATATCCTCGAAACCTGTGAACTTTTGCACTGTCTCCTCCGGTTGGCCGGAGGAGATCGCTGTGGGTGTCTGGCGCAAGCAAAAGCGGAGGCCATTGCGATGTCGCGGTTCGCGACACCCACAACGACCTCCGCCGTGCGGTCAGTCATCATTTTGGATGTGGTATGTTTCTGTCTTGCTGTTCGTCAGAACTGGCAGGCGTAGGACACGTTCAGCCTGAATGGTAGACCCGCCTGGACCTCAAGTGACTCAACGCAGCCATCACCTATCTCGGCAATGGCGTCGAATAGCTCGGCCATTTGTTCCTTGTGGAGCTTCGGAGCATTCAGCTTGGCATCGTGTCCGTCTTTCGCTCCGAACTTGATGTTGCGCACTACTTCAGGCGCGGGGTTGAATACCGGTTGTCCGCGCTCAATTCTGAGGTTGCGAATTACGCCGTAGCGGACGTTACTGATCAGATCGACCAGACGGTTTTCGGCTTGTGAAGATGGTTGGAAAGTACATGAAGTGTTCAATCAGTCGCCTCCTAACGAATCGGCCAGCGGCTCGTGGTGTCCGTGTGCCTACGGTTCTAGGATAGCGATCCGAGGGTGGGAAAAACTGCGGTAGAACTGGGGGTAATGTGGTGGAACTTATTACGGCTTCGGAATATTCAGTTCGTAGTATCCGTGCTGATCACTTGTCAGCAGGTCGCGCATGACTTGCAGCTTGTTCTTGAACACGTCTCGCATGCGCGTGGCAGGATCATCTTTAAGAATTTCGGTGTGATGTAGTCGGGGACTTCCCTGTGCCCACGCCACATGCAGGATCTTGATCACGTTAGCCTGTCTCGGAGACAGATCGTAGTCCGTGCCCAAGCGCCTGACCGTTCTGTAGCCGCGTGAGAACGCGTAGCCGGGGGGAGTCGGCAGTTCTTTGTCGCCCCTCAGGACTGCCAGGTGGCGCTTCAAGGCATCAGTGTTCAGTCCCAGCCCGTGTTGTGTTGGGCAGAGTAGACTCGTTAGCGAGACAGTCGGTACGTTTTGGAGAAGATCAGTTGATGTGTCCATACTGCTTGGAGTAAATACGAGAGGGCTCAAAGTGTCCTTTACGGCTGATCGGAGAGAGTCAAGCGCACTTGCAGGCATGCTTGGTGACGTTAGCCCGACAGCCATGAATGCCTTATAGCTCCAGGAATCAGCCGTAAAATCGCCAAGTCGCCACGCATACCCGGACGCGAGAGATGCAGGCAGTGGCTGCAAGCCCAGCCATTTGCATACACACTGAGCCAGAGCAGACGCGTCAACCCGCCACGTCTTCAATCTGACCAGGTCGACCTTGATCAGTCGGCTTCCTTCGCCCGGATCGGGACAGAAACCAAGTGCCCCGAACACCTCTCCATTGCCATCGAGCTCGTGTTCCACATCTATGAAGCATCCTTCTGGGCATTGATCGCATCGAACACACGTCAGATGCTCTGCCGGGCGCATGATGCCTAGATTGACAAGACTATCAGGCCCTGCAGGATCGATCTCATATACATCATCATACGGGAATGACGGACTGGACGACGCTTGCAGACTTCGCAGCACGGTCTCCAGAAGCTCGGTTCGTATCAACTCCCCACCTCTTAAGGCATTCTCTAGCAACGTCGCACTTCCTGTTCGACTTCAGGGTGGTAGCGCCTGGATATGTTACAAACGTGAGAGTCTTGCCCTTGCGTCTGCCGGATTCAGGCGCAAAGACTATCTGGACTGCCACGGATTGAACCTGGGCGTCAGTAACGGAGATACTGGCCGTCCGGAGGAAGCTCGCGATACATTCCTGAAGTTTTCTGCGGCCGGACTGCTCCCCTGATTCCAGAGTCATGGTCAGGCCGGTGCGACCGTGCGCGTTAAGCTTCACTCTCTTCAACCTGCACTCAACTACCCCAAGGTCGGGCTGGGGCTGCAGTTCAAACTCAGGATCAAGCAGGTGCTTCAGGTGGTAGGTCTTCTTTGCACCAGCATCTTTGAGTTCGCATCCGAAGATGACTCTAGTGAATATGTCCCGCAGCTCTTCTACCTGGTCTTTCTTGGTAACGCCAGCTACTTCGAGAGTGCGATCAATCTCATCGTATCGGTAGCTGATGCTGAACATCGGTCTGTGTAGCTGCCAGTCCAATTGGCGCTGATCATTAAAGCCCAACACGATATCCGTGTGATCCTCAAGATAGACAAACCAATAGTGCTTGCCGCCAATCTCGTCGTAATCAATCTCGCACCCCTCACCGCGTCCTTCATGGAACTTGTAGAAGTTCGATATTGACTGCCGAAGCAAGTCCCGGCGATTCTGCCAATCCCACCCCTCGGGCAATGCTGGCAAGCCATCGAATGGATGCGCACGACTATTCGTGAACTCGTCCACTTTGCGGGACTTATCAAACACAAGAGGATGGTTAAGGAATACCCAGAGGGCCTTGCGGTGATTCCCTATTATGGACTCCAACTCCTCAACAAGATCGACCGCCGGATTCAGCAGTCGTCCCACCTCAATAAGCGTAGTGATCCCATTGCTGTCGGCCATATCGTTGATCTCGTCGAAGTCGGCGTTCACCTTCTTCTGAAGATCTTGGCTGCTTGAGTTTACTGCCTGGAACATGGGCTCGACATCAGTCTCCCGGAGACTCTTCCACTCGATGTTTTCACCGATCCCCAGCTTCTTGAGATACTCACAGATAAGATCGTTCGGAGCCTGCCTAAGAAACTTCTTTAGCACGAATTGACGGGACATTCGCATTATCTCCTTGCCATATCCATTGCATCGCCGCAAAGACAACCGACGAGGTCGTTTGGCCAGGGAGATACTGCCGTCCAAGGCACGACACGTGGGGCATCGCTTCTCAACATGCCTGAGTGCTTGCGGAGTATTTGATTATATCATACGCGCCCGACGCATGGCTAACACACACTTCCAGAAAGTCTACTGAGCGTTTCCTCACTACCTTGCCGCAAGTTCTGGCTGGCATCTGCTCCCGCAAAACCGAGAATTCGACTCTTCAAAACATCCTGATCTCCTGTATATGTGAAGCGTGAGACCCCGGGAATCGCATCTGGCGTAGAAGCCTGAAGCACTGTTACTTGGAGGAATAATGATACGAACAGCATACAGGTTCAGCTTTGAACCCGAAGTTTCCATGGACGAAGTCGAGAATGCACTGGCCTTGTCGACCATCGCCGTCGAGTCGATTCACGGCGAGCAGGCGATGATGATAGACGGCAAGTTCACTGTGCTCAAGCGGGCCAGAACCTGCCTGATAGACGCTGAGACGCAGCTCGGATGTGATCTCGCCAGAGTGCTCGCTGGTTTTATGAGCAACAGCTCCGGCGGATGTTTCCGAACCGAGATGGTCGAGTGCAAAGGACAGCTCGGCGACATGCTCGATCTCTACGGAGCGTTCGTCTGATGGAACGCCTGCTCACCACCTACTCATTTTGGAATGCGTTCCGCAACTGCCGGAAAGCCTGCGAGTGGAGGTATCTGAGGGAACTGGTCCCCATCGGCCGGGACCAGGCCATCTCTTTCGGGACGCTCATCCACGCGTGCCTGGAGATGTGGCACGGCGGAAGCGGGCTGGACACAGTGCTCGACTTCATCGACAGGTCTATGCCGAACAGGACTCAGGATGAGTCGCGGAAATCCGACTGGCACTTGGCCAGAGCAATGATGAATGGCTATGCCACTCGCTACCCGGCTGAGGACTTCGAGATCGTCGCCATTGAGAAAACGTTCGAAGGCAAGATCGTCAATCCCGCGACCGGCGCGTGCTCTCGGAGCTTGACCATCGCAGGCAAGGTCGATGGCATAGTGCGCCGTGGTCACGAGCACTACATCCTGGAGCACAAGACAGCTTCTCAGGTCGATGCGGATTATCTTGAGAAGCTCTGGACCGATCTCCAGATCACGCTGTATGCGCACTACATCGAGCAAACACTCGGCATCAAGATCGCTGGCGTCATCTACAACGTGCTCGTCAAAGCCAAGCTACAACAGGGCAGAGGCGAGACGGAAGGCGAGTTCGAAGCCCGACGCGCGGATCTTCTGTCCAAGTCCAAGACCGGCAAGTCTTCCGCCACGCGCAGACTGCCGGAATTGGATGATGCATTTCAGGATCGGCTTGCGGCCAAGTACGTCGAGCCCGACATGTTCTGCCGAGAGGCACTCTACATATCGCGCGATCAGTTCGAAGCGATGAGAAGCGACCTCTGGGAGCTCACCCAGCAGTTTCTGGACTGCAGACGTCGAGACGCGTTCTACCGGAACACATCCTACTGCTTTGCGAACCACCGGACGTGCGCCTACTTCCCGCTGTGTCGCTCGAACGGCGGTGAGAACGTGATCGCCAACTTCTATGAGACAAAGCCGCCGCACGAAGAGCTGCGGACGGATTCACAGATACCGACCGCCCATAAGGAGGCATTCTGATGCTACTGCCAACCGCAAAGACACCGCCTAAGCCGAACCTGGCGGATCTTACCGTGCTAGTCTACGGCGCGACCAAGATAGGCAAATCGACATGGTGCTCTCACGCCGACAGTGCAATCTTTCTTTCGACTGAGCCGGGCCTGAACTCCCTGGAGGTGTTCCAGGTTCCAATCCGGTCCTGGGACGAGTTGCTTGCTGCCTGCGGAGAAATAGCCGAGGGCAATCATGAGTTCAAGACCGTGATCCTCGACACTGTCGACAACGCCTATCGCATGTGCGCCGAACACGTCTGCCGCAAGTTCAAGATCGAGCACGAGTCAGATCTTGGCTATGGCAAGGGCTTCGCTCTTGTCAACAACGAGTTCCAGCGGGTGCTTAATAAGCTTGCGTTCATGCCCTGCGGCCTGTATCTCATCTCCCATTCTCAGGAAGTGGAGATAGAGACCCGCACAGGCAAGTACAACAAGACCGTACCCACGCTGCCGGAGAAAGCCCGGAAGATCGTGCTCGGCCTGGTCGATATGGTTCTCTACTGCGACATCGAGACAGCGGCGGGGACCGAAGGCAGGATGGTCGCTCGGCGAGTCATGCGCACGAAGCCCAGCCTGAACTACGAGGCTGGTGACCGCACTGGCAGGCTCCCCGACATCATCGATCTCGACTACACCAAGTTCGCCGAGGCGTTCAGCGCCACGGCTGACACCAAGAAGACACCCAAGGAGGCAACCCGATGACCCAGGATTACGACACCACCGGTATGAGCGACCTTGACCTCGCTCAGTTTGATGATGGCTTTGCGGAAGCGCCCGTCGAGGAGCGCGAGTTCGAGGACATCCCTGACGGCAAGTATCAGGTGAACGTCGAGAAAGTCGAACTCACCCGTGCCCAGTCCTCCGGCAACCCGATGCTGAAGTGGACGCTCAAGATTCTCGGCCCACGGTTCGCGGGACGTCTGCTCTGGCGCAACAGCGTGATGGCCAGCAAGGAGAATCTGAAGTGGCTTAAGACCGACCTGCACACCTGCGGGCTCGAGGTCGAGAAGCTCTCCGATCTGCCGGCCAGACTCGGCGATCTGCTCGATGTGAAGCTTGAGGTTACCAAACGCACCAAGGGCGAGAACGAGAACATCTACTTCAACCGGCGGATAGTGGTTGAAGATTTGGCTCCCGAGGATGACTCGCTGGCCCCGTTCTAATGGCCGAGCTCGTCACGGTCGTAGTCGATACGCGCGAACAGGAGCCGTATTCGTTTCCTCCTCGGCGGTTTGTGGTCGAGCGGCGTGCTCTACCGGCGGGTGACTACTCACTCGCCGGTCTGGAGCGCGAGGTTGCGGTTGAGCGAAAGACGGCCGAGGACTTTGTCCACACGGTTATCCGCGACAGAGATCGGTTCCGCAAGGAGCTGCTGAAGCTCGCCGAATACGACCGCGCCTGCGTGGTAGTCGAAGCCGGGCTTGATGACTTGCTCAGCGGAGCCTATCATTCGGGTGCGCATCCGAGTTCGGTCGTTGGAGCCGCGCTCTCGATCATCGTCGACTACGGCATCCCAGTCTATTTCTGCTCTGACCGGCAGTGCGCACGCCGGTTTGTTGAAGAGTATCTGCTGCGCTACCATCGGAGGGCTCAGGATTCATGCCAACAGCAACAACCCAGCACACCCGAATCCGGGGAGAAGTCGAGCGAGTTTTCTTCTCGTCCGCCAACTTCTCCGCCGGACGGTTCATAACGGAGCGCGGCGACCGGATACAGTTCGCTGGAAATGTGGTGGTTCAGGAAAACCAGCCGCTCGTGCTCCACGGCAAGTTCATTAAGCATCCCAAGTACGGCTTCCAATTCGAGGTCGCCAGCATGGAGTTCGACCGGCAGATGGACGCCCGCGGGCTCGCCAACTACCTGGCGAACAATCGGGATATTAAGGGCATCGGTCCAGCGAAGGCCAGAATCATCGCTGAGCAGTTCGGCTCGGAGTTCGAGCACTACCTCATCGACGAACCGCAGAGGATCGCGGACGTGGCCAAGGTGCCGATCTCGATCATCGAGTCACTGCGTGACCATTGGCTCGAAACGAGCCATGTGAACCAGGCCATGACCGCGCTTTCTGCATACGGACTCACACATCATCAGGTAACGAAGCTGGTGAAGAAGCTCGGCAACAACGCTGTCGGGATCATCGAACGCGACCCCTATGTAATCGTCGGAGAAATCGACGGTTTCGGCTTCAAGCGGATCGACAAGATTGCTCGGCAGGTGGGAATCGCCAAGGATGAGCCGAGCCGCATTCGCGCTGGGATTGTGTTCTGCGTTGACGACGCCCTGGACCAGGGCGACTGCTGGGTGGAATATGAGGACCTGCTCGGCCGGGCAAACGAGCTGCTCGTGATGGACAGCTTGGACAGCCGAGAGCAGATCGAGAAGCACCTGGACAATCTGATCGACGAGAAGCTTCTGACCTGCTATTGCGCTGATAGTCGTTTCCTCGTGGCAAAGCCGTTCATCCGGAGAATGGAAGAGGACCTGGCGCGCGTGTTCGCTGACGGCGCAAAGACAAGTCCGTGCTTCGGTGATAAGCCTGACCTGCAGACCGAGATCAAGCGCATTGCGCCGCGCCTGAATCCCAAACAGCTTGACGCGGCCGCTAGCGCCGCCGCACATTCCATATCGCTCATCTCCGGCGGTGCCGGGTCCGGTAAGACGTTCACCATCTCCGCGATCACCCGACTTTGCGACGAGCATGACCTGCGCGTGGTTCTCTGCGCGCCAACCGGCAAAGCCGCCAAACGAATGGAAGAGGCCACCGGCCGGGAAGCGTCAACGATTCACAGGCTGCTCGGGTTCAACGGCAAGACCTATGCGCGTGACTCAGGGAACCCCATCTCGGCCGACATGCTTATCGTCGATGAGGTCTCGATGGTCGACGTCGCTCTCGCCTGGCATCTATTCCAGGCAATCGATCTTGACCGCACGGCGGTTGTACTCGTTGGTGACCACAATCAGCTTCCGCCAGTCGGCCCGGGCAATATCCTCCGAGACCTGATCGAGTCGAGGGCATTACCGACCACGATCCTCGATGACATAGTGCGGCAGGCCGGGATTCTCAAAGAGAACAGCATGGCGATTCTCAAGGGCGAAGTGCCGAAACCCCCCCAGCGGGATACATCCGCGCGCGGGGCGTGGTACGTCGCCGACCAGCATACCGATGCGGAGCGCGTCCAGCGGTTCATACTCGACCTGTTCGAGCACACGCTCAACGAGAAGCTGGGCTTCGACATCCTGCGGGACGTGCAACTCCTGACTCCGACACACAAGGGGCCACTCGGCACGGTCGAACTGAACACAAAGCTTCAACGCCTCATTCAACGGAAGCTCTGGAACTATGATGCGCCGCCTGTGCAGCCCGGCAAACGTCCGAAGCTACTTGTTAACGACAAGGTCATTCAGACGCGCAATAACTACGAACTCGGAGTTATGAACGGCGCGATGGGTATCGTCCGCAACGTTGGCTTCGACGGGTCGCTCAGCATCGAGTTCGAAGATAAGATGATCCACATTGAGGCCGGTTCACCCCATCGCGGTGATGTCCAGCTTGCCTATGCGCTTACCATTCACAAATCTCAGGGCTCTGAGTTTCCCTGCTCTGTGGTCATCGCGCACAAGTCGCACTCGTTCATGCATCATCGGAACCTGCTCTACACCGGCGTGACCCGCGCGTCTCAGACCGCGATCATTGTCGGCGACCACTGGGGAATCGCCAACTGCGCCAAGCGTGTGCAGGTGGATGCGCGGAAGACGTTCCTGTCACTGATGCTGCCACAGCATGCTTTCGCTCTACCGGGAGGTGCGCATTGACATTCGAGCAGATTCTCGAACGACTGCCGGACCGCAAGTCCACGTCGAACGGCTGGCAAGCGAAGTGTCCTGCGCACGATGATCGCAAGGCGTCGTTATGCATTCACCAGGAGCCGGACGGCAAAGTCCTCATGATGTGCCAGGCCGGGTGTGAGACCAAGGACATTCTCGCAGCTCTCGGTCTGACTTGGAACGATCTGTTCCCGGAGAAAAGCCAGTCAGCGTCATCACAGCCGGGGCAAAGGAAGAAGAGGAACCGCAGCTTCGCCGGGGACCGCCGAGTCGTCGCGACCTATGACTACGTCAACGAAGACGGCGAACTGCTGTATCAGGTCCAGCGGACCGACACCAAGGAGTTCATCCAGCGCAGGCGCGTCATACGAGACAACGTCGCCAAATGGGAGTACAACATCAAGGGTGTGACCCGCGTGCTCTACCGCTTGCCACAGATCAGGTCGGCAATTATGGAAGGCAGACCCATCTACCTGGTCGAGGGAGAGAAGGACGTCCATACCCTTGAGTCCTGGGGGCTGACGGCAACCACCAATTCGGGTGGCGCTATGTCCAAGTGGCTGGACAGCTTCTCACGCAGTCTTGCTGGAGCTGATGTTATCATCCTGCCGGACAACGACGCTCCCGGCAAGAAACACGCCGAGGACGTAGGCCGCAGTCTGCAGGCAACCGCTGGACGCGTGCGCGTTATCTCTCTTCCGGACATCAAGGAGCATGGCGACGTTACGGATTGGGCCGCTGCCGGGGGGACGCTTGAGAAGCTGATTGCACTGCAAGAAACCGTGCCGGATTTCCGACCGGGCAGCGTTCACCAGGAATACGTCACGCCGGATGATATCGTCCGCATAGACATCAAGAACCAGCCGCTTCGCCTCACAGGTCAGGCGGCAATCAATGCGCTCAGAGCGAAGAACAAACCTCCATATCTGTTCCTGCAATACGGCAGCGTAGTTCGATTCCGAGAGACCGAAACGGGGATTCCTTTGATCGAGCAAGTCGGCGACGCGATTATGACCGCTCGTCTTGCCGATATCTGCGATTTCACGAGCGACACGAATGACGGCGTTCGCTACCATAACCCGCCACGGGAGGTAGTCCGATATGTTCTCTCTTCGGACAGCCTGCCGTTCCCAAAGCTCGTGGGCGTGACGGAATCACCACTGTTGCGGCCGGACGGTACCATTCTCCAGAAGCCGGGATACGATCCCGACACCGGATACCTCTATAAGCCAGCCGAAGGATTCGAGATGCCGGAAGTGCCGCTCAACCCGACCAAGGAACAGGTCGAGGACGCGGTAGACCTGGTCAAGGAGGTGTTCTGTGACTTCCCATTCGTGGATGAAGCAAGCAGAGCCAACACAATCGCGCTGATGCTGACGCCGCTTCTGAAGACGATCATCCCAAAGATACCGCTTGCCATGATCGACGCAACCAAGTGGGGCACGGGGAAGAGTCTTCTGGCGGAAGTCTGCGCCACCATATCCGCCGGAGCATACAGCCTCACCACGGCTCCGCTCGACGCCGAGGAATGGCGCAAGAAGATCACGTCGCTTCTCGCGGACGGCAAGCCATACATCATCCTCGACAACCTCAAACGAGTGCTGGAGTCCGAAAGCCTGGCCGCGCTTCTGACATCCACGACCTGGACCGACCGCGTGCTCGGCAATAGCCAGACTACGAGCATCACTAATAACGCCGTCTGGGTCGTAACCGGAAACAATGTCCAGACCAATGGCGAGATAGCGCGGCGCAGCTACTTGGTCCAGATAGATGCTCAGACCAGTGCTCCTCACGAACGAGACGTGAGCAAGTTCCGGCATCCCGATCTGATGCAGTGGGTGACCTGCAACCGGGGGCCGATACTGGCTGCGCTGTTCACCATCATCCGCGCCTGGATATCGGCCAGCAAACCACTGTTCGATACTCCCAAGATGGGAAGCTTCGAGACCTGGGTGAAGACCATCGGAAGCATTCTGACGTTCGTTGAGATCGCAGAGTTCCTTGGGAACAGGGATGTCTTGATGAGCGATGCCGATGCGGAGTCGGTGCAATGGGAGGCGTTCCTGGCGCGGTGGGTGGAGCTTTATGAGCACTATCCGAAGACTGTCGCGCAGATCAAGGACGCATTGACCTCATCGGATGGATTCGAGGGAGTGCTGCCGGAAGCGATCTCCTACGCCATCAAAGGCGATGTGGTCAATACTCACAAGATCGGCAAAGCATTCAAGGCAAAGGAAGGCACTCGGTTCGGCAGATGCTGCTATCGTCTGCAGCGTGCCGGGGACTACAAACGCGCGACTCTGTGGGTCGTCACATGCGATGGCCCAACGGACAAAGATGGTGAGTTTGGTGAGTCTGGTGAGTTTCTCCCATACCCCCCTACGCGGGAAATTGAACCAGAGCATGATAGTACACACGCATGTAATGGAGTAGAACAAACTCACCAGACTCGTAATACTCACCAATCGCCAGGTTACGAGGAGTTCTGATGGCACACATCGATTTACTGGCAATACGCGGTATCAGGGCAAGCATACAGCCGGACGGCAGGATCAGGCTGGAACCTGACTGGCTCATCACCGATAGCATTCGGCAGATAGTGCGTGAGCACCGTGAGGAGCTTGTCCGGGAAATCACGGGAAACGCGGCACCCGGTGATCCATCCATGGAGATCGTTCCCGCCTACAGCATCCTTATGGTCGCCACCGATCTGGACTCCTGGGAAGCGGACGATCCTCGGTTCGGATATGAGATCGGCGGAGATCCGGTCTACCGAATGTTGGACGCTTCCTACTATGCCTGGCTTCGCCACCGGATGGAAAATGCCCGGAAGTCTCACGATGCCGGTCGGCTCGATGCAGAAGCATTCGGTCTCCTGCGTGAGCGGTTCAACATCATTCACGACTGGGCAGTCCGGCACATCGGCGAGGAAGCTCTTCGTAGGGCGATCAGGACGACTAACGTGAAGTCCTATGTGCCGCCATCAGACCAGACATTCGCATCCTACCGCAAAACCTGGGACGATGCATGGGACGCCTATCAACAGAGTCGGGCGGCACAGAACCGGCCTGCAGAGCCATCCGATCAGGCATCCAGACTTCAGCACTTGCTCGATACCCAGGGATACGCCGGTATTCGGTCGTCCATCATCGAGGATATCGTGGTGTTCGTTCGCGACGATTCGGTTGTCGTGCCAGCCAAATGGTCCGGCAAGGTGCGGTTCACCATGGATGAGTTGTCCCTGATGATTGGTTCCGCCCCAGAAGCTGTGAAGCAGATCCATGAAGTCAAGCGGGTGTTCGGCGGAAAGGTTGTACCTACGGACGAGTCGGACAGCAAGCTGTTTGTGGAGCAGAAACGGAGCTTCACCCCTCCAAGCGCCCCGCAGCTGGCGTTGGAATGCGCGGTGTGATGGATTATCGGCGAAGAAGCAGCCGTTTGGGCGCAAAACCTGGCCCGCAAGGCCCATTTCGATGTCCAAACCAGCGCCATAATGAGCAGAATCACCCAGCGTGCGAGCGTGGGATAGGCGCGAACCGCCTTCTCCGCCCATGTCGGAAATATCGAAACGATTGGTGACAAAATGACGGACAAGAACACATCCAATTCGGACAGACAGCCGTTCGGCGATTATGAGCGTAGGGACGTCGAAGTCTTCCGGCGCATCACCGCTGGACAGCGGGGTCCGGGAGGTCAGGAGGCCAACACCAACACCCTCCAGCACGGCGTGTATGCCAACAGGTTCCTCAGCGATGAAGAGCGGTCCTTGTTCGACGCCCTGATCACCAGACTGCGCGCCGATTTCAACTTCAACGAGAGTTCCGACTTCATACAAGTCGAGCTTGTCGCTATCTACTTCCTGAAGCTGGGACGCGCACAGGAGGCGGGGGACTGGGATGCTGCGCAGAAGATAGACCAGATGCTGCGCTGCCACCTGAAAGACCTCAAGGCTACCAAGATTGCCCGCGAGGGTGAAGAACCTAAGGGACCGGAGACCACTCCGGCTGAGTGGGCTAGCGCCCTGTTGCAGCGGTGGGCTGAGTCACAGAAGCCAAAGCGACGGCGCAAGCCCAAGAACGCGGGAACGACTTCGGATAACACGGCGGGGGACTGAGTGGTGCTGATGATTTCACGCGTGGATTTGAGAGACCGTGCGGCGGCGAGTTCCGATAAGACGTATTCTCGGAACTCGCTGACCACTGCAAGCCGCGTCGGAGAACAATGCCTGTGGAGAATGCGCGCTGGGGAAAGGTCAACAAGTGTTCCTCTCCCCAGCGAAGGCGGCAACTCAGATCCGCTCGAGTGCATCCTCGAGAACCTCGTCCGCGAGATGCGTGTAAATCTCGGTGGTCGAAATGTCGCGGTGGCCAAGGGCGCGCTTGACGAGCAGCAGGTCGGACGTTCTGGCGTAGAGATGCGTCGCGAACGTGTGCCGGAGACCGTGCGGGGAGATGCGTTTTGTGATTCCAGCTGCATCGAGCCAGCGCTTGAGACGCTGAGCAACCTGCCTGTCGCAGAGCCGCGTGCCTCTCGCAGTGACGAAGAGCGCCTCGCACTCGCCGGACACCATCCTTCGGCGTTCCTGGAGATAGCTCCTGAGCAGTGTGCGGAGAGACGCCTTCAGGAACTTGACCTGCGGTACGTCACCCTTGCCGGTGATGCGGATGTGTTTGCCGTCGAGGTCGATGTCATCAACATCGAGACTCACCAGTTCCGCAATGCGAATGCCGGTGCCGAGGAACAGCTCGAAGATGACCCGGTCGCGGCGAGCCAGCGGATTGGCGCGGTCGTGAAGCTCTTTGAGGAGCCTGCGTTTCTCTGCCTCGGTCAGGAACTCCGGCGGTGTTCTCGACAAGCGTTTCGTGGCCACATGCTTCGCTGGGCTGGTGTCAGTGAGTCCTGTCTCGGTTGCCCAGGCAAAGAATGAGCGAATCCCGGCCTTCAGCCGATGCATTGTCGCGGCGGATTTGGGAGCGCCATTGTCAGAACACGCGAGCGCAGGATCGGTGAGAGCCGCGTCGATCATCGTGGGCGTGATGTCTCGGACGTCCGTCGCGGGCAGGGCTCGAACGAAGCAGCGCAGGTCGCGCAGATACGCGGAGATGGTGTGCTCCGAGCGGCCTTGCGCCCGGAGCCTTACCGCGAAGTTGTCTATCGCACTTTGAAGATGGTTAGTCGGCTGCAGCAGCCGGATCGGATTCGGCACTCTCCACCTCCGGTTGTGTTCTGAGGCTTCGGCCAAGCGGCGTGTCCTTCGGAAGCGGGAGCTTTGTGATATAGCCCTGCTCCAGGCACCAGGCCAGGAACATGCGAAAGACGCGGATTGTCTTCCTGACCGTGATCTCCGAGCGCTCCTGGTCGCCGCGCATCTTGAGGAGCGCGTCGGACTTGAGGAAAGCGGAGACGTGCGGAATGAGGATCGAGCCGAGCTTCTTGTCCGTACCGAAGAACGTCTCGACCTGTTCGAGGTCTCGCCCATAGGTATAGAGCGTGCGCTCGCTCTTGCCGCAAGCCTTGAGGTGCTCAAGGTATTCCTGCGCGGCATCGTGCAGTGTCTTGTTTGTCATTTCACTACCTCCTCGGGAGTTTGTGTGATTCACATTCACGCTTGGAACCTGCCTCCAAGTCAAGGGGAATGTGCTCAGCATATATCCGGGGATTCGTTGGAGGAAGTCATGACCGGATTCAACGCTAAGGAAAAGCGCATGGTGAAAATCCTTTCAAGCCCCGTGTTGTGGGGCCAGCACTACCTGCGCAATCGCGACGGCTCGGCCCGTGCGTACTGGGAGCATCAGGCACAGGACCTGGAATGCGGCGATAGCAACATCATCCATCTGGATGGTCGCGACGTGGGGAAGTCGGTCTGTCTCACGACGGACGCCCTGCACTTCGCTTTCATCAACTACGGTGTGCAGGGTCTTGTCGCGGCTCCTCACCAGGGACACCTCGATACTCTCATCGAGGAGATGGAGTTCCAACTGGACGCGAACCCGGAGCTTGGGGCCAGCATCGGGATCACGAAATACGGCAAGCCCAAAATCACCAGGAAGCCGTACTTCCGGCTTGAGTTCACCAACGGCTCGATACTCTACTTCCGACCTGCTGGGGTCTACGGCGATGCGTTTCGGTCGCTGCATGTCGAGCGCGTCTGGGTTGATGAGGGAGCATGGCTTACGGAGAAGGCGTGGAAAGCTCTGCGCCAGTGTCTGAAAGCAGGCGGAACACTCCGCATCTACTCCACTCCCAACGGTCTCAGGGATACCACCTACTACCGGCTGACAAGTTCGGGTGAGTTCAAGGTGTTTCGCTGGCCGTCGTGGCTGAACCCGATATGGAGCGCCGAGCGCGAGCGGGAACTCCTGGATTTCTACGGAGGCAAAGACACGGCCGGCTGGCAACATGAGGTCGCTGGTGAACACGGCAAGCCATCATACGGCGCGTTCAACATCGAGTCGTTGAACCTCTGCAGGCAAGAGGTGGCCGAATATCGCAAGATCGCCATTCAGGGCGACGACGTGAATTCGTGTGAGACCGAGGAAGACTCGCTCGACCGCCTGGAGATCCTGCTGAACCTGATGCCGCAGACCGGCGCATTCTGGATTGGCGGCGACCTGGGCTACACCAATGATCCGACGGAGATCGTAGTGTTCCGGGAAGACGAGTTCGGGGACAGGCGGGTGACGACGCTGGTATTGCGCATCCACATGGAGCATGTGTCCTACCCGCACATAGCTCAGGTCATATCACTCCTGGAGCGCTATTACACGCCGGTTGGTATAGGCATCGACAACGGAGGCAACGGACTTGCAGTCGTCCAGGAACTGCTTACTCTCGACAAATACAAGCCTCTGCAACTACAGGGCAGGCTTCGCGGATACGATTTCGGCGGGATGACGACGCTCGATATTCGAGAGGGCCGACAGATACGCAAGCGCACGAAGGAACTGATGACTACACTCATCAACGGCGCGCTGCAGAGACGCCAGCTCGTTCTGCCAGCCGATGACTCGGAGATAGAAGATCAGTTTACGACTCATACTTACACGCTCACGAGCGGCAACATTATCTACTCGAAGGGCAACGACCACATTGTCGACGCTGTCCGCTGCGCGATGCTTGCTCACGAGCAAGGCACTCTGGATGCGGTGAGCGAGGAGACCGTCTACGTGATGCCGGTGCTCACTGATCCAATCTTCATCTAACCAAGAGCCGATAACGCCCGGTCGACTCATTTACCGACCACATCGCCACTCGCGCTACGTTGCGCGACCAGGCGCGAAGAAACGCTAATGACGCGCCATCGCGGAGGAGACAATGAACAACGAAGACACTCTGAACCGGACCGCAGAGACGGAGCCCGGTAATAACGCGGCCAACGGCTGGGTCATCACACCCCTTGCCACAATCGCCGCTCTGGATTCATCCACATTCAGCGCCGTCAATGCGACATCAGCCATCCCCGCGACATGGGAAGAGCGCGCAAGGAAAGCCTGGGAGTATTACATCGAGGAGCCGCTCGTGAAGAACTGCGTGAATTCCTGGCGGACGTTTGCCGTGGGCGATGAGATAAGGATCACCAGCGATGATGACACTCTCAAGACTGAGTCAAACGACATGGCCGCCCGGCTTCGCGTATCTCGGTTCGTGAAGGACATGATCCTCCAGCTTCTCGTCAAAGGCGATGCGGTCGGGTTCAAGCGATACACCAAGGACGGCAAGGACATTGAGCAGGTTACTTGCGTGAACCCGGTCTCCATCAAGGTCAAGTATTCGCAGGGAGAGCTCATCGAGGTTCAGCAGTTTCCTGACGATAAGCCGAGCGCCGGGACCGGGATGGATCTGCCTGTCGAACAGACTCTGCACCTCAAGTGGGATGCACCCGAGTTTTCCCCGCGCGGCAACTCCCTTGTGCTTCCGGCGTTCCAGTCAATCGAGCTCCTGCGCAACTACCGTAGCGCCGAGGAGGCCATAGCCAAGCGATGGGCGACACCGCTCAGGCTCATCAAAGTCGGCGGTGAGTTCGGTCAACGGCTGATAGTGCCGGATCAGAAGATGCTCCAAGAGGTTCGCGACCTAATGAACAAGATGGACCTTAAGAGCGGTATGGTCGCCCCGTTCTATGTGACGGTTGAGACCCACGGCACCGAGGGGCAAGTGCTGAATGTCGAGGACAAGGTCAAAGAAGTCAAGGAGGACATTGTGGTCGCGCTGGGGCTTTCCCGTTCGCTGGTATCCGGTGACGGTCCTAACTTCGCCACGGCGTCGGTATCCATGCAGAAGATGCTTGTCATGATCCGAGAGATAAAGCACGCGGCGCGGGTGATCCTTGACTGGATATACGACGATTGGCTGGAGCTTGCGGGGCATGCGGGCAAGAGCATTCAGTTCCTCTTCAACGATCTCGACCCGACCGATGCCGTTGACTTCAAGAAGCTCCTCATAGAGCTTTACGACCGCAAGCTCATCAGCCGGTCGAGCTTGCAGATGAAGATGGACCTCGACCCGGAGATCGAGGAAGGCAACCGCGTCAACGAGAGCAAATCGGCGGACCTGCTGGACGAGAAGCAGGTGAAGCCCATCGTTGATATGGTGGTGGCCGGGATAATGAGTGTCGAGACCGCGCAGCAGATGCTGGGACTTGACCCGGCAAAGAATCCGGCAGGCTCCAGATCGGAGGCGGCGTGGGCTGGGCTGTTTGCGCACGGCGATCACAGCGGCGAGGTCTGCGACTCCTGCGCTTACTTCGGCGAAGAGAACAACCGCTGCGGGGTCACTCAAGCTGAAGTGACATTCGATTCCCCGGCGTGCCGATTCCTTGATCGTAGGAGGGTCTCGAAGAGTTGACCAACGCCCAGGTAACAATGTGCGCCGTGGCCGACCTCGATTGGCAGGCTAAGGCTATCCGCCAGACGACTGACAAGAGCCTCATGGCTCGTGACCTCTACGCCGAGCAGGTAGCTCACCAGCTTACACAGTCGCTCAAGTCGGCTGAGAAGCAGGTGCGCTCGGCTCTTGCGAACTATCGCAACGTCGGCTCGTTGCCGGACAACAAGCTCGCGGCTCTGAAGGGTCTGGAGAAGCTGGACGCTGAGATTGCGAACGTGATGAAGGCACTGCGTAAGGACCAGACCTTGATGCTGCGCCAGGGATCGAGGGCAGCGTTCCGATCCGGCGTGTATCGGGGCATCGAGGAGTTCTCGGCCGCCCAGATGCCATTCTACAAAGACCTGACGCCGGATGGGATCGATAAGCTCACCACATCTGTCTTCACCCTGATCGACACCGATGCGCTCGATTTCATGGCCAACTACAACCTCGTGCTTGCGGGTGACGTGCATCGCGAACTCGCTGACGGCATCAAGCGCACGATCCTCTCAGGCATCGCCACGGGCAAAGGCGCGGATGACATAGTGCGCGATCTCGGGTCGGTGATCGAGGACAAGGAGTCCTTCCGCCACGCCGGGTCCAAGGTGTTCTCCAAAGCGCAGTACCGGATGGAGATGATCGCCCGCACCGAAGTCCTGCGCGCGCACAACCAGGGCCGCATCAAGTTCCACAGAGAGGTTGGAGTCAGCAAGCTTGAATGGATGACTATGGAGGACGAGCGGACATGCCCGGTCTGCGGCGGCTTGGACGGCAAGCAATTCGACACCGACCGTTTCCCAAACCAGCCCGCGCATCCCAACTGCAGATGCACAAGCGTCGTGGCATGGCCACTCGTGATCTGTGGTGGTGAACTCGGCGCAACAGCCGCCGCCGGTCAGAGTTCGTGCATCCTCCCGCCGCAGGCGATACACGATCAGGCAAAGCAACAGGCCGAGGAAGAGAAGAAGCTCAAAGAGGCATTCGATAGCGGGGAGGTCGCCGACCTGTCGGCGCTCACGGTGAAGCAACTTCAGACTCTCGCCAAGGGCAACGGCATAGCGGTCGCTCGAACCAAGAGTGACTTCATCAAGCTGTTGGATGGGGTCGAGCCGGGAATCAGCCATGTCGATCTCTCCGGCGCGGCGCTGCAAGCGAAGGTCAAGCAATACAACATCGCGGCACTCCGCAGCAAAGATGAACTGGTCTCGCTGCTCGCTGAAAAGCAGGCCGTGATGAAGCAGGCGAAGGTCCTGGAACAGGCGGCAAAGAGCACTGCGCCTCCAACAGACCTTTCCGGCCTGACCATGGTCCAGCTCAAGGACATGGCCAAGCAGCACGGCGTCTCACTTAACCTCACGAAATCAGAAGTCATTGAGATGCTTGATACGCTTGAGCCGCATATAGACCACTACAACTACTTCGGCAAGACCTTGGTGGCCGCGAAGCAGAAGTTCGGCATTCCGCCGCTCAAGAACAAAGAGCAGCTCGCGAAGGCCCTGGAGAAGGCGGCGGGTCAGCAGATGGCCGACCAGGCAAAGCAGCAGGCTCTCGACGCGGTGAAGACCGAAGCTCTGAAGAAAGCTGAGCAGTCGCTCAAGGATGCCGCCGCGCAGATAGTAATGCCGTCCTCTCCCGCGCAGTATTCATCATTCCTGGACTCGGTGACGGTTGCTGAAGCCGAACTCGTTAAAGACTCCGGTCTGCCGGCCGCCGTCCTTGAGCAGCACGCCAAGGAAGTCGCCGTCAAAAAGCTTACGTTCGAGCAGCAGGTCGCCGCGATGAAGTCCGGCGAACTCAAGGACCTCGCGAAGCAGACCAAGGTCGCGCATTGGCAGTGGGCATCGAAAGACGAACTGGTCACACTCTTTAGTGAAACCGATTCAGGGAAGATCGCTTCGGCCAAAGCAGGCATCGAGGCCAAGCATGCCAAGTGGGCCGAGAAGCATCTGAGTAAATCCGGCAAGGCAGTACAGCCGAAGCCTGTGGCCACGCCGCCTCAGCCCAAACCGCAGGTTGCGCCGGAGTCAGTCACAACCGCGACCCCGAACACATTTACAAAGAAAGGATCGGGGTTCGATGGTGTCGATGCCGCATGGACCGAGCACGGCAAGCCCGACAAGTTCAAGTATGACGGCAAGGCCAAAGTCGGCGGCGCTCACGAAAAGGAGTTCTGGCTCGACGAGAACGGCGACAAGTGGCTCTTCAAACCCGTGGGTAAAGGATCGGATGACTTCATAGCTCACGGCGAAGAGGCGGCGTACAAGATAGGTCGCCTTATCGACCCGGATGCGGTTGAAGTCAGGACCATTCGGCTCAACGGTCGCACCGGCTCTATCCAGAAATGGCGCACCGATCTTGCCCGCAAATATGACTTCTCCGGTCTCGATGTCGGCGAACTGACGGCGGATGAGATCGCCCAAGTCCAGCGCGAGCACGTCCTTGACTGGCTCGTGTCGAACCACGACGGCCACTCCAAGCAGTTCCTCCGGGCGACGTCCGGCAAGGTCTACGGCATCGACAAGGGACAGCTATTCAAGTTCCTGGGATCTGACAAGCTCTCTATCGACTATCATCCCAATGGAATCTGCGGAGAACAGGAACCGTTTTACAGCACGCTATTTCGCGCGGCGAAGCAGGGCAAGGTGACGGTCGATCCGTCAGTCACGCTGCGCTACATTCAAGAGGTGGAGCGCATATCGGACGACGACTACCTCGGGCTGCTGCGACCTTATGTCGAGGGCCGGTTCGGACCCGACGAGGCCGGTAAGCGGGCATTCTACGAACTAGCCCTGGCCCGGAAGCACAACCTGCGCCGTGACTTCGAGGGGTTCTATGCCGATGTGCTTGGCAAGAAGAAGTTCACTTTCGAGGACGCCGTCGAAGCGCCGGTCACGGGGCGCATAAGCAAGGCCGAGGAGGATCTGCTCGAAGATGCTCGGCGGCTGGGTTGGCAGGGTAAGGCGCTGCCCATTGATGAGAGCGACATCGAGGATCAGAACGCGCTCATCTTCACTGAGAGTGTAAAGGGGCAGACCCGCACCGTCGTGAAGATGAAGCTCCGACCCGAAGCGGAGGCTAAGATACTTCCCGCACTCAAGAAAGCTGACCGGCAGGTGAGCGCGCCAAAGGTTGGCGAGCCTCTTGATGAGGACAACTTCGCATCTGATATTCTGGCGGCAGTGAAGACGGTAAACCACCACGCGGGCGACGGCAGCTACAACAAATCGACCCTCGATAAGGCCGAGAAGCACCTGGAAGCCCTGAGAAAGCTCACCAGATCTGACGACGTCGAAGTCCGGCAGATGGCAGAATCCTACATCTCGTGGATTGAGCGAACTCAGCAGGCCGTAAGGGAGCGGAGTTCCATACCGGAGAAGTTTGAGACGTATCTCAGAAAAAGCGTGCCCGCAAAGCAGCGTGGCAAGAGCGTTGACTTCACTGTCAAAAAGACCAAGGCGATGATGGAGAAGCGGAGCCTTTCAAAGGGCGAGTTGTCGGTGGAGAGCGAATCTGCCACCACGACCACCCTTTTCAACGGCCATCCAATGCCGGATGGCGAACAGTATGAAATCGACTTCGGCGACGGCATCCGGGCAACCTACAGACCCTGGTCTTCAAAGAACCTGTATGCGCACAGCGGGGAGATGGAGATATCGCTGCCAGAGCGGCCCGATGCCAAGAGCCTTGATCGCGCGCTGGAGCATGTGGAGAAGCTCGGCTTCAAAGCAAACATCGCCACAGCCGACGATGCGGAGATAATGTACCTCACCAAGCAAGCCTACATCACCAAAGCGGACCGGGAGCCGGAGTATACCAAGCTCATCTCGGAGCTGGATGCAAGAAACGCTGCAAAGGGCGAGCGCATTCAAGCTCTGCGCGGATTCTGGGAGAAGCGTTTGGGCGTATCCGATGTCACGAAGCTACCCGGTTACGATCCGGTCGGGGAGTACCAACTCGGCTTCAAAGACAGAAAGATCGGCGGAGGCTACAGGTATCAGTATCGCTTCGACATCTCCGATGAGCAGCTTGAAAAGGAGATGGCGGGCTATGCGCTGCACCACAACCTCACCAACTCCAGTTCCGTATCAAGCTTTCTCGACACGGCCCTTGACAACAATGGCGCGCTGGTAAGCACGGTGGAGAAAGTCCGCTCCGGGATTACCCCGGGCGGAATGTCACCACAGGCTGATATGCGAAGCGGCGGTGCGTCTTACGTGTTCACGCGGATCAAGAAGTCGCCGCTCTCGGGCGGATCGGCCGATAACGGACTCTATTTCAAGAAGCGTCTACTGCGCCGGACAGATGCCATAAGCTACAACCATGATGCCTATGGTAAGGTGATTGATGACTATGTTGTCTCCCACCGAGGTTCAGACCCGAAGACCTGGAAGACCTACGCGCGCAACACCGGCAACGAGACCATCCTGAAGCATTCCGTGACACTGCTCGATAACCTTGAAGCCATAGTGGTTCCAAGTCAGTCGGAGAAGACTAAGGTGCTCGCGATATTCAAGAAGCATGGAATTTCAGTGCTGACTGACGGCCGTAACGTCGAAGACATCGTTCTTGTGAGGTGAGTATGAAAGAGTTCATAGCGAGCGAAAAGCAGAGGCTGCAGGCGCTCTTTGATGAGTTCAACAAAGAGGGTTCCATCATGGTAATGCACGAGGGTCACGATACGCCGCTGCCATTTGGCCTTATCGACAGCTACACGCTTACGCGAATTGCCCCGCATTTCGATGCCGCTGGCAACGTGACTACCACAGACTTCTGGCTGATGTTCAAGTCGGTGGGTTACAACAACGGCTACCAATATGCGCATACTATCAAAGTCGTCGGTTGGAGCCAGGACGACACCTATCTCATCGACCTTACCGATGACCGGAACCGCAGGTATCATATCGAGCTCATAATGGACGCTACTGAGCACGACTATGTGGTTGCCTGGCGGAAGTGGCAGAGTTACAAGGCCGAGAACGCTGCAGAGTACGAGATCATCGACGCCCAGATTCTCGAGGAGCACATTCGGATCGCGGAGGAATGGGATGCGGCTTAGGTACATGATCGAGTATGCGCTCCGGGACCGAGACACGAACCCGCGCTATGAACCCATCGGCGTGTGGGTACAGGGCCCTGGCCCGGGGCTGGATATTGAGATGGAATACCTGTCGGGCAATGATGAAGCTCAAGAGGAAGCAGACTGGGTGATCAATCGCCTGGTGGAGAACGATATCAAGTCCTTGCCTGACGGCTTCTTGGAATACCATCAGGCAACGATGTCCCCATATCAAGGGATGCGCGGGGAGATTGTGGAGACGGAGGATTACGCGACGGCAGAGGAGTGTGCCAGAGTGATCTGCAAGGCAATTGCGGCGTCTCGTGGGTAGCGTCCGAACTGCGCAGTCTTCCCGCGTCAATCGCACGTTTGACCACAGCCTCAGTGCCTGACACTTATCTATACTAAGCGGCTTCTCGAACTTTCATTTGCGCAAACCGACACTTTTTGGCGGTTTACGCAAATGATTGTATCAGTCAGCCTGACAGTTTCGAACTATCTACCCCGAAATCAAGCCGCTCTTACTTGATCTCTCGCTCCGCAAAGCATAAGAATCTTGCCCCTTCCGCTACATAGATTCAAGTAAGTCCCACTTGCCGGGACACTCGAAAAGAATCCCGGCACGCCGTGAATTCCGGCAGTAAGTATCAATTGGAGAGGCTACCTGCCAATGGGAACCGCACGCGTCAGGGTGATTCATGCGGCCTCTCGCCAAGGCTACCGAACTCACAACGGAGGAATAGCATTCGACCGCTGGACTGTAGTTGGCATAGGCATTCGAACTACTTGTTTTCCGGTTGAGCAATTGAACGCGAAAATCTGACTCTTCATTCCGTGGATTTCTCCTGTATATGTAGCCAGGGTCTGATTGCCCACACATATCGTGGAGCTACAAATGCAGCTTTTCGCCACAGACAATGATCGTCTGGCCTTTCTTCTGGAGACTGATGCCTCGCGTCACCTGGAGCGACTTCTCGCCCAGGCGGCCGAACTCGTCACCGAGGAACTGCCGGAAGACAAGCGTCCGAAATACATAACCAACTACATCGGCTCGAAGCAGAAGCTTGTCGATTGGATATGGAAGCACACCCCCGATGGCGTGGATTCGGTCATTGACGCGTTCTCTGGATCGGGTGTCGTGGCCTATATGTACAAGACTAAGGGCCTGCGGGTTCTGGCCAACGACCGACTGCGCTACTCCTATCACGCTGCAAGAGCTATCGTCGAGAACTCCAGTGTCCGGGTAAGCGAGGATGAACTTGCCGCTCTGCTCGCGGACAACCCGAAGGCCGGCACCTTTGTCCGAGACAAGTTCAAGGGGATATTCTTCGCGAGCGGAGTGCATGGCGTCATCGACCAGATCCGGGCCAATGCCGACAAGCTGGAGGGCTACAAGAAAGACATCGCGCTCTTCGCTCTAGGCAAGACGTGCATGTCCGGCAAGGGCGGCTTCGGCCACTTCTCTTCTTCGACCGACTACGGCAAGCGGCAGGACACCCCCGAAGAGTTCAGGCAGCGATTCGCCGACAACATCGCGCGCATCAACGCGCTCATCTTTGATAACGGCAAGGACTGCAAAGCATCCAACAAGGACATCAACGAGGTTCTGCCGGAAGCCAAGGTCGACCTCGCCTACTTCGACCCGCCGTATGCGACCGAGTTTTCCACAACCAACTACGAGAAGAGCTACCACTTCGTTGAGGGTCTCATGACCTACTGGGACGGGCTTACGCTCGTTGAGAGCTCAAAGACCCACCACTATGAGACCGACCACAAGACGGTCACCAAGGCCAATGCCAACGAGTTCTTTTCGACGTTCCTTGCGAGCGCCAAGCATATCCCGAACTGGCTCATATCCTACCGCGATCATGCCTATCCGAACGAAGGCGAGATGAAAGACATCATCTCGGCAAGCGGCATGTCCAGCCGGATGCAGTCCCAGCAGCACAAGTATCACATTTCATCCAAGCATTCAGAAAACTCGGTGGCGATGGAGCACCTGTTCATATGCACCAAGGGCAACAGATCCGCTAAGGCAGATGAAGACGGACACTCACCCGAAGTGAGCGCGCGCATTGAGGATAATATGGTGGCGCTGGCTGATTCGCCATTCGAGGGCGACCTTGATCTGCTCTCATGCCAGGCCGGAATGGACCCGGTCAAGGTCACCGGCTTCATGGGCAACAAATACGTGATGCTCGGATGGATTGAGCGGCAGCTTCCCAAAGACGCCAAGACTGTGGTCGACGCGTTCTCCGGTGGGGCGAATGTCGCATATCACTTCAAGCGCAAGGGTCTGAAGGTCATCGCGAATGACCTGCTGCTCTTCCCATATCACGTCGCGCGAGCCGTCGTCGAGAACTCACACGAAACGCTTTCGGACGAGGATATCGAACGCATACTCGCGCCCAATTCCAACGCGGGCAGCTTCATAGTCGACAACTTCAGCGGCTACTACTACACCAAGAAAGTGCTCTCGTGGCTCGATCAGGTGTGGTCGAATATCCAGAAGCTATCGGGCTATAAGAAAGACCTGGCGCTGGCGGCGCTCGGAAACACGGTCAAGGCAAAGAGCCTCTACGGTCAGTTCCATCGCTCGAAGATCAACCTCAAAGCCGAACTCGGCACGGATGCCGATGCGGAGATGGAAGCGCACGCTGGTGGGTTCAAGGAAAGCCAGCTCACCAGCATTCCCATCTCCAGCATGGTCGAAAGCTTCAAGCGGTACGCAAACCAACTCAACCGGCTGGTCTTCGATAGCGGCCAGGAGTGCAAGGTCTTCCATGGGGACGCGGTTGAAGCGGTGCGCAAGTACGGCGCGGATGTGCTGTATCTTGATCCGCCTTACATTACCGAGTTCTCCAACAACGATTACGAATACTCGCTGCACTTCGTCGAGGGGCTGATGAACCGCTGGGCGGACAAGGAACTTCTCAACGACAACCGGCGCAGCTACAGATCCAGAACTCACTATGATCGCGAGAGCATCCGCGCGCTTATCGAGAGCCTTGCATCTGAAGCGCGGGGCAAATACAAGATCGTGATCATGTCCTACCGCGATCATGCTTTCCCGACGGAGAAAGAGATAAAGGACATCTTCTCCGAGCGATTCGGGCAGGTGCGGGTCAAGGGAATGGACGTCGAATATGGCCTTGTACTCGGTAAAAGCGGCGAAGGCAAGAACGCGCGAGAACTGCTCTTCATCGCGTCGAGTTCACGACAGGCTCCCAGGTCAATCGCTTCGGCGGGCGCTCCGAACTGCCACACAGCCATCCCCGTGGAAGTGAGTCTGAAGATCACAGACGGACTCTCGACCGAAGCGGTTGACATCAATCCCAACGCGGGGGATCCTCAGTTCAGCTTCATAATGTGTCGCGCGGGCACGAACAAGAACGGCGATCACTTCACCCCGGACGAACTGGCGGCTCGCTACACGACGGCCATCAACAAGAAGATTGACCTGAAGCATTCTCAGGAGCTCACGGATATCGTGGGCGGCATAATGGCGGCTGACTTCGTGGAAGACGAGACCGGCGGGCGCGTCGAGTGCGTAGGCGAGCTCTATGCGGCGGATTCCCCCACCGCCGCGCTCGCCTATAAGCTCATGAAACGCGGGATCATCACCCAGGTCTCGATGGAATGTGACTACGAGACCGGGGAGTGCTCCATCTGCGGAAAGACCGTCACCAGCAAAGACGATTACTGCGTCCATCTCAGGAAATTCAAAGGCGCGGATTACCAGGGCAAGCCGGTGTTCGAAATACTGCACGGGGTGACATTCACCGGACTCGGACTACTCGACCGGAAGGGCGCGGACGATAACGCGCGGATAACGCAAGTTGCCTCGCAAGAGGAACGGGCGTGTAATTGTGACAACACAGGAGGCAACTCAGTGGACGACATCCAGAAAGAGACTGAAGAGCAGCTTGAGGCTGCAAAGAAGAAGGACGCCCCGGGTGAAGGGGCTGCTCCTCCGGTCGACGACAAGGCCC
>SCLI03000102.1_pt1 | contig 46645 bp, 83 predicted proteins | sample 7268041 | NCBI WGS metagenome assembly SCLI03 (sample SAMN10721081, study PRJNA514188) | viral metagenome | isolation source: depth-stratified mine tailings core A | place: China: Fankou Pb/Zn Mine tailings | collected 2017-10 | reverse complement strand
CCGCCGTTTGCCCCCGAGACGTGAAATCATTGATGTTTTTTTGCAAATGTTCGCCGTTTGCCGCCGTTTGCCCCCGAGACGTGAAATCATTGATGTTTTTTGGGGCAGTGTCCGCCGTTTGCCCCCGCGGTGGTTTGTCTGTTTCCTCCGCACACCACCCCAGGAGTTCGCTGATGTATGATTTGGTGTCGAGTGGTTTGGGTGGAAGCCCTCTTGCTCTGCGTGAATCAATTATATGATCCCGAATAATGGTGCGCCAATTTTGTGGTCGATGGTCGATAATATTTCTCCTCTTTTTTGCGTTGCATGATTTACAGAGCGGTTGTAAGTTATCTAACCCAGAACTCCCACCAAGGCTAGTTGGAACAATCCGGTTCTTACCTATCGTTTGTGTTGTCCCACACTGCAAGCATTTGCCGCCAAGTGCCTGTACAACAATATCCCACTGTGCATCCGTCACTATATTAGCGTCATGTTTTTCTTCATCATCAAGTTGTGCAAGGCGTCCTTTTTTGCCGGCGGTTGATCGCATTTCCGATATCGTAAGGCCCATTTGCTTTCGTTCCAATTCGCGCGTCATTCTTTTTTTCACGTATTCCGGTGCGTGGTCGTATAGGTCATGCACTTGGTATCGTCCAGGCCGACCCGGCGTGGGTTCGATGAAACCCGCTTTGCCTTCGCCACCAGCCGTTAGTAGCGCCTGGACGAGAAATCCAGGCATGCCTTGCCAATTTGCGGTCATTTCGATGTCTTTCGCCGATCCAATGTCCGGGTCGCCACGTTCGTAAGCCTGCGCCCATAGGAGTTCGAGCGATCCTAGCGCGGAGGCTATGTTGCCTATCATGTTGGCAAGCCGTTTGAATTTGAGTTCATTCAGCATCCCGGGCCTTGCCATAGCACCCCCTTTTGCCTAGATCCTATCTATCGGGATGAATTCACTGCACCATACGGTGCCGGCTGGCGTGACACAATGATGATGTGCCGTGTCTCGGCGTGTTCCACGAAACAATCTTGATTCCGAGCTCAATTTACGCACGCTTGCTTTAGGCCGAACTGGATTCAAGAAGAGACACTTTCGAACAAAGAAAACGTTTTAAGACCGTCGATTGGTTTTGAACAGAAGCTCGGTCTTGTTTGGGATTCGCACCACGAGGACTTCTGCAATTCTTTTCCTCGCAAGGGGCGATGGCCTGGTCCTATGGGAAAGCCAGTTGTTGATCGTCTGGCGCGGAATCCCTGCATTTAGAAGGGCTTTGCGCCTCTGTTCGGTCATGAGGATAAGCATGCTGCAAATTTTAGGGCGGAGGACAGGAAAAGTCAAGAGGAAATTTTTTTCCTTGACATACTCGAATGTTGTGGGCATTGTGTGTTGTAAAATGAGGCGATATTTGAGGGGCATGGGCTGTTGGCAGGTAATTCACTACAACCTGCTTGCTGTACGGGCAGTTCGCCCGGAACAGGCCGGAAGGCGAACGCCTGCGGAGAGTGCCGTAAGACCAGCAGCGGTATCGTTGGCCGCCTCGTTGAAGCAGGAACCAAGCATGGGATCCCATCGTGGGTCCCAGTAGGGATTGGAGAACGGGAGCATGTCGAACACTTGGTCGGCGTGCGAGCCAAGTTGGAAGATGACAGCAGGGACGTTGTGCGAGCCACGAGAAATGTGACAGCAAAAATCCGGTGCGAGCCATGCCTCGAGATGACAGCAGTTGCCATGTGCGAGCCATTCTCCGAGATGACGGCACGAGGCTAGTGCGAGCCATGGAGGGTGACAACATCATTTGGGTCGTGCGAGCCACGCGAGGAGATGATAGCAATCCGTGAGTGCGTGCCAAGGAATCGGATGACAGCAGGGACGTTGTGCGAGCCACGAGAAATGTGACAGCAAAAATCCGGTGCGAGCCATGCCTCGAGATGACAGCAGTTGCCATGTGCGAGCCACTCTGCGTGATGACAGCATAGAGAGTGTGCGAGCCATCGGGAAAGATGACAGCAAGCCAGCTGTGCGAGCCAGGGAACGGGATGACAGCAGCGGTAATGTGCGAGCCATGGAGGGTGACAACATCATTCGGATCGTGCGAGCCAAGCCGCGGGACGACAGCATGGATGGTGTGCGAGCCAGAGGAAGGGATGACATCAAAAGTGTGGTGCGAGCCAGGCGTCTCGATGACAGCAAATTTCCGGTGCGAGCCAGTGGGCGGGATGACATCATTGCGCGTGTGCGAGCCATGGTGCGAGATGACATCACCGATTTTGTGCGAGCCACGGCGTAGGATGACAGCAAATGATCGGTGCGAGCCATTGGTCCAGATGACATCAAAAAACTTGTGCGAGCCATGGTGGGAGATGACAGCAGAAGACCGGTGCGAGCCTAGGAGTAAGCACGAAAAAATTAATTGAAAGGAGATTGGCCGCGATGGGAGAAATTGCGAAGCCGGGCGGTGCAGAAATCGCTCGGTACGTTCCGAACCTCACGCCCGAAATCATCAAGAAATACATCAATCAGAATGCGAATGAGCAGGAAATCTATTTCTTCCTTGAACTGTGCAAGTCACAACAGTTGAACCCGTTCTTACGTGAAGCGTTTCTCATCAAGTACGGGCAGAACGACCAGGCATCGATGGTGGTCGCCTACCAGGTGTTCATCAAGCGGGCCGAGAAGAATCCCGCCTACAACGGGTTCAAGGCCGGGATCATTGTGCTCGACGGGGACAAGAAAATCACCTACCGCGAGGGCGCATTCTACGTCGAGGGCGAGCAGATCCTCGGTGGATGGTGCGAAGTTTACCGCAAGGACCGCAGCACGCCGTCCAGAATCGAGGTCGCGTTCAACGAGTATGTTGGCCGGAAATCCGACGGATCGGTCAACAAGCAATGGCAAGGTAAACCTGCGACGATGATCCGGAAGGTCCCCATCGCCCAGGCGCATCGGGATGCTTTCCCCGACGAGCTCGGGCGCCTCTATGTCGCCGAGGAATTCGCGACGGATGAAGATACCCTTCCGAAGTACGAGATGGGTAAAACACCCGTGATACCCGTCCCGGAAGGGATGCAGGGTTTTCGCGCTCCATCGCAGATCATCGGCCCGTCTCAGTCCGCCTCCAACGCGACGGCGCAGAGCGGCGACCCGGCACCGGCAGGGAAAAGCGCCGATGGCGGGGCGGATTCCATCAACTATGCGACGGAACCCCAAGTCAAGAAGATCAATGTCTGCCTCTCGGAACTCGGGTACAGAACCGACGGCGAGCGGCACGATTACATCAAGGGCATCCTCAACCTCATGGCACTCCCCGTTTTCAAGGAGCCCGACGGCACCGAAAAGGAATCGGTCAAGGGCTTTACGAAGAAGCAGGCATCGGAATTGATCGAAATGCTCATGAAGCAGATCGCGCAAAAGGGGGCGGCGAGATGACCGAACTGGAAAAGACGTGAAGATCCGCATCGAATTCGTCGGAAGATTGGCCGGAATCGTCCTATGCGCGTGCGGATTCAAGATGAAGAAGCACGGCGAAACGTATTCGTGCGAAAATCCGGACTGCACGCATCGCGAGAAGAAATTCAAGGCCATCATGCAGACAGCCGTTCTCTTGTACGAGGCCAAGGCATGACCGTACCCGGCATCCCCGACAAGATCACATTTGCCGTTCACCACAAGCAACTCGTTTTCAACGACGACACGCACCAATACACGCTCGGCGACGGAACGCAACTTGAATCTGTAACAGCCATACTTAAGGCCGAGGGGATCCAGCAGTATGGGCCGCGCAACCCGGATGCCGATTTCAAAATGCAAGTCGGCGCATGGGTCCACCAAGCGATCGCGTGGTACGAGCACGGCACGCTTGATGAGCCGTCCCTGTCCGATGGCGTTCGGGCCTACCTCGAATCCTACAAGAAGTTCAAGGAACTCACCGGTTTCAAGCCGATTCCGTCGCTCATGGAAGTCCCGATGTGGCACTCGGCATGGCGCTATTCGGGGACCCCCGATCTGCCGGGCGTGATCGCCGGTAGGTTCGTGGTTGTGGACCTTAAAACGGGCGAGAAGCGGGCCGGGGACGGCATACAGATTGCGGCCTACGGAGACCTCATCTCCAATTCCGTCATCGGGTTCGAACGGATCTGCCCCGAGGGGATCGTACTGCATCTTAAGGAAGACGGCTCGATGCCGAGGCCGCAAAAGTACGACGCGAAGGAGATGCATGGGAACCGGAACGTGTTCTTTGCGGTACTGCAAACCCACAGATGGAAGAAGGCCAATGGCCGTTCTCTTGTACGAGGCCAAGGCATGACCGTACCCGGCATCCCCGACAAGATCACATTTGCCGTTCACCACAAGCAACTCGTTTTCAACGACGACACGCACCAATACACGCTCGGCGACGGAACGCAACTTGAATCTGTAACAGCCATACTTAAGGCCGAGGGGATCCAGCAGTATGGGCCGCGCAACCCGGATGCCGATTTCAAAATGCAAGTCGGCGCATGGGTCCACCAAGCGATCGCGTGGTACGAGCACGGCACGCTTGATGAGCCGTCCCTGTCCGATGGCGTTCGGGCCTACCTCGAATCCTACAAGAAGTTCAAGGAACTCACCGGTTTCAAGCCGATTCCGTCGCTCATGGAAGTCCCGATGTGGCACTCGGCATGGCGCTATTCGGGGACCCCCGATCTGCCGGGCGTGATCGCCGGTAGGTTCGTGGTTGTGGACCTTAAAACGGGCGAGAAGCGGGCCGGGGACGGCATACAGATTGCGGCCTACGGAGACCTCATCTCCAATTCCGTCATCGGGTTCGAACGGATCTGCCCCGAGGGGATCGTACTGCATCTTAAGGAAGACGGCTCGATGCCGAGGCCGCAAAAGTACGACGCGAAGGAGATGCATGGGAACCGGAACGTGTTCTTTGCGGTACTGCAAACCCACAGATGGAAGAAGGCCAATGGACTGATCTGAATGGAGGTGGTCATGAAGGCGACGTTCGAGGCCGAAATCGGAACCCGCAAGCTCGTTATCGTCGATGCCGCTGCGGAAAAGGAAACCGAAGAGGTTCGCTCTGAAGCCCTTGCCCTCCCCGACCAGGCCCGATTGCTCAAGGTCGAGGATTCCGCCACGCTACAGAAGGGGAACGAATTTTTCCTGGCCTGCTACGCGATGGAGAAAAAGATCGAGAAGACGTTCGAGCCGATCTGCAAGGCGGCGCATCAGGCACACAGGGCGGCCACAAAAGCGAAGTCCGATGCGCTCGCCCCCGTGACGCTCGCCAAGAACATCGTGCGCTCCGAGATCGAAAACTACCGCGAGGCGCAAGAGGATATCCGCCTGGCCCGGGAACGGATCGCGCAGGAAGAGGAACGCAGGAAGGCCGAGACCCGCCGGATCGAGGAGGCTGCGGCGCTCGAGGCGCAGGGACATGTTGAATTGGCCGAGCAGATGCTCGAAGCCCCCATCATCGTCCCACAGGTGTCGCTCCCTACGGTCAATGAAGAACTCGTCGGGGCTACGTTCGCCTCGACGTGGCGCTACAGGATCATCGACCCAAAGGCGTTGCTGCAAGCCGCCGTGGACGGCAAGGTCTCGTTCTTGGTCAAGACGAAAGAGGCGTTGGAAGAAGGCACGACGGGCGCGACCGAGATCAAGATCGAAATAGGCGCACTCCTCAAGGCCACTACGAAGGACTTCTCGCTCCCCGGCGTGCAGGCGTGGGAAACTAAGGACCTGAAGGCAACGGGGAGGTAGATGGATGAAAATCTCCTTCCTCATCCATGTTACGGAAACCGCCGATGACGGCCATACGGCGGTTTTATCCGCTCGATCATCGAACGGCCGCATCCTCGAATCGGAGACCCACGAGTTCAGCGCCGGATTCCGTCGTGCCGTCGGCCCTTGCGGCATGGCGAACGCAGTTGCAATCACGCTCCGCGAGATGATCGCCAAGTACGTCAAAAACTCGCTTGACAACGTGGCATGGGCTGTTGGCAGGTAATCTACTACAACCTCGAGATGACATCATTGCGAGAGTGCGAGCCAGAAAGTGAAATGACATCACATTGGGGGTGCGAGCCAGTGTAGAGGATGACAGCATTTCGGAGGTGCGAGCCAAGAAACGAGATGACATCAGGTCGGCTGTGCGAGCCATCGGCCTGATGACAGCATTCGAGGAGTGCGAGTCAGGACATGGGATGACATCACGAATCGCGTGCGAGCCAAGTCGGATGTTGACGTCATGGAATAAGTGCGATGACAAGGCAGGGCGGCATTGCCGTATCGAGGGGATCATCCCGGTAACGGCCAAAGAGGCGATGAAAGGAACCCCCCCCCCCCCGGCCCGTCGCAAACATGACAATTTTGTTCGAAAGAAATAATTGGCACTCCCCTAAAAAAGTATTGACAATGTTGGGACGGGGTGCGATCATGGACTCAATGATCGAGCAGGTGAGCGCTAGGGAGAGGAGATGGCCATGACGATCATGGCGAGGTATGTGGGGACGTGCGGGCGGTGCGGCGGGCAGATCCAGATAGGCGACCGGATCGAGTGGGAGCGTGGCGAGCGTAGTTCCCATGTCACGTGTCCAAAGAGACCCGCGCAACTAGGCGCGGCGCCCAGGACACAGGCGAACATCATCAATGCGCTATTCTCATGTGCGGCCAGCCTTGGGCACGTCGTGGACGGCAACCTGTACAAACCGGATGCCCATCCCGCTGATCGCGGGCCGTGTACTCGCTGCGGTCGCTCCGGAGTGTGGATCTCCGGTGCAGGGCAGCATCTCTGTGCGCGGCATCAAGACGACTACTGACAGGATCGGAAAATCGAAAATGAGGTAACGGTTCATGGAACACAAACGACGCATGTTGGTCAGAGAGAGTCCATCAGTCTGCTACCGGATCATGACCACCACGGAGAAACTTGACCGGGCCGTGGGGATCGTGTGCGCCAAGTTCCCCCATGCCAGGTTCCTCCGGTTGTCGGAAGTGTCCATACGTGACGGTCATACCGTCGGCAGTCATCCGACCGTGTGCATCGAAATCGTTTGCAGGAAGAACATGAGGAAGGATGTCTTGCTCGTGGTGTCCTCCCTGGCGGCTCTCTACGGTGCGGACCACATTGGGTACATCGAGTACCCGGTGACTTTGAACATTGTCGATTTCCCGTCCTGAAAGGAGGTTTGCATGGAAAACGACGGACGCAGGCTGTGTGAATGGTGTCTGCAGCATGTATCGTGCGATCCGGAGGGAGGGTGGGAGTATCATATGTACGAATGTGCATATTGCGGTTGCATGGTGGAATGCACGGCCGTTCCCCAGGTCAGCGATCAGCGCTTGTGGGGAAGGATCAGGAGCCAACATGCCCCAGGCTGCGCTTGGGTCCGGCTCGGGGGTCATCTCGCGGAAGGAATGAGGGTGACATGGGGTTTCGTTATCCGGAAGGGAGGATATGATGGCTGAGATCACGATGACCAAGGGGCCACACACGGTAATAGTCACTGCGAGTGAGGGCTGGATGGATATCAATCTTGATGGCAAACTCTACTATGCAGATACCATCGAGCCCTGCCAAGTCCCTGGGCGGCCCGATATTGTCGCCAAAATCTGGCAAGTTGGCCTAACCGCCGATGAGCGTGATGCCGTGCAGTCGATGATGGATGCGGACCCGATATACAGGCGGCGTAAGGCAGCCAGGGCCGTCAATCAACTCATCCGCGACCGCGACGATATCCAACTGTCCATCAATGCGTGGATCGCCACGGACCACGATGCCCACGTCCAGTACATCGAGCGGATTAGTGCCTATGGTCGGGCCAAGCAGCCTATACGGCACGAGGCCGAGATCGCGGCGCTTCGCACCGAATTGGCCGAATTTGACGCCGCTCACCCCGAGATTGTCGCCGAGATCGAGCGGCGCAAGCAGTCCGACATCGAGCGGCACACGTGGGACTGAGCACTTAACGACATGCCGGAAAGGAAACGGACGATGATGAGAGAGACAATGGCCAAAGTGGAAACAGCTTTCGAGACCATAAAAAATCATCTGGATGCAGGCGAGTTCGATGTTTATGGCATATGTGCCATCCCTCGCGGATACAAAGTCGCAGTCGGCGATGTGCTCCCCGAAAGTTATGTTTGGGAAGACGGGACTATGACAGACGAGCCACTTAAAGGGACAAGCGCCGTACACATTGCCGATGAGTCAGATTCCGCAATAAAAAAGGCCCTTCGACGAGTGGGCGCCAAAAAGGGTGCCTATAGCGGCTATTCCGGAAATAAGATTGCCTTGGTGGCCGGAACCGAAGGATTTGGCGGTGAAGAAATAGGCGAGGTCATTATCCCGGACGCAAAAGTCCTTGCCATATGGCCCTGGAAAGGGGTCGGCCACGAAATAGACTAATCACAAAGGGGGAAGACCATGAGATCCACCGTAATCATCGAGCATAAGGGCAACGTTTACCGCGCCACCGTCTCCGGCAAGTTCGGCGGCGGCTACTCCAACGGTGCTGCCGGGGAGACACCCGAACAGGCCGCGGCCATCGCTGCCAGGGAGATGGTCAAATATGTGCAGTCCAACCCGGAGGGGGGATCGCTCATCGCGCCGCCCGAGGTACTGGCATTGGTCCCCGAGCACCTGCGGGAGATCGACGGCGGAGCCAGTGGTCGGCGGGAGAAATGGATTCAGGTCCGCGTCTCTGCTGATGAGGCCGACAACATCGCCGCCTGTGCAGTCAGCGCAGGCAAGTCCGTCTCCGAGTACGTCCGCGACCGGGCGCTCCGACGGAGATAAGATCCAAGGGGCCGTCATCCCGGCAGCCCTCTGTATCATCTCTGGTGGTCGAGGAGGAAACCATGACAAAAAAGGAGGAAAAGATGAGTGAGGGATGCGGACTTTGCCATTGTTGCGGGACCCCGATAATAATCGTGCTCGATGGCGAAGAGTGGTGCCAGAAATGTAAGACGTACCGCCGCTACCCTTCCCACGGATTCGGCCACGGCGCTTGCAGCCAAGGAGAACGCGAGAGCATATGCAAACCCAAATTTTGGGTTGAAAAAGTAGCATGAGTACCCGTGGCCAAGGTATTGAGATGACCACGATGGAACGTCTCGCGGCCGACTTCTCCGCCGATTGCTGGTCGGAGGAGAACATCGAGCACTGCCCGCATTGCGGTCGATCACTTCGCTATGACCGGGACGCGCACATTTGGTTCTGCCCCGACATATTCGACTGTGCCTGGGACGGAGATATCGAGCAGCACCGTCGCGATGTGCTGAACAGGTATGCGCGAACCGTAGGGCCACAAAAATAAAGTACCGTAAGAAAGGAGGAATGTTGGTAACAGTCGTCTTACCGCCGTGTCTGAGAAAGTGTCTGCGCCTCAAGACTTGTGCGGCCATCAACCGCTGGATCGTGATGCTCCAACAAGCGCGCAACGAGGTCGCGTTGTTCAACCGCCGGGAAATATGGGGGGATACCATCGCGCAGTACGAGGTAACGATCGGGGCGCTGCGGGAAAAGCTCAAAACAAAATACGTTCCGCCACGACAGCGGAACCGGAAAAAGAAGAAGGAGGCATGATGACAAAAGGAGAAATCACGGTCATCGAGGAGCTGAACATCCGGGCCGGGAGGAGGTGATTGATGGAGAAAACCGAAAGAAAAGTCTCGATATCGAGAGCAAGCAACGCCCTGATGTTGCAACTCGGTGTTTGGGAAAACGGCTCGTTCAAAGACTACGGCCAGCCCTATGCCGTACTCGACAAGTCCACCGATGAGGACCTCGGCCGCATCGTCCGGAACATGTTCGCTATCCGGATCCGGAAGAAGGCTGAGATCGACGACGCGGGAACCACCGCGTAAGGGAGGAATCGGACATGACCGACCAACTGCACATCGGCACGAGCATGACGCACCTTCGGATCATAGCTGTCGAGCAGGCAGAAGCGATCCGGATCGCGAGGGAGCGTCGCGAGCACCTGCTCATGATCGCGCGGCGGCGGAAGCAGCCGCGCGTTACCTACCTGTTCAGCGGCTTCAAAAAGCGCTGGCTGAGCGCGGCGGCAGAGTGATGAAAGGATTGCTCATCATCAATCGTGCGGCCATTCCGTTCTCCAATACCTACTGGGACCCGCAATGGGATCCCATGCTTGGTTCCTGCTTCGACGAGGCGGCCAGCGATACCACTGCTGGTCTTACGGCACTCTCCGCAGGCGTTCGCCTTTCGGCCTGTTCCGGGCGAACTGCCCGTACAGCAAGATTCTTCACCTCCAATTATATTAAAAGATTTTGATAATGTCAAGTGTCAAGCAGATTACCTGCCAACAGCCCTGCCCCCGCTGCTCTGCGCTGGATGAGAGGCTGGCCGTGGAGAGAGTGGCCAGGTTATTCCATTACTTCTACGAAATGTTTGCCCCATTCGAAGGTTGGGAGACCCGCGAGGAGACACGCAAGGCGTGGGATGACCTTCCTGGAGCCAACCGCCTGTTGATGCTTCGCACGGTTGCCGCCGTCATCGACGAGATCAAGAGGGGGGTATGAGCGATAAATAAGGAGTGCGAGCCATAGCGCATGATGACAGCATTCCGTTTGTGCGAGCCAAAACTGGAGATGACATCATAGATCGCGTGCGAGCCAAGGAGTCGGATGACAGCATGGTTTGGGTGCGAGCCAGGCGGGGTGATGACAGCATGATGCCTGTGCGAGCCAAGGGAGTAGATGACAGCACGATCAGAGTGCGAGCCATGGGAGAGGATGACAGCAAGTCTTGGGTGCGAGCCAAAAAGCCAGATGACATCAGATCGGCCGTGCGAGCCATCTCTCATGATGACAGCATATACCATGTGCGAGCCAGTGTAGAGGATGACAGCATTTCGGCGGTGCGAGCCAGATCGCCAGATGACATCATTTCGAATGTGCGAGCCATTCGGTTTGATGACATCACATGGTGTGTGCGAGCCAGCGGGTTGGATGACAACAAAGGAACGGTGCGAGCCAGATCGCCAGATGACATCATTTCGAATGTGCGAGCCATTTAATGTGATAACAGCACGTTGAGGGTGCGAGCCAGGTGTATTGAGCCGGCGCGGAATCATGGGAGGGGCTTTGTGGTCCGGCGAGGCCGATGAAAAGCCCCCCCACAACAAGACAAAGGAGGCCCTATGTGTGCCCGTAAGACAGTTCATCTAGTCGAACCGCAGGAATCACCGGAACCGGTATTGGCAACGCGGCTTACGCGTGACTTGCGCGATGCGGCAAAGCAGTTGCGGCCGAGCGAGGTACGCTACCTCGTGGACCTGTATTACACCGTGCAGGAATACCGAAAGGCGGCAAACAACCAGACCAGAATTGGCGAGGAACCGACAGCGGTTCTCGCCTGGTTCGCGGCACAGCATACATATCTCGAAACCGATATCAAGAAGGCGCTCGATGCCTATACCGATGAGCACCCCATCGGGATATGGTGTAAGGCCGTGCCGGGTATCGGCCCCGTTATCGCCGCCGGATTGCTTGCTCATATCGAAATCTCGCGAAGCCCGACGGTCGGCGCACTCTGGAGGTTCGCAGGCCTGGATCCATCAGCGACTTGGGCGAAAGGGCAGAAGCGCCCGTGGAATGCGCGGTTGAAGGTTCTGTGCTGGAAGATCGGGGAAAGTTTCGTGAAGATTTCGAACAACCCGAAGGATATCTACGGGCAGGTCTACCGGGTACGGAAGGAAGAGGAATCCAAGAAGAACGAGGCGCTGCTCTACAAGGACCAAGCCGAAGCAATTCTCGCGGCAAAGCGCATCGGGAAGGACACCGACGCTTACAAGTGGTACTCGGTAGGGAAACTGCCCCCGGCGCAAATCCACGCACGAGCAAAGCGGTACGCGGTGAAACTCTTTCTTTCGCATCTATTCGAAGTGTGGCGGAAGCGCGACGGATTGGAAGCGCCGGAAGCGTATTGCTTCGCGCATCTGGGGCACGTCCACAAGATTCCACCGCCGGGCGTAAAGCCATAAGCGGGGACAACGGCAAGGACCTAGAGCGAGCCAGAATACGGGATGACATCACCTTCCATGTGCGAGCCACAACGTTTGTCAACGTCAGAAGACCCGTGCGTAAAATCGAGTTGAGAGGCCATAGTGACCGCCTACTACAACGAAAACGATCCGGAGACGGTTGCGTGGCTGCGGGAACTGATCAGTTCAGTTCTTCAAACCAAGGTTTTCGGGAGAGTATCCTATCCGATCAAGGAGTTGATGGCATGTCGGGCATAGAACCCAAGTCATTCCCAGCCAGCGAAGATTCCCGTTCGTTCGCCTTGCCCCGATTCTTTCATGGCCAGGTTTGTGCGCTACCTCTGTTACCCGTGATTCTCCGCATGCCTCGCATGCCCTTGGAGCATTTGGATTCAAGCGATAAAAACGGACGTTTGTGTTGTCAGGAATCAACTTTTTTTCGTCCTGGCGCGACAGATGGCTTCCATTATCGGACGGCGTTTATGAAATTCCGGAACAGGGTCGATCAGTTGGCGCGGCAGACGTATCTCGCGGCATGGCCGAACCCGATGGTGGGGAACGCGGACAACAGCAGGAAGACCGCGGCCCTTGCAACGGCTTCTGGCGAGACGCCATCTGGATCCCCTGTCGGGATGGGAAGAGTCGGCCAACTCAACCCGGCGTTTTCCCGTTGGCTCATGGGGCTGCCGCCCGCGTGGTGCGATTGCGCGGTTACGGCAACAGCCTCGTTGCCCCGCAAGCCGAGGCATTCGTGAGGGCGTACATGGAGGTCGCAATTGGAACCGTATTGGTGGCTGACAAAGGATGGCGACCTTGACTGCCTCGAAATGTACGAACGTCACTACTCGGCGCACCAATATAAAGACGGACGGATGCGCAAATTGTTCTGTGGCCCTGGCGAGAAAGTTTGCTTGCGGACGAACCCCTTTGATTCATTCTTTGTCTGGCGAAAATTCATCGATAATTGCATCGACGAGCGAACGGGAGAAAGGCAATCGGGAATCAATTGCGCTGCATTCCGCAACGAGGGGAAATATCTTTCCTCAGAGCTCATACGCCAAGCGGATGCGATTGCTGATTGCCTCTGGACTCATCGCAGGCACTATACCTACGTCAATCCGAAAAAGATCCGGTCAGGGAATCCTGGATTTTGCTTCCTCGCGGCAGGATGGAGAAAGGCCGGGTTCTGGTGCCCATTCGCAAAAAGATGGATCGGTCGATACACAAAGGGGGGGCTCTTGATCCTAGAACGAATACGGCCTATCCCCGCGCGCGCGGGGGAACCTCCTGTGGCAGTGTCCTAGGGGGCGGGAGCCGGTGAGAAGAGACGGGGATGCGCGGCAATCGCAGTAAACCAAAAACACAAGGAGGAGAGTATGAAAGGCAAGTACTGCATGGTCAGGACGTACTCGGCGGGCGTGTTCGCAGGAAGGGTCATTTCCAGGGCCGGGAAGGAAGTGACCTTGGCGGACGCCAGACGTATATGGTATTGGTCCGGAGCGGCCAGCCTGTCGCAGTTGGCCACCAACGGCACATCGAAGCCAGATCAGTGCAAATTTCCCGTGCCCGTCGCGAAGGTGATTCTGACTGAAGTGATCGAGATCATCCCGATCACACCTGCAGCGGAGAAGTCGATCAAGGCGGTGCCGATATGGCAGGAATGAAATCCGGCTCCGGCGATGGCTCCGGCTCCGGCTACGATGATGGCTCCGGCTACGGCTCCGGCTACGGCTCCGGCTACGGCTCCGGCTACGGCTCCGGCTCCGGCTTCGGCTCTGGCTCCGGCTATGGCTCTGGCGACGGCTACGGCTCCGGCTCCAGTTCCGGCCACGGCTCCGGCGACGGCTCCGGCTCCGGCTGATCGGAGGTAGAGGAAGTGGAATGAAGAGAAACAACCCAGGCGATGTAGCGCCCCCCTGCCCCAGAAGGTGAAGAAGGGATATAAGATGCCGATGCCAGATCCGTCCCGCATCGCACGCGGGCTTTATTGGTCTAAGTCTTGGAGGGTTGTAAACGGCTGCACGCGGGTATCTCCCGGCTGCGTCCATTGCTGGTCCGAAGCCGAGACGAACATGCGCGGATCGAATCCCGCCGTGGCCTATCGGTACGCGAAGGACAAAGTACTCGCAGATGGACGCTGGAACGGGCGGGTCATGCTTGCTCCCGAGCGCGTGCTGACTGAGCCACTGCGGACGAAGAAACCGCAGGTGTGGGCGATCTGGAGTGACCTGTTCCACGAGGGTATTTCATGCCGTCAAGTTGATCGCGTACTCGAAGTGATTGAGGACTGCCCACAGCATACGTTCCTCGCACTCACGAAGCGGCCGGAAAATATCCAGCGGAAACTCTATGCGACCAACGAGGGATGCCCCGTGCGGGTGCTCGGCGGCGGGGATTATCTGAACAATCTGTGGCTTGGCGTGACGGCCGAGAACCAAGATATGGCCGATCTTCGCATTCCTGCCCTGTTGCAGATCCCGGCAGCGTTGCATTTCGTCAGCGCAGAGCCGATGCTCGGGCCATTGAACTTGGAGAAGTACCTTTCCAGATATATTCAACCGATTCCGACAGCGACGATGTATCCACCCCTTTCGTGGGTCATCTGTGGCCAAGAAAATGGCCCCGGGGCGCGGCAGATGCACCCCGACTGGGCAAGATCACTGCGCGATCAATGCCAGACGAAAGGAGTGCCGTTCTTCTTCAAGCAGTGGGGGGAATTCATCCATACATCACAGATGCCTGATTGGTTATACCGCGAATTTGATGCTTGTCATCCTGGCGAATCTGGTTTCTGTAGGGTCGGTAAGAAATCTGCGGGCTGTTTGCTTGATGGCAAAGAATGGAAACAATTCCCGGAGGTGAAATGAAACTATCTGACCTAAAAGCGCTCTGCGAGAAGGCGACGAAAGGGCCATGGGAAGCGGCGAAACACATTACTGAACCTGAATGGAACGTCTACGCACCTGACGACAGCGTATACGCCAATGAAGGAGACCAGATGGTGGTCATAGGGTATCAACTCGAGAACAACGCCCGCTTCATCGCGGCCGCTCGAAATGCGATGCCGATGTTAATCTCGGTGGTGGAGGCGGTTCAGAATGAGATGGACGACGACTGGGAAATGCCGATGTCGGTGCGCATTGCCATCTGGGTGTTGAAGGAGTCCAAGCCATGAGCAATAAGGCCGCTGTTTGATTTCTGGGATATATGCGCGATGTGTATGGACTCGATAACAACACGCGCTGGCGTGGAAAGGAGCGAGTAATGTATCGACAGGGAGATGTCTTGGTAGTTCCGATCACAAGCATTCCGCGGGGGGCTACGGAGGAGATGCTGGAGAAGGACTGCATCGTCCTGGCGCACGGAGAAGCGACAGGCCACGCTCATGTCATCCGCGATCACAGCGCCCGGATGTTCTGCACGCCGGGCCAACCGAAGACGAAGGCCATCAGATTCCTGCGGCTGGTAAGGTCTGTGGAGCTTATCCACGAGGAGCACGATACGGTCACTATTCCGCCGGGTGACTACGAGGTGATTCGACAAAGGGAATATGCGCCGGGAGAGGTCCGTCATGTCGCAGATTAAGGTCAGAGAACTTTCCGCTGCGCAGCAAGATCGACTTACCGAATTCCGCGATCGTTGGCGGGCCATTGGTTTATCGACCGAGCCGGCGAACCGCCCGTTGGCCGAGCAATCTATTATTACCGCCTACCGAGGCGCAGGTCTGGATCCGCCAAGGAAAATCGTGTGGTGCGGTTCTCCACTCTCTCAAGGATTGACCAGGGCAATTATCCTAAATGAAACGCGGATGGCCAATGTCCGAGCCATTTTACAGAACGGCGTATGGGCCAGCACACGGAAAAATGTTGTGGACAATGTCGGGGAAAGCGTTGGGGAAAGCGTCCGAGGTATCGTCCGAGCCAGCGCCTTGGATAGCGTCCGGAACAGTGTCCGTAAGGGTGTCCTGAACAGTGTTGGGAACAGTATCGGGGACAGTGTTATGGCCAGCGTCTGGGGTAGTGTACGGAACGGCGTATTGTCCAGCGTCGGTGACGGCGTTTGGAAAAGCGTCCGAGCTTGGGACAGCGTCAGGGACAGCATCGTGGCCAGCGTTGGGTCCAGTGTCTGGTCCAGTTCCTGGGCCAGTACCCGGAACGATGTATTGTCCAGAGTATTGTCCAGAGTCGGAAACAGCGTCCGAGATAGCATCTGGGACAGCGGATATGGTCAGCATGATGCCATTTGGCTCGCGTCCTACGAGTACTTCCGCGTGGTCTGCGGGCTAACGAAGGAAACGGAGGGCCTAGTCGGCCTCATTGAGCAGGCAAAGCACGCCGGCTGGTATCTTCCTCACGCCAACATCTGTTGGGTTTCGGAACGACACAACTTGCTTGAGCTGGATGCCCGTGGGCGCCTGCACAGCACAAGTGGGCCTGCCGTGGCCTATCCGGATGGCTGGAAGATTTACGCGATTCACGGCGTGCGCGTAGCCGAGCATGTGGTTTTACATCCTGAGCAACTTACGGTACCGGAGATCGAGCGGGAGAAGAACGCCGAAGTTCGCCGCGTGATGATGGACCGTTTCGGTCTCTACCGGTTTCTGCGGGAGTCCAACGCCAAGGAAATCCACAATGACGAATACGGCACGCTGTACCGCAAGGAGCTCCAGGATGACGAGCCTATCGTGATGGTCCGCGTGGCGAACTCCACGCCGGAGCCGGACGGGACGCGCAAGGAGTACTTCCTCCGCGTGCCGCCGAATATGACGCGAGCCAAGGAAGCGGTGGCGTGGACGTTCGGGAAGGAGGAGCAAGAATATCAGCCGGGAACGGAGACGTGATGCAAATAACAACACGCGTAAACGAAAAACAGGAAGCGGGTGATTTGTTCGAAGTATTCGCGTTTTACGCACATAGGAGGAAGAATGAAAGAAACGCGCACATCTTATAATTACAATTATAATTTGTGCTATGCGTTCCCTATCTGCCTGTCTATCCATTCTGGCCTGCGTGCCTCGGCGCCATAGGAGGGGGTGATGGCAAAATTGGTAGAAAACATGTCATCTTTGCTTTCATCATTTTCGGCTAGGATTTACGGGAAGCGGTCAGCCGAGCGAAGGAAGAAAGCCAGTGAAGATTCTTAGAGCCTACAAGGTCGAACTTGATCCGAATAATGTTCAACGAGCCGCATTGCTAAAACATACTGGCGCGGCTCGCTTTACTTGGAATTGGGGACTGGCCCGACGTATCCAAGAGTACAAAGAAACCGGAAAATCAAGTAATGCCATTGAGCAGAACCGTCAGTTGAATCAGCTTAAAAAGACCGACTTCCCTTGGATGTATGACGTTAGCAAGGCTGCTCCACAAGAAGCCCTCCGCAATTTAGATAAAGCCTACGACAACTTTTTCAGACGGGTTAAGAACGGCGAGAAACCGGGCTTCCCTAAATTCAAATCAAAAAAGGCATGGAAAAGTAGTTTTCGCTTAACTGGCTCAATCCAGGTAACGAATACTCATATTAAACTGCCTCGGATTGGCTGGCTGAAATTAAAAGAGCAAGGTTACGTTCCAACGGATGGCCTACATATTCTACATGTTACTATCTCGGAAGCGGCAGGCCGTTGGTTCGTCAGCGTTCAGTGCAAACAGGAAATGGAAATCACTCGGGCAATTGGTGATCCTGTCGGAATTGATTTGGGTATCAAAGATTTGGCTGTGACCTCCGATGGACAACGATTCGAGAACCCAAAACCACTGGAAAAAGCGCAAGCAAAACTACGGCAACTTCAACGCGAATTATCGAGGCGAAAGAAAGGAGGAAAGAACCAGGAAAAGACACGCGGGAAGATTGCCGGAACCCATTACAGAATTGCCAACATCAGGCGCGATACACTACACAAGGCCACGAGTGGAATCGTGGCGAAAACCAAGCCGGAAAACGCTCGGCCAAGCGTAGTTGTATTGGAAGACCTGAACGTGGCGGGAATGTTGGCGAATCGCTGTTTGGCGCAGGCGATCAGTGATGTTGGGTTTGCTGAGTTTCGCAGGCAGTTAGACTACAAGACTATCTGGTACGGCTCTGAATTATTGATTGCCGATAGATGGTTCCCCTCATCGCGCTTGTGCCGATATTGTGGTTGTATCAATTCAGCATTGAAGTTATCAGATAGAGAATGGACTTGCGATTGCGGTGCAGTGCATAACCGTGATGAAAATGCCGCAATTAATCTGAAGAATCTTGCTGTACGGGCAGTTCGCCCGGAACAGGCCGGAAGGCGAACGCCTGCGGAGAGTGCCGTAAGACCAGCAGCGGTATCGTTGGCCGCCTCGTTGAAGCAGGAACCAAGCATGGGATCCCATCGTGGGTCCCAGTAGGGATTGGAGAACGGAGATCAAAGAACAGCCGAACGGCCTGTTGGAAACTACATGGGCCAAGCGTACCGGTTGCGCAGTTTGCGGATTTGGGATCCACGTCGAGAAACGCCCCCATCGGTTCGACTGGATGCGCAAGAGGAACTACCGGGAATGTAAATTCTGGATGTACGACATGGGATGGGGCGCCGTGCTGGACTACATCAGAATCGGATGGCGGGGTGATGTCATGCATATGCAGCAATTAACCATGCCGCAATGTGGAGAGGATTGTGATGAATGATGCCCGTGTTTTTCCATACCTGAAAGAGCGCATCGACGACTTTCTTTATCTACCCTGCCCAATAACCAAAGACGGGCTTACCGTCCTCCGCTTTGCCTTGGACAAGAGTCAAGAGGGCAATCCGAATGTCAGTACGCTCTGCATCAATCACAGGTTCCTTATTCATGGTCTTAACCTTTTCCCGGATGATCCAGAGAATCTCAAGTGGAGGCAGTTCTGGAAGTTTGTCTATCAAGCGAAAGTGAGGTTGATGCTTGGTGATAAGTTATACACGAAAGGCCAAGCGACATCGTTCATCACGCCATATCCGTCCGATGGCTACAGTTACTATTATAAACTTATGGCGTTTGGGAACATTGCCTTTGAGCTCCGCCTATCTTACAATCCTCAACTTGTCCATCCGTCTTTTGCGCTGTTTCACTGTGTTGTTACTGGCTGCCTTGAAAGAGATGCCTGATGTGGCCGCCTCCAAGGGCCGTCAGGCCGTTTTGCCAACCCAGGCCACCCCCATGGGGCGGGCGATCGGATAAAGGCCGTTTTGCGTCCTTATTTACTTTCTGGCGAGCTTTGTGGTTTATTTCACACGAAATAAACCAAGGAAATGGTTTCTTTTCCATATGGAAAAGAGTAAAATGACGTTAGACTGGGAGGTGTTGGTACCGGCAGCTCGTGGCCAACATACCTGCATCAAGCGCCTTGGATCGCCAAGGCAGAAAGAAGGTGGCTGACATGAAATCGAAGCGCCCGCCCTATCCGAAACGCCGTTATCCGTATCGCAGTATCTACCACGAATCCGTCGACCTGCGTTCGTGCCCGACATGCGGGGCTGCCAAAGGCGTCCCATGCCGGCCACGAGGGCAGAAAGCTGGCCCATTCGGAGAGACGCACGCATCCCGCGCCAAGGGCGCTAATTCTGCCATCACGCCCTTCCTTCGGCGGCTTGCGAATACCCTGAATGCAGAATTTGGGCCGCCGTTTCTCCCGGAAGGCGTGGTCCATGCCTGCGTGACCGACGCCAACGTATGCAATCTGCGTATCGGCAGGCGTGATGTGGATATAAGTCCGGACGGCTCTTGCAGTGGGGGCGGAACGGCGCTGGCTGGCCCCAGGGCCAAAAGCATTGTGGCCGTGCCGACAAAAAATACAGTTCCAAGGAAGAAGACATGAACTTCAAAAGAAATGGTTTGGTATCGCTTCTTGTGGCGCTTGGTGCGCTTGGGAGCATCGCCTTTGGGGCTTACTTCTACATTGATGACCGGTATGCCAAGGCGGGAGACGTCAAACTCATCGAGCGACGCCTTGACCAAAAGATCAAGGCCGACCGATTCGAAAAAGTCCAAGAACGCATCTGGAAACTGGAAGACCGGTACGAAAAACGGCCGATGCCAGAAAGCGTCAAGGAAGAGTACCGGTCACTGAAAAGCGAAAAGGAAGCGCTCGACAACAACATCAAAATCATGAAAGGAGGGAAATGACAAGATGGCGCTACTTACAGAAGAAGAAGCGGGGGGGCGCATTTGTCCGATCATGTCGGGTCGGAACGGCCACCAGATGCATTGCCAAGCAGGCCTTTGTGCCCTGTGGCTATGGGTTAATGTCTTGGGTAGCGTAACGCGACTCGACGTCAGCAAGAGAAGAAATACCTTTGGTTTCTGCAGCCTGAGCGGCCTGCATAACTCGAATTTTAAGGTGGTGACAAAAGATGAGCCCGAATCCTAATCCCACAAAGCAGTCCGACTACCGCACGATCGACAATCCAAAACTCCGCACGCGGAATGTGCTTGTTTGGCTAAACAACCATTTTGCCGATGGGGGATTATTTACTGCGGACGTGGTCTCGAAACACTTTGGCATCCCGCATGCCGACGCAGCCCGTCGCATGTCCAGATTGAAATCTTGGGGATGTATCAAGTTTTTCCGCCGTGGGAAGGGAGCAGTACCGCATCTCTGGCAGATATCTGCGTGGGGGATCAAGTGCGCCAAGCGATGGGCAATAGCCAACGAAACGAATGGACAGGAGAAATAATATGGGCGCGCCCATAAAAACGTACAAGGTACTTGTCGAATCGATCCTTTTCGTTCCTGGCGATCCAGGCTTGGACGCCTTACTTGATATTTTAAATGACGCCCATGTGCAACACCTCGAGCCCGTCCCGAAAAAAGCCACCGGGCCAACAGTCGGGCCAGAGGCAACTGACGAAAACCACCGCAAAATGCCGCCTGGGCTGACACCGGAACGCGAAAGCGAAGGCAAATCATGATTGAAAAAAAACGCGGTTGTGTACAATGAAACTCCACGAAATCCCTTATGCGTGTGGCCACGGGTTTTATTCGGCGTGGGTAACGGGTGGACCGAAAAAACGTAACATCCGTTGCCCTAAGTGCAAAGGTGCACTCAGGCCAGCCGCTAGAGGCCCTTTAGTAAATGACAACTACACCATAGAAAAACGGTCTTTTGACGGCATCGCATATGCGGAACATTGGATGAGAGTCCGTGTAAACGATCACGTCGTATCTTATGGCTGTATGCCGGCGGCAAGGATCGCATGGGCAAAAATGGCGAAAGTCTACGGGAAAAACGCTGTGCGAATTGAAAGAATAAATCTTAGCAGCTATGGGGAGCGGCCGTGACGTCCCGTGATATCCAAGCACCAAATGTGCGCTTTGGATGCCAAAAGTGTTGATGGGGACCATGGCTAAACGATCGCGGGAATAAGTATCACCCACGGGGGAGCGGTAAGATAGCCCGGAACAGCTTCTTTGTATCTTCCCTGTTTAGGTATTGAAGGTCTTCGCCCCATGGAGTCGTTGTGGCATAGCGTATCGTGACACCCAAGAATCTTTCAGCAGCTTTGTCTGCGTCCGGCTCGTTATGATCCTTACGTCGTTTCATCATGATGATGTGCCCGATCTCATGTGCGAACAGGCCAGCTTGATGACTAAGGGGCAAAGACAAGAACGTGCTGGCTAGGCAGATCGTATCCTTGTAATGGCCGGTGTGTGCGTATTGCCGCCTGGACCGGACATGGTCGCTGTCAGCATCGCGGCAACCGCGCAAGCGCACAATCATCAGCTTTCCCGATAGAAAATCTGGTTCCCGATTTCCACTGTCTTCGCAAACGACGACGCCCACTTCGGGTATGGGTTCATCTGTTTCGTGTGGTAATACGTCGCTCCGCCAGTGTTGTCGTCGAGGAATCCTTGGACCAACTGAACGGACAGGTCCAGGCACTTCGCCAGAACTCCATCGCGGCTTACTGCGCCACTGTAGTCGTTCGCGATGTCGAGGAGCTTTTGGCGGTTTGGATCGCCGGGCGAAACACAAGAGAACTGAAAGGGTTTTATGATTACGCCGTGGTAGGCAGAAGCCAAACGGGTGATTTCCTTGGAGACGTACCAGCCGCCCCGATTGACGCGGTTATTGACGACATTGATGACTGCCTTGATCCCGTCCGCCCCCTCCCCTCGCGCTTCCCCCCAACCGCACAGCGCAAGGATGGCCGCCGGCGCGAGCGAGATGAAAGGCTTGTTGAGATCAATCCACCGCTGAATGTCCATGTGGGCGCCTAACGGGATTCATCTTCGATCTTCCTCACCCATTCGACGAGTCGGATCAATTCCTCGTATGCCATCCTTGCATGATGGACTGTTGTTTTCCCGGTATCGATGACTTCCTCCAAGGCAAAGACCGCAGGTGTGATTTTGTTGAGAACGCGATCCACAATGATTTCCGCCTGGGCTTTTGTGAAGTTCATTGGCACCACCTCTCCGGCTATGAACGCCTCCTCCGGCTTCCCAGTAAGATCCAAGCACCGATCGCGATTGGGACAATCCAAAGCCACCAATCCTCTTCCCCGATGGTGGATACGACCGACGCGACTGCCTGGCGGAAACGCTCCAATGAATCCTTCGTCGCATAGAAGATGTGATTGCCGACCATTCCAAGATTGATATAACTCGAAGCCCATGAAGGCATTATACTTTTCTCATGGTAATAGACAGCGCCGCCGGTATTATCGGTCAACGTTCCCTGCAAGAGCATGAGCGCCAAATGATATGCCTGCGCCAACTTTAAATCCGTCCCGATCGCGCTGTCGAATCGTTCGGCAAGGGAAACAAGTATTGGCCGATTCACATCGCCGAAGTTGAACACGGAGAATTGCCTTTCCTTGAGCGCCACCGCATGCCAAGGACTACCCGTGGCATTGTATATTGCGTTGTCCCAGAACGACCGATCAAAGGTACGATTCCGGATGGTATTCAGTACCGCCATCATGCCTTCCGCGCCTTCTCCCCGCGCCTCGCCGTAAGCCGTCAGCGCAAGGATCTTCGCCGGGGCGAGCTTCAAGAAAACAGCGTTGTCCGTAACCCAACTCACGAGTCATCCCTCAAAAGGTTCCGGACGAACGAATCAAAGCGGCGCTGCGTAAACGCAATCGCCCGCATGCCTTCAGCGAAGCCGTCGAGAAAGGTCGTTGGTCGCGTCTTGTATAACCGACCTGCATTCCGATTTTTGGTCCTTTTGCGTTCGCTCTCTGTGGACTCGGCATCGGCTGGCCTATAAACCCCATCGGCGCTTTGCCGCATCTCGATTATGTCGTCTTTCGGCATATCACTGCTCGCGTTTCTCGGAATATCGTTGAATGCAATCGTCCAAGCGTTTTAGGGACGCATCGATGCTTTCAAACTTGGCTTTTGTGTATCCCTCGAATTGACCCATTCGAGTATTGAACTGCATGTATTGAAACAGCATGCCTACGATCATCGCAATCAAGACGAGCAATTCCCCAAACGTCATTGATATTTTCATGCGCTTGTTGCCGTCATCATCGCCCGGCAATCCATAAAATTCATTGCCATTCATCGTTTCTGCCTTTGACCTCCCGGTAGCGTGAAATAGAGTAATATAAGTACGGAGCCGACTAACGCAAGCGTGCCCCATGGAAATATGCCGGCACGTGCCGTCTGTTGAATAGCAGTTACCCGCTGCGTTTCCGCCGCTGCGCGCTGCGCCACAATGGCTTGTTCCTTCATGGCTCCTGCGACCTGCCGTGCCTGCCTGACCTGAACGTACTGCGTATAGAGCGGAAGCGCCACATTGGCTGTCTGTACGATCCCCGTGAAGATGTCCTCGATGCCGGCAACACCGTTACGTGCGAACATGCGTCACCCGGTCTTCGGCGGAAGGACCAATTCCTTCTCCGCTGGCGGCAGCGGGCTCTGCTTGAGATAAAGAGCCGCCGCCACAACTCCCGACGCCAAGACGGCCCATCCTAGCTTCTTCAAACCCTCGGGCGTCATGTTGAACGATTCGGGCGCGACGATCAGGTTTGTCACAGAGGCCGCCGCCCCGCCGATGAACGCCGCCACAAGCCCATGGATCCATGTTCTCAGATTCATATTACCTCCTTTTCGTCATGTCTCTCCCGCTATCGCCCTTGAAGTACGATAAGCCGAAATAGATCGCAATTCCGATGAGTCCCCACTTCAACCAAGTCGGCATCGAAGCCGACCCATCAGGGACTGTCTTTGGTTCCGTCACGGGTGGTTGCCACGTGCGCAGTTCCGGAACGTCCTTCGGGCCAACATCTCCAAACGACGGCATTGTCTCACCCCCCTCTCAAGCAGCACGGCGTTGCCGCCGCTGTCCCATAAAGATATAAAGCAGGACACCACCACCGCCGACCGCCGCAATCAACGGCAAGTTTCGGTACAGGGTCTGCGAAACCCCTGCCTGCGCAGCCTGCGCCTGTGCCTGTGCTGTGGCCGCGCCAGCCGCCGCGATCTCACGCTGTGTCTTTTGTGCCTGCACGGTCATGACTGCGCCGCCAACCTGCGATAGCAACGACGTGAGATCACCCCAAAACCCGCGTTGCGGCTCAGTACTGCCTGCTGTATTGACCGACCCGATAGGCACGTCTCCGAAACCAGCGAGCTCAGGGAAGACAAGCGGCTTCTGCGGCGGCAACACGAATCCGAACGGCAACGGCGATCGGCCAGGAGTGTGCCCTGATGCCAAGATCCGGAGCCGCCCGAGCATCCGTGCTTTCCCTTGCTGCCGAAGGTACCTTCCTCCATGAAACCGAGGCATTATCGTTCCGCGAAGGATCCTGATCGGTCTGCCGAGCCTCCACCAGGGCCGAGCCTCAACATGGCCTCCATGTCGGTCTCGAGATGGCCTCCATGTCGGTCTGCCGAGCTTCAACCGAGACGGCCTCCATGCTCCGAACCCATCTGGGTCGGGTTCAAAAGGCCGGTCGTAAGAGACCGACACCGGAGAGAGCGTGGATTCCGGTTCGAAGAAAACCCGTGGCTCGGCCTTCTCGTAGATTTCCCACGGGTAATAGATATCCGCCGTCGCCTTCCTCTTGAACTCGCCGAACGTCTGCAACCGATTCGTTGCCGCGTACATGGTTTACCTCCTTATCCTTCTTCTTCGCCTTGGATTCCTGGCGTAGCGCACGGCGGGGCGTCGCGTAACCAGATAGATGATCCCCATTCCCGCAACCCCCAAAATGATGTAGTTCCACGGGATACCGCCGATACCCGGCGTCACTCCGCCCTCAATCGTCTCCGGCGTGGCAAATCCTCCAGACGATCCGGGGAGCACCGATGGAGTGAAGTACTGAGAACCTTCCTCCGACGCGACGCTTGGTATGGACCATGGCGCGGCTGGAATGCTGGCGGCTCCGGCTTGTTTCAGCCACGCAAGATCCTGCGAAGACGGAGCGGTTGTGTAATCCGCCGGCCCAACGGGCAACTCCGTTTCCGTAGCTACCTGTGGCCTTGTGACGGCCCGTTGCGCAGCGAGAAGAGTTCCCGCTGTTTTCAACAACGCCCCGGCTGATCCGCCTGCCGTAAACGCCGCGCTCGAAATCGGAGAAACCAGACCCGTCGTGTATGCACCAGTCGTGGTCGCCAAAGGCGACGCGATCCCGATTTTGGCAGCGAACGTTGGAACTACCTTCGCAACAGCCCCGGATACCGCAGTCGTCGCAACACCGGCAGCCGCCCCATATCCAACCGATTTGAATAGCTGAGTTCCCTTGAGATGGATGCCCTTACCGCCAGCCCGGCGTGCTGACTCGTAACCAGCCGCCGCCCCAACCACGGCCCCTACTGGCCCTCCAACAATGAACCCCCCAATCGCCCCCGGGATAACCCGTAAGACGACTCGTCCGACTTTTCTGACACTTTTGAAAAATTTCTTGAAGCTCAAGTCGAGTTCACCAAGATTGACCAACTCGTCCTGAATTGTTCCGTGTCCATACCGATACCGGGTGTACAGAGGATCGACCGTAGCATTGGCCGGGTAATACAAGAATCTGGACACCTGGGGGCGCTGGCGGACCAAGGCGTATGGTTTCGCTGTGACTAAAGCCAATGGTATCACCCCCCCTGGATTCGCCTAGAAAACTCTTCCTTCAACCAACGAGCGAACATCCGGAGTTTTCGTTCGTGCCCGTACTCGTCAGCAGCCATATCCTTGGCGATATCGGAAAACACAGGTCCCCCAATGTCCTTGAACAGGCCAGACAACTTCAAATACCGATTTGCGCCTCGCCGTTCGTCGTCGGCAAGCCGACGGAGAACGCGCACCATCTCTTCGGTGGTTTGCGTCATGTTACTTCTCCGGCAGGTTCGCCGGATCCCGTGCCTGAAATCCAGCATCGACAGCATCCGAGAGCGCCTTGAACTGCTCCGGTGTCAGGCCCGCCTTGATGCGGGCGTCATTCAGTTGGATGAGCAGCTTGATGACTTCGCCAAGCGCCGCAACTCCAAGGGCCACTTCTCCCGCCATGTCAGCCTCCCGATCCTACCGTCACCAGCCGGTTGATGATATCCAGTATCCTCTGCTCCTGTTCCGCCGTCGGCGTTCCTCCGGAATCCACCATGAGCTTGTACGCCATGATGAGTGGGCGCACCTGGATGAGCGCCAACCGCTTGATCCGGTAGATGTCCAGTTGTGCCGTCGTCAGATTCGGATTCATCGCCATCGCCAAGGCATCGTCATATTGCCCGTTGTAAATCTTTTGGAAGTAGACAGCCTTCTCCGTCGGGGTCATGTCCAGAAAAGGCTTCGTCCCTTGTGTCCCGCCGAACAAAGCACACGACGTCAGCGTCAGCGCAAAGAGCATGAAAAACAATCGGACAGGCATCCTCTTCGCCATTTCCTTACCCTCCCTCATTTCAGGATCGACATGATATAGGCTTCTTCTTCCCGGCCACCGCCCGATAGCTGAATGGGACTTACATCCAATGCGGGGTCATAGAGCTTGTAAACCGCGTCGTTTTGAGCCCCGCCTCCGTCCATTACAGCGACATAGAGATAAGGCTCTTCGACGAAAATATCCGAGATCCCACGGTTCAACAGTTGCGGCCCGAATGAATAAATTTCTTCCCGCGTCGGTGGCCAAGTCGCCATATTGTATCGAACCAAGGTCATCGGTGTCTGGTTTTCGATGTCCGGGAAATACATCTTGTTGAACTTGTTCGAAAGGGCGAATCCCCTCGGGCAATTCGCCACGCTGCCGTAATTGACATCGACCAATTTCCAGCTATCCTGCGGTGCGCCGGAAATCCAGCGGTTAAGGTACGGCTTCCCCAAGCTGTCATTGGTGAAAAAGTAGGTTGCAGTCGTGGATGCTTGGCCGATTCTTGGTAGGTAAGAAGGCAAGCCCTGTTGGATGTCCGCAGGAACGAAATCCGAATTGAACTGCGTTATGTTGACTCCGGGGTTAAACCCCAACTTTCCATTCCCGTAACGGGCTATGGTTCCGTGGAGACCGTCGGTCCCATAAGCCGTGGCGAGACAATCGATCCCGTTTGTATACTCCGCAAGGTGGTCCTGCGCCCTGATATCAAGGTGTCCGTCCCACGTTCCCCCGCCGAACAAGGTGACGACCGATAAATCGATGGTGTAATTCATAACGCCCGTCGCGGGGTAATACCTTACTGCTTTGACATAACTTGCATTTGCGCCATCCGTCTTGTTATGAGCGTTAAGGAGCGCTCCACGATCACCACCTTTCAACCGGTAGAGGTTTCCCACGGTGTACTCGCCCGCTCCGAATACATCCAACGCGAGATAATGATACCCCGGGTTAGCGCTCCCGGGTACGAAGTCGTAGCAATGGGCCACAGGGACGTCAAGAGGATTGACGTTGCTTTCTACCAGAAAATAGACATTTTGATCCACGAACCCCGTAAAGGTGTCTCTCGCGCCAAAGTTGTTGAACGCCGTTGCAAGGTCCGTCAACGTACCCGCCGCCATGTTCACTTGTGAAATGTTGACGCCGTTCCGGACGAAGTAAATATCCGTGGCGCGCTTATACAAACCGAACCCATACCCGCCCGTGACATTAACCTTTGCAATCTGTGATATAGGCATGCCTATTCCCCGCAGCTATCTCGTCACTGAACAACCACGCCAACCGGTGTTGCCGCCTGCCCCAAAGGGAGTGCCCACGCTACTATCGTGGAATTGTCAGAAGACCCGCCCGTTTGGAGATGCGCCTGGACCCAAAAGTTATACGAACGGCCCTTGACCAATGCAGTATCCGAAAATCCCTGCGATGTCGCCGAAATGTGATCGGCCAACTGCGTGATCGCCTTCGTGACGTTGTCCTGCCGCCACGCGGAATAGGTCACGGCATTTCCAGCCTCGATCAGCGTATTGTCGGTATACATTGTCACCGGGCCCCATCGCACGGTGCGAGCCGCCCCGAAGGCAACGTACCACATCCCCGGAACAACGACGAGCGTAGCGATCACCAAGAGCGCCAGCACGAAAAGCCTTTTCATCTTCCATCTCCTCCATAATCGGGGCATCGACATGACATAAGCATCTTCTTTCTTGCCCCGCCGTCAAGGACTCCCAAATTCCATACATCCGCCCTATTGAGTTGTGATTCCTTGCATCTCTGCGTCGGTTAGGGCGCGGTTGAAGATCAATAAATTTTGGATATGACCACGCAATATTGCATTGAGGTCGCCGCTATCGGACCCTATCCGAGCATTGGAAGCTGTTGGAAATGTCCCTGAAAAAGCCAACGGGAGACTGCTGGATCCATTCAACCATAATTTCGCTGTCGTGCCTCCATATGCATTTCCAGCAAATTGTAGTGAAGCCACCGGGAATGTAACAACCGGGCCGTTCTTATAAACGGCAGAATTATCATAAAACGCTATCGCATTGGTAACATGATTAATGTCTAATGGAATGCCATAACCTACTGTATTTTTGTCGCCTATTGATAACAGCCGTGGATCAAACCCCAATAGGTTTATTGGCAATTGAGTATCAAATATCGCAACAACAGAACCAACGCTCCCGCTGACATTCCCGCTCGTCGGAAATTCCAACACGTCCACATATCTTGTCACGGCTGTGGTCGTCGTAGAAATGCGGGAAGAAGAAATTCCAAACTGTTCCACGCCCGCATAATCCACCGCCACCTTGTCAGCAGAATTCGTCAGCCTGACTCCGAATGTAGGATTCGCAAGCGTCTGATTTTCTTTCAGCGCACGATACCACGATGAAGCCGATAGGGATGAGGTCACATCAGTCCATGTCGCCCCATTATCCAACGTAATGGATACCGCGCCGGTGCCGATCAGCCGCTTGATGGAAATCGATCCTGAAAACGGGTTCGATGCCTGAGTAAGCGCCTGAAGACAAGTCGCATTGGCATTTGTCGCCAAGAGGGAAGAGGCAGAGTTCGCCGTCCCATCTTCTCCGACCTGATCCAAAACAGCCGTCATATTGGTTTTGACCCAGACGGCATTAGTCATATCTCGAGAATAGAGCAGCAGATTCGTACTCTGCCCCTCGATCAGCGCCCCTTTTGATTCAATACGCAACACATTGTCCGGTGCCGTTGCAATGTACCCGGTCGCGGAATTCACGTATGTTGCGATCGAGGTCCGTGTAAAAGACAAGGCCCCTGTGCCTTTGTTCAGCTTCAGCGGATTCGACGGATCGTTAAGTGGTGCCCAGAACATGGGATCGGGCAGGATGAATCCGCCCGAAGACGATCCGCCGCTCGTTTCGACCATCCGCGTTAAATTGTTATAAACCATCGTTCCATCAGACCCATGGGCCATAACGGAAGCGAACAGAATGACAATAGCGCATACCGCGGTCTTCATTGCCACGCCCTCACGGTGATCGTCTGAGCCGACGCAGTTGTCCCAATGACGGAAAGCGACGTAACCGCATAGTCATCCAGGGTGATAATCCGACCAGCAGCAATAACATCGTCCCCGGCGGTATTTGCGGCTGGTGCAACCGCCGCCCCGCCAAGCCAATCCACGATGACTACATTATCATTCCCGGAGCTCGTCTCAATCTGCACTTTCCGTGATGTGAACCCGAACGCTAGGTTGACAGAAGCGGCATTGTCAATGTTCGTTCTCTTGATGGAATAGAAGGCCGTTCCCGCTGTAGTCTTGGTCACAGTTCCCTGAACGCGCGTGACATCGACAGCAAGTCCGTTGGCCGTGGTCGAACGCAGCCGGTCCCAAGTTACACCGTTGTAACCCATCAGTCCGCTTGCCGCCAATCCCGTTGCAGCCGAAGCGTCGGCAGAAGCGGTGCGCCACCGGTCCCATGTCGTGCCATTGAAGACTCCGCCAAGCGAATAGGTCTGTAAAGCCGTGGTCGGGTTGGCATATGCGTCGGCTGGCGTAACGGAACCTGTCGTAGTTGTCGTCACCGTCCCCTGAACCCGGGTGACGTCAACAGCAAGGCCGTTAGCCTGAGTCGATCTCAACCGATCCCAAGTTGCCCCGTTGTAACCGAACAAAGCCGATGCGGGTAAACCGTTCGTGAGCCCGTCCCCTTGGGAACCATCCTTCACGTTGTTCCACTGGATGGAAGATCCTTGGACTGCAATCCCCTGAATGCTCGTAATCGCCGCCCACACCCATGGGATCATGACCGATCCCCCGAGCATCGCAACCAAAATCACGATGGGTAGTGCTATCCGTTGCCACCGCTTCATAGGTCCCTCCATGAGTACGCGAATGCCTCTTCTTGCGTCAAATTTTCGTGGAACAGCCACGGGTTCTTCCAGCTATAGTAGGTAGCGCCCACCCAGAGCCGTCCATACAGGTATTGGATACTGCGTCGCTGTCGGCGATTCAGGGTTGCCTCCCAAAATGGCCTTAGCTGCGTAACCATCCCCTACCTCAAAATGCTCATGACATATTCCTCTTCCGTTTTACCACCACTCCCGGGAATCCCCATGCTTAGCGTGCTATCCAAAAGTGAATGGACATCGTCACGAGAAACAACCTCCATCTACAGCATAAAGACCCGGATATCGATATTCGTCCCCGATACACCCAAAAGCTGAACCCCCTCAGGCACGATGAACGCTTGTTTCTGCCCCTCCAACAATGGGAAACCGGATGTCGTCGTAACCCCGTTGCCGCCGAGATAAACCACCTGCGCCAATCCCACCGAAGAACCCCCGAGTCCCCCTTTTAACACAGCCGCCAACGAAAAGGTCAACGATCCCGCCACCGTGGGGTTCCATCGGAAAGCAAGGTCCGTTGTGATTCCCATCGTCCCGACGGAAGTATAGTACGACCCTATTGCGGTCACTCCAGCGTAAATAGTCTGGACGTCGAACCACTTCGCAGAAATGGAGTCGTAAGACTGCTGGATGATATCCCAAGTTCCTGTGACAGCAGTCACGTCAAGTTGGAAATGGGCCGCGTAGAAGCCCGACACTCCGATAGACCCAGGTGTCGTCTGCGAGTTGCCCGCCGCGTTCACCGTCCCGGAGAATCCTGTGACGGTTGTGGTCAATCCGGTCGTCTTCGACGGATTGAGGACCAAGTATGGCCACGCGAATGCCGAATCGACAAGCATCACAGGCGTCGTCCCGACGGTAATCGTTCGGCCCTGAAGGTTTCGCGTCAGGTAGATCGCGTCGCCCATGTACGGCTGCGCTTGCTGTCGATTGACGCCACTCGGCATCCCGTAGGGGCCTTCCCGTGGTATGCGCGGCCAAAGGTCCGGAGAAAGCCCGGCGTATTGCCGCCCTATCGATGGCGCTGCGTCTTCCCCGAGCCCACCGGGCGGACCGCCACGGCCAATACGAATCGGTCGGCTATTCATAGCCCTTGTTCCTCCTCATAGATTATTCGTATGCTTTGATGCCAAGTAAGGCCACGTTGATGACGTTCACGATGCCGAGAAGGTTTTGGATGTTGAAGTTGACGACTGATCCCTTGTAAACGAAACGATTCGCCAAAAGGATGTTCGGGAACGCCCCGTTGCCGCAGAGGTTGTCGATGTGAACCGCTGCGTTGCTCCAGTCGCGACCACGCGCTCCCTCGTTGACTGATACCAGCGCGTCTCCCGTGCGAATCGCGGTGATTTTCTGGACGATGAAATGCGAATCGATGTCAACCGCCAGATTCACGTTCTGAGTGGCGTTCGCTGCAATCGAAACCGAGCCCCCGGAAAAGCTGTAGACGAATGGGACCATCGCACGAAACCTGCGATCCCATGGCGCCACTCCCGGTCTGATCTTCGCGCCGTGGAAAGCCAGGTACAACGTGTTTGCCGCATTGGAAAAATCCCCCATTTCTGTCGAAAGCGTCGTACCGGCAGAGATCACGTAAGGACGCGGCCAGATGAACGGGATGAACGAATTCGACAACCCCATGGGGAGCGTGTTCCGCCCCGCGACCATCTTGATGTCCACAGGGTCTTTCGTCAGATATCGCCCGGCAGAGTCATCACGGTACCGAACATTGACCCGGTCATTCGTTGCGACGAAGGTCGTCTTGTTGAACTCGTAATCCGCATCGCTGTCGATACGGATGACTTGAGTATCCACCAGGTTCCCGGTAGATTGCGCCGTAAGCGCCTTGGAAAGCGTATTTATAAAATATTCCTTCCACATCGGCGGGGCCTCCTCAATCAGTTTTGTCCATCACATAGCCAGGTGGAGCGAGTGGCCCCTTTTATTCAAGGAGAGGGGCCGGAACTCCTCCAACTCGGATGTTGGCCTACGTCGGTCGCCTCATGTACCCCTGAAGAATGACGTAGATGTCCATCACGGTGGTGATGGTCGTCAGGGTCGGCCAGTTCAACGTGACTGTAAAGTTCTCGTACGGATTGAGGGTGATCGGGATCGGCAGCTTGTACATCGGCACACCGTACCCGCCGCCCCCCGCCTGCCCGGCGATGGTGGCGTTGTTGGCGGTCGTCGCAGCGGCCACAAACGGGTTCGCCTCCGGGAGCGCGATGATCGGAAGAAACAGGATGTCCTTGTCCACGATCCGGAACTGAAGATACCCACCGGTCCTGGCCTTGTCTCGATCGGCAGTGTTGGTCGTCAGTCCCTCGGTCCCGTGCACGAACGCGAGTGTGATCCCGACGAACTTGAAGAGCTTCGTCGGCACCACGTTCGCATTCTGCATGTTGGTCTCGAGGTATCCCTTGACCGTTCCGGCCGTGGCGGAACCGTTCCGGATGATCGTCGCCGCCTGGCCCTGCGGAATCGAGAAGAACGACAACTGGTTGGAACCGGCAATCGCGTAATGCACGCGATCATACAACGGCTGCCAGAGATCCTCCGGCAGTTCTGCACGCTGCGTCCTGAAGCCCTGTGCCTTGAGTGGATCTCTCACGATGTTCGGCATTGCTACTTCCTCCTTGAAGGATATAGTTGGCCGCTGGGGGCACAAATGCTCTGGAGCGCAAAGGCTACTGGGAACTACCGGGAGGACTCAGAGGTCGCTAAGGGTGTTGCGGGAAAAAACAGGGATACAAGGATCCCGGAAAATCAGACGATCAGTACGCTGGCTCCTGCTCACCGAACGGGTAGGCACCCATCCCGCCGTCGGGGAATGCCCCGACCGATTCCGGCTCAGTCTCATAGGCACCGAGTCCGGCAGTCGTCGCGATCGCACGCTGGAACACGAACTCGTTCAGGAGCGACTCGACGATCGTTACGCCCGAAACGACGGTCCAGATGATCGCGTTGGTCCGACCGATGAACTTGTTGAGGACCAATCCGCCGCCAACGGCCACCGCCGCCTGCACACCGTACCGAGGCAGCGGACTCGCGATCGCCAACATCTGCGGAGCCTTGATCGTGGCGAACCGTGCCGCCACGCCAACCGCGATGGGCATCACCAAGGTTACTGGGTTGGTGAGGGAAATCCCGCCCATCGTGGCCACCGCCGCTGGGTTACGGCGGTACCGACTGACCCGGCGATTGTCGGAGTACCGAACCAGCGCCCGACGTCGCGAACCGACCCGACGCCGACGGGGCGGGTTGTCGTCATACCGACGCTTTTTCCGCCATCCCTTCAGTGCTGCCGCGCGATGTCCCGCCCGGTCGTCTGACCACACATTCCGGCGCACGCGCTTCCGCGCCGCCGCGCGCTTCCTTTTCCTGGGCATGTTCAATACCTCCTTCTTGTGTTTTACCCGCCGCATCCGGCGGGGATTTGGCCCAACCAATACTAGCTCTCCGCCGAGAAATGGATTCCTGTGACTCCTAGAGCGAACAGCCTTCCACGCTTCTGCCATTCCGCGCTTTGCCCCAAATTTCTTAACCATGCGGCTGAGCAACCCGCTCGGCAACGGACTTGCCCGCCGTCTGCGCCGACGCGCTGACGCCACCATTGGGTTAATAAGAAAACTTTCTTTTGACAATTTCTTCACCTCCCTTCTCATCTGTGATGGAATGAACGCAATTTTACGATCAAGTTATTTCGATTATACTTTTTGAGTTCATTGACCCAAATGACAATCGTGGCAAAACCATATTCCTTGAAATGCGCAATCCTCGGATCAACCTCATCAGGTTTATGTACAGCACTACCGAACAATTCAATGAGTTTCTTTTGCCCATTGACGTTCATGTAGTCCGGACACTTCCCCCCGAATTCAACTTGCCAGTTGCCAACATACTTCCACTCCCCCGGAAATAGCGATTCAAGGATTTCACTAAGTTCAACTTCCTTGAAGTTTGGTTTTCTTTTAGCCATTGCCGCCCAAGCGTTTTCCCGCATGCGGCGCATTCGTTCCTGATATTCCGGATCATTTGCGAATTTTACCTTTGCTTCACGGGAACGTCGCTCATGCTCCTCCTCCGTAATAATTCGTTTTTTGGCTGCTTTTGTGGCCAAAGGCTGGGCAATTGCTAAATGTTTGAGCATTTTTTCGCGATATCGAGGATCGGCCCATAATTCTTTGCGCAACTTTGAGATGGCTTCCCTTTGTTCTTTGGTGTCGCAACGGTGACTACGGATTTGCTTCATCCTGTTTTTGTATTCTTCGTTCGCCCATACGGCTCTATACTTTTCCCCTTGCCTTCGCCGATAATCCTCGTCCAACCAAACACGGCGGCGATGCTCGCTAATAATGGCCCTGTAAGATGCCCTTGCCCATATTTCTTTGCGCTTACAAGCCATAGACGCACGAAATTCTGGGTCTTGCCATAGGACTTTATTGGCCTCTGTTGCTTTCTTAATATTCTTCATTACAGCGGACTTATGCGCCTCTGACATGCGACAACCATTACTCATACGCTCGCGGCATTCGGGCGAATACACGCCGGACCTACCCTTATTCCATGGGATGCAACCCTTCGGTTGCCCCATCATCGCCTCCTCTCCGAATAATCAAACTCCTTCCACAGACGCTTCTTCCCCTTGACGAGAAGGCTGCCATCAGGCATGCCATAGATGCTGGCTTTGCCCTTGCGTGGTTCAAACTTGTGTTTGAAGAGCTCACCCGGCCACAGCGATTCCTCCCCCTTCTTCGCACGGATTTCGAGAATATCATCGTAAATTTTCTTGGCACCACGTGGTGGATTCCCCATCATCTTCTTCGCCGCCACATTGCCCAAGGCAGACGCCGCAGCGAGTGTTGCGAACGTTTCCGGATCGAAATTCTTATTTATCCGGCGCTGCCGAAGGTCAACGATGTATTCACCCTTTTTCTTGGCCCCGTACCATTGATAAGGGCGGAGCCTTGGATACCGGTCCTTTATTTCCGGCTCAACTTGCTTGAAGGATTGTATCGGCTTGGTGAGGCGGAAGAAAATCCGCAGCCCGCCAGGGATGGCTTTCTCCCCGAGGATCTCAATGTATCGCGGCGCGTATTGTGCGCCAGGCTTCATATCTCCGGGATTCTTGCGCTTCCGTTTTTTGTGCAACGCAGATGCCGCCACCGTCTGGCTCAGAACCACATTTCCTTCGGAAACCACCACGTATCCCTTATCCTGTAATTCTTCAAGACCACGTAGGTAGAATGGCGGAATCAAAGTCACCGGAATGGCCCCATGAGCTTCAAGCGTTTTGAATATGATCTTTGCGTCAGGCCGCACCAATCCCTTTGGTATCGGGTTGTCTTTCGCCCTCCGATACTTTGCCTTCAGAGTCTCCCAATAGGCTTTGCCGGCAACTGCTTTCGGATCATCGTATCCCGCCTTCTTGGCTGCCAGTTCGATCTTCCGAAAGGTAGATGGGCTCATGATACGGCCCTTGCGCTGCTTTTCGCGCCAGCGGAGGACGGCTTCGGGGATGCGCTGACGTGGATTGTCAATCAATACTTTTATGCTTCCTCCAGGCCTCCCAGTATCGATTCGATAATCCTTCCTTCCGTCTGGGAACTCGTCATCAAGCTGCAACAATTCGGGCTTAACGCGGACTGCTACAGAGGTGCCCCCGTATCCGGTATCTGCCTCCTTGCGAGTAGTTAAGTAAACATCTGGTTCTGCGGCGGACTTCAATAGGCCCGTTTGCCGGATTTTCGATGCCTTCTCTGCGCTGGTATGGTGATAGAGCGTTACCGTGCCGTCCGGGTTCAAAGGCAGGCCTGTTGCGTCGTGAATCCCGCCACCGGAGATTAGGGAATTGCGCTTTCTCATTGTCGCCCACCTTCCCTCACCGCTCAGCATTGGGTCGCCAGTCCAATGGCGACTACGCAACTCCACCGAAAGCTCGGGCCGCGCCTTGAACCACGCCTTCAGGGCCGCCAGCGTCTTGAACGGGCCGTAAGCGAACTTGTACCGTCCTCCATGGGTATGCTTCGTTGGTCGCTGCGCTGCGGTGAAGACCTCCAGCACTTGAACCTCACCGTGCCGTTCTCCCGTCACGCCTGCGTAGTATTTCGACATCACGTTTCCTTTCGTCACCGTTTCGCCGCGCCAGCTTCTCCTTCGCCTTCCCCGATGTCTTCGTCCTCGACCTCTTCCGTATCCGCCAATGCGATGGCCTTGAGCTCGGCGTACAACCCCTTCATGTCGTCATCGTCGCCTTCCAATTCGACACTGTCGAGGACGTTGTCTTCTGCGTCTATCAAGAACAACTCGATCTTCATCATCCTCCTCCTGGTAACCATTGATTCAACGCAACTCCTTTTCGGTCATTACGTTGAACATTAGTCCATTCGCCGCTGCAAATTGCTGGCCCGCCAAAATCTTAGCCTTCGTTTTTTGGTCTACAGATAGCTGCCAAACCGCCTTCACCTCGACTATTTCCTTCATGCCGCAAGTATATGTCACGAGAAAATCCGGCAAATATGTTCGTGCGCCATTGTGTTCATAACCAATGGCATACGGGCACCTAACAACTGATGTGATATGCCGTGTTGCCGACCACATCTGTAACACCATTAGTTCTAACCCAGAATCATAACGAATCTCCACGCCGCTATCACGCCAATGAAAAGCGCCCCTCCTGTATTTTTTATGCACCGCGCCGGTGGCACCTTCACGTTGCACACGCAACACAGCTGATAATGACATTTGGCGTTTTACGTCTTCCAGCCGGCCGCATGACAGGAGACGCCTATTACCTATCATGCGGTCTGCGTGCGCCTGATGCCGCTCGGGGGTCCATTTATGCCCAGCAGCATGCCTGTTGCCGATCCCATGGCCCTTGCTCCGCTCTGACATTTTTGCCTTTGCTTCTTCGGTGTGACGCTTTCCCAATCGATACTTGTTCCCCTGCGCAAGCCCAGCGACGGCAAGCCCGATCTTTCTTTTGTGCTCTTCGCTGAAAGACCTACCTTTCATCGGCTTAACGTGTGCGCCGGTTACGTGACCCGCCAACACCTGATATCGGCTAAAAGTAGCGCCGCATATTTTGCACGCATATATCACTTAAGTGCCCGCAATACAATTTCCATGTCCATCACGCAGTTGACATAATATTTACGCGCCCACTCCCTCGCTTCATCGCCACGCACGGCCCAATGCGGATCAAACATGAACTTGGTAGACTCGACGGCGAAGTCGCACGCGATGGGATAGTGCTCCAATAGCATCTGCTTCCGCCCGGCCGCGCTGAAGTACTGGAACGTCTCCGGGAAAATCGGGCGAACGTGGAACGGATCTTGCCAAGCACGGACAACATTGCCGCCATACGGGCACTGGATCATGAATAGCCCGTTCGGTTTCAGAATCCTGAAGCACTCATTCATGAACGCCACAAGGTCATGGACGTGTTCCACGTAATGCGAAGTCCGGAGTTCGCTGACTGAATTGTCCTCGGCGAACGTCCACGGGAACTTCGTCAAGTCGTATACGATGTCGACACCATCTGTCTTCGCGATGTCTACACCGGTCCATCCCTTCGGCTTGCTGGCACCACACGCGAGATCGATCCGCAGCGCAGTCGGATCAGTGTATGGCGCAAAATCCGGAAGTTGACTTACGTGCTGCGGCTCTGTGCCCACCGGCATTACCACACCTCCCCCGTCCTATGATTCATATGGCTGCAACGAACACCCGTGTGGCAGAAGACCCGGCCCCCTGCAGCCTTGATCTTATCGCACGTCCAGACATCCTCGGTATGCGTCAAAATACCGCCGGATGGCATTTTTGACGGGCCGGTTTTGAACCACGGCTTGTCGATCCTCTCGAAGATACGCGGATTGATGAGCGTCGCATCCATCCCAACCACGTCAGCCGAAACAACGTCGCCTGGCTGGTAGTCACGATACTCGCGGAGGGGACCGACGACGTCGCGACGCCAAAGGATCGGGGCGGGATACTCGTGCTTGATAAAGTAAAGCCCCGCCATGACGTCCGCGTCGTGTTCGAGGTACGCATCCCAAAGTTTCAGCAATGCGTCCCAAGGATAGAGGACGTCATCGCCCACAAAGAAAATCGCCTTTGGGCGCGGCCTCATCGCCAAGGCGACATTAGTGAATTCGCTTCGCGCCACGCCAATCTCTTGATTCGTTATGACATGGGAATGCGCAATGGCATTCACGGGGATAGCTAATCGTGTGTAGGACACAACCCACTCCACTGGCAGCAGGCCGAACGTGGGCAGGCAGATCAGGAAGCTCGGCCGTTCGTGTTTACCGCGTTCGATTTTTGTATCCTTATCCATTCTCATCCCTTCCGTCTCCTCATGGGGAAAAGCAGGGCACATGGGCCACTGGCATTCCGACTACTGGATGATGCTGTGGAAGCGGATGCTGACCACCCGCAGGTGATCCACGCCCGCCGCGTTTGCCTGACCGCAGTTGAAGCACGCTGTTACTTTTATGACCTTGGCGCTTTGCCAAGGCGGGGAGGCATTTCTGCTCCCTCTGCAAGTTCATTTCCTTGCAGGCCAGACTATACCACCACCCAACATCAGGATGTCCCTTGGTAGTCGTTACGGGCTTCCGTGCAACAAGGGCTTCACGGCTGTCCCTCGGGATTCCGAGTCTCACGGTTCCCCGATATTCGGGATTATTCAATACAGGGTTTCCCTGTAAGGCCGCCAAATTGACGGTAACGTTTGTCGCATCGAACTGCGACGCGTAAATCGGGACCGACGCGGACGACGCAACCGCCGTCTGCTCCGGGCTCACGATGACGACGTTCGGAGCACTTCCGAGGCCGTGCGCAAACGTCGCACTGCCACTGGTCGCGATGGTCGCGATCGTGCGGCTATCCGCATAAGTGCCTAGCAACGCCATTTTTTTCTCACCTCCTCCCTCGTGAAATTAGGCTCTTCGCCACGAAGTAGCCCGGTATTCCTACCAACAGCCACGGAAGCCAAGTGGACCAGTCAGTCCCGGTGGGCGCCACGCCCGCATCCTGCTTTTCCAACGCACGTACATCTGCGATCTGCGTTTCCATCTGAAAATAGAAGGTCGTCAAATTTCCGATGTCGGAGAAGGTCCACACACCCTGCTTGAACTTCTCGATATCGCCGAGTGCTGCGGCCAATCCTGTTTCCAATTCCCTTTGCTTGGCCCACAGCGCAGCGGCTTGTTGCGACACGATGGGGCTCTTGCTCTGGCCGAGCTTGCGTATGGTATCCTTGAGCGCAAGGAAGATTACGATGCGGTTCTGGATCTTCGTCTCGACGGCGGCAAGCGGGCTCAGGATGGAATTGTCATTCAACATGTCAACTCCTCCTCGCGGCCAGAGATGACTGCATTGTCGGTATGAGGATCGCGAGGCCAATGACTCCAATCGCGGCCCACATGAGCATGCCCTTTAGGTCCAATTCTTCGACGGCCTTGGCCGCTGCTTCCTGGCCAGCCTGCGCCGCGCCAATGATGCCGCCCGGCACAGTCGAGACAACCCCGCCTTCTGTCTGCCGCCAGGTGATCGATTCGAATCCAGGCATGTTACTCCACGCGTAATTGAACGCATTGAGCCAAGCCGACAGCGGATACGCCGCCTTCGGCACTACCGTCACAAGGTACCGCCCTGAAAACAGCGGACGCGTTACGCCAACGACATCGCCGTAGTTGGGGCCGAGGAAGTATTGGAGCTTGGACCGAACGTCGCTTTCGCTCGCGAGATTGAGAAGTTGGTTTGTGTCGAATGTGAATGTGTATCTTTGGTTGACGGTAAGGCGGTCATTGACTGCGAGGATGGCGGCGAGGTCGCCTAATCCCGCAATGGAAGGAGTGTACATGGCCTTGCCGCCTCAGGCAACGACCATATCCATCGTCCTTGTCTTGGCCGGATGTTCCCACCCCGACCCATGGTCCGCAGTCAAGTCCAACGGTATCCAGGTGCGTTTTCCGTCCACGCGCACCTGAACGAGTCCGTAAACGTGCCGGAACGAATCTCCGCCATACGCGGCGGCCCGCAGCGCTACGGGGAAACCGATGGACTTGAGCAGGGAAAGAGAGAGCACGGTGAAGTCGTCGCAGTCCAGTTGTGTTTTCTCGCCGACGTCCCAGAGATTCAAGCTGACAAGAGGGGTCTTCAACAGCTCCGTGCCTTGCGTGTCGCGGAGGTAGTACGACCGGGCGCGGATGTAATCGGCCACAGCATCCACGCGGGCCAGATCATCGTCCTGTGGAATTCCGGCAACGATCTTTTCGGCCCACCGACGGACGAGGTAATTCTGCGCGGACACACGAATGATGTCGCGCATGACCCGGAGTGTGTTCGCGATGGCGTCTGATCCGCGCCCTATGTAAGCCTTCCGGATCGGAACGCCAACGACGGATTGATTGACGGCTCCGAAGCGCACAGCTAACCAGCACCCCCGGCCGGAACGCCCTGCGGGGCATTATTTCCATCCTTGCTGCCCTTGGTCGCCCAAGGGGGCGGCTCCCCCATCCGCACGATCACATATGCATGGCATCTTGGGCACTTGAAGTGTATGGAGTAGCGATCTCCAGTCATCTTCACGGCGAGAAGTTTGCCGCAGTTATAACAACGGAACCCCTTGCCTTCGACCATCTCGGGCCGCCTGAAATATTGTGTCAAGACATGACCCTCCTGACCTCAAAGCCTGCCCGTATCGCATCGTCAGGCCACCGAGAACCAAGGCGGTTGCCAGCCTTGCCTTCGTAGTGATGATCGACCCAGGAATTATGTCCGGCGCAATGGGTGCTGGTGGGTTTTTTTGTTACCTTGCCGCATCCGCAAGCACAGCAATTGCCCAAAACCTCAACCCCCCGTCGCGGCCCCACTCGCTATCGGTTGGGCCACAACGGGCTCGATTGTTCCCTGACAGGCATTGACGCCGCAGACCTCGTCACCACTCGGACCGTCGCCTTCGGGATACTCGAACTCCTCGCCACAGGCCACACATCGACCGATGATGACACCAACACTGGGCGATGGCGGCTTCTCAACACCCTGGACGAGTTTCGCCTGTGCTTCGATGAACTCACCGAAATAGATGAGACTCTGCGGTTCGTTGAAGTACGGGTGTGCCAACTGCTCGGCCAATGACGCGAGGAAAACGTCTTTCGCGATCTGGCCGGTAATGAGCGCCGGGACCATATGCGGTCCGATGTAGATATCGATCAACTGCCTGAGCTTCGGGTGGAATGCTGTGTTCCGCGATTCGATGGCTTCATGGATTTCGGCGATCACCGGATGCAGGCTTTGTTCCCCCGTAGGCGGCAGCGGCGCTCCCTCGGCAGGGCTTGGAGATGGACCGCCGCCGACCGTTGCCGCCCCGGGGGCGCCGGCGTATGGGATCGCCGGAAGTGGCGTGGCCTCGCTGCGCAACGGTGCGCCGGGCCTCACGCCAAGGCTGCGTTCGATTTTGAGTTTCTGCACGTCGGCCACCTTATCTACAGTCCCCGTGATCCGCGCCACCATATCAGGCACGCGCGGTCCAAGGATCCGAACCAGTTCCACACCCAAGGATGGCTTCTCACCAAACCCACCTTCGCCACCAACGATCAATGGTTTGACAACCTCGATCAGCGTCTTGAGCTTCTCGATAGTGCCGAAAAGTTCATCCTCGCCTTTCGGCTGCGGCGACTGGATGAGGCCGAGTTCCTTAAGCGCCCGGATCGTGTCCAGAAGATTGTTTTCCTGGCGCGGCACCCCGACCAATCCCAACTCTTTCATGAGAACGATTATGTCGCGGAAATCTCCAGCCCGATCGCTGCGCGGCTTGTCCGTCTCGGGCTTCGCAATCACGCCGATGGTTTGGAGCCGCCCGATCATGTCGACAAAATCTTTATCCTTGGCTGCGCCGTCGCCGCGCGGAACGGCTTCAAGCCCAGCTCGAAATGTCTCCGAAAGCATCCTGGACATCTCGGCGGGATTCGGCGATCCGCCCATGATGCCCTTGACCTGCGCGAGCAGCGCGGCGACCTCTTTGATCTTCTCCGCCGCGTTATCCGGTCCGCCCTGTTGGAGATTCCGCGCGATGGTAGATTTCCCGGGATCGATGGACAGGAGAATCGGACGACAACGCCAACCGGGCTTGCCCGTGCAATACGTCAGCACGCGATAGTTGCCGGCAGTCCAGCGGTCCGGATCCGTTTCGGCATACGACCTGACGATGTTCGCGATTTCCGTCTCGAGGTCGGTCCAGTGCGCGTAGTCATCGATCCGGAGTTTGAACTCCCACTTTCCGGCAGGCAACTCCCTGTAAAGTTTCAGGAAGTACCCATCGCCAGACGGCAACGACGACATGAGCTCGCTCAGCCGTGAGTTGGGATCCGGCTCACCCGTGCTGGTCGGCTCTTCGAGAAATTCCCCTTCCGGCGGCTGCCCCTCCATGCGCCGCTCGATGGCCTCCTCTGCCGCTCGCTCTGCGGCCCGCTCTACCGTTCGCTCGACTTCCCGGCCCAAGCCACTGCCACGCGCCATTACATGAACCTCGCGAACTTCATTGGCTCGCTCCTACAAACTGCTGTCATCTCCCACTTTGGCTGATTCACGGATCAATGAAAGCGCACAAAAGACAGGATGTAAAGAAAAAAATTTGCAATTAAATAAACCCCATGAAAAAACGCGCAGTTGCGGCCTGCGAAAATCACGTTTTTTCTTCCGGCAATCCCGTTACCGGGAGCACCCGCGCGGCGAGTTCTCGCTTCAAATCGAGATCGACGTGCGCGTAAACCTCCGTCGACGAAATGGAACGATGACGGAGTAATGACTGCACCGCACGGACATCTTTCAGTTGCCCGTAAAGCGCCGTGCCCCGATAGTGCCGCAGGGCATGGATGGAGTAGATCGGATCGAGTCCTGCCTTGGCCGCATAGACTTTGAAGAGTTTTTTTGCCCGCCACTCTGGAATGTGCAAGCCATCGGGCCATGGGAACAGCCAGCCATGAATGCGGCGGCGGCGAACATAGGCCCGGAGAAATCCGGATGTCGTCGCGTCTATCGGCAGGTCTATGTACGTCTTGGGAAGTTCGCCACGGCGGATACACCCAGACCGCCCGGCCCGCCGGTCTGCCTTGAGCGTCGGCACCCGGACCGCGTAGTGCGTGTGGTCCACATCCTCCGCGCGAAGCCGAACACCCTCACCGACCCGCAAGCCGAGGTTTCCGAGAAGGTAAAAAAGAAGATAGTGTGCCGAGTCCGTGATGGCACCGAGCAGCGCGGCGTACTCCGTCGCGTCGAGATATTTCTGGCGTTCGGTCTTACGGTTACGCATCGCGTGTCTTCGGCGGTTTGTCAGTGTTCACTGACGCAAGACGAGGATCGTATTCTCCACACCACAATTCCGGCTTTGGCCGCGGGAATCCTGAAAGCTGGCCAACGGCACCGCTAGGCACCACGAACAATGTCGTCTGCATTGGGTACCGGCGGCATTCGCCGAGCTCACCAACAAGCTGCGTGTTCGGCACGTAATAGTGGCACGACTTGCACGATCCGAGAAATCCATTCTCGTTTTTAGTCATGGATAGCCTCCTCGTGGTTTTTTTCTACAGCCTCAATCTCAATCTGCACTTGCACGGCGTACTCTTTCCGTAAACCAAGCACCTGCGCGTAACGCCAACATAGCTGCAATGACCCGTCGTCTATGCCAAGCGCGTCAGCTACGCCATCGCGAACGGCCTTGAGTGAACGGGCCAAGTTGTCCGTATCGCAACGGCGCGGGGCAACACGCGTCAGCGTGACAATGAACGACCTCGCCTTATCGTTTCGCCATCCGGCAACGGCGTGCCACAACAGGATCCGTATTGTTCCGCGTTGTTCTCGCGCCCGCTTGGCCTTGATCGTCCAATGCGCCCGCGTGTTGGCCTCGGAATACGTCCGCAGTGGAACAGCGCAACTCACACCTGCTGTTTGGGCGGCCACGGCCTGGTTCCTCATAGATCCAAGTATCGAACAATGCCGCCAATCAGTTCATTACGGTTATACGGATTCGTGCGGGCCCAGAGCAACCGCTTGGCCCGCTCGTAATCATCCCAGTCGGCGCTGGCGCGATTTATCCCCGCGCCGTCGAGCATAAACGCTACGTAATCGTCCACTAACCGGCTCCGCTCAACGATTGTCCGTTTCACTGCGCACCTCCCGGAACGAGGAGTATTCGTTCTGAAACTCGAGTTCGATCTTCCCAAGCCCGCCGTCGCGCTGCTTCTTGAGAAACAGCGTCACCGTCGCCGGCATCCTGTCGGCGTTGTCTACCATCTCCAATCCGACGTCGGCAGCGTGAGCTAACTCCGGAACATACCGGTACGAAAAAATGCCCTTCCCGCGTTCACGCACCATCTCATTCGACAACTGAGACAGCACAAGGACGCCGACGTCCAGCTCCCCCGCCATCGCCTGCAAGCGGCGCACGCACTCGGCCAGACGTTCCATGACGCTGTTGTATCCGACAAGGGAAGCGTTCTGGATGAAATCCACAACGACGAGCCCTAGCTTCCCGTCAGCGGCCTTCGCCGCGCGACACTGCCTGACCATATCGTCCACATCTACCTTCTCCCGGTAAACCCGCAAGCCAAAGGTCGCCAACAATTCCAGCGTGCCACGAACACTGAGAATTTCGTCGGGGCCTACGCGGCCTCGCGCAATCCGCGTCGCGCTCATCCGGAGATAGCACCCAACCAAACGCGTCAAGGTCCTGAAGCGGCTCATCTCAAGAGAAAAGATAATCGCCGGCCCGCCGCTGAGCACGGTGTTCATTGCGATCTGGGTCGCAAGAGTTGTCTTCCCCGATGACGTTGGCCCCCCTAATGCCCACATATACCCTGGGATAATTCCGCCAGTGGCCTCGTCGAGCGACGGCAAACCCGTCGGATACCCAACAATCCCACCTTGCTCTGCGTTCCGTTCCACCGTGCGGATGAATTCGTCGATCGCTGGCTCTGCGATGACGCCGGGGTCGCTCACCAAGGGTGTGTCCAGTTCTCCAAGGACATCTCGTGCAGAGGCCAGGTCCTTCTCCCGGAGGAACTGAGCTGCGCTGCGACTGACACGCTGGCGGCGGAACTTTTCGGCCAACAAAGGGACGTCGGATGCCGTGATGCACGACGAAACCGTTGTGCCCTCCAAGATAGAGCACAACAGCGGATACGGATCCTCCATGCCAGATTCGTTCAGCGCCAAAGCCACCTTCGTCAGGTCCGCGTGGCCATTCGCCGTCACCGTCTTCGCGATGGCTGTCAGGAGTGGCTGGTACGCAAGCGGCAAGTCTACCAACTGAACGCATCGGACCACCTCTCGAGCAACGACCTCCGATGAAAGGGCAGCGGCGAACAGATATTTTGCTTCCTTCATTTTCGTCCTCCTTTCGGGGTGAGAAGCGGATATCTTTGGTCGTGGCCGATGTCGCTTCTTGCCGTGTCGCTTCTTCCTCGTTCGTGATTTTCCCAGGTCCTGATCGCCGCCTGCCAGTTTTTTATCGGAAAGCGATTTCTACCGACGACCCAACCGATGGACGTCATCTTGTCAACAAACAACTCCGGATCGATGGTGTTCCCTCGCGAATGACAATAAGCTCGAACTTCGTCAATCGTCGGTGGCGTGAAGCGGGGCGAAGCCCCCGCACGCACTATGTTCTTTCTCTTGTTCTTGATCTTGTTCTTGATCTTGATCTTAAGAGCGGGAGTGCCGCCGTTTGCCGCCGTTTGCCCCCGAGACGTGAAATCATTGATGTTTTTTTGCAAATGTTCGCCGTTTGCCGCCGTTTGCCCCCGAGACGTGAAATCATTGATGTTTTTTGGGGCAGTGTCCGCCGTTTGCCCCCGAGACGTGAAATCATTGATGTTTTTTTGCAAATGTTCGCCGTTTGCCGCCGTTTGCCCCCGAGACGTGAAATCATTGATGTTTTTTGGGGCAGTGTCCGCCGTTTGCCCCCG
>SCLI03000096.1_pt1 | contig 46832 bp, 80 predicted proteins | sample 7268041 | NCBI WGS metagenome assembly SCLI03 (sample SAMN10721081, study PRJNA514188) | viral metagenome | isolation source: depth-stratified mine tailings core A | place: China: Fankou Pb/Zn Mine tailings | collected 2017-10 | reverse complement strand
TGCTGCACACCCTTCATGATGACCCTGATGAGGATTCAAAATGAAATCAATTATACGCAACAAAATGCCATCCATTGAGCGCCTGTCTGAATTATTATTAATTTCAGATGACGGCACGATAAAAAGAAAAAGCCCAGCAGGAAATAGAAAGGCTGGCAGCAATGCAGAAAGGCCGCTTCATGGCTCAGAATACACATGCATCACAGTTGATGGGGTAAGGTATCTTACCCATCGCGTAATATGGTACTTCTTTACTGGCGAGGAGCCTGAATATCTCGATCACATCAATAGAAACAAGGGCGATAACAGGCTGCAAAATCTAAGAGAATCGTCAGCCATGGATAATCGTAGCAATACTGATGTGATGGCAAGCAATAGCACCGGATATATTGGCGTTTACTGGTATTACTACAAAGGAACGCCAAGATGGAGGGTTGCTTGCAACGATAAACACCTCGGCTACTACACATCAATTTTATCTGCGGTAAAAGCATATAATAGATACGCAATTGGTAAATACGGCGAAGAGGCCGCGGTAAAGGTAGAGCATAACAAGAAGATGATAAGAGAAAAGTTCGGTATAGAAATATAGCCAATAAAAAGCCACCTACTTGGTGGCTTCTTCTCAAGCAATAATTAATGTTGCCGCAATACCCCACCCAACACCAAGCACTACACCAACAATAAACGCGATAAATGTTTCGTCATTGAATTGCATATCAATCCTCCAGTTTCACGCCGGGGATTTTGCCTGCGGCGATGGCGTCGTAAACAGCCTCGGCTATATCGCTGCGATGGCGGATTAATCCATAGATGCTCATGCATATATCATCACGCTTCTTATCTGCTTCTGTGCGGAGTGGTCTGAATACGTGTTTTTCTGATGGGGTAAATACGTAGTAGCCAGCATCCTGGTTGGGTCTGAAAACAACGCCTTCACGGTCATAACCGATAATCTTAACGATTCCCCATGACGTATCATTTCCAATAAACTCACACTCACACCCAACCGGAGGCAGACCATCGCCATTCCATGCTGGTTTCTGCGATGCTGAGAGCGCGGATTCGTATTGGTCGCGGGTGATGATTGACTCCGTTGAATCAGAAGACACAATCACATCACTATCAGGACGATAGTAATAACAAAGCCCTTCGCCGCTTTCGTGTTTCCATTCAAATCCGTTATGTTTTGGGTCGCCATAATTCCAAAAGCAGAGATAACCATCACTATCTTGCGTCACTGCATTCGCACCATCAGGCCACCCACCACGCTTTGGTAATTCTTGAACTAACAGGTCGATAAGTTTCATTTTGTTTCTCCATTCCATATTCCATTCATAACTTCTTTTGTGAGTGGTTGCCATCCATTTGACATGGCAACATCAATACATTCAGCGAGAGTTCCTGCCTTAATTGGCTCCCCAACATGGGAATCATCATATGTGCGTTGAATTTGATACCCATCCACAACATAAAGAATTTCAACCGCACCATGTAATGTGTGCATCCCCTCAAGCCATTCTATGTGAGCCATTATTATTCCCCCAGCACCTTATTAATCGCTACCTTCGCTTTATCCAGTGCGCGCTGTTTTGTTTCGGTAGTATAAAGACGAGAGCCGTCATTATCGTAAATTTCTACCAGAGACTGTAGCGTTGTGAGTAAATCATTAACAACCATGTCACGATAGCCAAGTTCTGCGGCAATATCGGACTTGCTATGCAGTTGCTCACTGGTCATTGCCATTACGTGCTGGGAATAGAATCCTCCAGCCTCATCAAGAGCCATGATATCTCGTTCGTTATAAAGTTTGCTCATCACCAGTCTCACTTAACATATTCAACAATTTCACACTCACGCATCTGCACCAGGCCAAATGGCGCAACAATTTTCCCGCATTTCATTACTTTAATCTGAGACAAATCGAATGCGGCGACTTGTCCGGTTGTGAATTTTATGATTGCCATTATTAAACCTCGAATGATTTAGTTAAATGACCAAGTGGCTTGCCGATAAATCCAGTAACTCCACCTTGGTATGACAATCGTAATTCATTTAGGAAGCAAGGGTGAGTTTGAGTGAATTCAATGCAATCAAACCACATGGAAAAACCATTATTCTTCAGTGTGCATAAGTTGTGATACCACTCAATACGAAACTTTGCGCCATCTGGCGTTTCAATTCGTATATCGCGCATACCTAAGTCATCAACTTGTTTTAATGCACCTTTTTCTTTTGCCAGTACCAGCAACTTAATTAATTCTTCTCTACTGCTAACCTTCATTTTTCATCACCTCACTCGTTATTGATGTAGATACTATGCGCGACAATCCAATCTACGTCAACCGAAAAGTGATAAAATAATCTACATCAGGAGGTGATTTATGAAACTATCGCACCTTGGCGCTAAAGAACTCGGTCTGGATGATGTTGTTGATATCTCTGGATTGGTAGCGCCGCACACCACTCAGCATCAATACGATGCGTTAACCAGCCTCGCAACGGTTATCGGCCTTGATGTATTCAGCAAGTCATCGCTGTTACGCAAGCACAATGCAGGTTGCTATCAATGTGCGCAGGGTCAGTTTATGACATGGGTGCGCAAGCCTGAAGACAAACAGAAACGCAAACGCGAGCGGGAGATTTATTATTATGGCTATCAGTAAAAACATGTCCGCATTCTTTGCGACGCTGGGATTCAGCGAGGGAACCGATAACGGGAGGCAGCCCACGAAGAATCACGGATACGATGTAATTGTTGGTGGTTCACTATTTACCGATTTCAGCGACCACCCGCGCAAACTGGTTAACCTGCCGAATCTCGGCATCAAATCCACTGGCGCAGGCCGCTACCAGATTTTGGCAAAGTATTACGACGCATACAAAAAGCAATTGCGCCTGCCGGATTTCTCCCCTGCATCTCAGGATGCCATTGCACTACAGTTAATTCGTGAATGCAAGGCGGTCGATGATATTGAGGCTGGTCGCATTGCTGATGCCATTCATAAATGCCGCTCTCGCTGGGCCTCGCTGCCTGGCGCTGGATATGGTCAGCATGAGCAAAAGCTGGATAGGCTGATTGCTGTGTATAAATCTGCTGGCGGGTCAGTCGCATGAAGCGCCTCAGCAACTGGCTGCTCGGCGGGTGGATTTCGGTCTGCTCGCTGCTGCAAATCTGGCCCGAGTCGATGCTTTACGTGTGGGGCATGATGCCGGATGACCTGAAGTCGGCCCTGCCACCTTTCGCTGTCAAGGTTGTCAGCTACTCGGTTATGCTGGCGGCGATTCTTGGCAAGATGCATGCGATGAATAATGCGAATAAGAGGTTGCGAGATGACAGCAAAGATGCGTGATTACTGGCGACCACTGGCAATTATTATAATTGTTGCGTTCTGCGCGCTGTGGGTGCGTAGTGAAATCATTGATTATGGCGACCAGCGATATGATGCCGGATACGCCAAAGCTATTGCCGAACAGAAAGAGGCAGATAAACGAGAGGAGCAGCGCCGTGACGCAGAGAAACAAAAGATTCAGGCTGATGCACAGCAAAGGATTGATGTTGCGCGCCGTGATGCTGTTGATGCTGCCGCTCGTGCTGACGGGGTGCGCAGAGAAACAGACAGAATACGTCAGCTCGCAGAGCAATATACCGGAACTCAGTCCGCTGGCGTATCAACCAGAAAGGTCATCAGTATGCTTGCCGAGCTGTACGAAGCGAGCGAACGAGATTACCTTGCAGCGTCAACAGAGGCTGACAGGTATTACAACGCTGGATTAACCTGCCAGATTCAGTACGAATCATTGAGGAATAAAAAAGCCCCGTAATGGGGCTTTGTTTTAACCTTCGCCGTAGCCAGTGCTATGCATATAGTGTCTCCATTTAAGATTGATGCATGGCGAACGCGACGTGCCCGCCATCAACATCCATGTCTGGGGAGGTTAATTCGACGGTCACGGTTGCTGAAATTATATCGCCAAATTTTGTATTAATTTGCTGGCTTGCGACACACCCCAGTCTGCGACCAAATTGATCAAAGAGGTAAATACCTTTACCTTCAGTCCTGATATGCAAATAGATGCGCTCATCACTTTGCATTTCTTTTACGGTCTTTTTATCACTCATATAAAGCCCTCATTTCGTAATTGAACATTACAGCGTTGTCGTATTCGGTACTACCAGCAAACACCAGGTAACGCTTGCCTCGGTTATTGGTGACGATGTAGGCGGTTGGCTGGCGCGCGAATCGTTTGTGTGTCGGTGATTCAGATGGCATTGCAATCTCACCAATAGCCTGAAGCACGTCATACACATCAACTTTCACGCCTTTGCAGTCGCGTGTGTATTTGTTGATGGTTGCATCATGCATTTCGCCATCAATCTTTAATTCCCCACATTTCACCCGTTGTTCGCCATCAGCTTTTGTCGGGTCGTATTTGACCACTTCGACATATGCTTTGGCTGAAAATTCTCCGATAGGAATTCCGTTGATGCGTATATCGGAATCGTTGGCATTCAGTGATTGCTGGCGACATTTAAATTCATTTATCGGCACTCCAATTGGTGCGTCAAATACTACTCCATCCTGTAGTGTGCATTCATTTACTGGCTCTCGTTGGGCGATAATGTCATCACCGCACTGCTCGATTGCAATAACATTGTGATGGTCGCCAAGTTGATACAGCATGCCATTGGAGTTGCATTTAACAATCAATACGCAGTCATTAGGCGCTCCAACAAAATCTTTCTCACTGCCTTTCATATATTTCCATGCGGTCATCGCCAGTTCCTCTCGTCTGCAATTTCTTTAATGAAAAACGCCAAATCATTCAGTTGTTCCATCTCAATCCTGCCAATCATTCTCCCGTATCTGTACCTGCTGCCATCACTTAACCACTCCCAAACCAGCGTTAATGAACAGTCAGATGTATCGAATTGATAAAAGAAATTTTTATCATCCTTCCAGCATGAATCAAAAATAGTGCTATCTATAATCATCACTCACCTCTCAATGTAACCTTGTTGTTTTCGTCAACGTTAAAATTCGCACGAATCATCTCATACATCGTTTCCTTATCCATCTCAGCAAAAACCACATAGCAGCGCGCAAAGTAACGCACATCACGCAGGCTTAGCGGTTGCCGCTTTTCTACAATATTGGTCAATACTTCAATCTCACTGCGGCGCGGTCTTGGCATTTCTTACTCTCCTTTAGAAAACATCTTGACTTAATCTACGTCAATCGTCAATACTTGTTGATGTAGATTGTACCACAAAGAAAAGAGGTGATGTGGAATGAATCTTGATGAGATGATTTTGCAAAGACAGGAGCAGGTGGTTGAGCGACTTGGTAGCAAATGTAGTGATGAGGTGATTCATTCGGTAAAGTGCATCATTGGTTACGCCATGAAACAAGCTCACTCACAAGGCAAGGTTGATTATGCTCACGAAGATTTACCGGAGATTTTACGTAATCATCCCGGTCCATTTTGAAGATGATGGTTATGTGTGCGTTAAGAATGGAATCATCAAATACTACGGCAGAAATTACATTAAATTAATGGAGAGAAAGAATGACAACTAATGAATGCTACGAACAATCAATTATCGCGCGACTAAACGAAGTTGAGAGCACTCGTGAATGGCTGGAGTGTGAGCTGCGAGAAGTGCGAAATCGCATTCAGCGTGAAGGTAGCCAGAAGAAAGATATTATCGACTGGTCAGGCGACAGACCGAAGTTTAACAATGTAGGAGAGTGGATTAAATGAGCGCGCCAAATATGCCGATGATGAATGATGATGGACTGCTGGAGTGTGCGCATTGCGGTGAGTTAGCCGCATACAATGCAATATCTGCATCAATCCCAAAGACCAAATACTATGTCATATGTGCGGCGTGCGAAATAAGGACAGCTTCATTTGTCAGAAATGATTTGGCGGTTAACTCGTGGAACACCCGCAACGGCCATCTGTACACAAAGCAGGACTTTGCTGAAAGCCATATCGGCAGGGAAATTAAATAAATCACTGAGAGAGATGAGACGATGAATGCGGAAAACAAAGCGCATTACTGTCCTTTCTGCCAACGGCATTTGGAGCCCGAAAAAGACGAGTACGGTGAAGTAATTCTGATTGAAGGTGGAATGATTTACCTGCATGACGAGGTAAGTCATGACGAAGACTACAAATTCGAAGAGTTACAGTGAGGGAACCAATCGTGAAAGTTAAAACAGCAGAGCTGAGCGGTGACAAGCTGGATTATTTTACCGCAGTCGCCATCGGTGAGAAAAACCCACAAATCTGTCTTGGTGGTGGTTGCGTTGTCTCTAACGCGCATACTTTGCATCGATTTTACCCTTCTTCTGAGTGGCAGCATGGAGGGCCGTTAATTGAGAAATATAACATCAGTATCAGCGATTGTGATGGTGAGTGGGTGGCGTCAATTATGAATGACGATGGTGATTATGATGCATTGGTAAATGGTGCCCGACCTCTAATTGCAGCCTGTCGCGCTGTAGTCGCCTCAAAGCTTGGCGATGAGGTAGACATTCCCGATGAGCTGATGGAGAGCAAGTGATGAGCACACGCCGCAAGATAAACAAAATTCTGAAAGAAAAAGGCCTGACAGCAAATGTCCAATTCGATGGAGGTGGAGTTGGTTCAGACAGCAGTGGTTGGTGGATGGTCACCTTTGATGATTACTCATCTGCACTAATTCGCTCAAAAATGGGAGAGCCGACTTTCAGCGGTTCGATTGAATTTTGTGACATCGAAGACGGTCTAGAGCAACTATCAGAAATGCCAGTCAATGAGCTGATGGAGGTGGGAGAGTGAGCACTGTAAAAGCCGTTTGGACTATCGCGCTGGATGTAACCTGCCCGAAGTGTGAACATTACTTCGACATTACTGATGAAAGTGATTTCTGGGAGTTTGCTGGAATCAAACAGGCCGGTGAAGAGCGCGAAGGGTACGAAACTGAATGCCCTGAATGTGGACACGAATTCAAATGTGACTTTGTTTATTAGCAGCCAGCCTGCTGGCATATGGAGGGGAATATGGGATTTATCACGTTAACGCAACGATGCAGTATCTGGCAGCCAGAGAATTCGATAACTGGTGGCAGTGAAAGAATAGTAAGAGAGCCGGTATATATCAACCCTGTTCATATCGAGTCTTTGTTCTTTGCAGGTGTAACGACCGTAAAAATGGTTAGCGGTGAAAGTTTTAATGTCTATGAGACACCGGATGCCATCATTGAGGCCGCCGCTGGACTTCGCGTTAAGGAGAAGTGAGATGATTGATGCATTAGAAAGCCTGCGACAGGCTAATAAAGATAATCAGCGCATGGTAACTGTTAATGCTGGGGTCTTAAAGGCCGCGCTTCGTGAAATTAAATCACAATCAGCATTAAACGGTGAGGGTCTAATGACTCGTGCAATAATCCATGCACTTGAAGAGGCGGTTAAATGAAAATCCAACTCAGTGAAATAATGCAGGCATCAATCAGTGAGCTTGAGGATTTAGACCTTGAGCTTTCATTCGAGATTGAATCAGTGCAGCGTCAATTAAGCAGCAATTATAATAAAGGTGACTGGCGCAAGAAGGCCACTCACGCGAAAGAACATATGCAGCGCGCCCAGGCGCTTGTGCGCACCCGTCTGGATAAGCTTTATTATGGCGAAGACCGCCTGCTGCACGGCGCTATTCTAGCGGAAATCAAAAAGACCATGACTATTGGTAAGTTCATGGAATGTGTTCATCGGGCAAAGCGTAATGCGGGGGTGGTGTGATGGAATTTAATATAAATGAATCCGTGAAAATTAAGCTTAACGATAATGGCATCGACATTCTGCGCAAGCGACACGATGAGCTGCGTTCGCGAATTCCTAGCATTGGTGATTTTGTTGAGCCAGCAAAAGATGATGATGGGTATTCGTCATTTCAACTGTGGGCGCTATTCGATACATTTGGAGAATATGTCCACCTTGGATGCATTCCACCATTCGACACTACAATTATCATCCAGGAGCGCAAATGATTCCATTACTATGGATTACCGGAGCATATGCATTCTGTCGGGTGCTGAATGCCGATTCGCTAGCTCACGTTGCTGCATATGGATTGCTTTTCTGCATGGCTGGCGCACTGCTGGCATTAGCAGATGATGTAATCTCGGACTAATCTATTACAGACATTTAACACATGGCTGCTACCATAAAATCTGGAGGTGCAGCCATGTTCATAACTCAAATCATATTCTTCCTCTCGCTTTCTGCTATCTATCCTTCCATTCTGTACCCTCTTGCTACGCTGTCATGGTGCTTTATTGCCCTGTGGTATAATTCACGCACGAATTAACCGTGGAGCCATGCAATGAAGAAGCTGCAAGTTAACGTGCTCACTACCATTAACGCCGCCAGTAATATCAGCGAGCAAATCATTGATGGTGATGACCACTACGTTATTAAAAACGTTGTCCCATTGGTGGACGATGTAGTTATGAATGCGGGGCTTTACCCTGCTGATGAAATCCGTAAATCCTATGATGGCCTGAATGGTAATCCAGCCCCGTACAATCACCCAATGGTAGATGGCACTTACGTATCAGCACACAACGTCAGAGCGGTAAATCAGTATCACGTTGGAGCATGGATTGAAAACGCATCCCATGACGGCGGTAAGGTGCTTACTGACCTGAAAATCAACAAAGTCATTGCTGAGCGATCAGAGAAGGGTCAGGAACTGCTGTCACGCGTCAAGGCGCTGATGGATAATGCTGAAGGCGCTGAGCCAATCCATGTATCAACCGGACTGCTACTGAACCGCGAGAAGGCAGAAGGCCAGTCCAAGGGCAAAAAATACTCATGGATTGCGCGCAACATGGAATGGGATCACCTTGCTATTCTTCCACCTGGTACGCCTGGTGCTGGAACTCCTGATGATGGCGTGGGAATCTTTGCCACTAATGGCGAGGAAATTGAGCGAATCACTGTCAACCTTGAGGAATCAACAGTGCCTGACGATATCGCAAACAAAATTAATTATAAATCATGGCTGCATAAGGCCATCAACTACATCACCAACAAGTCAGACCTGTCGTTTGAGAATATCAGCGAACAGATTCGCTCCATCCTGAAATCCGAAATGGAAGGTGAGGACGCATGGCCTTACATTGTTGCTGTGTATGATGACCGCGCTGGATTTGAGATTAAAGGTCAGACTTATCAGCAGTTCTACATCATTGAAGATGATGTGGTAAAATTGGTCGGTGAACGGGTCAAGGCCATTTATAAAACTGAACTTGAACCGGTAAAATCAACTGAAGGGGAAATCTCAATGACGAACGAGGAATTACAAGCGGTACTCGCTAATGCCCTCAAGCCGGTTCAGGAATCGTTAACTGCTGTTAACTCCAAACTGACCGCGATTGAAACTGAAAACGCCGAACTGAAACAGGCGCTGACAGCGAACGCCGCACAGGAAGAAACCGCAATGCGCGCTGCTATTCTGGCTGAACTGAAACTGCCGGAATCAGCAGTGAATGCTCTGTCCGGTGATGCGCTGCGTGAAACTTATGCACTGACCAGCAAGGCCGCTCCGCTGAAAGGTGGGTTCCAGTCTAATCATGCTGGTTCTGAAATCGACGATATGGAGGCACCGGAATAATGGCTACTATCCGTTACGGCACCATTATTGGTGGCCCAGCTCGTAAGAACGACCCGCAACTGCGTGAAGGTATCATGAACGTTGCGCTGCAACCTGGTGCGCTGGTTGATTTCAACTCAACTGATAAAATCATCGCCCATGCAACTGCTGGCGGTCAGGGCTTCCCATATGTTCTCCAGCACAACTATCTGGGTGGCGGTGATGTCTCTGAAGCAGTTCCTGCTAATGCTACTGGTATGGCGGTGCGGTGTGAGTTTGGCGTAACGTATCACGCACTGGTGGCTGCATCGTCCGCGCTGACCAAAGGAACTCCGCTGGCAAGCAATGGCGCTGGCGCGCTGAAAGTTGCTGGTACTGGCGACAATATTCTGTTTTATTCATACGAAGCCTACACCGTAGCTTCAGATGGCGCTGAACTGGTCGCGGTTCGTCGCGCTGGTAATGCCTCAATGCCTGCGGCGTAAGGAGCCGAATAATGGAAAAGATTATCTTTACTAAAGGCCTGATTGCCAACTCCCGCGTTGTTGCGGAGCAGTGGGATCACCTTAAAGTTGACCGTAAGGTTTTCATTAATGGCGAAGAAGAATTGGCGAAGAAGTACGGCGTAAACGCCACTGCACTGGTAACTAAAGATTACTGGCGCGAAGTGGATAACGTTACCACCCGTATTTTCCGCAATGAATCTGGTCAGGACATGATGTCTGATTTGATGGATCTGGCGGCAAACATCAACATCGGCAAGACTGTGGCAATCAGCCGTATCGCTTCAGATGCTGGTAAAGTTGTGCGCACCCTGTCTGGTCAGGAACCGGAAGACCTGGACAAAACCCGCTATTCCTACAGCGGCGACGTGATCCCAATCTTCAAGACTGGCTATGGTCGAGAATGGCGTGAGTTGCTGGGTATGCGCTCTGAAGGTGACTTCGATCCTTTGATGGATGACCAGGCTAACGTAACGTTTAACCTGCGAGCTGACATGGCGCAGTACCTAGTGACTGGCGACCAGACGTTGAACGTTAACGGCGTGTACACTGGCTACGGCATCACCAACCACCCGAACACCATTCAGTTAAACCTGAACTCTGGCGTTGGTAACTACAACATCGACCTGCAAACCGCTACCGCTGATGAAATCGTTGATTTCTTCAATCAGGATTTCCAGGCGATTCTTGATGCGCAGAATGTGTTTGAGCCTGTTACTCTGTGGGTCTCTCCTTCAGTTCGTCGCTCATTCAGTCGTCCGTACTCTAATGCGGCTGGATTCAAAGGCGGAACCATTGAGGATTACATTCTGGCATTCGGCAAGACTGGCAATGTTGGTCGTATCGCGTCCATTGGCACCAACTTCCTGCTGACTGGCAACCACTTTGTTGGTTACGTGAAGAATGAACTTTACATTCGCCCGCGCGTTGCTCAGCCAGTTTCCACTTATGCCGAGCCGCGTACCACTCCGCACGCCAACTTTAACACTCTAGTATGGTCTGCGATGGGCCTCCAGGTGAGGCGCGATTTTAGCGGGAAATCAAAAGTCTTCAACGGATACGGGACTCAAACCCCGCTGTAATGATAAGGGGCGAAAGCCCCTTAATTACTGGAGAAAGAAATGGCTAAGTACGAAGTGATCGCAAAGGGAATCTTTGTAAAGGAAGATGGCAAAATCCGCGAACTGGAAATCGGTGAAGTCATCGAAAATGTTGGCGAATATTGGGGCGCTAAATTACGCGAGATTAATCATAAATCTTTCGAAGTAGCCACTCCAGACGATAAGCCACCTAAGAAGAAAAAAGAGTAAAATGAAACCCGCATATTCGCGGGTTTTTTATTGGGGGTTTTCATGGCTGTCAGGTACGAAATAAACACAACTCCGGCTGACGGGGAGGTTTTGCTTAGTGAAACCATGTCAGCAGACTGGACTGCATTGCAGGTGCAGATTGTGCCATTAAACTCTTCCGGCGGTCACGAACCATTAACAAGCGGCTCTGTTTCCGTAATGGTATCACCGTTCGCGTCTGGTGATTTCTGGATTGACGTCAACAATAATAATTATTATGGCGTGGCGTTGCGACTAAAGGTAATCAAGTCACAGCTTCCTGCTGGCGTTGCATCTCTGAAAGTCCTGGTATGGCGAGCTGATACCTCAGTGCCATCAAGTCAGGTTGTCGCGCAGTCCTATGCGGAGCTTGCCAATAAGCAAGGAAAGTTATTCACCGCATCGCGTCGCGTGACTGATGTTGCTGGCGGGGCTAACCTTGACAGCATTTTTATCACAGGAACAAAGCAGGTTGTGTTTAACCAGCGTGTGATTGGGTATACCGGGAAAGGGGTGATTGCGTCGATTTATCGCGGCGCAGTAGCCACTGGTGGAACTTCTGCCGAGATTAACAACCCAAATGATATCGCGCCACATACTGCAACAGCGCAGCTTCTGACTAGCTCTACGGTTACAAGCATTGGGCAGCTGACGGTTGCCGCGACTTACAGCGAAGGTAACGCATCAAACCAGGGGCAGGGCAACTCACAGGCCAGGCTTGGTGAGCAGGTAATCATGGCTCCAAATACAACGTACCTGTTACGCATCACCTCACTGGATACGGCAGCACAAAATATAAACTCATACATCTCATGGTTTGAGGATGACACCTATCTTGCATAAAGAAAAAGCCCCGAGAGGGGCTTTGTTCAACGTTTATTCTTAACCATGTGCTGCTTTGCAAAATAAAGGCACTCATCAAAAATGCCACCTTTCTTTGAGCTCTGGTTACGTCTGTAATGTTCGATAGCTGCGTCAATTGCGCGCTGGTCGATATCTGGAAGTTTGGCGCAGAGTTGTGAGGTTATGAATTGTTCGGCGTTCATCTTTGTTTCCTTAACGATATGCGCGGAGGCCCAATAAGCACGAAACGATATTTACCACATCCTTTTTTAACCTTTTGACATCTGAATCTGAATTTAGATAATTTATTATAAACATCATCAGGACACAAAACAGATATGTCTTTTACCGTTGTTATTTTGCGCATCTTATCAACACACGCCGCCATCAACTCATAAACTTCACCAGCCGTCATGTTGCTAAAATTGTACTCTGTTTTGCTGGTTCCAGCATTAATTAATCCATTCATTTCATCTTCTCCAGAATCGCCATCACTTCCTGAATATCAGCCGCAGGAATCTGAATGAATTCTTCATCTTCCACCAATTTATAGCCAGCCATGAATCGCACATGGTCAGCATTCTTGAGCAACTCAATCAGGCGGTCAACGGGCTTAACTTTTTTCGCTTTAAGCACTTTAGCGGTTACTTTATCCTTGCCTTGCGCCTTTGCCTCTACTACCGCTTCGTCGATAACCTTTACTGCATCATCACCATGCTCACGCGTCACGGCAACCGCATTGGCATAGCTAATCTGGCCTAAGTTGATGCGTTCCTTCACTTCGGCAGGAACATCACCGAGAGACAGGTGCATCTGAACATCAGAGACTGAGCGGCCTACCTTCTTGGCGATTTCCTCATTAGTCCACCCGAAAGATTTCAGGCGAGTATATGCCTTTGCGCGTTCGAACGGGTCGAGCTGCTTGCCCTGGCTGAATGACACCATGAAAGCGATTTTATCAGCTTCGTCGCCATTGAAATCCTTGCACTCAATGCGCACGATTTCGCAGCCTTTCTTTTTGGCCTCCAGCGCGCCGAGATAGCGGTGCTGGCCGTCAAGAATGCGCTGGCGCTTACCATCCGCATCAGGAATTACAATAATTGCTGGCAACGGCTGACCTGACTCCCAGCACTGCGCGAAATACTCAATGTGCGCAGGGTCTGCGTCACGAATGTTGTAGCCAGGCTCCAGGTAAAGTTGCTCAATCGGCACAAGGTAGGTTTTGTTGACCGCGATGCCGTTGCGCGTCTCTTTGTCTGCGTAGATTTTGCTTAGGGTTGTCATTTATTATTCCTCACTACCACAATTAGCAATATCATAAAATTGACCGTAAGTTATTTGCTTAAAATCATCAGGTATCGTCACTGCCGCATGACCTTCATCTTTAGTATTTGGTATTGCAAAAATCAGGCAGTCATTACGTGACGGGTGCTTGCCACCATAAGTGGAAAGCATAGCAAAACCAAACCCGCGACCTGACTGCTCGCCAATTCCTGTGCGCGCAATGCCATAATGATTTATGATGTAGTCATTCCACTCAGGCAGGGATTTCAGCTTTTTGTTTGCTTCTTCTTTCACAGCATCGAGAACTTTATTGTAAGCTCGGCCTTCCTTTGTATTTCCTTTTCCCCTACCAAGTACCACTCGCTTCCCATCAAACATTTCTTCTTGCTTAATAGTCATTGGGCATGGGAATTCATATCCCTTTTCCCAAGCAAAACCACTAAGCAAGCCACCGCCACCTCCCCAGCCGCTTGATGTTGTCCAGGCAATTGCTCCAACTTTTGCTACAGCATCAGGAAGAATGGAGTTTCTTTGTTTGCTGATTTCCTCATACCCAGCAATCAGCGATTTAACATCATCACCTTCAACCATGTAGTAATCATAATGTTTTGCGTTACTGCTCATCTTCATCACCTCTAACATTTATTGTTGTTAACTGACTCGCTCAAGTGAAAATTTGGCGTCCTTAAATTCATCCTGTTTTAGCATTGCATTAATCAGTGAATTGCACTTGCTCTCAGAGAGTTCCAGTTTATATCCAGCAGATATGTAGCTACACGTTCCGTCGTTATGGCGCACCTTGATTTTGAACTTTGATGTTTTCATTTCTAACTCCTAACATTTATTGTTGTTTCCACGTCACTAACTATAAATGTGGTAGCAATCTACGTCAACAACATTTATGATAAAATTATCGAAACCAAACAACAGGAGATTCAAATGGGAAGCACAAACGGGCCATCTCGCTCTCGCACTACCGATACCAATAAAAGCAAAGGCGGCAGTTCCAAATCCGGCGCTGTGAAACCAAAGGGTTCAACCAACGGCCCATCACGAGGCTAATATGATTTACGCAGATATCGCATTACTGATAATGTACATTCTTGGCTTCCTCTGCACTGGCATGGTGGCGTTTCTGGTGTTCATTCCGGCGATGCTGATGTCTGTGTATATCGGATGGGTGATCGTCGATTCTTTTCCTGCTGAGTATATGTATTACCTGGCGCAATCTATGGTGTGGCTAATTCCTGCGTTTGTGATGCGCAAAAGCGTCAAGCTGGCTTTATGCTCGCTAACGATGTGCATCTATGAATGGCTGGTTGCCGTTGAGTCGTTCATCTGGCAATTCATCACCCCCGTAGAAACGCCGCTACACTCTCAGTACGCATTTATTATTATCGGCATTCACCTGTTCATTCTTTCCACCACTGCTAAATGGGGCGGCGAAATTGGATATACTACGAGGTATCGTACTTATCGCGGCCTTGTTTTTCGTAATCTGTAAGTGCTGGTCGGAAATCAAAAAAGGGCTTAATGATGTTCGAAAAACTACAGGCAGTAATCGAGAGGATGACTGACGCAATTCCGGCTGGTGACGCAATTAGCCGAGTTGGTCAGATTGGTGGAGGGACGGGGCTTGGCGTGGCTGTTGGGTCTGGTGTTTCATTCGTTGATTTATTCCAGTACATGCCGCACACATGGCCTGAATGGGCTGCTTTCTTTTCAATCATCTGCGTAATTCCAATGATTGTGCGAAGCATATTTACCAGCATTGCGCGCGGGATTATCTGGATAATGAGGTTAAAAAATGGCAGCTCCAACACCTGAAGAACTTGTACAAGCAATGGCGGCGCGCTGGGTTACGATTACAACCGCTGACGCATCCGGTATTCTGTGTCTGGTCACTGCAATCAGTGACTGCCTCGAATTGAATTACCCTGGTGATGATTGCCGTAAAGATGCGATCATGCTGTGGGCTTCCATCCTTATTGCGGCAAATACCGCTGGCAGATACGTGACAAGTCAACACGCCCCATCAGGCGCATCTCAGTCATTCGGGTACGGCAGTAAGCCATGGTATGCGCTTTATAACCAAATGAAGCTACTGGACAGCGCAGGTTGCACTGGTGATTTGGTTGAAGACCCGAATGGTGACGCTAAGCCGTGGTTCAGGGTTGTGCGCGGGAGTCGTTGCTAATGACGTCACTGGCTAACTGGAGCTATACGCAGCCATGCACAATCTGGCACAAAACAGGCGCTGACAAATACGGAAAGCCAACATTTGGTGCGCCAGTAGAAATTATGTGTGATTACGGGTTTAACGCTGATATCTCAACCGATGCCAAAGGCAATGAAATTGTGCAGAAGAATACCTTCTGGACTGAATATGTCGGCGTGAAAGTTGGTGATTACATCATGATTGGCGCGTCGGTGGTTGCTGACCCGTTAACGGCAGGGGCTAATCAAATACTCAACGTGATTAACTATGGAAATACTTTTCAAAGGGCCGAGCCGCCTGACTTTGCACTGGTGACATAATGCCAGCCAAACTAAAAGGTGTACGCGAAGCCATAGCCATAACATCGCAGATTGTTGATGAGATAACGGCTATCAAGGTTGTGCGCGCGCTCAAGTCAGCGACGTATATCATTCGCACTGAATCAGCATCCATGACACCGATCGAAACGTCAACGCTGATTAACAGTCAGTTTGACACAATTGAAGTAAATGGTACTCGCGTTACTGGTAAGGTTGGTTATTCTGCCGATTATGCGCTATATGTCCACAATGCCAGCGGTAAGCTTGCTGGAAAACCAAGGCCGAGTGGAAAGTCAACGTACTGGAGTCCGCACGCGGAGCCTAAATTCCTGACCAAAGCAGCAGAAAAAACAAAGGTGCTTGTTGATAAGGCCATCAAAGCGGAGATGAAACTTTGAACATGCTTGAGCGCGTTGATAAATACCTTGAGGATGCCGGACTTTATTCTGGATGGACACCTCAACTTGAAATCTGGAATGACTCCGACACATCAACTGACAGGTTCCTCGTGCTTCAGTCGAATGGAGGAACCGCCTTATCCAAGGATTTGGGTAGTGACAAATATTTCTATCTTCACGTCATAGGTAAGAGAGGTCAATCAGATGTAGAGGAAGCGAGAGGGAAGGCTCTGGAAATTACAAACTATATTGTAAACAACCCCATTGATTCATGCGTTAACTTCATACAAATGCAGGGTGATATACCTAGACCAGCATTAACTGAAGAAAAACGGGTTGTTTATATGCTTATGTTTAGAGTTGTTGCGTGATTCAGTGAAAAGAAAAGCCGCGTTTAGCGGCTTATTTATCTTCTGTGATTTTGATTTTGTCAAGGATAAAAGCGTCACCAGGGATTTCAATGGTCAAACCTTCTGCCTTAATCTTCATCCACGGCGTCAGGAATTGTTGCACTCCATCCTCGCCCGTGACAACAAAACATTGTTGCTCGCCTTCATCAAATTCAATGTCAATGTTACAACCATTGTGACTGGCTTTCATTTTCACCTCGTAAGTTTATTATTAGTTCGCCACCATCATCACGCTTCACAGTGTTACTCTGGCAACTTACGGCTTACCCGTCAGCAAGATTTGATCACCTCCCGTCTGGAGAATGATGGTTGTGGTGGACTGTACCGAACTCAGACATGTAAATGAACTACTCGTCGTCGCCATGGTGAGCCTTTACCTCACCATCTAGCTGATAAGTTAGCGCATCGGCCTGCGCATTCACCACAACGGAAAGAGCACTTTACCGAAGTCATCAGGAATCGAACCTGATTTAAACCAAAACTTTCTCGTGGGCCGCAGTGCTGGATTCGAACCAGCAAATTCCATCTGCGTTTAAATGCTCTTACCTGTTGTGTGCCCATTATTAATCACAGCGGGCCACTGCGCCGAATTATTTGATGAGGAGTCGGAAGACCTCACTGGTGTTTAGCCGTTAGGCTACTGCCAGATACGCTTCTTCGTTTGCATTTATCTTTGTGGTCAGTTTTTAAAAATCCGCAAAGTCGCTAACGAAAACCATCTGCCAATAATCTACACCAACCAATCACACCTGTCAACATGATATAATTACGCCGTATCAATCAACGTTGAGGATTTACAAATGGCAGATTGCCCGCAGAATGGGATTGCAGTCGGAAGAATGTCGCACATTCTTCTGGCATATGGATGCGCAGATACGCGACCAACTCCCGAAGAATTTAAATATCTTGGCTCCACCACGACAAAGGGTTTCGACTTTAACCCATCAACCACCACATCAGAAGCGGATACTGGTTCATCCTATGTCGCTACGCTGGTTACGACATCAGACCCGACAATCAGCGCTGACTTCGAAGTTAACCTGAGTGATGGCTCTGATGAGTTTGGTTATCACAACCTTGCCGCATACTTCCATCGTGAAATGCAGGCGCGCCGTCAGCCTTCACTGTGGGTTCAGCGCAGCATTGGTGAGACAGTCATCACCATGTATGCCAACATCACAGCACTGAGCGAGTCAGGTGGAACTAACGATATCATCACTGGCTCTATCGAATTTAAGCCGTATGATGGCAGCACAGTGACTCTGGAATCAATGCAGGAACTGGAATTTACCACCAACCTTCCTACGTCGAAGACCGCTGTTGTTGGCGCTAACGCCGTATTCGGTCCTGTAGCGGTTACTGGTGGTGTCGCTCCGTATTCGTACCAGTGGTACTACGAAGGAATTCCGATCTCTTCCAGTGTTAACGCAAGCGCGGTTACTGACACGCTTACCAATACAGCGGTAACTGGTGCATCTGCTGGCGATTACTGGTGCGTGGTGACTGATTCATCCACCAATCCAGAAACAGGCCGATCCAACACCTGTAATCTGACAATCAGTGCTGCATCAGTTCTGGCGTTCAGCACCAACCTGAGCGTAACCGAAGATGTAACCGCTGGCGCTACACTGACATTAACAGTTGTTGCTACTGGAGGTGTGTCTCCGTTGTCTTACCTGTGGCGTAAAAATGGCATTGTTATTGCTGGTGCTGTTGCTGCGACATACACCAAAGCTACCGCAGCAGAGGCTGATGAAGGGGTTTACACTGTTGAGGTTAGCGACACCGCCACACCAACAGCAAACAAAATCACTTCCGTTGCATGTACCGTCACGGTATCGTAAAAGAAAAACCCCCGAAAGGGGGTTTATATCACGCAAATGTAAAGCTTCTTGCTATCTCCTTCCTTGTGTAACACCGCGATCTCTCCCCAATAATAGTTGTATATTTAACAATAAAGCACCATCCATCACTTGATATATGCTCAATGACGAATTCGTTGCCTGTGCGCCTGCTTTTTATCCTGTCTCCAACTTTAATTTCACAAGTCATCATCTGACTCCTCATCAATAGCTTTATCCAGTTGGCGGCGCAACATGCACAGTGCGCCATGAGGCATAAATTGTGCTGCCATGCCGTCGAATATCTGGCGGTTTAATTTATTATCAATGCGTGGCCTGATAGAAGACCAGCATAACCGGATTGTGCGATTAACCGGACGGCGGTCAATCATTGCCAGCTTAGCCGCTAACTCAACAGTAACTAATATGTCGAGGTATTGTTCGCAGGCATAGCGGTTTTCGTCATCCATCATTTCACCATGTCATCGGATTGAATATTTACTACGAACATCAAGCTTCATTTGGGCGACGTGGAAGCAATTTGTACAAATCCACTTTGAACGCATTCCATCTCGGTATTCATCTTCATACCACCCTACCCGCCTGAAAAGTCTGTAATTATGCTTCTTGCATCCATGAATTATTTTCCTGAATGACCTCATATCACCTTATCCTCATCAAAAACCACGCCAACTGCACGCATTAACTTCTTAGCCAGCACCTCTGCTTCCTCATATGTAAATCCGCAATCAACGTACAGGTCGATATAAAAACGCAAGTCATTCATAATTGTCTCGTTCATCCTCGTTATCTCCTACCAACGCAAGCACAATACTATGAGCATAAAAATGCAGAGTGCGTAAGGTAAGATTTGATTGTTAATAAATGGCGGCTCACCGAAGCATAGAATCCATTTTCCAATGCCGATTCCATCGGTGGTCAATCCATCAGGATCAGCTCGCTTTGGTAACTCACCGTCAAATCTGTAGCCGCACCCATAACCATCAATAACAACGTCATTTCTACCTTCTACTACGCACCCATCATTAAAGTAACCAGCAATTTTCCATTCAACTTCTGCCGTGGTCATGATAATAACCCCAATCTACATCAACATGAGTTAAATCTACACCACGGCGGCGCAACCTGTCAAATGGTATAATCACACCATTACGCAGACAGGGTTACGCAATGAAAAATCGCACACCATTAACCGAGATTGGCGAATTGCGAATCTCACTGGCTGATAAGAGTTTTTTCTTCAAGCCATCATTTGCAGCAATGGGTGAAATTGGCACACCAAAAGAAATCGTCGAGATGTATGCCACACTCAATGGTGCGGATTATCTTCAGGTCATGCAACATATCGAAGGACTGCCATTCGGTACGCAGATGCAGGTGATGAAAACCGTAGGCAAGCCCGTGTTTGGTCGCCACGTACTAAGCGCGGCATACATCGTCATGCAGGCATGTTGCAAAGAGGATATTTCTGTTCTGATTGGCGGATGGAAGCCAACGGCGCGAGGTGTTCGTTATGTTCCCGGGTTAATGCCAGTCAACGACATTATTATAATTTCGCGAAACCTACTCGATCATGGCATAATTGGCAAGTCTCCGCTCAAGGTTCCGCAGCGATCAGAATCGCAGCCAAAAACCACTACAGAATTCAGCGTTTCGCAGTACATCATCTCTGCCCGCACTCACTTTGGCATGACGCGTGACGAAGCCGAAGACCTGTCGATGACTGAGTTTCAGCAGATGATTAAGAATAAATATCCTGAACCGCCTGGCAATACTCGTGAGGAGCACAAGGCGCTCTATAACGACGCGAAGGCGATGCGCGCTAAACTTGCAGCTAAACATGCAAAAAGAAAAGAAGGAGTTAAGTAATGGCTGAAGAAGTTGGCGGCATCGTCTATGAAGTGGGGATGGATGTTAAGGGTCTTACGAGCGGTGGCGCTGCGGTAAATAAAGTTCTCCAGGATATTGAGAAATCCATTGATGACTCAATCGCCGGGATTAATAAGCTGGACTCCGGTCTGAAAAACACCGGAGAGACAGCAGTAAAAGCAGGGCGCAACCTCTCTGGATTGAATAACGCCATGCGTCAGGGTGGCTATCAGATTCAGGACTTTGTTGTTCAGGTTCAGGGTGGTCAGTCTGCGTTAGTTGCATTAAGTCAGCAGGGTAGCCAGTTGCTTGGAGTTTTTGGCGCTGGCGGTGCTGTTGCTGGTGCGCTGCTAACCATTGGCACTGTAATCGTTGGCTCACTTATCGCTGGCATGGATAATGCCGCAGTATCAACAAAAGCACTCACCGCTGCTCAGCAAAGGCTGGCTGAAATATTCCAGGTCTCCGCTAATGGCGTCGTTGTGCTGTCTGATAAATTCGCAAAGCTGGCGGAGGTCAGTGAAAACGCAGCTCGCGCACAATTAACAATGGCGCTTATTGATGCCAACAACATCATCAAAGCGTCAGTGCAGGGAGTTAATGAACTTGGTGACGCACTTGGCACATGGAAGGCTCCATTATCTGCTGCAATCAGTCAGATGGATGCGCTTAAAGGTCGTGGAATTGATGTAAATCAGGCGCTGAAAGAGCTTGGCGGGACATATGAAGGTAACATTCTTGGCCTGAACCAGTTGAATCAGGTTGTTGGTGAGGTTTCAAAATCATTCGGAATTAGCGCAGAGGATGCCGTAAAACTGGTGCAGGCTCTTGCGGATGTTAGACAGAATTCCAATCCTGAAACCATCGCCGCATTACGCGATGTTACAGTAGACCTAAGCCAGAAATACGGATATGCAAATAAAGCGCTTTCTGAATTCACCGGAAAAGTTGGCGAGTATTCTATCAAATCAGATCAGGCTGCTGAATCAACACGCCTGGCAACTGACATGCTTGATGGTCACAGGGTTGCATCGGAAGAAGACGCAAGAGCCACTGAAGATAACACCAATAAATTAAAGTCATACATTCAGGCTATTCAGGATGAAGGTGCAACAATCGCTCTTAGCGCAAGGCAGAAGGCTATATATAAGGCTGGTACACTTGGCGCATCAAAGGCAGACCTTGAGGCAATTGACGTTGCATTTGACAGCATAGAGGCATTCAAGAAGCAGCAGGAGGAGCAGAAAAAAGCTGAACAGGAGAAAAGAAAAGCTGAATCAGCATCAGCAACTGCTGCAAAGTCGGCTTCATCGCAACAGGAATCAATAGCGCAAAAACTTGAACAGCTTCGCCAAAAGTCAATGCTTGCAGCCACATCAACGCAGGAGTTATCGCGCGCACAAGCTATCCTCAGCGCGCAGCAGTCACTTGGTAATGGTGCAACACAAGACCAGATAAAACTCGCTGGCGAGTATGCTGCGCAAGCATATGACGTCGCGGCAGCGCTGAAGGCACAACAAGCGGCAGAGAAGCAGAAGCAGGACACAGAGAAAAATTACTCAGCAATCAGAAAGCAGGCGTCACCAGTCTCTGGTCTGGATGACCAGTTTCAGCAACAAATGGCATCGCTAAACGCATACGCTCAACTTTACCCGGCAAAAATTGCAGAGGTTGAGCAGACTCGCGCCAATATCGAAGCGCAATACCGACAGCAACGAATTACAGCCATGTGGACAGAATGGCAGCAGCAAAACATGGCTGCGCAGCTATTCGGAGAGGTTCTTGACACCTCACTAAGCACCGTATCAAACAGCATAACAGGAGTGCTGACAGGCACGCAAAGCCTGAATGATTCATTGCTTAACATCGCAACAACAGTGCTAAACACCGTGGTCAACTCATTTGTTCAGATGGGTGCTGAGTGGGTTAAGTCAGCCATTATGGGGCAGACTGCACAAGTAGCAGCAACGGCGACAACAACGGCGGCACAGACCGCAGGACTGGCTACCACGACAACAGCATCTGTTGCATCAGCAGCCACAACTACAGCGGCGTGGACGCCAGCCGCTATTGTGGCATCAATTGGTTCATTCGGTGGCGCGGCAGCAATTGGTCTTGGGGCTGTTCTTGGTGCTCTCGCCATGGGCGTTGCTGGCAAGCGTAAAAATGGTGGGCCGATGTCTGCTGGCGGGCTATATGAAGTCGGCGAAAATGGACTACCTGAAATCTTCCAGGCTTCCAACGGACGTCAATACATGGTCCCTGGCAATAATGGTCAGATGTTCAGTAACAAAGATGTCACTGGTGGTGGCGCATCATCAGGTGGCCTTGTGGTGTACAATAACATTACAAATAATGCTAATGCCAGGGTATCCAGCAGCGCCACTCAAAACAGCGATGGAAGCGTGACAATCAGCACCATCGTTGATGATATTAATTCCGGCGGTCAGATATCACAGGCCATCTCCAACACTTTTGATACCCAACGCAAGGCGAATGAATAATGGCTGTTATCCCATATCCAGACTGGCTTCCGCTTTCGCAGCGAGCACAAAAAAACAGGACGCACCAGACGCCGTACAGAAGCGACCAGCCAGCGGTTGGCGCTCCAATTTTTCAGCCAATGACAGATGACCTTGCAGTTGTATGGAATGTGAGTTGGAAATTCACACTACAACAAGAGCGAGCGTTCTGGCAGTGGATTAGAAGCGACAAATATTTGAATAATGGCAATAACTGGTTTTCGATGCTTATAGACCTTGGCGGTTCAGGATTACAATTGCAGGAACTGCATTTTACGTCAGACGGCCTTCCGGTTCAGTCAAACATTGATAGTGGAGTCGTCACATGGACTGGCACTGTCATCGCTCGTGAGATGAACAATCCAGATGATCAGTATGATGACATTATTGTTGAACTTGCTCCGGAGTGGTGGTCAATCCTTGATGAAGTGATAAACAGAGATTTACCGAGGCATCCATAATGGCAACATTGCGCGAGTTTAAATCAATGCGCCCTAACAGGGTGCTTTATGACACTATCACATTTGAGCACTCATCATTCGGCTCAATCAGACTGGTAGCAAATCAGATATTTGAGAAGACATTTGAGGGTGTTGTTTACAAGCCATGCAGAATGGATGTTGGGCAAAGCCAGCAATCTAACACGCCAGTAATCAATGCCAGCGTTAAATTCAGCAGGCTTGCACAGGATTTCAAGCAACAACTGAAATTATGGAGGCTTGGCAACAGGATTGAACCAATAACATGCACATATAAGAGATATGACAGTATCGACATGAACACACCGCTAAAACCATGGACGCTTTATGTCAGCGCCGTATCCATGGATGACACAGATGTTACAGTTACCGTGACCATAAAAAACCCAATGAACAATAATATCGGCATCCTGTATAACATTTCTGACTTCCCCGGACTGGTAAACACATGACAAAAGATGAATTTGTATCCAAGACCATCGGAAAGCCATGGTCGAACCGGGCATGTACATTCTCCATGGTGGACTGCTGGGGCCTGGTGGTTCTCTACTATCGGCATGTCATCAGCAAGGAATTGCACCACACTAAAGACTATGAATCAGGACATGACTTTCTGACGTGTTTTAGTGGTGAGGTTGTATTCTGGAACAAAGTAACCCAGCCAACTGATGGTGATATTTTTGTTGCGTATATCGGCGCCGTTCCTGCGCATGTTGGTCTGGTGCTCGATGGGAAAGCATATCACTCCAGAGCAGAGGCAAGCCACGTAAGTTTTGATAAACTACGTACTATCGAAAAGATTTTTACCAGAGTGGAATATTATGCCTTCAATTAAAATACAGCGCGTACCAGGCATGCCAAAGGAAATCTACAATGCAGATGCTGGCACTGTACTTTCTGATTTCCTGATGCGACATAATGTTAGTGCTGACGTGCGTGTTATTTATAATAAATCAATGCTGAGTGATGACGATGATATTGACATCGCTTTATTGGATGGCGATGAGGTTGTGGTATTTGATCAGCCTCATGGTGGCGACCTGATAAAAACACTGCTTAACCCACTTGAGCACTTCAACCCAATAAAGTTTACACAGAAAGTATTTTCTCAGTTAACCAAACAGCCATCAGTTGGTAAGGGGCCGCAACAGAAAACATCACCAAATAACAGCATCAAAGAGCAGACCAATACCGCGCGAAATGGCGAAGCAAGACCGGATACCTATGGTCAGGTACGTGCCTATCCAGACCTTATTCAGCAATCCCTTGTTGAATACATAAACAACCTGAAGTATGTAAGAGAATGGATGAATTTTGGACTTGGCTTTTATGATATAGAGCAGGTCAGATATTCAGAGAGCAGCATCGGCGCAATGCCTGGCGCTTCGTTTTCAGTGTTCAATCCGGGGCAGGTAATCCCACAGATTATTCAACCGTATGCTTTTGATGATGTTGATGGGCAAGAGGTTCCTGGGCCAAACGAAAACAGTGCCGTTGTTATCGAGAGCGCAACAACTACCAGTGTAGATACAGCTCAATACGCAGGCGGTGAGTTGCAGGTAAAAATACCAAAGAATACGGATTTTGATTACTTCATGCAGTTGGTTTTGCCGCACTCAGTAACATTTACGGTAAACGTCACTTATCCAACACCATCAGGTAACGTAACTGAAGATATCACATTGTTTGGCACGCTTATCTCTGCTGTGGAAACTGATGACGGTGCGATTCCTGTACCAAATGAATTCTACACATTCACCATAAACCAGGTTAACGGCGTTGGCAGCGGCAATTTCACATCAGGAACCATCAACCCTGTTCTATTCACAATTAGCGATAACCAAGCGTTTACTGTTGGGCCATTCTTTTCACCGATTGAATCTACGTCTCTATGGGTAAATACCCAAAGTCAATTTTCTGGAGAGTCAAGGAATATGTGGCGAGTTGACATCTGGAAGGTTGACTCAAGCAACAACATCATTCCTGGTACTGAGCAATCATTTAATTATGATCAGTTCAACCCAGAACCTAACACATCTCAGACCATATACAGAACTGATAAGATAACTCCTGCTGGTGGATTCGGTCGATATGCGGTTAGTGTAACAAGAACAATGAATAGTTCAGACCATGAAAAATTACTTCTTGAATCAGTATCATGCATTAACTATAGGAATAATGTTGTTTACCCTGATGATACAATAATTACCGTATCAACCAGAGCAACTAAGAATGCCAGCACCACAAAAGACAGAAAATTTAATGCCATGATAACGCGTCATACGATTGGATATAATCGTTCGACAGGGACTATCATCAGCACTTTATCGCCATCACGGTCATTTGCTGACGCCGTATTACATACCTGGATTGTGATGGCTAAACAGCCATTATCAATGCTGGACGCGGCTACATTGTATGAAATAGAAGATGGTCTTGATGATCCTCGCCTTGGTTATTTTGATTTTACATTCGATGATGAAGACCAGGCTCTTGGTGAACGCATTCAGACAATTTGTGATGCAGTTCGTGTCATTGCCTTTTGGGATGATGGAATCATGTCATTTGTCAGGGATGAAAGGAGAGATTATCCAGCAACCATTTTCAATACGGCAAACACCAAGCAAGGTCAGTATTCTTTATCATACGACATGGCATTGCCTGGTGGATTTGACGGCGTGCAGGTGCAGTACAGAAACCCAGTCACCAATAAGCAGGGTTATGTCTATTATAAAGTTGATGGGAACAATGTTGTTCCAGGAATGCCTGTAAAGCCTAAAAAAATGAATATGCTTTATATCCGCAATCTATACCAGGCAACAGACCGCGCGATACTTGAATGCAGAAAGCTAATCTATTCTCGTCAAAGCATGAGCATTCAGGCTCTTGGTGATGGTGAGTGGATTAACGTTGGTGATATGGTTCAGGTTATTGATATGTACGATAACAACCAGCAATCAGGCAAGATCACCAGAAGAAACGGGGATGTATTTTACACGAGTGAACCAATAGATTTCACTGGTAACATGTTTGTTGTGGTTACAGATAAAAATGGAACACCAACTGACAGGTATGCTGCAATGCCAGTGAATGGTAATAAGAAGGCGTTTTCTGCCGCAATACCAGCGATTGACCTTGCTATTTGGGATGGTGTGGATGTACAAAGTCCATCTCGTTACGCTATCGCCTCGCATGATGAACTTGACAGAACTTTATGGACTGTGACAGCCAAGCAGCCTGGAGTTGATGGTTCAACTGGCGTGACAGTTAGTGAATATAGCCATGAAATGTATGATTACGTAGTTCCAGCCAGTTAACAAAATGTGAGGCCTCGGCCTCATTTTTTCTGGCATGGTACAATATACATCAAATTCATAAAGGAGCATTTATTATAATGGCTACCACACCAACCAGTTTACCAATCCCATCAGAAGACCCTCGCGACCTGAAGTTTAACTCCGGGAAAATTGACGAAGTTGTTTCTGGTGATAATCATTACTACACCGATCGCTTCGGCGCTCAGCGATTCACGATTGCTGGATTCGAGTATACTGCACTGGAAGCAATCCGCGCTTATGGCTATATCACCATGGATAGCTTTGAGGATGGTGCGACATTAACGCTGCCAAACCAAGTGCTTCGTTATGAAGCAACTGGAGAATATTACCGCTGGGATGGCGCGTTTCCGAAAGCTGTTGCAGCAGGTTCAACCCCTACGTCAACTGGCGGCATTGGACTTGGCTCATGGTTAAGCGTTGGTGATGCAAGCCTGCGTAGCAATCTTGCTTCCGATGATGTAGATAAAGGTGATAACCTGGTAACTGTAAAACAACCATTTACCGGTGCGGTTGCCAGAACGCAGCATGAAAAAAATCAGGACTATTTAACAGTAACTGATTTTATAACAAAAGGAGAAGACCCAGCAGCAGATAAAACTTACGCATTTCAAGCGGCTCACGATGCATTATCATCAAATGGTGGTGTTATTCACATCCCGAGCGGAGGGTTTATTCCTGTTGAGGGTATTGTTACCATCACAAAGCCAGTGACATTTATTGGTGCTGGCTCAACACCAACAACATTGATAAAGAATGTAAACACAAATTCAACTTTTTTTCATTTCGCTTCAGAATCTTGCTCATTACAAAATATGAGATTGATAGGGCATGCCGGTTCTACTGGTGGGTTCGCCATTACTACAGCAACTAATGCGAGCAGGCTGTACATTAATAATGCACAGATTCGTGGGGTTCATAGTGGTATTAATATAAAAGCAAATCTTTTTTCAATTTCACACATTGAAATTGTTGACATAAATTCACCTGGAGGTGTTGGTATAGAGATCGATCAGTCCGGTGTTGATGACGGTGTTGGACTTATTACCTCAACAGTGGTTCAGAATGGTGATGGGTCTGAACCTTACGCAGGAATATTCCTTCGTCATGCCATTGGCATTCTTATATCTGACACTCAGTTAATGCAAGCAGGTAAATCAATGGTAATGCAGCCTGGAGCCACGCAGGGTGTGAGTTCGATTAAGATTATAAATACATATTTCGACACCTCTGATGATAATGGATTATTAATTGATAACACATCAGGTGGTGATATTTCCAGAATTACAATCGCTGATTCATGGCTGGCGAGTAGCAAAAACGGCAATGGATTAGTCATCCAGGCTGGTTCTAATGTAAGAGGGATTAAGATATCATCTTGCGAATTCTACGATAGCGTAACAGGGATAAATGTAGGGGATAATGTAACACTACAAAATATGGATGTTTCTGATTGTGTTTTCTCTGGTCATTCATCTGGAGATGTTAGCATCGGCACTAACGTATCTAATTTCAGTTTTCGTGGCTGTAGGTCTGGCAATGTTGGTGGATTTGGCGCTTCTCCATTTGGATTATACATAAACCCAGGATGTAATAACTATAGCATTCAGGATAATGAATTTCATACTATAAACGATGCATCTTATCCCACAACTGGCGCTATCATCTCAAACAACCGCCAATGGGGGTACGCATCAGCTCCTTTTGACCCTCCATCAATAACAAATGGCACTGGTGTGACTGGCACTGTTGGTGTAACAAATGCCAGGCCTGGGGATATTGTTGTGGTTTCATTCTCATCTGACTTGCAAGGGATTCAATTAACAGGATGGGTGTCTGCAAATGATACTGTTTCTTTCAGGATGTTTAACGGAACTGGGTCAACAATTGATTTACCATCTGGTACAGTTAAGGCAAGAATTACCAGGATGTCATAAAAAAACCCCGCTTCGGCGGGGTTAGTTTTTAGAAGTGGTTGATGGTAATCGGTGATGATGGCTCATTTTGTTTTGGGTAATTCTTCGACCTCCAGTCGTTAAACGCCATCATTGCTGCTTCCCATCCTAGCGCTACGCACACTGTACACCCAGCGCTTAAAGATGCTGAAAGGTAATCAATCTGGCCTTCCTCCCAATCGCTAAGAGTGTGGTCTTTCCTCTTCATCTCAATAACAAGAGATGGATTTCCAGGGATTATGATATCTGATGCACCTTTATTTAAAGCTCCTTTCTTTTTTAGGTTGCTTACTTCATGTACTTTTCTCTTTCCTTCGTTTGGAATGTGAAGCACCAGGCGACCAAAACTATCAGGATACATCTTCCTCAATTGATTTATAAAAGTTACAAGTTCAGCGTCCTCAGCATGACACTTCTTATCCCTGTACGTTTTATCTCCATAAACCTTTAACCATTCAGGAAAAATCATAATTCACCCCAATACATGCCTTTAACATTGTAGTATTTGCTCCCTTTATCTTTTCTGAACATTATCGCAGATGGGCCTGTTGCTTCATCTCTCTTTGATAGTGCTTCATCAATATCAACAATATCACCAAATGATTTAATGCTAAATTCTTCCCATTCCTTGCGCTGCCATGATTTTTCAGATGATGGGTTGAAAAACTTGTTAACGAACCATGGGGCTTGTTCGATAGCGAACTTAACAATAACCATATCGTCGCCAGATGATACATAATGCTTTCCTATGCTCATCATGGTTACTTTTGATTGCTTGGTTGCATCTGGTGCGCTATCAAGTTTTGCCGCTTCCTCTTGCAGCTTGGTATTAGGGTCGATAATCTCTGCTTTACAACTCACGCAGTTACGTGCGGCGATATCATTTTCAAATCCACAGTCAGGACATTCTTTAAATGACCACTTATGCGCACAACGTTTCATCTCTCTGAGTGGTCCAATCATGACGTAATTTTTGCATCTTCTGCCAAAATGCCCTGGCATTGGTTTCTCGCCTGTCTTCACGCCAGATTTATCATAAATGTCCACCATAATTCTATCTCCAGCGAGATCAAGCCAATAGCCTTCACTGTCAATTTGCAGCCCTTCAGGATTTGGCCTTACTCCAAATTCATTAATAAATCCGCATGATGGACATTTAACATCCATTGGCACAGATGGTTTTTTTCTTGTGGCCTTTATCTCTGGTGTAAATAAATCACCAGTTTCGGCAAAGTGACGCTCAATATTTCCAGCGTAATCGCTGACGAGAAAATTTTCTTTACCTTCATAAAGGCGTGTTCCGCGACCAATGATTTGCTGATACAGCCGTGGCGACTCAGTGGCACGCATCACAGCAATGTGATCACAATGAGGCACATCAACCCCAACAGTAAGGATGTTCTGGTTAACAATGTATTTAACTTTCTGGGATTTGAAGTCTGATATTGCTTTGTTGCGGTCTGCTGTTGGCATATCACCAAATACGTAACTAAACGAACCTGGAGGCAACGACTCCATTATTTCCATCGCATGTTTCTTTGTACTGGCGAAAATCATCGTTCCACGGCGATTAGATGAGCGCCTGACGATATCCTCAACTATGCGCGAAGTCTTTCGTCCCTTACCAACCATTGCACGCTCAACTGATGCATTGGTGTATCGGCCCAGCTTGTCTTTTTCAAGTCCTGATGTATCGTATTCCTCCTCAACATGCTCAGTTACTGGTGGTGTCAGGAATCCATTCTCAATAAGGAATTTAGCCTCCAGTTCATAAACAACCTTATCGTAATAAGGGTCAATGGCTGTTTCTTCATCAGTAGGCCCATCAATATAGTGCTCTTTATAGATATAACCAGTACCAAGGCGATATGGTGTAGCCGTCATGCCAATGATTCGTAGTTTTGGATTACGTCGCTTCATCTCATTAATGATAAATTTAATGGTGGGCGTGATTCCGTCACACTCATCAATGATCACAGCGCCGTACTTGTCGCCAAACATTTCAATGGAATTTTTTATGGTTACAGGTGAGCCAAACACGACAGGGTGTCGCAGGTTTTTAGGGCCAGCCTTGGCGCTGAACATGCTTGCGGGTTCTCCAGTGAGAGACAGGAAGCGCAGCCTGTTCTGAACAACAAGCTCAGATGTTGGTGCTATGCAAAGAACACGCTTTCCTGTATGACTCCATACCCAATTTGCAATGGCTGCCACAACAACGCTCTTGCCGCTTCCTGTGGGCAATATAATCATGCAGGATGATATTGTTGTTTTGATATAGCTTATTACGTTATCAACAGCCTCTTGTTGATACGGCCTTAGCAATACCTTCATAATGTCCTCTCGATAAAAAAAAGGGCCACGAATGGCCCTGTCATACTAATCTACATCAAAATGGCACGTCTTGATCGAAGTCAACTGACGGCTCTGGCTCTTGTTGCTTCTGCTGCTTAGGCGCTGCGCCAGCTTTATTTTGCTGACGACCAAATACACCAGCCACATAGTTACCAGATTTTTGTTTATCGTCAGATTCCCATACGCGAAGCAACAGAATCATAGGGCGGTTAGCCAGTGCGCTTGCAATTGCGAAATCGGTTGGCTCCTTACCGGATGACATCAATTTACCACCAGCATTTGCATCGATTGCTGCGAGCATGGTGATTGCGTTATCACGCTGCTTTTCTTTTTGGCTGAACACTTTCAGCTTCTGGAAAATGATACGGTTTTTGTAATCACCTTCCAGGATGCGCCACTTCAAACTGAAGAAACGTTCCCCTTCCCAGTCATCGTCTTTGCATTCTTCTACAGCAGCGAGCACGCGAGTACCGTCAGGAATAACTTCAAATCCACCACCAAGCTCGAAGTCAGATTTTGATTCAGCAGCTTTACCGTCAGAAAGATTCCAGAAATTGCTCATGTATATGTCCTCTCGTTTTATTTGATGATAAGTTTTGGTTTGCCGTCTGTAATGGCGCAACCTTTAATTTCAGTACCAGCTTTCAGTGCGGCTTTCAGTGCGGCATTGTCTGCTGATTTTTTCACAACAATGTACTGCTCAGGAAGCTGCTCTACCGGAATAAACACGTCCAACACAGGAGACGGTTTTCCAAGCGTAATACTGAACAACTTCCCTTTAATGTTCGTTTTTCCTGATGCCAGCATGTTCTGACGAAGGTAATCCTTCAGATTATCAATCTTCGCGCTCAGAACTCGCTTACGCTCAGAAAGCCGGTTAATCTCTGCATTCATTCCTGACTCATCCGCTTCAAGTTCACGAATGTAAGCGGCAACCATTTCAGCCTTTCCTTCAAACTCCTCCTCAATTAGATTGATGGTATCTTCAATTTGCTCGCGTGGAATATCTTCCAGCGCCAACAGTTCGTTAAGCTGTTTCGTTATTTCGTACAGATGCATAATATTTAATCTCCTTCAGAAGTGGGTTCTCACCTTTATCAAAAGAAATTTCAGGCTCAAGGTTGAAGCGGTTTTTTGCGTTAACGTAACCAATACGGCCATCACCAGAAGTTACCAAAACACGCTGACCAGTCTGCACAACCTTGCCAAACTTAGTAACCTGGCCTTTCTTGTCTGTCTCCGTTCCTTTAACGAACTCTTCGTTTCTGATGTAAATAACAGCGTCACTAAGAGCCACATACAAAGAAGCGCTAGCCTCGTGCATATCAAGTGTGTAAACAGTGTATTCGTCAGAGTCAGGACGGTTCTTCATCTTACGAATCCCAGCGTGAGCAAGAAAGATTATACTCATCCCTTTATTTGAGCGCAGATATTTGCACGCGTTAATAATTTCAGAATGCATCTCTGCAACAACCAAGAATCCCTTGTTAAATCCACCAGCAGCAGACCCAACGTTATCAACACCGTATTGCTCACATACTTCATGCTCAAATAATTTATTAAGGCTTGTGTTTGAGTCAATAATAAGAGATTTATAGTCGTGTTCCTCAGTAATTAGAGCACGAAGCTGTGACAGCAAATCATCTTTGGTGCTGGTTTTGCGTTTGGCATCAGCTCGCTTCAATACAGGGAATGAATCTGGTTTTGTTTCTTCTGACCAGTCATCAAAAACACCTGTAATTTCTTCAGCCTGAATGAATACTGGTTTAGGGAAAAGCGCTGCAAGTGTTGTCTTTCCTACGCCAGGAGTGCCAACCAGGGTGATGATTGGTGCTACTGGTTGCGGTTTTTGAATCATTGATAAGCTCATAATGTCCTCTCGATTAACTCAGCGTCTTGCTGGTGTGAATAAAAGATACGTCAGGCATTTTGTAAATGCAACACCTTGACGAAAATATTTTTTGAAGTCATTATTACTGCATTAAAGCGCAGGGGGAAAAATGAAAAGTATTGCAGAGCAGATTAAAGAAATGGAATCAAGTCGTCTTGCTGAGCTGGTTGAGTATATGGGTGGGCAGGCTTCTCTGGCGCGATTCCTTGGTGTTTCTCGTCAATCAGTAAACGAATGGGTGTCGCGCGGAAGAATCAGTGCCACAGCCGCTATAGAGGTTGAGCGGTTAACGTCAGGCAGATTCAAGAAAGAAGAACTTCGCCCGGCAGTAACTCAGTGGAGAGTTAAATAATGATTGGTTTTAAAGACTACCATTCTGTTGGATTCCCTGTGATTGGGATTCACCCGATGGATCATGACAGAAAATGCACTTGCGAAAGGCCTGACTGCCAGGCTGCTGGAAAACACCCAATCATGTCAAACTGGCAACAAGGCATCATATGGGAAGATGACCAGCTTGAAAATATGCGCGAGTTTGGTCAACTAAATAGCTTTGGCGTCCTGGTTGATGGGTATCTTGTTATTGATATCGACCCGAGGAATGGAGGCAATGAAGGATACGAGGAACTTTGCTCATCTCTGGACATGGAACTTGCTGACGAGTCTGGATTTGTCGTTAATACGGGCGGTGGTGGCAAGCATATTTATTATAAATTACCGGATGGAGTGAAGTTAAACTCACATGACAAGCGCTTCAAAGGAATTGACTTCAAGTCATCAGGTTTCGTTATCGGATGTGGCTCATTCCATAAGTCAGGCAACTTTTATGAAGCCGAACATGGCGCGCCATCAAACATATCAGAACCACCAGTTCAGCTTATTGAACTATTGCAGCGTGCTGAGAGAGAGGAGTTTTCCCTTGGGGCTGACTCATTTTCTATGCAGGAATTGCAGGACATGCTTAACCACATTAACTGTGGCGAGGATTATGAGGACTGGATTCGTGTTGGTATGGCTATCCATGAGGCTACTGATGGCAACGGCTTTGAATTGTGGGATGCGTGGTCGTCACGTTTCTCAAAATATGACCCTTCAGATATGGATTACCACTGGCATTCATACGGGAAAGGGCAAGGAGACAGAGTTACAGCAGCAACGCTTGTGCATCTTGCTGAAGATGGTGGATGGGTTCGCTCAGTAACATTTGAGGCGTCGCCAGAAGAAATTGCATTGCTTGAGCAGTTTGAGAAAAAAATGGCGATGGGCGTCGGAGAGTGTCCAGTTGATTATAAATCCGTGGATGTTCGCTACCCACCCGGATTTGTTGGCAGACTTACAGAGTGGATTAACAGAAACTGCGCGGAAAAACGAGAATACCTGGCAGCTCTTGCGGCTATACATGCAGCATCAATGATTTGCGGAGCATCATCAGATATTTACCTTACAAATCGTAAGGCTGTGCCAAACCTTTTCTCTATTGGCATTGCTGGCTCCGGCTCAGGGAAGGGTGATGTACTGGCAGCACTACAGAAAATCATTGATTGCTCAGGATTGAGTAAAACTGTTGCAGGAAAAATACGTTCCGAGAGAGCTATCTATGAAGGACTTGCAGCACATCAGATGTTCAATCTGGTAATGGATGAAATCGGCATCAAGCTTGGTAGTGTGGTAGGTCAGAAGGTCAGCGAGTACAACATGGCAACCGCTGGCGCATTGATGGAGGCGTACACGGCAGAAATTTTATACTGTGACCAGAGAATCACTGATGAATACGTAAAATCATTTGAGAAGCGCATGGGCGGATTGATCATGTCCATTGAGGAAAATGAACTTCAGGCCGACCCTGTAGACATCAAAAAACAGTTTGAGGATGTTATAAGCAGAATAGATGGTGCCATAAGAAACCCATTCTTTTCCATGTTTGGTGTGTCAACTGATGATCAGTTTAAAAAACTTATCACAGAAGAAAACATTAAATCAGGTCTAATGGGACGTGCAATGATAATGCAGGAGCTTCAGGAGATTGCAGATGAAAACGAGGATGTAGATTATTGTGACCTGCCAACACCCATGCAAATGACCATTAAAACAATAATAAATGGCACGACAGCAGGACACAAAAACTGGACTGAATCGATAATAAGCAATAAAGATCGCAGGGCCATAAAAGCAGTGCCTGAAGTTTCAGCGCTTGCAAAAGAATTCTTCTCGTGGCTTAAAATGATAGCCAGGCAACACGTTGAAAACGGCACTGGTTACCAGCCACTCATAAACCGATGCGCCGTAAAGGTGGCGAAAATTGCTGGAATACTGGCTTGCGATACCGGAATCATCACTATGGAGCATTTGCGATACGCAGTAGCGCTAACCATCAAGTCAACAAGCGATTTAATGATGCGAGCTGATAGTCTGTCAGGGGCCAACTCCAAGAGCAACGACAGGCGCGTTGAGGGTCTTGAATCGCTGGTTCGTGAATATGTTAAGAGAAGCATGGCGCGCAAGGCTATCATCATTGGTGTCGCCAGGGATGGGAACTACAAACGAGCTGACGCAGAAAGAATGCTGGATAAACTGATAGCAGAGAAAGCCGTAATTGAAGATAAAGAAGCAAAACGCACAAGCAACAGAGCAATAATTTACAAACTTTCAAATGATGAGGTGACAATATGATTAAGGTAATCCAGCAAAATGACATTTTCAGCTATACATCGTCTGACACAGGAAGTGAGACTGAATCAATCCTGAACATGATTACAGGTCGTAACCTGATGGAAGTCTATTATCACAGCGTACCAGTATTCAGGTGCAACATGGGTCACTGCATTGATGATGATGTGTTTTTCTGCCGTATAAACTATAAGGGCAACACGGCATTCATCTCGCAGCCATATCGTGACGTGGTGAAAAAATGCGGCAAATGGACTCCTGACGAGCATTTCGCAGGTAATGCAGTATCTAATTTCTGTGATGTGTTTGGAGTTGATCGTGAAGAACTAAAGCGATACCTGGACGCAAGACGCAGCAAAGATAGTGCGGTTAGTCCGTTTTGATTAATAAAGGTGAGAAAATGAAAAACTTGCAGCTGGCAGTTAATGGTGAATACTTCGACCAGATGAAGAGTGGAGAAAAGGTCGAAGAGTATCGACTGGTCAATGACTACTGGAAAAAACGCCTTATTAATAGAGAATATGACAGGCTGATAATAACCAAAGGCTACCCAAAGAGAGATGATGCTAGTCGTAGGATAGATGTTAAATACAAAGGATGTAAGATAAAGACAATCACTCATCCTCACTTTGGAAATCAGCCGGTCATGGTTTTCGCCATCAAGGTAGACATTGAATAAAAAGAAGAAGCCCACGAAAGTGGGCTTTTTTATGATTAATCTTCAGCAGTGAGACCAAGCTCAGTTACATTCTTGTACTGCTTCAAAACAACATCGTGTGGAACGCCACTCTGCTTTATGGCTGCATCAATTATTGTTTTTTTATCACTTGTTCTCTTCATTATTTCAATGATTACACCCCTAACCATCCTGGCTCTTGCTAAATGCTCAGCTGGAGGCAGCTTGTCCTCTCCTGTTGTGTCAGCAATCACATCATGACCTCTGTCTGCACCACGGAGTACGTAAACTATAGACCTGTTACTTCCTATCTTTTTCTTGCCATCAACATCAATTATTCCTTCAACAACCATTTGTGACAGGATTTCAGAAACTTTAACCTTTGACGCGCTTTCTATCCCAGCGGTTGTGGAGATCAACTTCTTCTTCGTTATCCCTCCAGAATCTCCAACAATGGAAACAATCCTGTCTCGAACTGATGAGTCAATGTCGACAGTCTGTTTTGATAAACCCTCCACAACTGAAAGGATTTTTGAGCGCATTCTTGAAATGTCACTCTCATAAGTGGCCTGCATCAACATGAACACAACTACATCTTTTTTCATGGCTTCCTCCATCATTTTGTTATCTTATTATAACCTAAAGATCGCCTATGTCAAAACTGATCTTTAGGATAAATTTATCGATACACGTCATGAAAAATAACAAATCCTTTATCAATGCGGGTTGCAAAGTGTTTTTTATCTGATATTATTTGTTACGTTAAAAACGCAATACAAATCCGAAAGATTAGATGACTTTCAAAATCGCTTTAAAAAAACAAACAAATTACTGATTTTAAAGAATAAAAATCCCGAAAGTCTAAAATCCGAAAGATTTCACCTCAAAATCAAATATCAAACACCGAACTTTAGAGAATGAATTCCTTGTAAAAATTTTAGGACTTTCAGTCTTTAGGCCTGTAACCCGCATCAGCTCTCACTTCTTAAAGTCTTCACACAAAATCGTTCTGGACTGTAGAGGCCCATATAAGACCTTTTTTCTCTCTTACTATTTACTAATTATTTATATATAAACATAAGACTTTAAAACCTCTTAGGGAAAATAAGACGTCTGGACGTCTATAATTATTTTCACCATCATATTGACGTAGAAACAACGCTGATGTAGATTGAATGCATCGACAACGAATGAGGTAGTGAAGATGAGTAAAACTGTATACCGACGCAAAACACTGGAGCCTGAAATTGGATATGTAGGCACACAGAACTTTTTGATGCAGCAGGCGAAAAGAGGCATTGATTCACCATTGCGCACAAGTCGAGTTGTGCGCGTATGGAGTGGGGAAGGCAAGCGCAAGCACCTAGAAGAAGTAATAGTGGCGCAGTGAAGAAACTAAACCGATTAAGCTTTGATTATTGAGGATATGATTATGACTAGCAGAGAAAAATTTGAAGCTTGGTGGGAAGTAAATTATCACAACGGAAATCCACCTCGCTTCGGATGGGAAGCTTGGCGAGATGGTGATGGGTACAAGATTGACGATGACGAGTCAGAACTTGATGGCATGTGGCAGTCATGGCAAGCCGCTGAATCAGCATCAGAGCAGCAACTGGAAGAATCCCAGCGCGAGTTCCGGGCAGTAGACGCGACTATTCACAATCTTGAACTGCAACTCACAGACCTTGCAGAACAGATCGCTAACGCCGAGAGCAAGTGCAGGGATCTGGCGGCGGAGAATGCGGGGCTGAAGGCGACATGTGATGATCGTCGCACGTTCATCATGAACGGTGTACAGCTTGGTTATATCAAAGTTCCGACAGTGGAAAGCGACCCAGCACTCGAAACCATTCGCGTTGCTGTGTCACTGCAAGAACCAACCCCTTCCACCGACGCTTTCCTGGCTGAAGTGCGGGCGCAGGGTGTGGAGATGATGGCCGCTGAAGCTGATCAACTGATGAATGAGTTTGGAGATGACAGCTACAAAGTGATGGTGACAGCAGATTTACAGCGTTTCGCCAATGCTTTCGCAGCCCAACTTCGCAAAGGAGCCGCGCTATGAGCATCGTAACAATGATGAATACTGGTTTAGCTCTAATTGGGTGGTTATACATCATGTTTAAATCCGGTGAATGGTTTATCAGTATCGCCTTTAAGCAATGGGTATCCAGAAAGAAGCAGGAAAAGAGACAGAAAGCTGTTAATCAGCTGTATGACGCATTCAACCTTTCTGAGATGGAGCCTGGCGGGTCTGTTCGGCTGGAAACAAAAGGCGACCTGACAATACTGATGTTTCGCAAGGAGGCGGCCCAATGACAGCACTCAACAAACAGGCGCTGCGTGAGCGCTACTCACCACAACAAGTACCGAAATGCCACATTTGCGGCGCGGAAATGACAGTACAGCGTATGTCTGCCAGCCGCATCACTTATGGATGTACAGGAGCGACCTATGACGATACGGGAAGCCACTACGCAGAAGGCCGCAGTATCGCCGATGACCATTACGCACAGTCCCGTATCACTGTCGTCTATGTTAGCGACCCGGAGGTACTGGCACTGCTGGATGAGCTGGAAGCTGCAGAGAAGCAAACTTCTGCTCTATTCAAAGAAAATGCGCGATTAAAGTCCGGTATAGCAGGACTTGTGCATCTCGGCATTAGGCATGGCGACATTGAAGTTATGAGCATTGCTGGAGACGCTCAACTTTCTACTCCATGCACCGATAGCATCATAGAAAAAATCGCCGCTGGCATTGGCGTGAAGGGGGAGTGAGATGAATAAATTAATCAAACCTACCACCAAAGGTAAATATGACGGTTCGTGTGATTATCTTTGCTCGGATGATGCGAGATTCATCGTTATGCGAGGAGATTATACGGAAGCGGAAATAATTCAGGCCTCTGTGTCCCAAGATGTAATCGACTCGGATGGTGCGGCTGATTTTGCAAGTAGCGCCCGCTATTATCAGTGCTGGTATAAAGTTAGCCCAATAGGTGGTCAGGATGGCTATTCAGGCTGGCATCATCCTCGTGACACGCCGTGTCGCGGTGCATATTTCGCATCAGTTTTGCAATGGGATTAAGGAGGACTAACCCATGACAACTAACCACCCGGCGCACGGTCCTGTATCAGCAATCAATTAACGGAGGTCGCCCCATAAGGGGCGGTAACAGAATGGCCACCAAAGCTGAATGCAGTCTCGTGTTGATTTGCTGGAGAAAGATAACGCTGAGCTGCGGCGCATGCTGGCCCGCGCAGAGCGAGAGCTCAACGATAAGCTGTTACCGGAAGAAATGCCGCCGCAGGAGATAACGTATCTCATCCGATGCTGGATGAAGCACTACGGGATGCCGTGGGAGGCGTTCTGGTGCTACGGGCATCACTGCTGGTGCGATGAACTGGATACCAGCTTTCCCTATTTAATAGAGAACACATGCCCGCAGTGTCGGGCGTAAGGATTGATTAAATGACCAATAAACCAGAACTAACAGACTTGCGCGCTCTGATTCTTTGTGAAATCGGTGATTTTTTTGCAGGGTTCGGCGGTCCAGGAGAACCGGAAGCGCCGGAGGATATGCAGCGAGAGTTAACTATGCGCGTAGGCCGTATTCTCAATAACCACATCGTTAATTACCCGCGCTGTGAGGCATTGGTTGAAATCCTGCATGAATGCCGCATCGCGCGTGACGAAGCGCAGGAGGAGCTACAGGAACGCCGCAAGGCTGATAGCGCCCCGCCAGCGCAGATAGTGAGCATCCCGGATGACTGGCAGACTTGCGAAAAGTTATCCGATGATTCTTACGTTGATAATGCGCTACATGAACTGGTTGAGGACACAACCGGTGATAACGGTGTGCGTGTTGTTCAGGCGGTAATCAGAGCATTGCGAGATAGCGGATTGATACGCACTTCCCCCGACCTGTCACAACCAGTAGATCCTCAGATTTCCGAATACGAGAAAATAATGCCTCAGGCTGGCAACTCTCCGATGATTCCGGATGGTTGGATTCCGGTAAGCGAACGACTGCCGGACAAGCTAATCCCGGTCATAGTTATGTACGCGGATGGAGAGATGTGGTCGGCAATATGGACAGGCACGAAGTGGGATGATGGCACAGAATTTCCCGACCCACACGCCGTTACACACTGGCAAGAAATGCCAACAGCACCACAGCAGGAGGATTTATGATTAACCGCAAACGCTACACCACAGGCGCAAAAGTATTCCTGGCGATGTATGTGGTGACATTTATCGTAATTGTTGCCGCTATGGTACATGTGCTATGAAAACCACAAAACAGAAAGTCTGGCATTCGGCAAAGCAAAATGGCCTGGATGATTTTATTACTAAGGTCGCAAAGGCATTCCCTGATGCGATTGAGGTCGTAGTTATCGAAACGCCAACTAAAAAGGAGTGGTGCTATGCAAAACAGCAATAACACTCTCGCATGGTATCTGTGCGCAGCATCAGCAGCAGTCACAAGTATGTGGATTTACCTTCTGGTTAAATGGATGCTATAATCAACAAAACATCGACTCACATCACCTTTTAACCCTCCTTGTGAGGGTTCTTTTTTATCTACGCCAGTGTGTTAAAATCATGGTATGTGAATAACTCAAAGAACACATAGACATGGCAAATCCAAACCCAAAGCACAAATTTTCATCTTCAAATCAACCACCTCCAAGAGGAAAAAGCTACAGAACTGTGCTAATTGAAGCATTAAAGTCTTCAAATACGCCAATGAGCGAAATTGAGTTTGTTACGCACTATATCAACGAGGCAATGAAGTCTGGCGATACTGGCATGCTGCGTGAGATATTCCTGCGCCTCAATCCAATTCCAAAGCCTGTTGCCCCTCCCGTGGAGTTCGATTTTCCCGCTGATGGCACTCCAGTTCAGAAGATGGACGCAATCATTAAGGGAGTATCAACTGGCCTGGTTCCCGCAGATATCGGAAAGATGATGGCAGACATTCTGAAGGCTGGGCTTGATATCGAAGAGGTCACCGAACTTGCGCAGCGCCTTGAGCGACTGGAGAAGATACTGGAGCAACAGAATGGATAAAGTGATATTTTCTTGCTTTGTATTATGTTTCCTGATGGCTGTTATCGGTGGATTTATGGTTAACGATTTTGGTTTCAGCATATTCGGGATGATGTTCTGGTGTATCGGCTGGGTCATTCAATGGGGTCGTGTACGAAATGGCTCGTAAACGCCTCTCATCACTGGCAATCGAAAAGCTGGAAGCGCAGGTTGATGATGTGCTGACTGAAGTTGCAGAGTCAGCCATCTTCGGCATCTGCGATATGCAGAAGAACGTCATTAAGCGCCTCAGAATGACCGCTACAGGCGTGGAGGATGTTACCCATGCAACCACGCAGGCCGACCATTTAATCCCAGCAAAACTCGAAAGGCTGCTTTATCCGAAGCGTAATAAGGTCGTCTTTGGTGGTCGAGCATCAACCAAGACCCGTACTGTGGCGACCATACTCACCGAGTCAGCCAGGTTCAGGCCAGAGCGTATTGGCTGCTTTCGTGAGATTCAGCAGTCTATCGAGGACAGTTCATATCAGGAGCTGGTTGATGAAATTGAGCGCAAAGGTGAAGCATCAGAATACAGATGTATTGACGGGAAGATAACCCACAAGCGCACAAAGTCTAAGTTCAGGTTTCGTGGTCTTTATCGCAACATTACTGGCGTTAAGGGATTTGCCGGGATATCGAAGGCATGGGTAGAGGAGGCTGAAAACGTCAGCCAGGCATCATGGGATATCCTTGAGCCAACCATTCGCGCAGAAGGTTCTGAGATTTGGGTGACATTTAACCCGAATAAGGAAACCGACGCCACTTGGACACAGTGGGTTGCGCCCTATTACGACAAGATGGTCGATGGCATCTATGAGGATGACGATACATTAATCATTGAGTGTAATTACCGCGATAACCCGTGGTTTTATGACACCCCACTTCCCGCGTCAATGCAGAAGATGAAGTCAGTAGACTTCGACCGCTACCTCTGGATTTGGGAAGGGAAATTCAATAAGCGCAGCGATGAGCAGGTATTTGGCGGCAAATGGCGCACAGAATCGTTTGAGGTTAAACCTGAATGGCATGGGCCGTATCATGGAATGGACTTCGGGTTCAGTGGCGACCCTGCTGCAATGGTGGAGGTTTACGTTGAGGATTTACCCGGAGAGCGACGCAATGTTTATATTAATCGCGAGTATGGCAAGGTTCACCTGGAAATCACGGACCATCCAGCAGCAATGGAGCAGGCGTTCCCAATGGCACGCAAGGCAAGATGGTATGCCGACTCATCGCGACCTGAAACAATTAGCCACATCAAGCGCGCTGGATTCGACATTCATCCCTGTAACAAGTGGCCTGGTAGCGTTGAGGATGGCGTGACGTGGCTTCGTGGCTGCGACAGCATTATCATTCATGACAGATGTACTGAGATGAAGAATGAAGCAGCCATGTATAGCCACAAGGTCGATAAGAATACAGGGATTGTACTGACCGATATTGTTGATGCGTACAACCACTACTGGGATGCGGTGCGCTATGCGCTAAATGACTATATCGTGCAGCGTGGCTCGGGATGGCTGCGCCGAAGCAGGCGTTAATAATAAAGCCCTCAAATGAGGGCTTGTTTTTTTATTTACTTAATAGTGTGAGAATTGTTTCTTTTGATGGGTGTCGGTAGTTAACTAATTCCTCTGGCATTTTCATGAATTTATTGTTTTCATCCTTAACAGTAACAAAACATGAGTGAACACCAAAAGCACTCGTGTTGATTGTTTCATCATATTGATGCAGAAGTTCAGACATTTGTTCCTGCCATTCTTTAGGCATTTGCATCATCGCCACGCGGGGCATCACAAGAAACGCTGCATATGACAACCCAAACCATGTGTGTAGGTCTTTTCGATAACTATTATCCATCGCCTTTACCTTGTGTGATTAAGTCGCCAATCGACTCAATGACTTCAATCTACATCACCAACATATCCACGTCAATATTTATTATAAATTAAATCCACACCATTCACTTCTTGACCAATCCACATCATTACTCTAGAATCTACATCAAACAGATATGGAGTAATATCGTGAGAGCATTCAGCACACTAAGCAGCGAAGAAAAGGAGAAGATTTACTCACTGGCGCGAGCTGGTGTGCCTGATTCCGTGCTGTGCGAGAAGTACGATGTTGATGAGGATTTCCTGCTTCGCGTATACGAGGACGTCTTTGCTTCACTACAGGAACGTAGGGGATACAAGGGTGTATTCTGCAAAAATGACTTTTTTAGAGGGGTTGAGTGATGATTATTAATGAGACAGATAGGCGGTATGAGTTTGAGGTTTACCAGTCAAACTGTGGAGATGTTGGATTGTCGCAAGGTCACGACTTAATCGTAATCGACAAACAACAAGCCACCCAACTAATCGCGGTGCTTCAGAAATGGGTTGATGGCGGGGAGGTGGAGTGATGAAAAAATTCATTACTGGATGGATTAGCATTGGATTAATGTATAGCGCGTGCCTCATTATTGCGTTTCCCGTGACGTGGATAATCAAGTGGGAGCAGCCATCGCTTGACGATATACTGAACATGATGGTGCTTAGGATATTTATATGCCTATGGTTTTTCTCATTGTTTGGCTCTTGGTGGCTGAATAGAGATTAGGGCAACCACATTGCATAACCACACCATGCTATAATCCCTCCATCGTGAGGGATTTTTTATGGTGACGAAATGTCAAAACTAGATGCTGTAAATGCGTACATTAAAGACAGGGTGGCTAACAATAATCGGTTGATTGAGCGTGGGCGCAATGAGTTTGCTGGTGCTAATATCGACCACAAGCACGATAGGCTTTGGTTGGAATGTGGCTATCCGCTTGAGATTACTCCGTCGATGTTCCGCTATGCTTATGAGCGTTACGCCCCGGCATCGGCAGGAATAAACCGAATCATCGACAAGTGCTGGCAAACCTACCCTGAAGTTCTTGAGGAAGGCGCGGACGATGAGGCCTCATCGCCATGGGAGAAGTCAGTAAATAAAATCCTGAAAGGAGCATTTCCTTTCATCAAGGACGCCGATAAGCGCAACTCAATTAACCGATTTTCTGGCCTGATTCTGCAAATCCGTGATGGGAAGCAGTGGTTTGAGCCTGTAGACACCACCAAGACCAAGCGCATTAAAGATTCCGCTATCGTTCGCTATATCCCGGCATGGGAAGAGCAGCTCCGCGTTGCTGAATGGGATAATAACGAGAACAGTGAGACATACGGTCAGCCGTTAATGTTCGAGTTTCAGGAGTCCGCAGTTGAGGACTTCGACACTGATGGTAAACCAGAGCGCTCTGTTCGCATCCACCCAAGCCGCATCATCACTCTGGCTGAGGGTTCGTTTGACGGTTCAATCTTCTCTGGCGTGCCAATGTTGCGCGCGGGATATAATAACCTTATCGACATGGCGAAGGTTTCCGGCTCCAGCGCCGAGGGGTTCCTGAAAAACGCTAGTCGACAGCTAAACGTTAATTATAATAAAGACTCAGTATCCGCTCAATCACTGGCGCAGCAGATGGGCGTGCCTGTAGAAGAACTGGCTGACGTGCTTAATGAGGACGTAGCAAGACTCAATGAAGCGATTGACGCCGCTATGTTCACAATGGGCGCTGATGTTAAGGTGCTCTCTGTTACTCCCGCAGACCCTAAACCAACATGGGAAGTGGCAGCAAACCAGTTTGCCGCATCCATGAAGATTCCTTTCACTATCCTGTTTGGTCAACAGACTGGGCGACTGGCGAGCGATGAGGATAAAACCGATTACGCGCTGACTGCCAAGCAACGCCGTGAAAACTGGCTTGATTACGTCATCTCTGAATTCCTGAATCGCATGATTGATTTCGGCATTGTGGAGAAGGCACCTGAAGCTGGATTCTATGTTAAGTGGGATGACCTGCTCGCGCCATCGGAACTAAATAAGGCCGAACTACTCATTAAACTGGCGCAGGCCAATAAATCATTCTTCGACTCTGGACAGCAAGCATTACTGACCGTCGACGAGGCGCGTGGGATGGTGGGGATGGAGCCGATCGAGGATGTAGTTGTTGCTGGTGAAGGCGACCCAAATGACAATCAGGATATTTAAAGTAAATGCCAGGCTGGTTGGTCCTAAAATACCGACCAGCAAGACGGACCCCGTTGGCGCTAACCGTCGATTAAGCCGAGCAAACAAGCAAATAGAGGCGCGGTATAAGCGCCTTAAATCATCCGTTATTGAACTGTTCAGGACGATACCAGTAACAGCGGTCAATGCTCAGGACGCATACGGGTACAGGTACAACTTCTCAGCCATGCGAGCTGCGCAATTCAATGAAGCATTGCAGCGCCTGATAGATGAAATCCTCCTGGACGACACGCAGCCAATGAATGCGGGTCAGTTCTGGATGTCAGTAGAGGTTTCCGACGCATACGCATCTGGCACTGTAGAGGCGCAGCAGCAACTGGCGGCGATGTCTCCGCTATATGCAGAGCAACGTTCAATTACCGACATTATCTACTCAGAACCGTATTTACAGCGACTGTCGATAGCCAACGCTGCGACATACGGTGATTGGGTTGGCCTTAGTGACGCAGCGCGTAATGATTTATCTCAGGTGATCATGAATGCCATCGCCGTTGGTGCTAATCCGCGAGACATTGAGTCCGATATAGCCACGCGTGTTGGCGTAAGTGAGTCACGAGCTAAGAATATCGCACAAAGTGAGCTGACTGGTATTTTGCGCAAGTCACAGGCTGATGAGGTGCAGGAATCTAAGGTGCTATTGGGGTTGAATAGTGCGCTTTTTTGGGTGTCGGCATTATTACCGACGACTCGCATAACCCATGCACAGCGTTCAGGAAATGTGTATGATCCACTAGAGGTGGCTGATTTTTATAGTCGCGATGGTAATAAATGGCGATGTCACTGCGCGCAAACACCGTGCATGTTAGACGCAAATGGAAATGTGTTAATGCTGGAATCATCTCTAGATAGAGTTATCGGAGCTAAAGACAAATGGATGTCAGCACATAAGAAGTGATATAATCAACGAGCAGCTAGTCCGGCCAGACGAAAAGCAACTCATCATTGCCTGCTGCACACCCTTCATGATGACCCTGATGAGGATTCAAAATGAAATCAATTATACGCAACAAAATGCCATCCATTGAGCGCCTGTCTGAATTATTATTAATTTCAGATGACGGCACGATAAAAAGA
>SCLI03000086.1_pt1 | contig 47926 bp, 76 predicted proteins | sample 7268041 | NCBI WGS metagenome assembly SCLI03 (sample SAMN10721081, study PRJNA514188) | viral metagenome | isolation source: depth-stratified mine tailings core A | place: China: Fankou Pb/Zn Mine tailings | collected 2017-10 | reverse complement strand
AAAAGAAGGAACCAATGGGAGAATTAGAATCCTTTAACGGTAATATTCAATACCACGCCGAAATATGCCCTAACTGTAACGGCAGAACCACTGTAGGTTTAAACCCTATAAAACCCTGCCCTACTTGTTCACACACAGATCATCCTGGTATAGTGTACGTTCCAGGCCCCCCTCATAATAAAAAGGAAAATAAACAATGAGTTTGTTACATAACAAACAGATTTGTTACTATACAACAACGTTACTGTTTTTAAATGCAGAAAAGTCTTGACAAGTTATTTTTATTATTATAATCATGGAGCCATGAATGATAAATTGATTGAAACCAAAGAAGTTGAACCTGAAGTAATAGCTCAGAAATGTCCTACTTGTAATGGGCACGGTACTGTCGGTTATGATCGTAAAGTCTGCCACGGGTGTCATGGTAAAGGTTATATTCTTATTCCCATAAAAGCTAAAGACCTAAAAGAGTTGTTAAAATGATAGTTTATTTCTGCGTCAGAAACTCATCAGACATTATACAGAAACATATCAGAAATGCGTCCATTCCTTTACTTTACTTTACTTTTCTTTTCTTTTCTTTAAGAAGGGGATTGTTAAGGGGGTATTTATGAGCAGACCGACTAAAGAAGGTCTTGATTACTTCCCTCACGACACAGATGCAGCAAATGATGAGAAAGTTGAAGCCTTGCAAAGTCTTTATCAAAATGACGGTTATGCTTTATATTTTAAACTGCTTGAACGGATATATAGAACACCGGAAGGACAATTAGATATTTCTGACGCAGAAATAAAGCAGGTATTGTGCAATAAATTATTTCTTTCAGTAGAGAGGTTTGATCAGATAATAAATACAGCGGTAAAAGTGGGTTGTTTCGATAAAGCAATGTTTAAAAAAGGCATTCTAACTTCAGACGGAATACAAAAGCGCAGAGAATCGGTAATAAAGAAACGGGTTAAAATGCAAGAGAGATATAAGCATCAGGTCACACAAGAGGTTACAGACAAGGTTACAAGTGAGGTTACTTTTCCCTCTGTTTCTGTATCTGTTTCTTCTTCTGATCTTAATAAAGAGGGGATTGTTAAGGGGAGTAATCCTTTCTTAAAAGTCCGATATGATAAGAGCACTCAAAAGTGGGAAGGTATCGACGACGCTGTTTTGAGCGTGCTAAAAAAACTATACCCCGGCGTGGAGCTTGAAAAACAGATCGAGGCCGCGGGTCGCTGGATTTACGGCCACGATAAACAATACAAAGACATGAAAAGATTTCTGTGTAACTGGATGGACAATGTCGTCAATGAAAGATTCCAAAAGAGCAATAATAAATCATTTAAAGATTCCGATATAAAAATAAAGGAGATTTGATATGGCAGACAAATTATCAGCAGCAGAATTTCAGGCCGGTTACGGTAAACTTCTCCGAGCTTTTGAAAAACAGCCAAACGAGGAGCGGGACCAGGTATATTACGAATACCTGTCAAAATTAAGTACGGAACAGTTTAACAGTATAATTGATTCCGCGATAAAAGAAGAAATTAAATTCCCGACAATTTCAGTTCTTCTCAATATAGCGAATAATAGGGGGAGGCACATACTGTGAAATTCACAACCGAACAGCTTGAAAAAATACACCACAGTCAAGCCGAGGATAGAATGGTGCTGTCCACCGATCTTAAAAAAATGCTCGGCGAACCACCGCAGCGAGAACTCAGTTCTGGACTCGGCAAACTGGACGATTTTATAGACGGATTTATTGGCGGCGAGCTTACCACTATCAGCGGATTCTCAGGGCATGGAAAGACTCTCCTCGCCCAGACGTTGACAAAGGAATTTGTCCGCCAAGGGGACTGCCCGGCATGGTTTACATTTGAAGTCAGACCACAACAGTTTCTACAGCAATTCGGCCACGATCTTCCAATATTCACACTCCCTGTAAAGCATAAAGACAAATCACTTGATTGGATAGAGGAACGCATTGTTGAGGCACAACTTAAATATGACAGTAAGTCGTTTTTTGTTGATCATCTTCATTTTGTAGTGGATATGGCCACTCAACATAACATGAGTTTAGAAATAGGAATGATAATGCGCCGTTTTAAAAATATATGCATAGAATACAACATGGTTGGATTTATTATCGCACACCTTCAGAAAATGAAGCTGGAAAACAATAAAAACGAAAAACGGGAACCAGGCCTCGGGGATACACGGGACTCCAGTTTCATAGAACAAGAAAGCGATAACGTATTATTCATTTGGCGACGAAAAGATAAAGAGAATGGCGGACAATTAAAGATCGCCAAAAATCGACGCAATGGGACGATGGATAAAATAGTGCCGGTAATCAAGCGAGGCTCATACCTCGAAGTGGACTACGAAGGAAAAGAACAGGGGAAAATAATTGAATATTAACATTGATATAAAAGCGATAAAAGTTTGGATTGACCTCGACTATCTTGCAGAGGCAAAGGGGCTTGTAGAGCTTGACGAGGGGCTTATGCGGGACATGCTCGCACAGCATAAAATGGAACAATATGAGGCATTGAAGCAGGGGCGCCGGATTGACAAGGAGTATGTGTTTGACGCTAAGGCTGATCTAAAAAAGCATCCCGTGGGGTTGGTGAGGGAAGTATTGAAACAATGGAATGCGGAACATAAAATAAATCTCACCGAGGCTGACTTATGAAAACCCGAAAATCGAAAAAACTCTCTCCCGCATCAAAGGCCGCTTCTGTTCTCGGAAAACTCGGCGGACGCAAAGGCGGCCTCGCCCGTGCCCGAAATCTCACCCACAAGCAGATTGTAGAGATAGGCAGAGCCGGTGCTCGTAAACGATGGAGGAAAAAATGAGATGGATATTATTCAAAAAAAATCTATTTGAAAAAGTGCAGGCAGGTATAAAAACACGCACATCGAGAACGTGGCAAAACGCTCCGGAAATTGGCGATGTTCTGCTCTCTAAATGTAATTATAAAGATAATGGCCTGCCGCTTAGGATCGTATCCGTAGAGCAAAAAAGATGCAATGAGTTTTCCCTCAATGAGATAAAAGAAGAAGGCTTTGATAATCGGACGGAGTTTTATCAGACTCTTGACAAGCTCGGAATTTCCCGGGACGCCCTTGTATGGACAATGAAATTTGAGGTCATAAAATGAAAGAGTGGCAAATAACAAAAATAGATGTTGATCAACTTATAGCGCTCCGAAAAAACGCCCAAAAACTGACCCCTAAAACCATGAAGGCACTTGAAAAAACAATTGAGAGAGATGGATTTCTTGTGCCGGTGTTGATACAAAAAGACAAGGATTCGGATAAATATATTGTGCTTTCCGGCAATCATCGAGTTATGGCAGCCAGAGAAATTGGCATGAAACAGATTCCGGCAGTAATATGGGACGGCAAAGAATCAGATGCGAAACGTATCGCAATATCTCTTAATACTATTCATGGCGATCCGGATGCATATTTATTGGCGCCATTACTTGCTGAATTGGATGATGCAGATTTACAGGATATTTTTCTTGCACCTGATTTAGAAACAGAAATATGGCTCTTCTCCAAGGTGAGTGGGTAAAAAAAGCTTCTTGTATAGAAGTAACCACGTGTAATTAAAAGAGAATAACAGCTTGGCAAGCGTACTATTTCATGCGATCTTTTAGCATGAATAAAATGAGTCTGTATCAAGCCTATGCTTTTCCGGGTTTTTCACCTCAAAAAGTTGTTCTGGAGTCGGCCAGCGATCCTGATGCCCGAATCATCGTTCTGAAGCGACATCAAAAAAAACACTGTGTCCGGTCTGCGGCCACAGACATCGGACTTTTTACGACCGCAAGACCAAAAAGATTCGGGACCTTCCCTGCGGCAGTCTGCAGGTTTCCTTGCACATAGAGGTACGACGGGTAATGTGTCCTCAGTATAACATCGTCCGTCAGGAGAAACTTCCGTGGGTAACCGGCAATCTTACCAAGCGCTTTGCCTATTATCTCGGGTGGCGGTGCGAGAACGCCACGATTAAATCTGTGGCCGAAGAATTCAGTCTTGACTGGAAAACGGTCAAGGAAGCGGACAAGGAGTATATGCGGGCAAAACAGGCCCTCGCTAACGAAGCGTCTCCTGCAGTCCTGGGCATTGATGAATTCTCCCGGCATAAAGGCCATGCCTATAACATCGTGGTCTCCGACTTAGAGCAAAGACGTGCGATCTGGTTCGACGGCCCGGACCGTTCCGAAAAGAGCATGGACCGGTTCTACGAGTGGCTGGGGCCTGAAAAATGTGCCCAGATCAAACTTGTGGTAATGGACATGTGGAAACCATTTGAGGCCTCTGCGCGCACGTATGTGCCGCACGCCGCGATCCTGTACGATAAATTCCATGTTCTCCGCCACCTGGGTGAAGCGCTGGACACCGTGCGCAAGAACGAATATCGCCGGGTTTCTAACAACAAGCAAACCTTTATCAAGGGACAGAAATACAATCTGCTGTCCCATTGGGAAAACCTCGACCTGAATGGTCGACAGACGCTGAAAGCCTTGCTCAAAGCGAACCGACGATTGAACACCGCCTATGTGCTGAAGGAATCCTTCAGCCAGCTGTGGGATTACTCGTCAGCTGGCTGGGCTCGCAAGTTTTTCGACAACTGGCGCCAATCCCTCAAGTGGCAGCGGCTGAGGCCATTTGAAGAGTTTGCCGACTTGGTGGATCGTCACTGGGAAGGCATAGTCACGTACTGCACATCTGAAACCAAAGTGGCGTTGGGCTTTGTGGAAGGGCTCAACAACAAAATCAGAGTAATTCAGCGCAGAGCCTATGGACTCAAAGATCCTGAATATTTCCAGCTCAAAGTCCTCACGTGCATGTTGCCTCCTCTGGACTACAAAAAACTATGAAATTTACCCACTCGATAAGGAGAAGACCCAGAAATATTAACCGTAGACGATGAATTAAAGACAAGACTTGATCAACTGCAACTGCCGGATAAATTGGATAGAGATAGCGTTAAAAATAAAACTCCCAACAAATGGACTGAGTGTCCAAAATGCAAACACAAATTCATTGTTCCTGCATAAAAGAAGCTGATTTCAGGATGATCCTGCCTGATGAATATATCCGGGTAAGAAGACTGTTTTCTAAATGGCGACATCCTACGTTTATAGGCAACGAGATGATTAAAAGAGCTGCAATGAAAGGCGGGGTTTATGAAATGATTTATCGTGGAGAGACTATCGCCTTAATAATTTACAAAACAGAACAATCCGTTTTATATGCTTTATGCATTCGGCCGGATCACAGATCGCACGGACTCGGCAATCGCATAATGTTATATTTTAAGTTCTGGTTCGTTCGGGCGATTGAAAGTTCCGTGCTATATTTTGAAAAACTCGGTTATCAAAAAATATCCACCCCTAAACAGGGTAGAAAATATATTACATGGATCATGGTACATAAGGATTTATTGTCCTTATGTGGACGATTCAGTAAGTTAAGAAAATCTAATATACTATAATCATCAATACACAACATATAGTATAGGCATCCTTAACAAGCACTACAATGTAAAATCTAAATTATGATGCAGAAATAGCTTGACATAGTTAGGCGGGTAAGTATATATTATAGTCAGAGAGCGAGAGACCACCCCACCGGCAGCCAAGCGGGGGCGGGAAAAAGGAGAAAAAAAATGAAGACACGAAGCATAGTAACAAAAGCGGCGAACGGCGACAAAGTGGCCTGGGAGCTATTTAGAAAGGATGCAACAGCAGAGGAGTTAGGCGTAGTAGCAGCTTTTGGAAAAGACACGACTATAGCCGAGGAGGCGGCACGGTTAGCGTTTGAAAAACTTCCAGGAAACTTCGGCGAAAGAGAAAATGACATGGGGCTTTCCGGAGACAGACCCGACAGCGTCTTATGTGAGGACGACAAGGGCGACGGTCTGTATGAGGGTAACTAACCGAAGGCAAGGAGGGTGTATGAAAAAGATAATCAACGGACATAATCAACGCCGGTCAAAGGCGGAAACACGGGAGCTTGAAGAAGCTCCATTTTAAAAGAGTATTTTTCGGAGAGACACTATCTCAATGGAGGGAAATAAATAGGAGGATATATGAGACAGATAACAATGATAGACCAAAATGATTTAAGCAATTTCAGATTATATCACTGTTTCCACGTTTTCATAGAAAGCGGTCGTGCGTACTATTTAGATCACTCTCAATCAACATGGAACGAATACAGGGGAAGGTTTGGAGATTGGTATACTTTCCCGATTAGCTTACTCGATGAAGCGATGAAATATTCTGCACTGTCTTTTTTGCAGATAAAAGGAAAGTTACCAAAGGATATTTCATGACCTTCCGCCTCATCCGCACCGAACGTCTACCTTACAAGCTCTCCCTGCTCTACATGGACTCACTCACTAATTTGTGGCTCTACGAGTGCGGGGAATGCTGGCAGAAATTATATGTAAACGGGATCGAGCGCAAGGGGCTGATTGGTATATTCATGGAGGGGGTGTTGGCGTGAAGAAAAGACTTGACTTTTGTAAATTGACTATAGTATATATTTAATATGAAGATAAATATTGATGAACTTAAATCATTAAGAGAGCAGGGTTACTCTATTGGCGAGATAGGGAAAATGTACGGTGTCACCAAACAAGCAATCTGGATGAAACTTAAATTAGAGGGAATAGAAGAAAAAAGAAAAATGATACCATTTATTATTTATGATAATATCAAATGGGTACTCTATAAAGATGGTTATTATAGACATTCTAAACTAAAACTCCACAGATACGTTTATGAAAAAGAACATGGAGCGATACCGAAAGGATTTGTTATTCATCATAAAGACGGCGATACGTCAAACAACAATATCGCAAACCTAATCTGCATTACTCCACAAGAGCATTCTAATCACCACGTAAAACAAGAGTGGGACAATCAATGGAAGGATAGAAGAATTGATAAACTTGCCCAGACATGGAAACAAAATACAAAAATTAAACAAGAAGTAGAGCCGGCAGTACACCGAACAATCAGGGTGCCTCTTATACTGGACTCAATACTACAGAAACAGGCGAAACATAGAGGCGATTATACAAGGATCATCATTTCCGCCCTCAAAAAGTTCTTAGGGGTGAAGGAGTAAGGATGCACAGCACTTTAAGCAGCCTGACGGATCATACAGCTATACTGGCATGTGCAATGACTGTGAATAATTATGGAAAAATATTTAAACAGAAAATTAAATAGTTCTGAAATAGTTCACCATCTCAACGGAATTAAAACAGACAATAGAATTGGCAATCTATTATTAACCACCAGAAGCGAGCATAATAAACTTCATAAAAAGTGCAGGTGGAGCAAAAAATATTATAGTTGCTTAAGCTGTCATTCAACAAATATCGTACACCGTGCTTTTGGATTATGTCAAAAATGTTATGATAAACATAGATATAAATTAAAAAAGGAGAGGTAAATAATTATGAGTAATGAAAAAGGAAAGGAAGTAGCGGTAACAAAAAAAGAGCCGGTCAGTCCGGCAAAACTGGACGCAGAGGCCAGGCAATTCAATATGTATTTGAAACTTGCCGAGGAGTTTTCAAAAAGTAAAATGTTTCCGAATGCTCAAAGTGCGGCGGCAGCCTTTTCGATAATTCAATATGGGAAAGAGTTGAACATTCCCCCTGTAACGGCATTGCAGAACATTTATATTGTCAATGGAAGGCTCGGAATATCCACACAGCTTTTTGCGGGTAAGGTTTATGCAGCAGGAGTCAAGGCACGCATTGTCAAAGAAACAGAGACCGAGCATGAGATCGAGTTCATCCGTGGAGATGAAAAATATCTTTCCCGCTTTACCATTGATGATGCCAAAAAAATGGGACTTGTGAAAGACGGCGGATCGTGGACAAAGACCCCGAAGGACATGCTTCACTGGCGTTGCTTTGCCAGGGGGGCACGCCGGATCGCCCCAGATGCTACATTGAACCTCTACACAGTCGAAGAACTCGAAGACCTCGAACCTCTTGAACCCACGGGCAAGCCTGAAACAAAAAGACCCGAAATGATAGAGGTATTGCCAGAAGCCTCCGAAACGATCCAGCAGCCAGAAACACAGTCTGTACCAGAACCAGAGCAGGTAAAGGCAGAGCCGAAGCCCTTGCCTATCACCACTGCACAGATCGCATGGTTGAAGGGTGAGGCAAAGAAAAGTTACGGCGGCGATCTTGCCGGAATGCTCTATGAATACGGCATTGAAGGTAAGCCCGTTGAAGCCCTTACCGAACTCGAAGGCAAATCTCTATATGAAGCCATGACAAAGAAGGACAAGAAATGATTGAAGTTACCCCGGAAAGCTACATCATAGACGGACGCAAATTTGATCGTGTGTCGTGGCTTATTAAACAAGGCGGTTTATTGCCAGACTATAACAGCAACGGGAATGCCCTTGAGTTCGGGACAAACGTGCATCTTACCTGCGAATATTTTGATAGAGGTATCCTTAAAGAAAGTACGCTCGATCCCGCTCTGAAACCGTATCTTGAACAATGGAAGGCGTTTATGCAATCCCGCGCAAAATGGAATTACATAGAACATACGGTAGTATCAAAGATATACGGCTATGCTGGCACTTTAGACCGTTCCTACAATGATTGTATATTCGACATCAAGACCGGCTCTCCGGCTAAATGGCACGGGGTACAGCTTGCTCTCTATAAAATAGCTTTCGAGGAACAGGAGCATATCAAAATACATAGCATGTACTGCGTGTATTTAACTGCGGATAATTATAAGCTCATTAAGTATAACAAAAAGCAAGATATGTCAGCGGCATTGGCGTTGCTGACGTTAAAAAACTATAAGGAGGGATAGTATGGAAACACAGGAAGTACAGTTGAAACAGGAAGCTATAGAGCTTAAGCAAGAGGTCGGATCGCTGGTAGTCAAAACACAGGAGCAATACAATACGGCAGCAACCCTGCTTTTGAAAGTGCAGGAACGCAAGAAACAGATTAATGCGTGGTTTGACCCCTTAATTAAAACCGCACATGCCGCACATAAGGCACTTACAGAACGAAAAAATGAGACCGTTGCCCCGGCGGTCGAGGCGGAGAGCAAGATCAAGTACGAGATGCAGAATTACATCATGGAACAAGATCGCATACAGGCAGAGGCACAGCGAAAACTTGATGAAGAGGCCGCCCGCAAGCAAAAAGAGCTTGAAGAAAAGGCACGCATAGCGGCAGAGCAGGGCAAGGACAACAAGGCCGAGAAGCTACTTGAAAAAGCCGAGGCTACTGTTGCCCCTATCGTTGCTCCATCCGTCCAGACAACCACCCGGACTGAGGCCGGAGTTACCTCTATCAAGCGACATACCGAGGTTACGATAACCAATCCAGATGTCCTCATACAGCAGATTGCAAAAGGGATCGTGCCGTCAACGGTGGTTGAAATATCTGAGTCGAAGCTGGTCAAGTGGATAGATGCGGCAGGTATAAAGACAGTGCCCGGACTTGCCATACGGTTCAATGTTCCGGGGCTTGCAGGAAGGAACAAATAGGAGGGGGTATGAGTTTTATAAATGTTGAAATGTGCGATAATTGTAAAAAGATAGCAACAGATTATTATGCAGAAAAGGGCTGGATACATATAACAGGCTCTTTTCAAGAAATGAAAGGGAGAGATAAAAAAGGGACAGATCATAGTTATTCATTAAGCGCCGCATCAGGGCAGACGTTGGATTTTTGTTCTATGAAATGTTTTCTTGAAAAACTTAGGAAGGAGCAGCCATGATCCTCCGCATTAAACTATTTCTTGCGGCTCTCTTATTAAGGGATACCGGCTTCCACGTTCACAGGAATCCGGTGCATCTTGTTAAAGATGAACCACAGGACACTTTAACAAGACACATGTTTCCAACTCCTGATGCCGATTATGTTATGTCTACAAAGCAATAGAACCCTTAAAAGGAAGGTGTTGAAATGAAAAAGGTTAAGCGGTCTCACTATGCAATAGCACATAGGTCGGACAGGCTCATGGCAGTGTACCATGCATTGAAGGATCGTATGTATCACTCTACCAGAGAACTTATAAAAGAAACAGGCCAGTGTGCTATAAACTCAATTGTCCATGAGCTACGCCAGAATGGCATAAGGATTGAATGTAATTATTCTTACACGACCGATACTGGCGCACGGGTGTATACGTATAGACTGTTAAAATAAGGAGGTAAAATGAATAAAATAACACAAAAAGAGTTTGATGAATTGCCCGCAACAGATGGCATAAAAAAATGGGGTCTTCGCGTAAGAGTGTGGGTCATTTTATATCTCCTTGAGCATGCATGTAAGTACTTTCAGCCTGAGGTAGTGCTCATCGCGGAGCCCATATGACCGTCTCTGAATCACCCGGATCTTATTGTTTAATCCTTCCACAAACCCCAAGGATACTTTGTTCTCGGGTTTGCTATATGCAGCTATCCCATCCCAGTGTCGTTCGATCAATTCTGCAAACTTCTCATAGGGCTTTAACCGTTGCCACTTTAAAGCCTGTTTCCAGTTGTCGAAAAACCGACGCGCCCATCCCTCTGTTTGATAGCTCCACATTTGCCCAAAGGATTCCTTGAGCAAATAGGCAGCATTGATTCGTTTGTTTGCTCCAAGCAATTTCTTCAACGCCTGGCGACCAGAAAGGTCCAGATTCTCTTGGTTCGATAGAAGCGTATATTTCTGCCCCTTGATGTAGGCTCGGTCTTTCCCGGACAGCCTCGCATATTCCTGCTTTCGCACGTTATCTAATGACTCCCCAAGATGCCGGATGACGTGGAACTTGTCATACAGGATCGCACTGTCAGGTGCATTCTTCCGGGTGGATTTCTCAAACGCCTTCCACATATCCATGACCGATAGCTGTATCTTTTTTGTCCTCTTTTCCCCGAGCCATTGATAAAACATATCAAGGCTCTCCTCGGATCTGTCCGTGCCCCCAAACCATATCGGCCGCCTTCGCTCCAAATCGCTGACCACGATCCGATACGTGTGCCCTTTCTTGATTGATACTTCGTCTATCCCGATAACCCGCGGTCCGGCTACAGGGTAGCGGATAAGCTGTTTTCTCATGTATTCTTTGTCCAACTCCTTGACCGTGTGCCAGTTCAGATTCAATTCTTTCGCTACATCCTGTATCGTCATCGTCCGACACTTCCGTCCTACATAATAAGCAAACCGCTTTGTATAAAACGGATTGTCCGCAATAAAATCCAGTTTCTCCCGCTTCACATGACCACACTTCCGGCACTGTACCCGGCGTACTTCCACCTCCAGATAGATTCGTACATCCCCGCAGGACAAATCTCGTATCCTTCGCACCGTCTTGTCGTAATAGCTCCCCTGGACCGTACCGCAGCATCCGCAGGTCGTTTTTTTTGACGTCTGATAAGCTGGATGACCCTTGCCTGGGGATCTCCAAATATCCCGTGTATCGCTGCTCGTGGATGAAATCCGGGATATCGATATTCATCCAGCAGTCGTCTGTTTTTTCGCATGCAATTTTTATACAGGTTTTTTGACCCATTGAAAACATCTTTTTATCTTTATTTTATAGCCCGTTAAGTCTTCCCGCCCTCATCAATTTACCCACACTCTTCCGCGATGAGCCAAAAAATGTCCAGCTTTTACAGAGTATAGCGGGATTAAAAAGTTCGGTGAGAGGTGTTCCTTCGGTGAGAGGTGTTCCTTCGGTGAGAGGTGTTCCTTCGGTGAGAGGTGTTCCTTCGGTGAGGGGTGTTCCTTCGGTGAGGGGTGTTCCTTCGGTGAGGGGTGTTCCTTCGGTGAGTGGTGTTCCTTCCATAAGGGGTGTAAAGCAGAAAGTATTTACTGGGATAAAATTTATGTTCCACAGAACTTGACCGTCATCGGCAGAATATACCCAACTGAGTCTGCCAGAAAACATTGGTCAGAAAGATTGTCTGAAGAAGGAATCGAAATTGGGAACAATTGCTATGAGAATATTGCTCAAATAGTAATGCCGGAAATCCCGAGGTTATTGAAACTCGCAAAATGGATATCGGTAGAGCGTTGGATATTAGAATCGTGGCTGCCGGACAAGGAAAGCAAATGAGTAAAAACTCAAACACTTATAAGACTTTCAATGTCAACGAGCGCACGCCGGAAGGATTTTATAAACAATTAGATGCCGAATTTAATTTTGATTTTGATCCCTGCCCTCTTAATCCTCGACCAGACTATGACGGATTAAATATCGTATGGGGTAAACGATGCTATATAAATCCGCCATACGGGAAAGCTATCACAGCATGGCTTAATAAAGCTCTATATGAAATTGAGTGTGGCAATACAGAACTTACAGTCTTTCTATTGCCCGCCTATACAGATGTAAAGTGGTTCCATGAGATAGTTTTACCGAAGGCATCAGAAATAAGATTTATAAAAGGGCGGCTTAAATTCGGAGAGCATAATAATACAGCCCCGTTTGCGAGTATGGTTGTTATATTCAAGGGGCATGAATAAGGAGGAGAGGGATGAGCCTTAAAGAATCCGACATCAAGAAACAGGTCGTCCCATATCTTCGCCTTAAAGGGTGGTTTGTATTTCCTATTATGCAGGGTGCATTAGCCTATAGAGGGATAAGCGACCTTATAGCCATTAAGCAGGGGCGTGTTCTTTTTGTAGAGCTTAAAACAGCGCATGGCGTTCTCTCCGATTATCAAAAGAAGTTCCAAGAGGACATAACAACACACGGCGGGGAATATCTGGTTATAAGAAGCGTAGAGGACTTGGAGACAGTAGAGATATGAACCGGAAGGTTGAAGGGGTGAGGCTGGTCCAAGTCCATATTTCAATAATTTACCCATCTTTCCCATTTATGCAACCTATAGTGAGCATGTTTTGACTCCCACAAATCGAAAATAAGCCCCCTATTTTCTTTAGTTGACCCTATCCTATCAACCCCTGTGCCCTTGTCTTGCCCTGTAAGCCCTATTGCTTACAGGAATATAAAAACCTACCCCCGTGCGGTCGAGGGTGGGAAACTGGAGGGGAGTTGAAAAGGGCTTATCAGTTCCAAAAATGAAATAATAACAATACCTGTGCGGATCCGCCGTGGACTCCGTAAGCATAGCCTGCATCAAGGGAAGCATTTAGCGCACGTGACAGTATCTCTGGACGCCATCCTATAAACACCCCTGCATTGGTGTCAGATAGCCGTTTAAAGTTGAACCCCGCATTGACTCCGGCAATAATGCTGTGCCAGTCCAGAAAGCTCATTCCGAGGCTCAAATTGGTCTGTATGGGGCTTACTATCAACTGACCTCCGAACACTCCAGAAAGCCGCCATACCGTGTTATTGTGAGCCTCTATATGGGTTACATCGGTATAGAATTGTGCCTTGACCTTAATCAACGCATCGGCAGGATCGCACAAGTTAGTCCGGCAGTAAACGGCATCGTTCTGGGCTACGGCGTAGACATCGATGTTGTTTGCCCTGGCAATGTTACACAGATCATCCTTGGCAAGTTGGACAGGCTTCGGAATATTGGTTGTCTGCGTGATATAAACGTACTGCTTAACAGTATGAGGGACATAGACAATAGAACCCTTAGCCTTCTGTTCTATAGCCTGTTTAAGCTGCTGCTGTAAATAAGCCGTTTGTTTCTGTAGCTCGGTGTCCTTGCGATCCCGTATGCCCTTATACAGCATGAACAGTATGACAGCTATGACCACCACAAGGATAATGTAGACCCAGTTTTTAAGCCCAGCGGATATGTTTTTGAAGGACTCGGAGTTCATTATTTTCCTTTGTTAGCCTCCACCCGGCCTTCTCTCCTTCTTCATAAGCCCTCACCTTAATTATGGGAGACATCCTGTCCGTTTTATCGGACAGGAGTCTCCCTGACGGATTAAATTTTCTTACCGGTATTCGCAATGATAGTTTGCAGCGACTTAATCTGATCCTTTGCTTCATCAAGATTCTTTTCAAGCGTCTGTGAGTTGTTCCGATAGACTGCCATTCCAGCAAGAAAACTACCTACTGCAATTACTAAGAGAGCTATTGTTGCTCCCCACCATGGAATTGTGATTGCGATCATTTTGAACCTCCTATTTTTATATCAGTTGTGTTAAATCCATACAGTGCCGCAAGGAACGCCGCCAGCCATACCGGAAAGTCTGGGATAGAATATTTTGTAAATACGATATAGAACCCCCAGCAAATATAGGCTATGACCAGCATGAAGCCCGTTACCCGTGAGTATGACAGCGGCCGCTTTGACGGATCTGCTGTGTCCGGTGAGTCCTGAATTATCTCCAATGCTCTACTGTTACTGCGATCAATAAATATCACAACAGCCCCGCCTATTAGAAAAGATACTGCTACCAGAACGATGATCGTTGCAACATGCAGGTTTACCCCTGCCATTAAAGCCTGAAAAGTTGTTTGTGTCATCTCATTCTCCTTTTATTTTCCTTTTAAAACAAACCACTTCACAAACTGCCATAATCCTATAACGCCACCACTGCCCCCAACGATCTTTATAGTGTCCATGAGGTTTTTATGGCTTCTATCTTCACGTGCTTGTAGATCATTCAATATCTCAGCTTTTAGTTGTTCGTGTTTATAAGGACATGCTTTGGGATTTGTGAAATTTGCAATCTGCATTGCCTGTTCGTGGTTCGCTTCCCAAAGTTTTTTCATGTCTTCACTGAGTTCGTTTAATTTGTTTAGAATCATCTCCTGTACTAAGTCTGTCGCTCGTCTCTGTGTTCCGGTATATTCATCCTGCATTTTCGTCTCCTATCGGTTTCCAAAATAATGATATTTCTGCAAGCCTTCGATCTGATAGTCCGGGTACTTCTACACCATTGCTTTTGTCAAACAACTTCCAGTGTGCACATGCAACGTCAAACTGTCCAGCGTTCAAGTGTCTCATAAAGGGTGTAAATTCTATGTGCTCCATGCCGACATTGAAAACGAATGAACATAGCGCATCGTATTGGTTCTGATTAAGTGTTACCTTAACCACACGAGCTATTTCGTTTTCTGCTGTTTCGCAGTCCTTTAAAAGCAAATCAGTTGCAGACATAGGGGTCATCGGATATGGTATTCGATCCGATGCTTTGATGACGTGTCCATACCCGACCGTCATTACGCCCTGGGCATCGGCTTTGCCGTGATACGGCCACGGAACAAAGTGTTCCCAGCCTTTTATAAAGTCGAGTCCGTCTTGGCTTATTCTCATCTCATCTCATCCTATTTGCCATATAGATCATAAGTGCCGTTATGCCTGCCATGCAGATCCCGACCATTGCCGGTATTGCGTATTTAAAAAACACGGGATAATGAATGATCAAACTGCTCATAATTCCCCCTTTTTAAGTAGGTAGCTGTCCCATCCTCCGAGTGTTCTCATCCCCACGATCTCCCATCCCCTCGACAAGTACCAGTTGAGCTTTTCCTTCGCTCTATATCCCTCAGCTAAGACGTAACGGAAGGTCATTAGTAGCCGCCTACAACATAAGAGTTCGTTCCATCCCCGCTGTTTATTATTGTGGCCGCCTTATTCGTGGTAAGCGTTATCCCGCCGCCAGCATCAAGCAACTGTGTCGCTGTCGGAATAATATCACAATCCCCAGCGCCTATACTCTTAACCGTTATCAAATCACCCTTACCGGTAGTTGCTAAGTCCGGTAGAGTCTGTGTGCAGGTAGAGGCACAGTTACAGAGGACAACAGAACTGTCTGACTGTAAAAGGCTGGAGGAGGTGACGGAGGTGATGTTAGACAACGCAAGACTTGTCTGAGTAATACCTTGCGATGAAACCGTAAAGTATTGTAGTCCTGTGTTTACTAAAATGGTAGAAAATATATTATTAATAGATATATAAGAGCCATTGCATGGAGCTATGGCTGTATTATTATATACTATAGGATTTACTGGACTGCATACTGGAGTTGATAAAGGAATATACTGCAATATATTACCATTATTTTTATCAACTTCTCCTACTCCACTTAAATAATCAGTCCATAGATTATTATTTCTATCAAGAAACACAGACGTAAGCTGAGAGCCTCCTCCTGATCCATACCCACTAAATATAGAAATAATATTACCATTTAAATCTAATTTAGCTATATCACCATTCGTTAGCTTTACAAATACGTAGTTATTCACTTTATCTACTACAGTATTATTCACTGCATTATTTAAAGTATCTGGTATAGTAAAATATTGAACCGCAAAAGTACTTGAGTTTATTTTAGCTACCTCTGGGTAGTTCCCACTGCCGGATGTAAGATAGCCTATCCAAATATTACCTGAACTATCATAATCACCATAAGCCGGATTAGTATTTGTAAACCCTGATAACTGAGTAGTAGGAGTAATTCCTATAGATGTAAACATCTGCCCTGCGTAATTAGCAATATGTAAAGTGCTCGAATCTCTTCCTACAATCCATAATTGACTGGTTACTTGATCTGGAAATGCTTGTATATAAAAAGATTGTAAATTTCCTGTATCTGGACCAGTAACTATAGTCCAATCTAAAGCTCCAGTAGAAGAAAATTTTGCTACGTTTCCATAACTACCAAAGCCGCTATCCCCAGCAACATATACATTATTATATTGATCAACATCCACATGATTGAATTGAGTTGACATACAGTTACCAGGCTGATTAAATATACTATCTAAATTTATTGAAGCTAATACATTTCCATACTTATCGTATTTTACAATATATGCATTAGATCCTGTGCCGCATGAACTGCCACTATTCCCTGTAATTGCTACCCAAAAATTACCAACTGAATCTAAAGCTGCCCATCTTGTATTATTGCTTATTACAGAATAACTACTAAGGTTTGTAAAAGAACTACCAGAGAAAGCATTAAAGGAGCCTATTGGAATATTTATAGAATTAAAATAAGAAGTACCAGTTAATTGGAGAAGATTAGTTACGTATTCCGTAGTAGAAGTCAGAGAATCTACACGCATTCCACCATTTATAGTTGCTCCATTATTTATAGTTGCTCCATTATTTATAGTTGCTCCATTATTTATAGTTGCTCCATTATTAATAGTTGCTCCACCATTTATAGTTGCTCCATTATTTATAGTTGCTCCATTATTAAAATTGGTATTAACATTAAAATTGAAAGAGCTTAAATCTCCTCCTATAGAAGCACTACCAGTAGTAGGAAGTATAAAATAAGATTCTTCTGGGAACCCTCCACTACTCCCGTAATTATAAACACTAAAAGAAGAATTAGTATCTACTGCCGATATGTTAGATATTTGAGTAGTGTAAGCACTTATAGTCATTGATTGAGCAGCACTTATAGTCATTGATTGAGCAGCACTTATAGTCATTGTCTGTTGGGAAGCTATTGTCAAATTTTTCAACGAACTGACAGTCATGGTACTTCCTGACTGTAATAGAGTATACCAAGGATCAATGTATTGCTCATAATATGGAACATGTCCTACTATAGAAGCAATATCAAGAACTCCTCCATATCGGAAATCATAGCTTAACCCATAATCATAGCCGTTCGTTACATCTCCACCTGAAGACAGATATTGTGGCACTATATAAAAGTTTCTTATACCACCTTGAATGCCAGGCAACCCCAATTTGTTCAAGGGATCATCCATAACCATGTGTCCACTCATATTCATAACAGGATAAATGCCAGAGTAAGTAAAACTTGAGTTCCATCCTGGCAGTAAATACGAATACCAATTGCCGAACGTCTGGTATGCCATAGCTGGATCAAGAAAACTATAAACAAGTGCTGGCGTTCCATACGTCTGTGTAGTCATAGGATTTGCAAAATAACCGAATGAATAATAATTACCGTTAGGATTGATATTTCCCTGTATCATTGTCGGGATAGTTAAGGTCTCACCCGTAACGAAGCCACCATAAGCCGCCGCTCCACCATTACTTACAATAGCAGTTGTACCGTAACTTATCCCTGTACCTGTAGTGGTAAATGGCATATTGCCGTTAATGCTCGAACCGGGGGAGAAGGTGAGGGCGCCGGTGAGGTAAGATGTTCCCGACAAATCCGCACCCGCCATAAAGAGCCACGGGAATGTGTATATATTTACAGGTCCTGTCGAATATCCGTTGATACTCGACGAGGATGACGAGAACCATACGCCCGTCGTCGTCATGGCGGAACCCACCTGTCCCGTTGCGGGGACGCACTTCGGAAAGCACGATGTCCAAGTATTGCCGTCCGTAACCGTCGTCAATCCGTATGCCGCAGAGCTCACCGCAAAAGCCTGCCTCGACATAAGCATTGACAAACAAACTATACCTGCTATTATCAGTTTACGCATATCGTCTCCTTATTGAAAGCGGGAGCGGGCGGAGAAGCAATGTCCACACGTTTTGCGCATGAAGTTTTATCCATACCCGCCCCGCTGTTTTTCATTTTTTATAAAACCTTCCCTTGACATAAAGATCACTTGTAGTCGCCGTAGCCGTGGTAAGCATGAATCGAATGTACGGAAGATTTACTGTCGTCGAGGTGATCGTATTGAAAGGGCTTACCCCCGAGCAGTAATATCCGGCGCTCGTAATGCTTGCGGCCTCGATCGGGGACGTCCAGTTTATGCAGTCCCCGCTCCATTCGTAGTTTATCGTCGAGGTCACGAAAGTCCCGGTCATAGAGAAACACGCCCCGTATTGCAGGCTGTCCCCGATAGGAGCATCGCACGGGTTTGTCGTCTGGATGTAGGTCGTGTTTGTTGTCGGCATGGACTCGTTGAAAAGCACCGTGCTCTGTGTCGTTACCGAGGAATTTGCAAAGGCAGAGCATGTCCAGAGAAGCAGCCCTGTTATGAGTATGAGTTTAAGGTATTTCATGGGAGTCTCCTTTATGGACAACAGTAAGGAGTTGTTTGTAGATATTGTGTAACCCCACCAGCATTATAAACACTAATCACCCAACTTGTACCACCACTATTATATTCTCTTTCCTCATATATCAGAGGAGTGTCAGGTGTAGCACAAGAACTATCAGAGTAAAATTGAATACTCCCATTGATGGCCGTACCTGAAGAACATACTCCTGTTGCTGATCCTCCCACGGTTGGTCCTATAGATGTACATACACCAGGAGATCCCCATGTACAATTTCCAGAAGTCCATGTAGTATGTGTTCCCACACTTATCGTATTCCCCGTCACATAATTCCCGCTCATGGTTCCCGTTGTTGATACATTGTTTGTAAATGACAGTCCGTATTGCAATGGTACTGTAGCTCCGGGTGTTGGCATTACTGTCGACCATAATGTATATGCGCTTGTATACCCGTAAAATACCCTTAATCCTATAAGCAAAGCAAATAGGATTACTGCGGTTGAGAATGTGCGTAGTAATAGTTTTTTCATTGTATCTCCTTAATTTATCTTCCAATCATACGTATTCGGGGCGATCTGCGTTAATTTTACTACGTGTATTGTTCCATCATCGGCTACAACGTTTTGAGCACCCTTTACCGTCATGCTAAGAAGCGGTCTCACGTCCGTTATATTGGACTGTATGAGGCTTGCTGCCCCGGCAGCTACATACACCTGAGCAACTGCTATCCAGCCGGAGTCCACGGTCGGGGCAACCGGAGAAGCCTGGGCAGTACCCGTCTTTACCTTCAATGAGCATGTCGCCTCTAAGAGCTTGTTGTTTGCGACAGAGTTCCATGACTTCGATGTATCGTTCCAGATATTGACTGCGGTCGAGTTCGTGGTCGCGCTGCTCCATTGCACCTCGACAAGATCGATACGTGGGTTGGTCTGGTCTGCTGCGGCTATCGCAAGCGCCTGAGTCGCCCATAATGCAAACGGCCTGTACGGGGATTCCGCAGGGTTCGGATTGGTGAGGTTCGGGAGGTTATCATTGTCGTATTGGAACCCTATGCCCGGAACCCCCGCGGCGTCCGTGGTCGCAGTACTCTCCGGGTTGACGACTACCTGTAACCCTGTTCCCGGAGTCACCGCAAACCCGCAGATAATCCCATTTTGCGGGGTATGCCCCGCCGGATATACCCCCGGCGTTGCAAACAATGCCTCTAGTATATTCATCAGATCGCCGACCCGGTAAAGCTGGTGCAGGTTGGAATCCGAGCTTGTGCGCTGTTCGTCGAGATTAAATATTACCCGTCTTAATGCCATATTGCCTCCTTACTCTCTTTTATAAGTTTTGTCAATATCCTTCCAAAAAGAACCCTACCCCCGCGGCCTTCGCCCGGTTTATGGTGTTCCATATCGCCGAATACATTGCAGAATTGTAAACCTCGGCTTGTAAATCGGGAGGTGCCCCGGCATCGTCCGCGGACAAGGGCGTCACGCCTATTGCCCCGATGTCCATCGACAAGAGCGTGTCGAATGCCAACGATGCCTGAGCGGTGTAGTATATCGGGACACGCACCACGAAAAACGCATTTCTCCAGTTCCGTATGCCCGCATCGTCCGCGGCCAAGGGAATGAGTGCATCATTGTTGAACGGATCCGGTATCGTCTGGAGCGTATCGAATGCCGCGCCCTGATAGGTGTAGCCGTCAAGAAGGACCGCATTCATCGGCTCTCCGAAGGACTGTAAGACTTTATTTACGGCCTCGATTATGTTCGCCGGGGACACGGTAAGGGGCTTCTGCTGGGCATGAGCTTGAAATTGCGCATCCGTCTCTCCGTATGCCCTCTGCATCCCGCGCTCCCCGTAAACGAGGATGTCTAAAAATCCCCCGTCTGCGCTATCGATGTAAAGCTCCGCGTCTGTCTCAGAGAGAACATTCATCACCGCGGCAAACAAAGCGGCATACACTTTGAGATACCATCCCCCGATCCCGTTGAGCATACTGTTTACGTAGCTCGCCGGATAAAGCCGCTTCAAAACGTCGATAAAATCATTTTCTGTAAGTATCTTCATACAAAACTTATAAGCCCCGCGGATGTTCTTATGATCTGTCCCTGCGACGGCACCACGTCGCCCGTAGGCACAAGCACCGCGTCTTTATACACGATCACCCCTGCTACGCTGTTCGCAGCGGCAAGGATAGAGGCAACGAGGAGCGTCTGGCCCGGAGCAAGCCCGTTTACGGCGTTAAGGATAGCGCTGCGGACGCTGTTTTGCGCATTGATCGTGTCTATGCCCGCCTGATACTCAATATGTATTGAGATCGCCTGATTTATGAGCCACGCCCCGATAACAGTTATGGGAATCCCCGCAGCCCGCCATGAGTTAAGGGCTAAAGTAACCTGCGTTACCATGTAATTATTGCTGTTCCCGGAGAGATCGGATATTATGACCGATGCCGATCCGTTGGCTATCCCGCTTGCGTCGAGGTTATCATACGCGGATACGTTTGCGACCCCCGGCACGGTCATTGCCCCCTCTATAAGCGCCGCGAGCGTGCCCCTTTGCTGAGTTGCGTAAAAGTTCCGTATGATTGACCGGTACTGGTCATCGGTTGCCGTAAACTGCCCCCCGGCCCCGTTATAGGGGTTATTCACGGTTATCGTGGTGTCGAAGATTGCGCTCGATATGACAGTAAGAGTATTGGGATAAATGTTTCCGATCGTCCCCGGTTGCGAGCACACCGCATAATTGGTCTGCGACAGGTCCCCGGCCCCGAACACGGTATCGTAGATCGTGGTAAAGGTAAGCCCGGATGTATGGGCAAGGACCGTACCTGCCGATATTACCCCGCCCCCTCCCGCGGTCGTCGGTCGTGAGAATGTTACCTGTACCGTGGCGTTACTGTTCTGCGGCCTGGTCAACCCGTATCTGTCAAAAGCAAGCTTGTCGAGGTCTGAACCCGTCGCCGAGTCGACATACATTATCGCCATGAGGCTTTTTATCTGCCGAATCGTCTCCTCGGAAAGTCCCACCCCGGCATAAGTAACGAGGTTTAAGTCCGTCCCGGCCCGGTCAATAAGGCCCGGATCAATCTTTGTGCTCCCGCTCTGTAACTGGAGCGTGAGGATCATTGCCTTTGCGATATTTACGAGGTCCTGTCTTGTGGGTAATGTTAGCGTCATATTATGTTATTCACCGCCCCGCTGTTTATGATCACATTCACGGTCTGCTTGTCGATTGTGGTTGCGGACACGTTGATATTCAAAGCCGCGCCGTCTGCCGATGGAGACAGGCTTACAGACACGCTCTGTATCCCCTTCTCCTGCAACAGCGCCCTCTGCATGTCCCTCTGTAATTTATTGTAATCGTTCGTTTTGTAAATTTTCTTCGGCTGCAAATTAAACCCGTAATCCGGCAAATGATAAAACCCGCCGATCGGGGTTATAAGTCTCCGGGTAATGAGCTTCTTTATCTGGTCCTTCCCCGTCTCGGATGCCCAATCGTTTATGGAGTCCGAGGTTATGTCCATGACCGAGAAGTCGTAAGACAGATCATTCCCGATGACGTTCTGGACGAGCGTCTTGAAGAGAGGACTTGATGAGGCAGACGTCCCGGTCGTTACCGGCACGTAAAGTCCGGTAAAATTGAAGCTCAATGGCGCATGGATCGGCAATACCGAACCTTCGCTTTCTATCCCAGCGCTTGCGGTAAGCGTATATGTCATGAACTGTAAAAGCGGGACCGCCGTGATTATCTGGATTGCATTTTCAGTACCCGCCCCCGGCGTGAGACCGTCGAGGGGATTGAATATCTCAATGTCTGCAATGGCCACGGGGTTATTGTTCGAGTCTTTCAAGGTCCAGTTTATTGGGTTGAGTGCCGATACGGGATTATAAGCGTCTATGTCATAAGGCTCTACACTAAAGTTCACATTGATCATGTTGTTCTGGATTGCGGAAACTGAGGTTATCCTGAATATCAGGGGTGCGGTGTAATAGTCTCCGTCGAGATCGACCCCTATATACCAGACATTCCCGTTTGCGTCCGTTATGGCAAGAGGGCTGTTAAGGGTGTAAATATACCCGCTTGCCGGAGCGGTTGCCTGCTGCACAAACGAGGAGGACAGATCGTCATTGATGTATACCCGGTAATATATTTTATTGTCGCCCTGAACGTAGAGAGGGTTTTGATCCGTGCCAGGCTGCCCTGTGTAATAGTCCGGGTTCAGGCTCCCGTCTACGGCTATTTTTAAAATGTACTTGTTCGCAGTCGGGGACTCGGTGATTATGTAAGAGGGGTATGCCATTATGAATCAGCCTTTACAATATTAGATAGTTCAGTACCGTCAAGCGGAGATGTTAAGGCCGTGCTTACAGGTCCCGTCAAACCACCCGATAAAGTTCCACCGCTATGAACATGAGCGTTTAGAAGTGAAATCCATGTAGTCATAAGATTTTCGAGGATGTCCCCAAGAACGGCTTTATGGGATGCGCTATTAGATCCGAGATTTATTTTCTTTGCCGTTATATTTACGGCATGGTTTGAGTCGACATTGATGTTAAGATTCCCGCCCTGATTGGTAAGATTTACATCTCCCTGCGGCAAAATCACATTTACGCTTGCCCCGTTCTCCAGTACGATCCACGCATTCGTAAGATCGATCTGGTCGGGGTTTATTTGCTCCGTTCCGGTGTTCCTTCGCTTCGTGATAAGCCCATTCGACAGGGCGCCGTCCGGGAACTCCACAACTACCGTGTCAAGCGGATGCAGGGGCATATATATCAAGCCGAATTTACCGGCATACGCGGGGGCAATCGGATAAAGTGCTTTCGTAAATCCCGGTATCAGGATCACGCTTGCATAAATTCCGTACTTGTCTTTTTTGATGTCGTTTTGATCCGCTATAAACTCGTAAGCCTGCGTATTGGTATTGTACGTATAATCATGGGCAACGATCGCAAGGGACACCCATGTCCGGGGATCGATTCCGGGTCGCTTTATGTACTCAGAGAACCTTGACATGTCGAAGCTCCGGGTTATCTTCATTTCGTACCCCGGTCTATGAAATTTGAGAAGTCAATCTCTATTTGTAACCCCGATTTCGCCTCGTATGTATAGCGGATGTTCTTTACAAAGTAATCGACCGTGAAAAGCGGGCTTGTGATCGCCTCGGCAAGTGCCGCCGCGACATTCTTGTCATAGCCTTTACTCGTAAGATAGTTTATGACCTTATCCGGGGCCTGTGTGCGAATAAAGTTTAGTTCATCCATGCCATGCATGTAATCGGCATCGCGGGGCATCACGTCAAGACGCACCTGGTCGCCCTGATGGAGCGCAAGCACGTCATAGTCTTCACCGTCCATAGAGGTAAGCTCTTTTGTCAGGAGCTTGCCCATGAGCGCCTGCCGCCCGATCTCATGGTAAAGATTCTTTGCGATCCTGTTCAACGCGTCCTTCGATTTTACGTGAGGAACGGTAACGGGATAAAATTCCGCTTTAAATAATCGTCCTGTTCCCTTATCATAAACCGCCGTAGGCTTTACTCCTGTCATCGATCCCTGTTGCTGTTGTAAATAAAACTGCTGTAGATCGGCAAGTGCGTTCGGTGGATATGTCGCAAAAATAAGTTGCTCGTTTTTGCTCTGCTTTAAAGGCGCATACCCGCTGACAAGAACGATCGGGGTCTTTATCTTTCCGAGCTTCCGATCCATGATCAAAGACTTGATGTTGTATCCCCACATAAAGTGTTTAGGGTTCGGCTCCGCACCGTACACGTCGGATATGCGGGTAAGTAAAATCGTCTTCCCGTACTTGCCACCCATGTGCGGGATAAAGCCCTCGGAGAAGCAAATCTGCGTTATCACGTCCCAGTAAGAAAGGCCTTCTTTATATGGTGCGACTATGGCTGCTGTCGCAAGATTCCCGTATTGTTTCGGAGATAGTTCAAGAACTTCCTGTACGCTCCCTATTGCCGAGATATTAAAATCCTTGCCCGGGTACGGATCTTCGTCCGCGGGGATGTCAGGACTGAATGCAACATCGAAGCTCAGATCGAGCATATCAGCAATGCTTTGTATTACCTCATCCAAAGCACCGCTCAAATCTATGTTTGCATTAGATGGGAATATCGCATCGATGAACCATGCCGTATAATCGCGGGCCGTGATCACGATCCAGTGTCCCTCAGAATCGTGCTGAGATTTCCATGTATCGACCGGGCCCTCGAAGCGCATATTTGTCTCTCCAGAATCATTCCCCACCGGGGAAAGTGCCCCGCGCCACTGCGGGCTAAGCTCCTCTTGGTCCTGTCCGGTGTTATCCGTTACCCCGCCGAGATAGAATTTTATGATTGCGGATTCGATGATCTCCGGGTCGAAAGGTGCGTCCTTGTAGGGTATTTTTATCTCAAGACCGTCCGCTACCCGGAAGTTCGCACGCTCAAGGACTGCTGAATGCACGGACACGACGGGATTGTAAAAAAGTCCGCTCGTCTTGAAGTCCATGTTCTTCGCGGGCTTTATCTCCGGGATGTTAAACCCCTGCGGGAATATAGGGGTCTTCGGAAGCTCTTTGTAGTCTTCAAGCGCAACAAAAAGCTCCGCGCACGCCCTTGGATAGTAAGTCGTCACTGTAGCACCTGCGGGGTCTTCGGGACAAGCACAACCGTCCCGGCATCGACCTGTGAGGTATCGAGCAGGTTTATATCCGCAAGATACGTCCAGTATGAGGAATCCCCGTAAAAGTGCTCTGAAATCTTTTGCAGGGAGTCTCCGTCTTTTGCGATGTACTGCGTCCACATATCCCCGCCCGCGAAATAGGTCGAGGTGTAAATGTTTGCCTGGTTTGATGCGTCAAGCGAGATCGTGAGTGCCTGGTTGTTTATGTCCGCACTCTTTTTTTCTACATAAATATAGGTCTGTGTGTCCTGCCAGCCGGAGGGATTCGAGTATTGCGTCATCAAAAAATTGGTCTGGTCTATAAGGGCTGCGCATTGGTTCGAGAGCATCGAGAAAAGAGATATTATCCGGGCAACGAGGTTCAAGGGAAGCGTTGCAAGGTTCGCAGCCTCCGTCCCCACGTCGAGGATATTTGACATAGTATAAGCGATATTTCCGACAAGCGTCATATATGCCCCGGATATGCCCGCTATAATATTCGAGAGGTAGCCCTGAGCCGACATAAGATCGTCGGTCAAAGACTGTAAGGTTGATACCGAGGAATTGAGATCGTTTATTATGCTGTCGAGCTTCGTAAGCCCCGATGTCGCGGTAAGAGAGGGCTTTATGTCCGGCTTCACCCACTCGAAGTCAAGCGTAAAGTGCATGTCTTGTGACCGGAGCCAGTTGAATTTCACCTCGGTAAGAAAACCCTCCTCGTAAATATCGCCCCACGATAAAGACACCCTTTGTCCCTGGAGCCTCATAATATTTATGAACTCTACAAGCTGCATTGCATTCCCCAAGCCAAGGTTCTTTCCTTTCGGGTTAAGTGTCGTGGTTGATATGCCATCGAACATATCGCAGTCGATATAACGGTCCTTCCACATACCCTCTAAGGTCGTGGGGGTTTCCTCGGAGCCGAGCACCTGGACTGTAGCTTCCGGGTTTCCGGGATAAACCGTCTTTTCGATGTTCATCTTCCCGCACCAAAATGACGGGTTCTGATAAGGAAGCGACCTGCCCCGGAGCGTGAGTTTGCGTCCGTCACCGGTAAGCTGCGTTATGATCAATTCTTTCGATTGCGAAAGCGGAAGCATTATGTCGCTCCGAATGCCGGGGTAAACCCGGACTGTCTTGACCGCTCTGCGATGCGCTCGAACTGGTCGACTATGTGCATCATAACCTTATCCGGTGTGACGTCTTTAAAGTCCTGATGGAAGGTAAGGTCGCCGTAAAAGTTCTGTATAGTATCGGCTTTCTTGGATGTCTCTATGGGTGTTTTCTTTGCTTCTTCTTTACCTTCGTGAAATCCTTTCGTTGCTATATCGAGCAGAGACATTTTTGGGATAGCTGCGGATATTTTTGTTATTGCTGGGGCAGTCGGAACTGCTACTCCTGCTTGATGCAAGTACGTTGTCGCTTGATTGTATAGATGTATTTGCATCTCGTTTAATTTTCCGCCCCGACCCAAAACGGTATTCATATCATTAATATATTTTAGATCGCTCGTAATCTCCTGTTGCTTGTTTGCCGCATATATTGCAGATATTTTCTTATACGAATATATAGCATATCCGAGTATACCGAAAGCCGCGATAAGGGCCGCAATGGCTGCACCGAAAGCTACTATAGGCCCGAGAGCTACGGCATCCATAGCACCTGCAAGAGATGACAGTCCCATAGACGCCTTACTCAATACCTGTATCAAGACTGCGAACCCCGATCCTACACCGGTAGAACTTATCATTTTACCAATCATCGTTCCTATTCCCCCGACTGCCCCCGCTTCTCCGACAGCCCCCCCGATAACTCCACTTGCGGTTGCAAGACCCCCTAAGCCCGTTAGTGCTTTATAAGCCATCGTTGTCGCAAGGATCGCCTTCCAGTGCTTCGATGCGAACTCAAGGAGTCTGACCATAAGCTGAAGGCCTTTTACTATGTCCGTCCCGACCTTCTCGGCAATGATTGTGATCTTGTCTTGATTTTGTGTCATCCACTCCGCGACGTGCTCGAAATATACGTCGAGCTTCGCAAGCACGATATGCCCGACCGACATATACACTTTATCGAACGTATCTTTTATGCGATTTACTATTGCCGGAGTTGTTAAAAGATATGCTTGTTGTAAGGATAAAGCACTCTTTGTTTTCGTAACGGATTCTAATATAGACATAAAATGTTTTGCTATCGGCTGCCCTGTCGAACCGATTCGTTGTAATATTTTTAATTGTTCGTATTGTTGAGCAGTCATGCCTTCCTGCTGCAATAAAAGTATCAACGATCTTGGAATCCTTCCCGCAATCCCCATCTGTATTTGCTGCCCAAGCTCGCTGATATTTGTACCAAGAAGTTGTGCTGCCGGAGCCATGCTTTTTAATACGCTAAGAGTTTGATTTAAGGATACCCCGCTTTCCCGTCCCTGCATTGCGAGAGATGTAAAAGCTGGCAAGAACTGTGTGAAGCTAACGCCTGCATTTTCAGAAGCAGATTGTAGCTCCTTCATCATGTCCGCTGCTATTTTTAACCCTCCGGATATATCCCCAGGCTTTACCATCCCGAATGTTTGAGCAAGCGCGGAAAGTTTATATTCCGATGTTTCCGCAAATTCCCCCATCTCGTAAATGCGTTTCCCGGTCTCGTAAATGCCTACTCCGATACCTGCCCCGGCAGCGACCCCAAGAAGGGAATGGGAGAGTTCTCGTGCCTTGTCCTTTGCCCTGTCCATGAGATGAGAGAGTCCCTCGGTGTGCTTCCCGATCTTGCCGAGCGTCGTGCTTGCACGGTCTACGATCTCGAATAGGGTACTGACCTTTGCATCAGGCATGGGTCTCGTTCTCCTCTTTTACAAGCTCCATAAGCTCCCTGTAAAACCTTGATGCGGTTCTGCTTTCAAGAACCATAACCTCAGAGAGCGGCTGTTTTCCGTATTTGCAGAGCCTCACGATCATTCTCCAGAGGTCCCGCTCTGAGGCTCCTGAAAAAAATTTGCACGCTCCTCATCCGACGGACTCGTGATCGAGATATACATGTCAAGGCAAAGCTGGCGCTGCTTCTGCGGGAGTCCTTTGAACCATACTACCGGATCGGAGGATCCATCCACGGAAACGATCGAGTCCATGCAGGCGTAAAGGTTCATAAGGAGGGCATTGTTGTTTACGCGCCGGGCAATGTTGCTTATCTGGTTTACAGTAAGGTCTTTGAAGGTAACGATCGTGTCCGCGATGATGCACTGGTAGAGCATCTTTCCGTCTTTTTCTATGTCCTCGATGTTCTCCTCGGCGTCCTTGCGCTCTGCTTCGGTTGTCGTATTGTTCTTCTCGTACGCCTCAAGGATAAGCGCTCTTTTCTTTGCGGCCTTGTGACCTTTGCCGAGGCTGTTCCACCACGACTCGAATTCCGGCGAGAAGGGATCGACGGCGTTCCCGTCTACCTTCCGCACCGTGTACTTGGCGAAATTTAAGATCAAATCTGTCGAATTGACCTTCGACGATTTTAAGGCGTGCTCGTATAACTCAAAGCTCAAATCGCTTAATGTTACGGAGCCACCCCCGAGACTCTCCGGGAAAGGGTAATTTTTTTCCATTGCTTCTCCTTTGTCATTTTACAAAAGTATCTGGTAAAACGAGCTCTTGAAATTAAATTCCTGCTTCACAAACTCGTCCCGCTTTCCGATGGTCAAAGGAAGGTTATCGAAGTACAGATCGGAGAGCATTATACGGACTGAGGTCTTGTTCGGGAAGGTCGCCCGCATGGTAATGTTGACCTTTATCGATGGATCGCGGGACTGTGCCCTCTGAGCAATCAGGCTCACAAGCTGCATCCATGACTCGTCTTCAAGATCAAAATCCATACGGCCGGAGTACCCTTCAAGGATATCGTCAAAGCGGTTCACGGTCTCTCCGAGGTATCCTTCCTCAAGGGTCTTCAGATTCGCGGTGATCTCCGCGCTCTTCACGTCAAAGGAATACGGCGTGCCGTTATAAACGACAACGATCTGTATCTCCTGACCTATTATTCTTGTTCGTGTATCTGCCATATTGCCTCCTTTATGTAGCCGCTACTATGACAACGCCCTCTCCGACCGTGCTGCGGATGTTGATTGAGTCAAGGGATGAGTATGTCTTTACGCTCTGTATGACCGTGAACAATCCTTGTGCGAGGCTCGCATCGGTATTCCCGGACTTCGCATCAAGGGTATATCCCGCGATATGAGAAAGCTCCGGGTTCTGCGGTGCCTGCTCGGTGAGCAGGAACGTGTTGAGCTCTCCCACGAGCGCGTCCTGACGGGCAGGCGTGCTCAATTTCTTCGAGAACTGTGCAAGTCCGTAAGCCTCGGACAGTGTGATGTAGTCCTGCATCCGTATCCGGGAAATACTCTTGTTTGCCGAGTATGCAGTCTGGTTGACTCCCGTGAAGCCCTGATCGAATATTATCCCCAACCCCGACGGATCGTTGATAAGGGCGTTGATGCCGTTTTCTTCGAAGGTGATATAATCGTTGACGCTGTACACGGCAGTTAGGTCGCTCTCAAGACCGAGGATTCCCGCGGTGTAAGGTGTTGCCTGTCCGGGGTTCTCCCAGGGTGGAAGTTGCGAAAGTATCGAAGCCATCCATACGTCCGGGGTAAGCTCGAAGGTCGAGTTTGCCTCCGGGGAGAGCCACTTACCGCAGATGTACTCGAAGAACTCCCTCTCGTCAGATTGCCCGTAAGAGTTCTGGCTCGCCTGCTTGCAATAAAGTGCTGCCTGTTTCTGCGTGCCCCGTATGACCGAGGTCACTGCGTACCGGGCGCCTGCGCTAAGTGCGAAGGTCGTGGCATTGCTTATGAGTCCCGCCCGTATAGGCTCGACCGTTCCGGTTCCGCTTGTAGGCTGGCTCGCTGCCGGGTCTTTGCGGGCAGAGAAAAGGATGTTAATGAGGGATCCGGGACTTCCATCATAAACAAGAGTCGCTGTGATTGCCGCGGTATATGCCGTGCTGATATTGAGCGCCGTTGTCGCAGCCGCATTGCTCACGGACAGCGTTGAGGTGCCTAACCCCGCCGGTGTATCTATGACGTGGGTTATTGAGTTTATCAAGCTTGTAAATGTTCCTGCATTTGCCGGGCTTATGCCTACCGTCCCCGTGGTCTGTCCCGCAGCTATAGTAAGGTCCTGGTCCGTGATATAAGTGTTCGTCCCGTCCCCTACCCTGCTACCAGCCGGGATAAGATAATCGGACGCAAGGGCAGCGCTGAGGGTATAAGTCACTTCCCCAACCTCGGTATTAACCCTCGTGACTACGATATTTCCCCATGTAAACCCGGACAGGTAAGCGATGCCGTTGCCGTTTGCGGAAAGGTCTCCGTCTCCGAGATATGAAGAATAGCCTCCGAAATCTCCTTTGACGGATGCATACGATCCCTCAAGTGTCGGGGTTGCGAAAGGCCCCTTTAAAAACTCCCCTATAATCCCGACGGTATTCTGTACGAGTCCCTGTATTGACCCTACCGGCGGATTATTGATGATATTTATAGAGGCAACATCCTCAAGTATCGCATCGCCCGGATCTATATAAAATTCCCTGATAAATGGCACGTTAATTCTCCTTTATTGTTTTATTTGCTGTAATTTGAGACAGCATACTCAATATCTTTTCTTTGCAAGTTTCCGGATTATTTTTGAGATCGTGTTCCCAAAATCTCATCATAACAACCCCTTTTGCCTTTATTCCACGGTGCATTATAGTTGCTCATATATTTTGCTCCGTTAAAATCGGCTTGCTTAAATCGATCGGCGGCAGCGTTACACCTCCGATCTGGTCTATCAACTGAGGCTTCAGTATCGGTATCTGTATTCTTCGTATATAGTCCGCCTCTACCCGTATTCTGAAAAGCGTCTGAAGCCTGCCCTTAAACGTCGTCTCCGCAGTGTCCAGCTTCTTGAACCCGATCATCGTAAATCGTGCAAGGCGCCCGTATCCCATAGGCATGGGAAGGAATATGCCCATCCTGAATATGTCGGGGTTCATTGCGATTTCAAGACCCTCAATTATTGCGGCCCTCTGGTATCTATCCTCTGCCCATATTGTTACCGGGAGCTCTGCGATGTACTCCCCGTCTTTTACCATGACGAACCCGGTATTCGGATCATAGGTGTCCTCAAGCACGGTCGGGGTCAGGCTGTGCGCGGCATAATCTTCATTTATAGGATCCAGTACCGTCACAGCCGGGAACACGAGCTCCTTGTTCGGCGTCGGCCATTCCCAGTTGACCGACGAGAACTGAAACGTCAAAGGCTTATTCGTGCTTACTGTGTACCGAGTGAAAGTAAGCCCCTTTAAAAACTCGATTATTGCGTTGCGGACGTTATAAGACATATCCATGTGCCGGACATAGCCAACGTTTACCGGACCCGAAGGTTCGATCAAGATCGTGTTCGTATAGTAATCCCCATCTGCATCTATACCGAGGTATCTCGTGTTTCCGTCCGCGCACATAAGCTCAAGAGGTGAATCGGTCGTGTAAACCGACCCGAAGTACGGCCTCGATGCCTGCGGTATCAGGGCAAGTGTGCGATCGTCCTGTGGCTGGACCTGATAAAACGATCCATCGTCCGCCTGGACATATAAGGGCGTCTGGTCTTCTCCCTCGATACCCGCCGAGGGATTTACGGATACCGATCCGTCCTGGTTGATGACTATCAGCCACAGGGCTCCGGACGGGGACTCTGATAGGATGTAGTTAGGCAAGGCTTAAATGCTCCTTTACGCTCTGGTTCAATATCTTCTGGAACTCATTTTGTGATCCGAGGTTTATGTACCGGGGCTTTGTTCCCACTTTCGCAATTTTGCGGGCTATCGCAAGAGCCGTCTCCTTTGTGTCCTCTGGTGATAGTCCGAATTTACGCTGTGCCCATAATGCAATAGGGGACAACGGCGGGAAATGCGGCCTTGATCCGTATTCAAGCTCCGGACCGTACGGAGAGTCTGTCCCGACGAGGATCGTGTTCTCGTCTCCCCCATCCCACCATTTCCACGACGCTTTGTAATGACCTGAGTTTATGGGCGGGTAAGGCTTGGCCTCAGGGATCGCCTTGTGTTGCACGTGAAACACCGCGTGCATTCCGGCATCGAGAAGGGTCTTGTGCTTGGCCTCTTTTATCTTCTCGGCCTTTTGTTTGAGCCATTCCTGGTATTCGTGAAGGTTCACGTCGCACCCTCCATAGACACGTCCCCGCTTCTCAATACATCCGGGTCTATCTTTATGAGCTTTATCTTCCAGCAGGCGTTTTCCTGGTCTATCTCCGGAGGACCGTAAGGAACGAACGTCCGGTTCTTCGGAAGCCGGTTATAATTGACATTGTCCGGCACCCGGGAGTCGTCATTAGACAAATCAAGCGCCGCAGTAGGCTCTCCGTCGCTGTCCGTATCGAGCACGTCCGATGCTGTCGCGGTGGTGTCCTCTATGCCCGTAAACGCGCCTTCGGTCACTACATACACGAGCCTCGTATTCTCCGGCATGGTCCCGCTCTGCGGGTTACGACCAAGAAGATCATCCTCGGAGTTTTGATTAAGGCTTATCTCGTTGACGACGATCTCTCCGTCCTCGAGGATTCCGGCTTCCTCGTTTTTCCGGGAAATCCCGCTAATACCCATTACAAGGGGTGTCGGCAGAATTTCCTTTGACGATACGATCCTATACGTGCCCATGCCGATCTCGTCTCCCTCGGACGCGGTCGTTACCAGAAACACCCGGTACGGCCTCAAGGCGAGGTCGGTTGCGACTTGCCGGATACCGTCTGCAACATTGCCTATCATCCGTAGGAACTGATTGTTGTTGTCGTTCGGATGAAGGGTGCCCGTCCTTGCGACATCCTCGTTATTGTTTATGTTCGGGACTGTCGCCTTCATTTAACTCTTTCAAAACACCGACTTGCCGATGCGAGCTTGTAATAGGGGTCGTTTTTTTGTACCACGTCCCCAATCTTATACTCTTTCACAATCCTTGATCCGAGGAGGTTTCCATGTATGCAAATAAGCGATCCCTCCGGGGGCTTCGGCGCTGCCGGTGTTTCAACTTTTACTTCGGCTGGTTCTGTATATTTTGCCATTATTCCTCCGTGATTAACGGGACATTAAAGCCCATCGCTGCAGCCTGATAGCGTGCCGAGTACGGGTTCGGGGGCGAGGCAAGTAAATCCGAGAGCCTGTATCCCCATCGTATGTACTCATGCTCAAGCGCCGCTTCTTCGTCCCGCCTTGTCTTTATCCTGCCTATGTCCGATGCTGCGAGTCTGTCCTGTGCCTGTATGAGCTTGCCTTCGACCGTGTCCATTGTGTTTAAAATGTCTATGACCTTGTTGATGATAAAATCCGAATACTGGGCATTTGCGGCCGCCTGCATCGCATTGTACAGGATGTACATGGACTGGTTGAAGGCCGGGAGTCCCAGGGAGATACCCGGCCCCATTGCATTAGGGGAATACCCTAAGTGATAAAGGCACCTTGCTTTGTCATTGTCGGACAGTTGGGCCACATATCACCTGACTCATGTGCGCCCGAACTCCGCAGGGTTCGCCTTTGCGCGTGCTTCGTCGTTGTTGAGCTCCCTCATCTTGATGCCGTAATCCTTGAGCCTTCCGACATCATAATGCTGCTCGGATATGACCTTTCCTTTCTTGAGGGTGATCTGCTGGCCTGCAAAGCCCGAGTAAATCCCGGTCTCAAGTATGAGATACCTCTTGAACGGCAAGGGTTCGGCCTCTGCGAGCTTTTTCTTGATCTCGGCATCCTTCTCGGCCCGTCCCATCGCCGTGTCGCTTACTGGCCTGCTTCCGACCTTGACCTCTCCGGTCTTCGAGTCGTACGGTACGCCTTCGGGTGGATTGTTATTTGCCATTTGCTTCTCCTTTATGTCCTTTATGCGTGCACTACTATGCCCGCCCTCTTGTACCTTGAGCTTGCGGTCTGGCCGTTGACCGTGACGCCTCCTCCGGTTGTCAGGTCTGAGGGGATCGGGAAGTCTCCGGTCCATGACCAGGATGCGGAAACGATCTGTTGGAACCTGTCGAGGGGTGCCCTGAGTATCAGTCTTAGGCGGTCTATCGCTACTGCTACTCCGTTGTTCGAGATGTTGAAGTTTGCCACCCTGCCAGTGGTCCCGGCCTCGGTTGCGAACAGCTTCATCTCGTTGATCCATTTCTCATAGATGACCCCTGCACCCGTGATGATGTCGCGCTGTAATACCACTCCTGAGGTCGTTGTCGTCTCCCAGGGGAAGTTCTCCTGAGCCTGTACCGTGTTCGGGTTCGGGACTTCGGCGTTGCGTATAAACACCATGCCCGCAAGCACGCCGAGCGCAATGTTACGGTAGTAGAAGCTGTCCGGTAATGCGGTCAGTGCTCTCTGGAGGTTCACATCGAAGAATATTTCGGCCTCGGTCGCGGGACTTATGTGTGCATGGTAGTATCCGTCTCTGTGGGGCGGAACGTTATTCTGCCTCAGTACCGCCTGGAGGTTTACGAAGAGCTGTAAGGTCGCGGTATCCGTGCCGCTTACTGCGTCATCGGAGTATCCTCCGCCTGCCCGTGTTCTCAGTGAACTGTTCAAGGCTACTACTGCATCCCCTGAACTGAGCTTCGTTGCCGGTACTGCCTGGAGCGTAAGATTACCAGGTCCCCAGGGATTTGTCGCCAAATCCGGTGTGGCGCCTACAATGACCCCGTTCTCCGCCGATCCTGCCCCTGCGTGCAAAACTACCGGGATGCCGTTCGAAGCGGATACCGGCTGAGGGGCTGCCATGCCTGCGTTAAGGTTTATGTTGGTCAAAAATCCTGCAAGAGACTGGACGTGGAAGGTAACGGCTGCGACTGCCTGTGTGGTATCGCAAAGCGTCTGGCCTCCCATATATGCCGCATAGAGCTGGTTCCTTGCGATGTGGTTCATGGACTGCCCACCGCCCATTCCGAGCTTCTGAATATTCTCGATGAACTGGTTCGCAAGCGACACCGCGCTGGTCAGCATGTTCGTATCGATCGTGTCGCCGAACTGTGCCGCCAAAGCATCCCACTGCTCGCTTGAGTAAGAGCTTACCACCGGGTCGTTACCGACTGTTATCGGCGTTGTCTTTACCGAGAGCAGCCCGGTTCTCGTCATTGCGAGCCGGTCGCCGATGTTACCCGCCCATTCCGACGGCTTTGCATCAATCTGAAACAAAAGCATCGGGAAGAGAGCATCATGGAAATATCTTTCCCATGTCCTTGTCTGGACAAGGTCGGTTATCTGCGGGGGTATCCCCAATACTACGGGTCTGTTTTGTGCATCTAATGGCATATAAGTCTCCTTTTTTTATGATTGCTTATGCGCTTCCCGGAGGCGGTAAATTATGAGATGCCGCGTACGCCTCCATCTGCTCCTTTGTCGCGGTCATGGCGTTGAATTCCTCCGGCGGCGGGGGCGGGGTTTGCTCCGTCCTCGACGGTATTGTTTGCTGCGTGCCGGTCCCGAAGAACTCCGGGATCGTCTTTTTGTAGCCCTCGATCTTCGTTTCTATGTCTTCCTCGGTCATTCTCGAAATCTCGTCATCCGAAAGGGTTGAGAGGTCTTGTGCGACCTGGAGCCCTACGGTATTGACAAGGTGCGGCTTCACGCCTTTCTTTGACGCGGCATGGGTCACCATGCTTATAAACTGCTGCGTCTCTACCTCTTCCTGATATGCTGCGTTCTCTGCGGCAAGTCTGTCTCTGTCGGCCTTGATCTTGTCCAACTCGGTCATGGATGCTTCCTTCTGTTTCTTGTGCTCGGCGATTATCGTGTCAAGCTCGTCCTCGGTCTTTACTCCGTACCGGGACAGTAACCTTTCCCGGTCGACCCTCTGACCGCGCTCGATACGTTCTGATAGTTGCTTTGTCGTCATCTTTACAACCTTTGCATCCTCGGCCTCTTGCCGTTTCCTTTCAGCCTCTTCCGCCGCAAGCCTGGCCTCTTTCTCGGCCTGCTCTGCCTTTGTCTTGCGTTCCGCTTCTTCGGCTGCTTGTTTCTCCTGTAATGCTTTTTCCTCATCCGTCATTGCTATCTCCTTCCTTATTTACCGCATAAGTTGCGTATAATAAGCCTCCGATCCTTAGTTCCCGATCGTGTTGCTGTAAAATACATTGACGTAAGCTGTGCCTGTATAGGTTGTTGCGCTTACGTATACGTTGGTCGTATCGGGTAATTGGTATTCGTACGACCCGCCCGTCAGAGCAGTAGCACCGAACGGAATCACATCGATTGTTGTAGGTGATACGCCAAGACCGTGCGGAATAACAAAATAGGTTGATGTCGTTGTGAAGTACACATATATTGGCTTCACCGAGGTCAACCCGTTGAGATAATCGGCAAGCGGGAGCATCTGCGTACCGGATATCACACCAGTCGGTGTTCCCGAGTTGAGCTGGTTATACAGGTAATGCCCTGTTAGGTTCGCCGTGTTCACGCCTCCGGCATAGGCCATCGTCGCCACACATGCGATTGCAAAAAGTGCTGTCAATAATCTTTTCATGGTATCTCCTTATTTTACGGGGTTTGATCTTACGGACGGGGCAGGTCCCGAAGGAAATGCTCCGGTTATCTCGTCACCTGTGTCCGGTACGGGCGGTATAGCCCCCATCTGACTCGTGTTCGGCTGACCCGCCGGTGTCGGTATGTCAGCTTCCCCGAGGGAAGCAGACTTGTCATCCCTGCGATCGTGTTTCTTCTCGTCCTTCCGGTCAGAGTCTTTCCGATCATGCCTCTTGTCGAGTTTCCGCTCCGCTTTCTTTACGCGGTCTTCAAGGGCGGATATCCGATCGTCTCTGCGGTCATGCTTTTTGTCTGACCTGCGATCCATATCTTCCTCGTCTTCGTCCTCGCCGTCGTCTTTGTCGTCCCTGCGATCTTTCGCCCTCATCCGTTCGGACTTCTTGTCGTCGTCTCTCTTATCGTGTTTGCGCTCGTCTTTTCTCTCGTCCCGACGATCCTTTTTACGGTCATCATCTTTTCTCGGCATAAGGCCTCCTTATGGCTTTATTACTTTACGAACCTGCATCGGCATCGGCTCGTCATCCGGCAAATTATTCCGGCGTTCCTGAAAATCCGGCAAGTTCTGTAGTTTGTTCTCGTCAAAACGCTGTCCCTTGTCTAAGTCCGTGCCTGCGCGGTCATACGGGTCTACTGCTACTTTCCCGCCCGTCGGCATCTTATTTGTGGGGTTAGGCATGTGCGCTCCTTGACATACAATGGGCTACCCTGTTCATTCCTGGTATCGCCCCGATCTGGCGCTTGTTCTCCGGGAGCGTTGCGGTCCTGCTCTTGGCCTTCATGGCGGGCAGGCCGAATTTCTGACGCCAGTCGTTCGATACCTCGATCCCGTTTTTAAGAGCCGCCTGGAGTATCCTTTTCGCAACGGACTTCTGCTGGGGCTTGGTATAGGTCTTGTCTGCCTCACGGGAGAAATACTTTAATGCAGCATTGACCTTCTTTTTCGTTGCGGTAGGGTTCTTGTCCACGAGCGGGTATTTGTAGTTCGCCGGATCTGCATAGTCCGAGGGCTTTGTCGCTCCGCCCGCCGCATGTCTCGCAGGCGGGGATTTATGGGCGTTCGGGATACTGTGCTCGTCGAGCGTGCCCTTGCCCGGCCCCGGAGGTAGTTTATTTGCAACCCGTCTCACTACTATCGGATTCATGCTGGCAGTATAGGGGGATTTCAGGTATGCGTCAATGTCGTATAATGGTAATTATTACTAAACTTTTCAGAAAGAACTGATATAAAGATATATAAAGATTATAACTATCTTACGGCTTGCAGACGATGTAAGAGTCCCATCCGCCGAGGCTGAACTCACCGCATATCCACCATCCTCGGGAGAAATACCAATCCATATTCTCGATGAGGACGTAACGGAAGGCGATCATAGTTTAATTGCCTTCTTGTTTATAAAAAAAGAAGACCTGAAAAAATAATAATTTTCAGGTCTTATCAAGATGTTCATTTGCCGCCTCCTCCGCCTCCGCCGCCTATAGGAGGTTGCGGGGAAAATAGGAGTCATGGCTCCCTTTTGTGCAGCGCTGTTATCCATTGCTCTGTTCAGCCGAAGCGTGATATGCCCAGATCGTCGAACCTTGGCTTATAGCAGTGAGAATTTCATCCAGTATCTCCCGAGCTCGTTTCTCGGTTATGTTATTGTCAATGACCCCAGACACCCTGTCTAATTTAAACACAGCGAGCACGTAATGATCGCCACTGTTTGCGTTCTCATGTCGATTGACGTGATATTGTTTGACTATAATTTTTTCTATGAGATCGCTGTTTAGTAACTGACCGTCATAAGTTTTAATCCACATACATCCTCCCTTTTAAAGTTAATTTACGAGTTTATGTTTATCCATTGCTTACCGCCCACTTATCCATGTCCGTCTTCAGTGCCCGGACAGCGCCGTTGGACCGTACCGGCAGACCCTTTTTCTTGTGATAGAACTGCGCCCTGTTTACCGAGCATTGAAGGTACGCCGCAATCTGCCCCCAACCAGTCAACACGTTCGATGACTTGCGGATCTCCAGGGTTATGTCGATCTTCTTTTTCTTCATTTCCACGCCTCCCGGAAGGGGGCTACACTACATCTACACGAGGGGTGGATCGTCGGGTGTACAGCCATCAATTCCCGCCCTGGCCCTCCTCTCCGCCCGCGAGCCCTGCATGTAAAGGCCTGTCCAATCTCCGCGGTCCTGTTGTTCAAGGACTCGCAGCATTTACACGTCCTTTCATCCGCAGCCGCAATCCAGATATTCTTCAGATCAGGTAAATCCTGTTTAGCCTCTTTCATACTCGCCTGCTTGCTGAGGTTATAGACGTTAATGCCCTCGGTCCTAACGATCCTCTCCGCTTTATATTGGCTTCCCTTTATGGCGCCGATGTCCCCGGCAACGTCTTGCATGACTGAAAACGGATCTGCTTTTGTGAGTAATCCCCGCCTCAGGGTTCTTTCAATATTTTCAATAGTTTCCATGCCGTAACGCTGTACCGACGACTTGTAATTGCGGAGCAACGATCCCGCGGACTTCCCGACTATGTATTCCATGTATCCAGCCTCCCGTATCGCAAGGGGCGTTACTATGCCTGTAAACATCCGATCCGCCTCTTCTAAGGTCTTTACGGTATCGTCGAGGGCCTGTCTTGCAAGGCCTTCGTTGAATTTAAGCCCGTGATTTATAATGTCTTTTGTAACACCTTTCAACATTGCCTCGATCTGGCGTTTCGCGCTTTCGTACATCATGTACGTATAGCGTCCTGACTTGCCCTGCCTTGCAAGTTTAAGGAGCCTTGCGCTGAGTTCCTTGCGTGCATCCTCCAGCATTGCAACCACCGGCTGGACGCCGTTTTGTTCTACCGCCTTCACCATGTCCCGGTGGGTCGCGTAAATGAGACGCTTGTAGTCCGTGGCTAATACGAGTTTAGGCATGGGTTTTCTGTTTCTTTATCTCAACAACTTCCCATGAATGCAATCTTGTGCATTTCAAGCCCCGCGCTCTCAGGTTATCGATGTCATAAAATTGCGAAGACAGGATGCAGGACTTCACCTTTGCGAAATACGTCCAGTTATAAAGGCCGGCGTCTATCGATCCCGGACCCGCCTGATATGCCATAATTGCAAGGGTCTCATTGCCTTTGAAATAATCGAGGAGTGTCTTGTAATAGGCCATGGACATGCGTATTGCAAAGCGGTTATCCCGCTGCATCCTGCGCTTGATAGCGCGGATGTTTTTACAGTTGAGATTGAGATACTTACAAGTGTCTTTTATTGCCGCGGTGTGCATCATGCCGAAGCCGTGGGCAAAACCGCCATCGCCCTTTATGTGGACATAGCTGCTCTCCGTCTGTATGATGCAGTAAGGTGTTGCCGGATTAACGCCGTAAAGATGGGAGAACAAAAGGACGATGGTAAGATATTTCATAATCATTACGACTTTTCAACCCAGTTCTTTATTACCCGCCGGTACTTCGGGTTATGAGTCAAGACGTATGCAAGACCCTTCTGCAATTTGGCTGTTTGAGTGTCGTCCAGGCCCATTCTCGGGGACATCCGGGCTATGGTGTCTTTAAGTGCTGCGATCGTGAGCTTGCCTCCGCGAAGGCCATTTAAAATGCTTGTGGAGAGCTTCTCGACCTGCCCTTCCTTGAGATCGAGATTGTTTTTCTCGGATAAGAGATGTAAAGATTCGTGGAGTAGAGTGTCTACCATATCCGTTTTGCCCATGCCCTTATCGAGCATGACGTGCCATTGTTTGTCTGAGTCTGTGTAGCTCGTTGCCCGGCCCATGATGCCTTTAGACTTTATGAGGCCCTTGATTTTGCGGATCGGGGCGGTGATCCCGCCCATGCGGATATTAGAAGGGAAATTTTTCATGCTGGCTTTCCTTTGAACGGTGGCAATATTTTTTTGAAGTCTTCCCTCGCTTCTGTTATATAATTTTTATACCAGTGCCCTGTACTTTTTTTATGATATTCTTCCCTGCCGCAATGAACACAAATTCTCCTTTTATCAATATCAAAATTCGGGATAGGTAAAGACATTTCCTTCACATGTATAACTTTGGGCAAATGCTTCAATGGTTTGTGGAACATGAAATGGATTCCTTCCCTTATGTCTGGAATCCATTTATGCTTATTTTTAATACATTCAACATTCTCCTTTGCTTTTTCAACCATAGCATTAAAGAATTTATCAATTATGGCTTTATTCAATTCCGTCATGTATGAATCTGTTGCCGCCATTAACCCCATTGCCCTTTTAACTCTTTTCTTAATTTCTTTGTCTGTCATCTTTTAACCACCCTCCAGATATCACCAGTCATCCATGCGTAATCGTATTTGTGTTCTTTTAACCATTCTCTTATATCTTTTTCTGTCTCTAATTTAGAGGAATGTCGGTTGAAATGCAACTTACGGTTTGATAAGTCTGGATATTCTGTAATATATTCGTCTTTTACTTCAGGGTCTTGACAGATAAGAAGGTCACCTAATTTACTGTTATTTATAGCTTCAACCATGTTCATTTTATTGCACCATCCTTTTCTGCTGCGCCGGTTGCGTGATCTCCATCACGGTCCCGTCAATGACCGAGAAATCATTCGGGAATACACAGAGCCGGAGTGTGCTGATTGAATTATTGTACGTTATGTATCGGCTTATCTTAGGGTCAACATCATGCTGATATTCCGGCAATAGGGAGGGCTCGGCGATCCCGTCCGTGCGGATAAAGGCGCTTATTCTCAATCCTCTGTATTTCTCATACCATGCTCTTACCTCGACGATCCTTAAAATCTTTATAATTGCAAAATGTGTGATGGTGATATGCCGGTCTCCGTTGCAGCCGAAGTGCCTGATACCCGGGGGTTCGTCCGATATTTCAAGGTTCTGGTTCATTTTAAAGGGCAGGCCGCAGCGTTCGCAGATAATTCCGAAACCGAGCACCTGATTTGGGTTCGGGTGCTTGTACCACAGTCGCCCGTCTTCGATGTCTACCGTTGACGGTATTTGCTTGCGGGTAGGGATTATCAGGGTGTCATTGGCCATTTGAGTTTCCCGGTCCGGCGCCCATTTTACTTTCATCAATCGCTTGCTGCCGCTTCTCCTCGATCCGGTTCGTGGTCTTTTTAACGTCTATGTCGATGTACTTTGCAATAATCTCAAGCGCCGTTTCCGTATCCATTATCTGCTCTCCGCCGGTAAGCACCTGCAACGAGTCAGCTATGTTTTTAATGTCCGCGTCCGAGGGCTCGGTATATTTACCGTACTGTAGCGTTGGTGGTGTTTTGAGGCTCTTGCCCATCATGTCGTAAGCTATCTCAATGATCCCGATTATCACCTTTGCCCATATTCTCCGGTACATTCCAAGCTGCGTAAACATCTCGGTAAGTAACGTCTGTAGTGCGGTGCCGGACAGATTCTCGCCGATGAATTTCTCCGGGTCAAGGCTGATATAATGCGCCTGCTTAAAAATCTTCCGTGCCTTCTCTTTGGCGCGCTCCTGGCCGAGCTTTATTGAGTCCCCGCTTACCTCAAGATACATGACATCGCCCTTCTCGCCTACAATTATTGCGGTGCCTGCACCGGTCCGTACTGCCCCGCCTGCACCGAGGGCCTTGCCCATCATCTCCGGGGTCGTCTTAATCACGAGCGTAGGATTGATATTCCCAATGACTGCTTTGTCGCAGGCAGATTCCATACGGTTTATCATGTCCATCTCGTCGAGCGTGTACTCGCCTGCATAATCGGACAGTCCGTCCATCTCCTCGGTGTTTGGGTAATTCTGCACCCAGAATGCCGGGATATATCCGAGGGTGTTCGTGTTTTTGTATTTCTGCGTCCATTCCGGGGTCAGGACCTCTGTCGGTGAGTTTTTGTCAACTTTGCTTTCATAAACCGTGTCCGATCCTATCTGTAAAACCCTGCGCTCCCATATTCGTTGCTTATAGCCTTTCGCAATAGTCCCCTTCTCTTTGTTCGCCTCCTGCGTGATGATCTCCTCAATGCGAATCGGGTACTGTATGATCAAGGCGTTTAAAACGAAATGACGCCGGTCCGCCCATAAGGGAATACAGAAGCGCCCGTCATAGACATCGAGTATGGGCTTTTGTGTCTTCACATCCTGCGTCATTACGATCACGGAAGTCCCGGATGCGCCTGCGATGTTCCGGGAAACGGTCATGTTCGTCTCAAGGTCGATGTCTTTTGTGAGCTCGTCGAGCTCCTGCTGCTCGTTCTGATTATCGTCTACTTCCCCGGACTGAGCTATTTTTATCTGCGGAAATCTCTTGATGCCAAACAAGTATGCCGTGAAGCCTTCGACGATCTCTTTTGCGATGTTCCACTGGCTTGAAGGCTTTCTCATGTGCAGTGGCGTGTATATGCCCTGAGCGTTACCCCCGATCGTGGGGTACGTCTGCGCCCATTTCGCCGAACTCTCCGCGGACGTATGCCCGGCCTCCTGTATGCTTATGTCGTAACCATTCCAATCGTATTGATAGCCGTCGTATGCGTGGCCGTCATAATAAGACTTGTATCTCAAAAGTTTTTTGTACCGGGGCAGGTTTTCGGGGGGCAGGGAGTTTTTTAAAAATGGCTCGACGTCTTCGGGTTGGCTGTTTATGAATGTCTCTGTCTTAGGAAACATAAAGGCTCCTTATCGTATCTGTAAGTCCATGTTCTGGACAATCTCAAAAAGCGGAGGGGATTCGATCTTCGTGGCCGCCTTGAGCGGATGCTCGTACACCGCCATCGCCAATGAATCGAACCTGTCCGGGCTGTCGAGGCCCCGCTCCTTCATCTCTTTTTTGCTCTCGATCATCATTTTTTCGTCAGACCTGTATTTCTTCTTAATCTGCAAAAGCTGGTTTGTCAAGACTTCTTCTTCTGGCAATGCAAGCCTCCCCTGCTGTAACAAGTTCCTCACCTCGTACGCCATCTCGTCCCGGACATAGTGATAAATATTATTTCCCGCGGCCTCCCCGTTCCGGATCGCTACGACATTAAGACCGATCTCTTTAAGACGATCATAAACCCCGATTCCGAGACCATCGGCATCGACCCGGAGCTCCCGCATGTTATGCTTTCGGTAAAGCTCTGTTGTCTTCCCTACGGTATACATAGTGTCGGGGTTCCGCCAAGATTCCTGTTTCGTGAGTATACTTATATCTTGCGGGTTGATTGCAGGCCGGACCGCCGAGAAGACCGTCTCATTTCCTTCCTCGCTCGCCGCAACATCAAGACCGCCGATCGTGGAGAGTCCGGCAGTCGTTCCGTATGCTGCATAATCCGTGTATTGCTTATTCGCCCTGTGTATCCAGTCATAGCTTATAAGCTGATCAGAGGCGTCGACCGCAAACTCTCCAAGCACCCGCATCTTAAAAAGGGCCGAGTCCGCGCCCCATTTCTTTTTCTTGTCCTCGATCCATGCCCGGCTCACTTGAGACTCCGGGGCGTCGTAACAGGAGACATGGAATCGCTTGAAATTCTCGTATCCCGCCTTGTTGAATGTCCTCCAGAACTCCCCGGTCGACGGGCCCGGGGTTGAGGTGTAAAGCTGCTTTGCATTAAGCGTGGTAAGAGCGCCCTGGAGGGATATGAAGATTTGATCATCGACGCCTTTCGCTTCGTCCACGATAAGAAGTATCTCGCTGTTATGCCAGCCCTCTACGTTGACGCCCTTCTTCGCCGAGAAACCTATCGCAAACCATTCATTCGGGTTGCTTTTAACCTTCATGGCCTGCGTCTGTAGCTCAATCTCGTTTTGGAGCTCGGGTATGAGCATCCTGTACCATTTCGCAATCTCCGCCCATAGCGTACCCTTGACCTGCCTTCCCGTGGGCATGGTAATGATTATTTTTGAGTATGGCCTCGTGATGAGAAAATAAAAGCATACCCACGCATCCAGCGCGGTCTTTCCGACCCCGTGCCCCGTCCTTACGGTGACGTTGTCGAAATCGGCGATCGCATAGAGTATTTTTTTCTGGTACTCGTACGGCTCGATGCCGAAGGCTCGCTTGACGAATACGACGGGGTCAATTTGAGACACTTGCCTCCTCCTCGGTCTTCTCTATGTCCGTATGCAGTTTCTTCTCCGATTCCTCCCGGATCGCCTTTATGAAATCCGTAAGGGTTCCGGTTCCCGTACCTTTGAATTCGCCCATCCGTTCAAGGGTCGAGGTAAGCTGCGTCAATGTCTCAAGAGATTTTTTGAAGTCCTGTGTTTCTCTCCCGTGACGGAACTTGAAATATAAATCCTCATACCGACCTATGATGATCTTCGTGGATAAATCGGCGGGGTTTTTGAGAAGCGGCAGGATATATTTCCGTGCCCGAAGTCGCCTCACGATCTCCCCGATGACCTTCTCCCCAAGGCCGATGATGTTCTGGAGATACTCAATAGTCACTCCCCGCTCAAGGTTTTGCATGACGATGAACTCCTGATGGTCGGGCTTCAGTCGTATGAAGCGAGCATACGGGCTGTTATTGCTCACGTGCTTTCGCTTGTAAGTGTCCAGCGCACTATTAACCCATTGTACTCCGTCAACGATGCGGTTCATTTATTCTCCGCCTGTTTCTGCTCTTGCATCATCGGCCTCACATTGTCCACGGCATTGATAATCCATTCCCCCTTCTCAAGGGGAATCTGCGTCGCCCAGGGGATAATATGTCCCATAACCTTACCCCGCATCATGCGGAGCCTCGATACCTTCCCGTCTTTGGTTCGTATGCTCCCAACGATGAAATTGTCCATGACGAACTTACCGAGGGTCTTATTGAGATCGGGGTTCGGCTCGAAGATGCACTCGCTGTCAACGATGTAATCGGTCGAGGACTGCCATATCAGGGCGGGACCGAAGTTTACCGTATCATTGCGTAAATATTTGTCGAGCGAGGTTATGGCCTGTACCACCTTTTCGATCTGCTCTGGATCCTCTATGCCCCCGCCCCCGGCCTCCACGGTAAGCGGCAGCACATCAAGCGCTGCGGTATAATAATCCTGCAACTTCCCGTCAAGCGGGATATCGACAACGACATCCGGTATGCTTGTCGCCATGACTTCAAGGACTTTTCCGAAACGTCCGTCTTTGATTTTATCGATCGTGGTTTTCCGGATTCGTAAATGCGTGTAGTTTTCGTGGGACTGAGGCGCGGAGTGGAGGTCTATGAGGATCGTGCGGGTCCCTGGGGATCGCTGGCTGTTTATCTTGTGTATGATCTCCTGTGCAAGGCTCGTGCCGGTGGTCTTGAAAGATTTCGACATGAGGTCTTTCGTAAACAGCCTGTTCAGGTCCTCCCCGCTTTTAAGGTTCCGGGTAAACCGAGTGTATGATCCGTTTAAAAAAATGCTGTAAATGTGCTTGTTCTTGGAAAGCTCCGTCCCGGCCTTCCATGCCGTGCGCTCATCCCCGTGCATACCCGATACGATAATAATCTTGATCATTGCACATACTCCGCGGGCTGCCATTCGTTTGAGAGCAGTACCGAGTCGTCTTTCAAAAGCGGGTTCTCGGTTATTCCGACAATGAGCGTTTGAAAAAAGGTGTTTTTCCGCAGAATGACAATGCTGATTTTTCGGCTTCCGAAATTAAGGTCAAGCCTCATTTGTTTGTCGGTCGGGGTTTTGATGTATGCGTCCGAGAGGGTCATAGCATCCCGTATGAGCTTTCGCTGTTCTCGTTGTTTGGCAGGTGCCCGCTGTTAAAGTCCGCGGCTATGTATTCAAGTGCCGTGCCGGTGTCCTGCGTTGATCCGTATTCCTTCGCCCTCTCTATTGCTTCGTGGACCACGGCGAACTGGTTTTCCGTGAGCGATATTTTTATAACTTCGTTACCGCTTTTCAGCGTTATGGTCGATCGCTCGTCTCCCTCGGCCACTTTCACGGTGCCCTTCTTCCCGTCTATCCATGCGTCAAACTCCGTGCCTTTAAGCTGGACTTTTTCAAGCACCTCAGCCTTTGTGTCCTGATTCAGGTACGGCAGAGCCTTTAAAAATTTCACATACGAGAATTGTTCCGGCTGCGCAATATTGTACGCTTCGAGCATCATGCCGGTCTTGACGAGCTTTGTGCCGAGAGAGGGGGACATCTGCACTGATTCGAGAAATTCCGTGAAGGTCTGAAACTCTGCTTTATATGCCTTCGACTTCTTTATGTGGTGCATAAGCAAGGAAAGCTCAAATGCATTTTTATTAAGACCCACAATAAGCACCCGGGCCCGCTCTAACAAGTCAACCGCTTCTTTCGTAATTATTCCGCTTTTCGCCATAAGCACCCCTTATGTTAGGTTGTCCCCTTAAAACACAGTTCCAATATGCTGTCAAGGAATATTTGCGACAAGCTCTTGATTATAAATCGGTATGAACGCCTGCCGATGCAGCTCTTCCAAATTCACCTCTCCTTTTATTGCCTCCCAGAATGCGATCGGGTGCTCGTGCGCGAAGCGGTGGTGTTTATAGCAGAGCGTAATCCCATTTTGTATGTCCCAGCGTGTGTTTTTGTGTTTCCGGGAAAAGATGTGATGTGGGTTCGTACCCTCGGCTCCGCAGATCCGGCAAGTGAAGTTGTCCCGCTTTAGAATAGCATCACTCCATTTTCGGTCGAGGGCCTGTTCTTCTTTTCTTCTTTTTGAGAGCATAAAACCACTATACATGGGGTCGGGTTAAAGTCAAGTAAAAAATCTCTTAACAGGATTATAAAGGTGTGTAATGGTGAGGACATGAATGAACGAATAAAAGAAGGAACCAATGGGAGAATTAGAATCCTTTAACGGTAATATTCAATACCACGCCGAAATATGCCCTAACTGTAACGGCAGAACCACTGTAGGTTTAAACCCTATAAAACCCTGCCCTACTTG
>SCLI03000553.1_pt1 | contig 47954 bp, 38 predicted proteins | sample 7268041 | NCBI WGS metagenome assembly SCLI03 (sample SAMN10721081, study PRJNA514188) | viral metagenome | isolation source: depth-stratified mine tailings core A | place: China: Fankou Pb/Zn Mine tailings | collected 2017-10 | reverse complement strand
CGGAGAACCACTATGAACTGATGGCGATTGCACAAGGTCTCTGGGAATGGTTCGGCCTCAATAGAGAAAGGCCATACCTGGAAGAAATGACCGATGATCTGCATGCTATTCGCGTCCTTATGGAGCAAAGCTTCTCGGTATCAGAGCTGATGCGCCAGGAGGCTCAGCGAATACTCGCACTGCACGAACAAAGCGCCGGTGAATACCTGCGCCGCCTAGATGATGACGCGGATGCGCATCCTTTCCTGTCAGTGCCGGTTGGGACTACTATCCGCGAGCTTCCCGACGGCGGTCGGTTGTTCTCGTTTTCGGATGGAGCGTTTCTCAGAGTCCTGCCGGATGGAGGACTGGTTTCTATCGGCGAGAATGGCGCGGCAGCACCGGTCGCTGCCTCCCGCGCGGGCAAGGTTACGCTGCCGGGCGGCATGGAGCTTGATCTTGTAACCGACGCCATTGCGGTGACGCACGACGCGTGTGGAATCGAGGGACTGCCCCACGACGTCGAACCGGTGCTTGCGGCGGACGGCAGATATACGGCGGCGCTGCCGGATGGAGCCCGGCTCGATGTGCTACGGCAGGAAAAGCTCGCCATCATCATCAATCCGACCGGCACGGTAAATATCGTCGGGATAGGCAGAATCGAGGGCATCGGCGAGGACGTGCAGGTAAGGAACATCTCCGGCGGATCGAAGAGCTTCCGTGCTGTAGAGAGTGGCCACGCCGGGATGATAGAGAGCGATGGCACCATCCATTTATCACTTGCGAGCGGGCTTGATCTCGTGATCCGGTTCCCACAAGGCACTGGCAGTGGTGACGGAAATGACGATGCCCCAATCTGCTTCGATTGCCAGGAGCATGAGTGATGAGCACGGACTTCCTCGGCAAAGGGTTGCGGTTTCCATTCACGTTCCAGAAACGCTCCGGCGGTGCGCAGGTCTCGACGGTCACGTCGATGGACCACGCGCATATTCACGAAAGCATTCTGCAGATACTGGGCACGCGCCCGGGCGAGCGGTTCATGAACCCGGAGTTTGGCTCCCGCTTGAAAGACCTTGTTTTCGAGCCGAACGATTCCGTCTTGAAGGGTCTGATCCGGCACTATGTGATCGACGCAATCGAACGATGGGAGAAGCGAGTTTATGTGACCGATGTCACATTCGATGACTCGCCGGAAACCGTGGACGCGAACACCATTCCGGTGCGCATCTCATACAGAGTCATCGACACACAGGTGTCGGGGAATCTTGTCTGGCCGTTCTGTCGAGAGGAACTGGTCGAGTATTCCGACACCGACGCAAGGAGAGTAGCCATTGGGTAGAGCGAACATCTCATATAGTAATAAGGATTACGAATCCCTGCGCCAAGAACTGCTTGAGCGGGTGCCGCAGCTTACCGACCGCTGGACTGACTTCAACGAGTCCGACCTCGGAGTGGTGCTCCTCGAGCTGTTCTGCGGCGTCGGCGATATGCTCGCGTACTACCTGGATGCGCAGGCCGCCGAAGCATTTCTGCCAACGGCCCGGCAGCGCCAGAACGTCATCAATCTCTGCAAGCTCATTGGCTACAGGCTCGACACCCCAGTTGCCGCGACCACGACTCTGCGTTTCAGTCTGCCATCCGCGATGGCTGAGGACATCACCGTTCCGGCAAGGACAGCCTGTAAGGCAAAGCTCGATGACGGGGATGTGGAGTTCGAAACAACCGAGGATGCGGTGATCCCGCGCGGGCAGCTCTCGGTAGATGTCGGCGCTCGACAGGGCACGCGCAAGAGCGAAGAGTTTGTCTCAACCGGCGACCGCAGCCAGCGGTTCGCACTTTCCTCGACCAGCATTGCTCAGAGCAGCGCGTGTGTGTGCCTCGGCAACATGGACTGGGAGGAGGCGCGATTCTTCATCGACAGCGCGCCGGACTCGCGGCATTTCCAGGTGGAGACTGACGGGCTGGATATTACGTGGATCATCTTCGGCGATGGAATCCACGGGGCATTCCCACCCACAGGCGAGACCGTCACCGTCGAGTATTTGGAGACGCTTGGTTCCGAGGGAAACATAGGGCGCGACCTGGTGACGGATATCGTCAGCCCGGTCTACGTGAGCGGAACACAGACCGTCCTCGCTGTCACCAATCCAGTCGCGTCCACAGGCGGCTCCGACCGCGAGACCCTGGAACACGCGAAGCTGCAGACTCCGGCCGAACTACGCTCACTCTGGAAGGCCGTCACCAAAGACGACTACAAGGCGCTCGCGGAGGGCTTTCCAGGTGTGGCAAAGGCTCAGGTCTTGGATGCCAACGACTGCGCCAACATCCGCTACTACCAGGTGAACATGGCTGTAGCGCCGGATGGAGGCGGATTGCCGTCGTCACTTCTGAAGCAGGAACTTGCCGAGTTCATTGAGAGCCGCAAGGTCATCACCATCGAGGTCAATCTCTTCGACCCGAACTACTGGCCCGTGAATATCGACGCCGAAGTCTATGTCTATCCTACCGAGGATGCTCAGGCTGTGCGCATGCGGATCGAGTCGGCGCTTCGTGAGTTCTTCTCATTTGAGAAGATGACGTTTGGCCGGTCCGTCTACTTCTCCGATATAGTCTCGCTCATCGACGGTGTGCGCGGGGTGAGTCACATCACACCCTACTCTCCGCAATCCGACATCGAGATACGGCCTGGCCAGATGGCGACCCTCGGCGAGGTCCATCTGGACATGAGGACAGCGACGCTATGAGCGGCTACTTCGAGGATAAGCTCATAGACCTGCTGCCGCCGATCTACCGTGAGCGCGATGAGACCGGTGATCTGCGTGCGTTCCTTACCATTCCCGCCAAAACGCTTGATGAGATCAAAAGCCTCATCGACTGCCTGCCGGACATCTGGAACCTGGACGCTTGTGATCCCCAGTTCCTGCCGCTACTCTCGGCCATTGTCGGTTATGACTTCGACCAGACGCGGGATCCGGATATACAGCGCCGGGAGATTCGGGAGATCGTCGAGCAGTATCGGCGTAAGGGGAGCGTCCCGGCCATCTGGCGTTCACTCACCAACGTTGGTTGGGAAGGCAATATCGATGAGACATTTCGTTCGGCGTTGCGGCTCAACAAGCGGTCCATCGCAAACCATGCAAGGTTGCCCGGGCGCATCCATAGCCTTGGAGTCTATCGAGTCGAGTGCCGAAACCTCGTTCCAGAGGTCAGAGCCGCACTCGCTGAGCATCATCCGGCGGGGATGAAGGTCTTCTTCCTGCAGTGGCTTCTTTCCCAGGAGTCGATGCAGGACGACTTCATCGCGGCATTGCGAAGAACTGTCGCTCTGCACTCGACGGGCCGCATCCATGATGTGTTCGTCGTCGGCCGGAGGCTCCTAAACTCAGACTACAGGCTGACGAAGAGGCAGACCACCTGGTCTCACTGGAACGTGATTCAACAAAGCACCCTTCGCCAGGGATTCGAGAGTGCAGGGGTGATTATCAACCGCTGGCACGGACGCACGCCGAGGCACAAGCTGAACGGTTTGGTTCTCAATGCCGAGCGGCTGCTGGGTGTCGAGCTTTCAGAGAGACGGCTCGCATTCGTGTGCGAGGTCGAGACGGAAGAACCGGGCGCAAAGCCGATTGTCTTCCGATTCGTTCGGGAGCATCTCAACCGTTCGAAGCTGGCACACTCAACTCGTTCGTGCCGAATCGTGTTCAGACAGCGGGATCTCACGGAATCGTTAGCGGCTGGCTTCACGGCTGCGGCAAACCTTTACACGGTCACCCAGTGGCCGGAAGCGTAGGAGAAGATCATGGCAATACACCTTTTCAAAGATTCAGAGCTTACTCAGCCGATATCCGAGGGCACGCTCGCGAACCCGGACTCGGACACCTACAACGGCACTGACGGACAGGCTAAAGACCGGGAGCTATTTCTCGCAAACGAGCAGACCAAGCTTGCGGCCGATATCACGAGCACACAAACAACCGTTACCCTCGCATCGGCGAGGTTTGCCGATGGCGACACGATCATCATCGATACCGAGCAGATGATAGTAACCGCCGGAGGTGGAACTACAAGCCTCACGGTGCAGCGCGGTCAGAACGGCACCCCGAAGGCGGCGCATACGAGCGGCGCATCTGTCTATTCGGCCCTGACCTACACCACGCTCAAAGCGAAGCCGGTAGACAATTCAGGCTCCGACGAATCCGAATGGTGCAAGGTAGCGCTTACGCAGGCTGAACTGGATGCAGCCGTGCCCGGCGCGGAACTTACATTGGGCGACAAGGCCCACGATGTCACGCTCTCGTTCTGGCGGCGGTTCACCGTTCCCGCGGGAACGCCGGTTCAGAACAAGACCGACCTGCAGCTCAGGATCACGGGCGTCGAAGCGCCGGTATAGGAGGATCACATGGCTTATCATTCAGCATCTGGCACAGCGACAAACACGGCAGACCTGCTTACGAAGCTCAAGGACTTCCTCGTGACAACCTGCGGCTGGACACTTCACGACGACGGTTCGGCTCAGGCGGAGCCTTATTACGTCCTGAAGTCCATCGGCGAGTCGGGAAACGAGGATATCTACATCCAGATCATCAATGATACCGCCAATGCCGACTGCATCTCGGTCAAGGGCTACCTCTACTGGAACGCGGCTACACATACCGGCGTGAAGGTGGTCTTCTCAAGTGGAGCCACCATAATCTCGACCAAGGACTCCGCTCAGTTCCTCTACTGGCTCTACGCGGATTTGGATCACGTGTTCGTGGTGACGAAGATCACGGCAACCTATTATGGGCACTACAGCGGCGTCATCAAGAGGTTCTGGTCGGCTCAGACCGCGATTTCCCAGGGTGCGGTAGCGGCCGGCAGCAATGTGGTCGTGCAGGTGGATGATGCGTCCTTGCTGACGGTCAACAAATACTACCTCATCAAGGATGAGGCCAACATCGAGCGTGTGCAGGTGACGGCGCGAGATACGGGCTCTACCCCCAATACCATAACGATTGCCTCACTCGTCAGCGGTTACGCGGCAGGTGCAAAGATAGGTGAGGACCCACAACCGGTTATCATCGGGCGAAATACCATGCCGGGAAACTGCTATGCGCTGAACAAGTGGAACGGCTATACAAGCGCCACCGGCCAGACGGCAGTCTGCGGGGCTGTCAACGCTACGTTCGCAGGCTACTGCGATCCTGACGTACGATATGGCCTTGTCACGATGTTCCCCTGGCTTGCGGCAAACTCCAGCACGGGCAACGAAGAACTGCGAGGCGAGCTTATTGAGGTCTACTCCATCGGCAGCGGCGCAGGCGATTCGGAAGACGTCATCGACCTCGGCACAAGCACCTACAAGATGTTCAACATATCGAGCGCCGGTTGGTGCGCGATCAAGGAGTAGGCAGTGGCAACCAAACCCGGCAAGAAACAGCAGGTTGTGACGAGTAAGGGCCCGGTTATGCCCCGAAACAAGGTGTTCTTGATCATCGGCAGGGGGATCGCGCTCAAAGGCAAGGTGAAACGTGGCGGTTCGTAGCGGCAGCAGGAAGACCATCGCGATGGTGCCGGGCACGGTCCTGCCTCGGAACCGCGCGCTCGGCCCACGAAACACCGGGATCATCTGGGACCTGCTCGGACCGGATGTTGGGACCAGAGCCTTGGCGATCCAGGTCGACGCCGGGCTGCACGTCACCGGCTTGCTCAGTAGAGATGCTGATTGTGGGCTTCGCATATCCACCGCGTTTGAGGCCACCGCCGATTACAGGCTTGCCATCGCCGAAGCAATGGAGATGCAGCCTGATGTCGTCGTGAGAGTGAGTGCGCGTCTGCAATCCGAGCGCGACACCATGCTGCGGATCTTTGGCACGATGGTTCACAGCTCCGACGTTCGACTCACCGTTGCAAGTACCCTGGAGTGGTTCGCCGACGCCGTAGTGCGCGTTGCCGGGTCTCAGCAGGTTCAGGCAGATGCATCTCTTACGGTGATCATCACGCTCGACCGCAGTGCCGATGTGTATCTGGAGATCACGGACGCCGGACTGATCCGGGCCGACGCAGTGCTTGTAGTCACTCGTCCGATGTTCTTCGCGTCAGATACAGAGTTGCTGATGCTTCAGCGCCTGGTTCCGGACCTAGCGACTGTTCAGACGGTCTATGCGGTTCTCATACACGAGAGTCATCCAATCCAGGTTTGAGAGGAGAAACACATGTCCCTTGGACTCATAACACGGAGCGGCCGGGTTCTCACGGCCAGGCTTCTGAAAGGCGATCCCATCGATGGGATAACACACTGCGCCATAGGCGACGGCGACGAGACGTTCGTTGACCCAATGAACCCACCTGATGTAAGCGTGGACCAGACCGCGCTCAAGCACGAGCGCGCCAGGAAGCGATGCTACAAGGTCGCGTTCCTCTCGGAAGACCCGGAAGGAACGCTGGAGGTGAATGGTATCCGCTACTCGGAGACCGGGCTTGAGACGCAGACTATCGGCGTCTTCTTCCGATTTGAGGAGACGGAGGCGAACGGGATCACCATCCGCGAGTACGGCTTCTTCGGCGGCAGTGTCGAGTATGTCGATGGTCTGGAGTCCGACTACGCCGAGAGTGGCATTCACAACCCGGCGTCCAATCCATCCGGCCAGGTGAAGACATCCGGCTATCTCTATGAAGTGAAGAACATCCCCGACTTCAACAAGACCTCCGACACGCGGGTCGAGCTTGTCGGGGTTATCAAGATATAGGAGGCGATCATGTCCATATCCAGAGACACATTCGATCCCGCGAAGAACTACAAGCGGGTGCGCTATCACCAGGACCGCGACCTGCTGGACTCGGAACTCAACGAACAGCAGGATATCTTCATCAATGAGCAGAAGAGAGTCGCCGACCTGCTCTTCAAGGAAGGCGCAATCATATCCGGCCTTCTCGTGTCGGTTGCGGCTAATGTCGTCACGGTCTCCACCGGCATCACCTACATCGACGGTCACATCGAGAGCATTCCCGGGGCAGTGCTGACCTACGATCCGGCGAAGACCTCCGGCTTCGACTACGTGTATGTCGAACTGCTCAAGTACAACTACGGCTACAACCAGGATGCTGGACTCACAAACCCCGCGACCGGAGAACCGACAGCGGAGCGGGAAAAGTGGGTCCTCTCGCTCAAGGACCACGACACGAGCGGTGAGAACTTGCCCAACAATGTCACGCAGCGCAGAGTGGTCCCAATCTACAAGTTTGACCGGGGAACGGGCGATGTGGCGGCAACCGTGCAGGAGAAGTCCAGCATCTACCTCAGCGACTTCCTCGGGACTCTTCCAGGAAGCCGCATAACGGTCGCGTCCATCACCGAGGACCAGCTTTCGTTTGCCGCCGCCGAGGGTCTGAACTCCCTGCTCAACAACTTGGCCGAAAGGACTTACGACCAGGCGGGCAGCTACCTCGTCAATGGCTTTGACAGCTTCATCGGTGGCAACGATGGCGCGAGCGTGCGGGTCATCACCAACGCGGGTCGGGCATATATCCAGGGCTATCGTCTCCAGAAGGACCTGCCGACGACGACCGTGGTTCCGAAGTCGGTTGCGACAAAGAGCGTGCGGGGAGAGCAGAAGACGTTTGTCACCGGCCAGCGCAGCTACGCTCTGAACTGTACACCACTGAAAGAGACCACCCAGGTCGAGGCGATAGTCGAGATAGTCTCGAACATCACCCGAGGGTCGGTCGGCGGCGGCGAGGATCTGCTCGTGCCGAATCCGGTCGTGGACATTATCGAGGTGAGCCAAGGCGCGACGGTTTTCGCCGAAGGCGTTGACTGGCAGCAGAGCGGCAACTATGTCGACTGGCTGGGCAGTGGTAGTGAGCCCGCAATCGGCACGACCTACACCGTTCGCTGGACCTACGTGAAGCAAATGATCAAGGGCACGGACTACGTCGATGGTGGGTGGTTCGGACGCTCCGGCTATCCCGCTGCAGCCGAGTATTTCTATGTGGTCACGGCGCTCTCGGCTTCTGGCGAGACCGAATACATCAGTGGTCGAGTGGTCTCTCGTCAGACCGCCGCTGGAGAGGCTAACCTTATTACATGGAGGCCCATATCGGGTGCGACAGGTTATCGCATATACCGGGCGTCTACCAACGCTGGCCGCACGAGCTTCAAGAGGCTCAAAGAGGTCGGATCGGGCGTCACATCATACATCGACGACGGCGCGGATGAGACCACGACCAGCACGCCTCCAGCCTCAAACTCCAGCGGTCTTTCCCAGCCAGTCCCCGAGATGACCCCGGGGAACAGGAGTATCATCAACTTTGGCAGAAGCGGGGTCGGCAGTGATCCGGTGAACGGCTCGAACTGCAGCATCGACTACGACTACTATCTGGGCAGGAAGGATATCATCTATGCGACAGCCAGAGAACTCAAGCGCATCGAGGGCGCGCCCTCGGACTTTCCAAAGCTCCCGATTGTGCCGGAGGGAAGCCTTGCGCTCTGCAGTGTCGACTGCCCGGCCGATTCGGTCGCAATGACGATCCGGAACTTCGGTCTCACGCGGATCACGATGTCGCAGATCCACCAGGTGATCCAGGACGTCGAAGACCTGAAATACAATGACGCGCAGTATCAGATGAACAACGAGCTGCAGAACAGGGACGCGCAAACCAAGAAGGGCATCTACTCCGACGACTTCTCAAACGAGGCTCAGTCGGATACGTTTCACTCTGAATGGAGCGCGCGCGTCGATGGTATTCGCAAGTTCGTCGCGCCTGCCCGTGCCGCAACTTCGCGGGTGCTGCAGGTCAATCCCGCCGCAAGCAGCGCTCTCTTCAAAGGCAGCCTCGTTCTCCTGCCTGGCACCGAAAAGGTGCTTGTTCAACAGCTCGACTGGTCTGAGGAGAAGAACATCAACCCGTATGCCGTGTTCGAGAAGCCTCCGGCGACGGTCGAGGTGACTCCCAACATTGGCCGCAGGGGTCAGACAGGAATTGCCGTCACTGGATCGAACTTCACTCCCAGCGCGGAGCACATCACCATTCGCTGCGACGGCCAGGTTGTCGCGACGGACGTTCATTCCGATGCTGCCGGGAGGGTGGTGTCATCGTTTGTCATCCCTGAAAGCGCCAGCAACGGCAGCAGGATCGTCGAGGTGACTGACGGGACGTATTCCGCCCAGGCAAGCCTGCAGATAAATGACCCGCTGGTCGTGACCCGGGTCGAACGCGTCGAGGTCACCAACACCATAATCCAGCAGCAGACCATCATCCAAGAGCGGATTATCCGCGTCCCCGTGGTTCGAACGGTGTGGAGATGGTGGTGGGGCTGGAACAGGTGGGACCCGCTGGCGCAGACGTTCAGTTTCACCGAGAACAAGATCATCTCCGCGATGGGACTGTTCTTCACGCGGAAGGACTTGTCCATTCCGGTGACTGTCCAGATCCGGGGCGTCACCACGGGTTTGCCTAACGATGTCATATATGCGCAGCAGGTTGTCTCGCCGGGCGAGATAAACCTCAATGCTGAAACCAAGGTCGTCTTCAACGATCCGTTCAACGCCGAGGCTAACACCAGTTACGCGGTCGTGATCCTCACAGACAGCACCAACTACCGCGTGCGCGTGGCGACTCTGGGGCAGTTGGGCCAGAACGGAGTCATCACGAAGCAGACTTACACAACCGGCGTGCTCCTTGAGAGTTCGAACGCCGAGACGTGGACTCCTCTGAACGGCTCCGACCTCGCAGTGAAGATATACGGTTACGACTTTGCGGCAAGCGGCGAGGTCAGATTCCAGCCGATCACCGGCGTGCAGTTCTCTGACCTGAACCTCGACGAATACTCCGCGATACCACAGGGCACGGCGCTGACCTGGGAATACTCGACCGATGGCGGCGCTACGTGGGATGCCATAGTGCCCGCCGAGGAAGAGAGGCTGCCGAATATCGCGGCCCAGGTCATCGTACGCGCCAGGTTCGCGAGCAGTGTGGTGAACGACTCACCCGCGCTGAACTACAAGGATGTGAACCTCATTGGCTACTTGAACAACCCCGATGGCACATACGTCTCGCGGGAAAACGAGCTGACACAAGGAGTTGAATCCACCAAGGTCTATGCTCAGATGAACATCCCGAGCGGCTGCTCTCTGAACTGGTTCGCCTCGAATGACGGCGGCACTACCTGGGAGCCGATGACGCTCGATTCGACAAGGGAGATAGACCAGACCTGGACGGAATACGTCCTCCTCTGCACCTTCGCCAACCCTGCCGGAAACCGCGTGCGCTACAAGGCAGTGATGACCGGCAACAACCTGATCTATCCGCGCATCCACTCCCTGGGCGCGACGCTGAGCTAGAGGAGCGCGGAGATGATAACCAGACGCAGCGGCGGGATGACCGAGTTCATCCCGTCGCCTTCCGAAAAACGTGATGGTGTCATACGAAACCACGTGCTCGATCTGCTTGCTAACCTTGATGAGCGACTGCGGCGCATTGAAGGAGCGGTCGCTCTGCCGACTGACCTTGCCGAAGAATTCGCGCTTGCTATGAACCGCATTCGCCAGGAAGAACAACACATCCAGCGGCTCAATGACGAACTGATCAGTGCTGGCATCAGCCTTCCAGGCTCGTAGATTCCACGATCTGCTGAAAGCCGTTGAGCAAGTCTGGATGCGAGTTTGAGAGGAACCGAACGACTCGTCCATTATCCAGCAACTTGGAGAGGTATCCGCGGACCACCACCAAGTTCAGGAAGTTTTTCCCATAGCTGTCCTCGTGCGCATGCAGGTCGCGCTGCAAGGTTTCCATCTCTCTCTCCATGCGGGCAACATCATCGGCGCTCAGCATCTGAGTCTTCTTTGCCTGGCCGGTCTCAGCAAGCTGGTCTTTCGGGGTGGCGGCGATAAGAGCCTCACAGTACACGGAACTGAAGTTGCTGACCATCAGCATCATCTCGACAATCTCAACTTGCCTGGAGGGTTTGACCCTCTTGAGCTGCCTTATCGTCAATGCGCCAGCCGTCATATCCTTGAGCATGTCCACTGCTTCTGGGCAGATGCCGCTCAGGAGGTTTCGCTTCCGTCGAATCAGACCCACGTCCACTTTTAGCGCGCTCGCAATTCTCTCTTCGCTCACGCCACGCTCGATAGCGTTCAGAATCATGAAGTGTTCCTGGATGGGGGTAACCTGATTGACCTTGTTGTTGTACGTGTAGGTCTCATCATCCGTGGACAGCAAGCAGAATACTTCGCTCTGACCGATTTCCTTGAGAGCCTCAATGCGCATGTGCCCGTCTAGCAGCAGGTACCTTGCGTCAGGTTCCTCGCCCAGCGGGTGAACCACTGGCGGTTCTATGATGCCTACTTCCCGTATCGACGCCACGATAGTCGCGTATTTGCGGCTGGCTCGCAGCTTATCATCCAGCTTTCGCGATGGCAAAATGTCGGCAATCCTCACTGTCTTGCCGCTCATTTCGAATCCTATCTTCAGCCCTACTATGCCGTTGCCGGTAATGCTATCCATTCGTTTCCTCTTCCTTTATCTTCTGGGCCAGATACTCCGGCAGGCTTTCAAGTCCTTCGGCCCGGAGTAGATTGACGAAGTTCTCATCGCCAAAGAGCGCTTTCAAAGCATTGACTGAGAAGAAGAGCCTGGTCTCACACAATTCCGCCTTCTTCAAAGCCTGTCGCTGCTTTTGCTGTTCACGCCGGAATGCACGCACTATGGCGTCGCCGGTCATACGTGATTGTCTGCTGCCTGCTGCTCTCACCTTTCCAAATGCCTTTCGACTATCGGCTATGAGCCTCGCCCGAGTGAGGTCGCCGGATGATATCTGTCCCTGTTCGAACGCCTCAAGCAGCGCCCTTTGCACATCACCGTGTTCGCTTCTCGCGATGATAGCGGCCGTCGGCACTGCGATTCTGCCCATTTCGACCGCCGCGAGCAATCGTTCTTCGCCATGATCGTAGAGGTGCAGAAACTCATATACGTGACATTCAAGTATGCCAGTCTTTCTGGCTATATCAGGCTCGCTATAGCCTCGTTCGCGAAGAAGCGCAAGCTGGCGCACTGTCTCCATGGTGGTGGGCTTTCGTCTTGCGATGTTTTCCACCAAGCTCATCAACAACGCGTCTTCAGTGGAGATATCTTTGACAATGGCCGGGACCATCGCCTGGCCAAGCTGACGGCATGCATCCAACCTGCCTTGACCGCATACAAGATCGTATGTGTCGCCTTTGCGTCGACAGACTGTGATGGGCCTCTTCAGCCCCACGTCGGATATGTTGGTTATGATCTCGCGGTACTTCTTGCGGTTGCGCGAGCGAGGGTTGAGGACTCTGATGCTTTCTATCGGAATCATCTGAACGTCGGGCGCGTCGGCGTCGATAGTCTCGACCTGCGCGGGGATGCCGAGAGCCCTGCTGGGCAATGCAAGCAATGGAGGTCCGGACTCGACCAGCGCCGTTGGCACGGGTGATGCAGCCTCGTGATGAAGCATGTTGCTGTCTATCATCAAGCCACCTCCCTGATGTGTACCCGCCGCGACATGTCGATGAGGTAATCCAGGTCGTCGAACCGGTAGGAATCGAAGAAGAGACCGTTGACCTCCGCGAGTCTGAGCTTCTCACCGGATATGTCGGTTGCTGGCAGGACATAGTAGTCCAGCGGCCTGGCGTTGTTCGTGTCCATCCTGACGGCTACCGTGACATCGGGGTTGAGCGCCGTATCCAGACGAATGATCCACCGATAGGCTCCGCTTACCTGCTGGATGCATCGGGCTATAACCACCGAAGCTGTGAATTCGTCGTTCACGGTAAGCAGGTCGGTCTCTTCGTCGTGGGTGACGGATGCGCCGACCGAGTGTATGCCGCCCATGATCTGGTCGACAACCATCGGGTGGAGCTTCCGGAGCTGTTTGTTTATCTCCAGATAGGTGTAGTCATGCTCAGGAATGTATCCGACCACCCGATAGGCTCTGACTAAGCTTCCGAAGCGGCTGCGGAATATGGAGCTTGATGGGCCTTCGTATTCATCAATGATGAGTGCGGAAAGCCGTCCGCGCTCGTTGTATACCATCTTCAGCCACTCGATAAGGTCTTCGTTTGAGAGTTTGTGGGAGCGCTCGGCGATTATGTGCTGCGCCCGCACAAATAGGTCCGTATCGACTATCGGCTCAAACGCCCCGTTGGAGCGAACGAACATGTCAGGACTGTTGCGCACCCGCATCTTCTTGAGCTTGAAGCTGATCCGGTTATAGACATTGTTGCCGACATACTTCTCATTGGTAAGCACCTCATGTACAGTCGCCCGGTTCCACGGGCGTCCCCAGTCGGTTAGGATTCTGCGAACGTTCAGCTCATCGGCAATCTCGCGCTCTGTCTTGCCGTCGACCTCTTTCTCGCCATATATCCAGCGGACGTTGTCTGTTTCCTCCGGTGGCCCGGGCTGGAGTATCACCCGGTCAGTCTGGATACTCTTGTGTTCCCCCATCGCGAGCATGCCCTTGACGTTTCCATTCTGATCTACCAGCACCCGGCGCAGGCCATAACCAGCCGTTCCGCCCTGTCGGTAGCCAAGCTGTATCAGCCTGCACTGGCCTTTGAAGACCTTGGCTGATAACTCACGGCTGTATTCACCTGCCATGGCTCGTTTGACGCCTTTGACGATGGTCGAGACCGGGCTGCCGTCATTGGAGAACTGCTCCGCGCAGTAGTGGACTTCGACACCGGCGCGTCTGCACACGTACTCGTAGTAAGCGCTCTCATCGGCATCCTGGAAGCGTCCCCAGCGGCTGACATCGTATACCAGTATCGCGTTGAAGTCTCGCGAGGGAGCACTCACGTCATTGATCAGGAGCTTCAGCGAGTCCCGGCCGTCGAGCCGCAGACCGCTCTTTCCCTCGTCTGTGTAGGTGCGGATTACCTCCATGTTGTTCTTCGCGGCGTATTCCATGATCACGTCACATTGGTTTTCTGTCGAGTATTGCTGATGCTCGGTGGACATCCGCGCATATATAACCGCCCGTGCTTTCGGCGGCGAGTCGGGGTTCATATCTAGCCCCGGAACTGTCGTTTCCATAGTCTCCTCCTCCTGATCTTGTGTCGTCTCAGCCCTGGTGGCATACACAGATTACTCCGCTTGCGCGGGAAACGGGTCTTGTCGGATGCCGCGACGGCGCGTCGGATTTGTTGTGCCATCCGGCAAGCCGGGTGGCTGTCATCCGCCGGTGGCTCGTTGCAGGCACGAAGCTCGACACCAGCCCGTCGGCATAGATGCTCATAGTAGGTTCCCGCGTCCAGGAATCGACCCCAGCGGCTCCAATCATATACGAGGATCACGTCGAAATCGCGGTTCGGGCTCGCGGCCTCAGCAAGCAAACGTTTCATTGCATCCCGACCGTCAAGACTCGCTCCGCTCTTTCCAGCATCTTCGTAGACCCGGACTACCTCCATATCATGCAGGGCGGCATATTCACGTACGCTCTTGCACTGATCCTGGATAGACAGCACGGAATCCGGTCTGTTTGTGCGGGCATAGATTACCACGCGGACACGCCTGGCGTTGTCGTTATCGACACCGGTCTTGGTTGCATTCATAGGCATTCCTTTCCGCCCCAGCCTGCTCGCGTATGCTTATCGGCTCTTGGGACCTCATCACAATGAATGCTCAGATTCTCGGAAAGATCAAGTCCTGCCCGGAATAGCCCGAGGCAGCCAGGCGACGGTGCCTGGATCGACCGCGAGCAATGCAGGTAAGAACACGGTTTCTGTTCGTCTTCGCGATGTATCTCTTGACTTCCAAGCTCGTTTGAGGCACCAATTGGTTGCGGGCAGAACATCTGTTCTGTTCAGCAATAAGCGGAGGTAGCGCCGATTGAAACTGCAGGAACTCAGATTTGGAGTTGAGCTTGAAACCGTGAAGCGCGAACGCGGAACTGTCGCGAGAGCCATCCAGAGCGTGGTCGGAGGCGAGGTAAGTCATGTTGCCGGATCCTCGTCCTACGATCCCTGGGAAGTGAGAGACGACAAGAACCGTGTATGGAAAGTGGTGGCGGATTCCTCGCTTGGCAACGTCGCCGCGCATTTGCGGGCAGAAATAGTCACCCCGGTACTATGCTATGAAGACATTCCTGATCTGCAAGAGGTGGTTCGCGCCGTGCGGAAATGCGGGGCGCAGGTCGACGAAAAGTGTGGGCTTCACGTGCATGTTGGGACAGAGGAGTTCGGCGGCAAGGCACTCACCAACCTTGCGAAGACCTTCTACAAGTACGAGCCGCTCATCATCGCTGCGCTGGGTGTGAGCGAACAGCGGATGCGCCAATACACAAAGCCGCTGAGTGACGAGTTCATAGCGCGGCTCGGGAAGCTCAGGACAAGGACTCGCGACCAAGTCAACAAAGCCTGGTACGGTCACCTGAACAACCATCCAACACGCTACTGCTCCTCGAGGTACGTGACGATGAACCTCAACAGCGTGTTCTACCGAGGCACCGTCGAGTTCCGTCTTTTCGAGGGAACCCTCCACGCAGGCAAGGTCAAGGCCGCGATCCAATTTGTCCTAGCGATCTGCGCCAAAGCCCTGAACAGCCGGGGAGCGTCCAGCAGGAAGCGCGACTTCAACCCGGAGACGGCCAAGTACGATTTCCGAGTCTTCCTGATCCACCTCGGTTTGATAGGCGACGAGTTCAAGACTGCTCGAAAGCACTTGCTGCACGCAATGCCGGGTGACGCCGCATTCAAGCGCGGTCGCCCGAAGTCTAAGGCCGCCAAAGTCGCTTCGGAAACGGAGGTGGGCAGTGGAGCGAACTAAGGTGCCGATTCCCGCTGGTGTAATGAAAGGCTTGGAGGCTGTCAGGCTCTCCGGCAGAACGAACATGTTCGACTTGCCAAGAGTGGTCGAGATCGCAGTCGAGATGAACTTCTTCGACACAGCGATGTGGATCGAAAGCAACAGGTCGCTTTACTGCCGGGGACTAATCCAGGGCTTTGACCCTACGGACGAAAGGAGTGATGACTGACATGTGTGGACAACTCGGCTTGATATATGGCGAGAAAGACAGACGCCCTGAAGATCGGAGTTACCTGAAGTGGCTGTTCATGTATCTGCTGCTACTGAGTGAGAAGCGTGGGCCCTATGCGACCGGAGTCTCCTGGCTCAAGCAGAATGGCAGCCACAGAATCCTAAAACGCCCGGCGCGCGCGGTGGATTTCGTCAGGGAAAAGCAGTTCGTCGAGGTGCTTTCGGAAGTCGACGACACCACGACATGGCTCGCTGGGCACACACGCTGGCCTACCAAGGGCAGCCATCTGAACAACAAGAACAACCACCCTATTCTGGTCGGCAAGCGCCTACTCGGGACCCACAACGGAGTTGTCCTCAATGCTGACGCTCTCTTCAGACGCTTTGGCTTGCCGAGACTTGCGGAGGTCGACAGCGAGATCATATTCAGAATGGCGGACGACACTCTGCGCGGTGGTTGCATCGACGTGCCTGCGTTCAAAGAACGCCTTGCCTTATGCCGAGGGCAGATAAGCGCGGCACTGGCGTCAAAGCTCGATCCGAAGACGGTGGTTGTCATCAAGGGCAACAAGCCTCTCGAATTGCGCTACCACGAAGAGCACCAGGTCATCATCTATGCTTCCGACCCCGCGTTTCTCAATGTGGCGCTCGACAACGTTCCAGGGTGGCGGAAGATCGACGCGCCGCCGATGAGCATTCTTACTTTCAACCGCAGCGACCTCCTCAACTTCGAGAGCACAACATTCGCACTCGCAGGAATGAGAGGCAAAGGCAGCTTCGAGCGTTACGTGGGACCCGAGGAGGACTAGCGGCGATGGAGACACACGAGGAGACAAGAACGAATGTTCTGCTGAGATTGGTGGTCTATGGCACGCTCAAACGAGGCTACTGGAATCACGAGTGTTTCTGCCGAAAGGCAGTATCCATTGAAGATGCGATTATTCGCGGTCGGCTCTACGAGTTGCCGTCAGGCATTCCGGTGTTGCGAGTGCCTGACAGTGACATTATTGCCGTAGGGACCTGTGACCCACTGGCGGACACTGCTACCCAGGAACAGCTTGCCGAGGGACTTGTAGAGGCACCGGACAACTGGTGTGCTGACGAATACTGGGATTGGATTCACGGGGAGTTGATGACGTTCGACGACCCTGGGACACGTCTTCCGAGAATCGACAGTCTGGAGAGCTTCTGCCCGGGTCGCCCCAGCTTGTATCGTCGGGTGCTCGTGCCTGCCATCTGCGACGCGACAGTGGTTCCGGCATGGTGTTATGTGGCAGACGAAGCCCTGCTCAGCGCTGCAACACCGACCGGCAAAACAAGTTGGCCATAGCGCGGGGTGCTGGGGGTCGAAACGAAGACGCTGCCGTCCAATTCGGCCTGGCAACTTTCTCTTGAATCCTCTTGGATACTATAGACTCTTCCGCACCATTGGAGGCAATTCATCATTGGTAGAGAACAGACCTGCAGCCCGGAAAAGTGAGGATACGTTATGGTCCAGTTTGCCAATCCCAGGTCTGGCCTGGAAGCTGGCAGGACGCCCGGTGCTGCGGTGTTCGGAACAGGCAATGGAAAGCGGAGAGGCTGTATCGAGTGGCTCTTTAAGTGCCTACTGTTTCTTGGGGAGATTGCGGCCCAGGCGACGGGTTATCGCCCTGAGCGGATGCCTGTTTCCAGTCATGAATCGGTGTCAGTATCAGTCATACGTAATCATAGTCAGTTAGCAGGTCGAGGTGACAAAGGCTCTGCTTTTCTGCTATAATGCGGACGGCTGGCGGCTAGGCACAAGTGGAGTCTGCCTTATGGATCTCACGTGTCGCAAAGCCGCTCGCGCACCTGACTTCCAATGTGGGGTTACGGAGTAGTAAGAGATGGAAGACCGTTGGTTGTCCGTTAGTGAGATTTCTGAGTATCTCGGCGTTGTTCGAGAGAGCGTCTATCGCTGGCTTGCAAAGGGCAGCATGCCGGGACATAAGCTCGGTCGGCATTGGAAGTTCCGTAAAGAAGAGGTCGACGAGTGGGTTAGGTCGGGTGGAGCAAACGAAAAGCCACAACAGCTTGATGCTGATGATGCATCGGAACCGGGAGCGGATTAGGGTTTGGACAGCAGTTCATTGGCAGACAGAATACTCTCCAAGATGGATGAAGTGGAGACGCAGTACTATCGCTTGCTCATAGTGGCTGCGCCGATTGGAACTGGGAAAACGAGCGCACTGCAGTTGGTCAGCAATAAAACAGGTGCGTCGCTCGTGAATGTGAACATGGAGATCACGCGTGAGCTACTCGCAATGTCGGAAAGGCAGAGGTCGGTCAAGCTTCCAAAGGTATTGGAGGAAGTGACCACAGCCGCGACAAATGGGCACGCTCTAGTGCTGCTGGACAACTTGGAGATACTGTTCGACTCCAAGCTCAAACAGGATCCATTGAGACTGCTGCAGCGCTTGTCCAGGAACAGGACAATCATTGCGGCGTGGCCTGGAGCAGCCGAAAACCGAGAGATTGTTTACGCTGATCCTGAGCACCCGGAATACCGGCGATATCCGATAAGAGATTTTCTAGTAGTAGGACCAGAGCGAGGATGACAATCCCGATAGCCATCGGTGGGCAGCCAAGAGGAGACGAACAGTGAATTACCGCGAACTGATACAATTCGAGCCGATAGAGACCGTGGTTCAGCTTAGGGATGCGGATCAGCAGAACGCCGCCCGAGAGTTGGTATCCACCTATGTCATATCAGACGAGATGGCTGAGAAGCTAGTATCGGTTGTAGTCGCGCAGTTGCAGTACGAAAGTCCGTACGACAACAAAGGCTTGCTAGTCATAGGCAACTACGGCACTGGAAAATCCCACTTGATGTCTGTCGTCTCAAGCATCGCCGAACGCGCTGATCTCCTGGGATGCCTTTCGAATCCGTCCGTCGCTGAAGCATTCAAGGGGATTGCAGGGAAATTCAAAGTCGTCCGTACGGAAATAGGCTCGACGGAGATGTCCTTGAGGGGCATATTGACAGCTGAGCTGGAGGAGAAGCTGTCTGAGATCGGCGTTGACTATGCATTCCCTGCTGCCGATGCTGTCATCAATAACAAGCGAGCTTTTGAAGAGATGATGGCGGAATTCCAGAAGAAGCATCCCGACCACGGGCTTCTTCTGGTAGTGGATGAACTGCTCGACTATCTGAGGACACGCAAAGATCAGGAGCTTATTCTTGATCTGAACTTCCTTCGCGAGATTGGCGAGGTGTGTAAGGATCTGCGTTTCAGGTTTGTGGCTGGAGTTCAAGAAGCGATCTTTGATAGTCCGCGCTTTGCTTTTGTGGCGGACAGTGTCCGGCGAGTAAAGGACCGATTTGAGCAGGTAATGATCGCACGCAAAGATGTGAAATACGTTGTTGCTCAGCGCCTGCTGAAGAAGAATACAGACCAACTTGCGCTTGTACGCGACTATCTGACGCCGTTCGCCAAGTTCTATGGGAACATGAATGAGCGAATGGATGAGTTCGTCCGGCTGTTCCCTGTCCATCCAGACTTCATCGACACTTTTGAGCGAGTCAGTGCTGTCGAGAAACGAGAGGTGTTGAAGACTCTCTCTGCGGCAATGAGGCGTCTGTTTGATGAGGAAGTACCTACAGATCACCCGGGGCTGATCGCTTACGACAGCTACTGGGCGACTCTAGGCGAGAACCCCTCATTTCGATCTGTTCCCGACTTTCGCGCTCTCATCGACTGCAGCCAAGTGCTCGAGTCCCGCGTTCAACAGGCATTTACCCGTCCAGCGTACAAAGAGCTTGCACTCCGGATAATCCACGGCCTTTCGGTTCACCGGCTCACAACAGGCGATATCTACTCGCCTATGGGCGCAACTCCTGATGAACTTCGCGATGGTCTTTGTCTGTATCAACCAGGTATTGAAGACCTCGGAGGGGAACCTGCGGATGATCTGCTGTCTCTGGTAGAAACGGTTCTTCGAGAGATCCACAAGACTGTCAGCGGGCAGTTCATTTCATCGAATAAGGACAACCGGCAGTTCTATCTGGATCTGAAGAAGACGGACGACTATGACGCCCTTATCGACAAAAGGTCCGAGAGTCTCGAGTCTTCGCAGTTGGATCGTTACTACTATGACGCGCTCAAGCGCCTGATGGAGTTGACTGACCAGACGTATGTTACCGGATATCGGATATGGCAGTATGAAGTAGAATGGACGGAACACCGAGCCACGAGGCAGGGCTATCTCTTCTTCGGTGCGCCTAACGAGCGATCCACAGCAGTACCGGCGCGCGATTTCTACCTTTACTTCATCCAGTTGTATGACGCTCCGCACTACCGAGACGAGAAGAATGCTGATGAGGTGTTCTTTAGCCTTACTGGAGCAGATGATGATTTCAGAACCAAACTAAGATCATACGCTGCTGCACTGGATCTGGCATCCACCTCCTCCGGGCAGGCGAAATCAGTCTACGAGTCCAAGGCATCTGACTTCCTGCGCGATCTGGTCAAGTGGCTGCAAGAGCACATCACGACCGCCTTTGATGTGACATATCAAGGCAAGACGAAGTCTTTGCTCAACTGGGTAAAGGGGAGGCTTGCTGCAAGTGGCGGCACCGCTAACGTGAGGGACATTGTGAACGCCGTCGCCTCAGCCTGTTTCGCGGCCCATTTCGAGGACGATGCTCCTGACTACCCGGTATTCTCCGTACTGGTAACCGGGGCCAATCGCAGCCAGGCGGCGCAAGATGCTCTGAGAGCCATCGGCGGCGCGGCCAGGACAAAACAAGCCACCGCCGTGCTGGATGCACTTGAGCTTCTGGATGGCGATAGACTGGATTCATCCAATTCGAAATACGCTGGCTTTGTCAGAAACTTGCTCAGCCAAAAGGGGCAAGGTCAGGTGCTAAACAGGTCCGAGATCATTCTGGATGTGCTGGGCGTTGAGTATATGGCCCCGGGGACTCTTCGATTGGAGCCTGAATGGGTTGTAGTGTTGCTGGCTGGGCTTATCTACGATGGCCAGCTCGTTGTGGCGATTCCCGGATCGAAGTTTGACTCTTCAAACCTCGCGGTGCTGGCGGGTACGGCGATTGATGATCTGGCGAACTTCAAGCATGTGGAAAGGCCGAAGGAATGGAACTTGGCCGCTCTCAAGGCGCTCTTCGAAGTGCTGAGTCTCCCTCCTGGTCTGGCAAATGATATTACGCTGGGCGGCGATTCGGCTGACAAAGCCGTTCAGCAGATGCAGGTGGCAGTGGTTCAGAGGGTAGACAGGCTGGTGAGGGCACAGCAGAGTCTGCAGGGAAACATACCATTCTGGGGCCGCACATTGATTGGGGAAGACGAGTCGCAGCAATATCGTGCACGCCTCGAAGATGCAAAGACATTTCTGGAATCGTTGCAGGCTTACTCGTCCCCGGGCAAACTGAAGAACTTCCGATATGACGTTGCGGACGTAACCTCACGACGGGCTGGTCTGGACATACTCGGTGAGATCGAGGTCCTGCAGACACTTGCCGCCGATCTCGGCGGTACGGCAGCTTACTTGTCCACTGCAGAAGCCGTCCTGCCGATGGATAGCGGATGGACCGCGAAGATGAAGTCAGATCGCGACGATGTATTAAGCCAACTGCTGGATCACGCAAAGCGTGCCGAACCGACGTTTCGTCAGCAGGTTACTCAGAAGCTCACGGATCTAAAGTCGACTTACGTGACCACCTACATATCGTTGCACTCGAAGGCGAGACTTGGCACTAACGAGGATAGGCGCAAAGCGCAGTTGACGCAGGACGATCGTTTGGTTCGGCTTCAGAAGCTATCCACGATAGATCTGATGCCTCGCCAACAGCTAATCGACTTTCAGGATAAGCTGGCCGAGTTGAGATCCTGCTTCGCTTTGACTGAGCAGGAACTGCTCGCCAACCCGGTCTGTCCTCACTGTGGTTTCAGACCTAGCGCTGAATTCGTGCTGACATCTGCCAGCACTGTGTTCTCGGGCTTGGATGGCGAACTGGACGCTTTGGTTTCCGGGTGGACAAGCACGCTCCTTGCGAATCTAGAGGATCCGGTGACCCGTGAGAACCTTAGCCTTCTAAAGCCTGACGCCAAGACGCTGGTGGACGGCTTCCTAGCATCAAGGAGTCTACCAGAGAATCTTAGCCAGGACTTCATCCGCGCGGTGCAAGAGGTGCTGTCTGGGCTGAGCAAAGTGGCCGTCAAATCGGACGAGTTACGCGTGGCTCTACTGAAAGGTGGATCGCCTGCGACTCCTGCTGAGTTGCGAAGTCGGTTTGAGGACTTCCTTGCCGAGCTAGCCAAAGGTAAGGACGCGAACAAAGTCCGCATAGTAATAGAGTAAGTTACTGCCATATCTGGTGGTTGGAGTTGTTATATGCCGAATGGTGAACAGTTGAAGAGGTTGTTTCAAGCTTACCGCGACACGGATGACGCCGCGTTTCGAAGAATTGCCGAGTCCATAATTGCGGACGAACTGGCTGCCAACCATCATTCGCTCGCGACTGAACTGAAGAGGAGCCTGGGCACTCGCCACGCGTCTCAATCTCGCTCCACACAGCAAAAGGATCTGGGTGTCTTGCCGAAAGACCGCAGGAACGGCGAGAGCCTGATACAACTACAGGAAAGCACGGTCTCGATTGATAGGATCATCTTCAGTGATGAGCCAAAGAGTAAGGTCGCGCGGCTCTTGGAGGAGCATCGTTGTAGGCAACGACTCAGTGAGTTCGGGTATGCGCCGAAATCAAGACTGCTCTTTTGGGGGCCTCCCGGTTGTGGCAAGACTCATTGCGCTCACTACGTAGCATATGAACTTGGTCTTCCGGTTGGCGTAATAAGGCTGAGCGCGGTCATCTCAAGCTTTCTCGGGGATACAGCGTCGCATCTACAAAGAATCTTCGACCTTGCAAATGCCACACCGATGGTGTTGCTTCTAGACGAGATTGACGCTGTGGCCAAAGACCGTGATGACCGCAACGATGTTGGTGAGTTGAAGCGGGTGGTGAACAGTCTGCTACAGGCGATGGACTCGCTCACTTCGACTGACAGCATAGTCATTGCGGCAAGCAATCACCAGTATCTGCTCGACCCGGCCGTCTGGCGTCGCTTCGACGATATCATTAATTTCCCTTTGCCAGGACCGGCCGAACGTGAGAAGTTCCTTCAGTATCTGACGAACGGTATCCGGTTTGGTGGTTCGATCCAAAATCTGTCTAGGAAAATGAGTTCGCTCTCGTACGCCGACATCGAGAAGATAGTGGTCGAATCAATCAAGACGATGATACTCGATGGCAGAGACAGGCTGGAGAACAAAGACATAGGCGACCAACTCAAAGACCGTCGCAGCTCTCTTCTAGCTGCACGCGGTAAGACGGAGGTCATTACCGATGAACAGTGAGTTCCCACCTCTTGGCTTGCCCATCCCGGAAATGGCTGATAGGCGAAATGAAAGACCGAGAGTTCCACCGTTGAGCGATGATCTGCTGGTTAGACGGCAGGAAGTGGCGAGAACACTACACGATCAAGTTGCTCCTCTGTCGGAGAGGCTCCGCTCGATGACAGAGGAAGAGCGAAAGGCCGTCTTCTACAAGATTGAGCATGAAGGGACAGCTCCGCTTTCCGGCACTGATCTGAAAGCCATCACTGAGCCAACGGAACATTACACGCTGGCTGTGCCCAAGTCAGACAGCTTGGATAAGCTCGTAGCCAAGATCGATGATTTCGGCACTGGAGAGGTCAAGAAAGGCCATGCTCCCAATGAACGTCTGGCGGCTGCCGTGCGAAGCATCGTAGAAGGTAGCCCCTTGGACAGACTGAGCCAGGCACTATTCGAGCATTACGATGAACTGGTGCAACAGGACTGGGTGATCTGCGAAATCGAAATTGTGTCAATTGTTCAAGGGCGGCAGAAACAGCTAAGAGAGATTAGAGAAATCCGCGACACTCTGCAGCGAGCCTTCGCGAGTGGCACGCGAGGGAATTTCTTTGAGCATGAGGAGATCAAGGGCACTTGTCGAGCAGTCATTCGTTGCGCAGGAACACTGTTCAAGGAACTCGTGGAAGGTAAGGAGTGGCAGCGGCAAATCTCCTGGTTTGACGCGCGGCCGGAGTATGAGACGTTCAGTTCCATTCTGAATCAGTTTTCGGTGTCTGACCTAGGTGGCCTTGCGGGCCCAGATGATGGAACACCAGTAGTGTGCATTGTCGATTCCGGCGTCACCATAGGAAATCCGTTTCTAACGCCTGTGACTCGGCCTGACTTGGTCAGATCGTTTCTGAAGAAAGCCCCTGACAATCCTTTCGATGAACATGGTCACGGCTCAGGTGTAGCTTCGCTCGCGTCGTATTATGCGCTGAATCTGGACAAGGGTGCCCTGAACGAAGGGAAAGTGTGGATAGCCAGTGCGCGTATCCTGGACGCCAGCAATCAAGGCGAAGAGGACCGTCTGTTGTCCAAGGTGCTCGCCGAGGTGGTTAACACATTCGTTCCAATGGGCGTCCGTATCTACAACCTGTCGGTTAACATTATCAACCGGAAGTGGAACGCCGAGTCCAAACGAACAGTACCGCGCAGATCCTGGATTGCTCGTGCTATCGACCGAATATCAAGAGAAAAGGACGTTGTCATCGTCGTCAGCACGGGGAACCTGAGTCCTGTATCAGTGCGAGGATACATCGAGGATGGACTCGACTACCCCGCGTATCTGGCGGATGAGGAGTCCAAGATGCTGGATCCTGCACAGGCGGCACTAGCTCTCACCGTAGGAGCACTCGCTCCAAACACACTCTCAGTAGGTCCCGCCGGAACGGCACACGCTATCGCGCAGGGGAATCAACCGTCTCCATTCACTCGATGCGGTCCTGGCATTTGTAGAGAGATCAAGCCAGAGCTAGTTGAGTACGGTGGCAATTACCTGCGGGATGGATCTACCAACATCGTAAGGATGAACCCTGGAACTAACGTAATGATGGCCAGCCATCAGTTGACACCGGCTGTAGCACACGATTCCGGCACCAGCTTTGCCGCTCCAAGAGTCACCTACAAACTAGCGAGGGTACTGGCCGATCTGCAATCAATGGGAATGAATGACGTCTCTGCACCACTACTCAAAGCGTTGATCGTAAACTCAGCCGGTTACTCACGTATGGGCAGTGAGTTCAGCAGCTTCGTCGGACAGATGGAATCGGCAAAGATGAAGCACTGGCTGAACGTAGTTGGCTACGGACTCCCAGACGACATTCGAGCCACTGATTGTGACAAACACTCGGTGATACTCTTCTTTCAAGGATTGCTGCCTGCCAATAAGGTCGCCTACTTCGATGTACCGGTCCCAGCCATCCTGGCCTCAGCCAAGAATGGTGCAAAAAGGTTAACCATCACGGTTGCCTGCGCGCCGGAGGTTCAGCGGTGGGGCTTGGAGCAGTATTTGGGGACTACGCTCAAGTGGCGGCTGTTTCGAGGTGATAAGAATCGCGAGGATATCATAGCTGCAATGTCCAGGGAAACTGACACGGACGACGAAGATCAGCCTGAGCTTCCTGGTGAGTTGAAATGCAAGCTGGGGATAACCGCAAGGTCTCGTGGTGCAGTTCAGCACGATATCTGTGAATGGAACCAGCACGCCGCCGATTACAGCGCGGGGAACTACACCTTGGCCATTGCTTCTTACGAGAAGTGGGGTCGCTCACATCCTGAAGCTATGCCGTATGCGGTTGTAGTGCGGCTCGAAGACGACACCCACTCGGCTAGTGTATACACTGAGGTAGCGAATATCCTCGCACGGATAGAGGTCGAGGCTACGGCGAGAGCCTAGTCGATAAGATACGGGCATCTCCGGCGCTGCCGCGACGGCTGTCCATTGGAGACAATATGGCAAAGAGACAACGAAAAAGCAGTAAGCCGGAGCTCTTCATCGAGCAGTCTGGGCAGTTGAGGATAATGGATAAGACTCCTGAACAGCTAGCTAATGAGTCTGCGCCTGTCGAATGCTTTGGAATGACATTCGAGAACGATGCTGCGCGCCGAGTTTACTTCCTGGGAAAGCTACAAGAGAAGCTGAAGGACCCGGAGTTCCGCGAGACCGCTGGATTTCCCGTTGGCAGCGATGATGATATCTTGCGTCTGTCTGATCCGCCGTACTACACGGCGTGTCCGAACCCGTTCATAAGCGAGTTCATACAGCACTACGGCAGACCCTACGACACCAGCGAGGATTACGCGCGCGAGCCGTTCGCGACCGACGTCAGTGAGGGCAAAAACGATCCGCTGTACAACGCCCATTCATACCATACGAAGGTGCCTCATAAGGCAATTGCGCGGTATATCCTGCACTACACTGAACCAGGCGATCTTGTGTTTGATGGCTTCTGCGGAACTGGCATGACGGGCGTCGCTGCCCAGATGTGTGGAAGTCATTCCGCAGTTGATTCGCTTGGGTATACAGTCCTGGCCGACGGAGTCATTACCGATAGTAGCGGGCAGCCTATCTCCAAGTTGGGCGCGCGTCGGTCTGTGCTGAATGATCTGTCCCCCGCAGCCACGTTTATCTCCTACAACTACAATGCTCCCGTAGACGTGAACGTCTTCGGGAAAGAAGCCAGACGAATCCTCAAAGAGCTAAGCGACGAATGCGGCTGGATGTACGAGACAACCCACACCGACGGTAGGAGCAAGGGCCGCATCAACTACACAGTATGGAGTGAGGTCTTTTCTTGTCCGGAATGCAGCAGCGAGATAGTCTTCATGCGTGAAGCATTCGATCAGCGAGCACAGCAAGTTAGGGACAGCTTTCTGTGTCCGCACTGCGGAGCGAACGTTACAAAGGCGCGAATGGAACTTCTCTACGAGTCCCATTTTGATGCGGCTATTGGCAAGACAATCAGAGTCCCCAAGAGAGTGCCTGTACTGATCAACTACAATGTTGGCCAGACAAGGTACGAGAAAGAGCCAGATGAGTCTGACTTGGATATCCTCAACCGCATTGAGCAAATGCCTTCGCTCGATGAGCTTCCGCTGACCGAAATCCCCAATATGCAAATGATGCGGGTCGGCCGGATGCAGCCTTCCGCTATCACGCACGTTCACCACTTCTTCCTGCTGCGCCCAGCACAAGCATTGGCGCGTTTATGGACGAAGGCAGAAGCAGTTGAAGACGACAGAATCCGCACTATGCTCTTGTTTTTCGTCGAACAAGCCATTTGGGGCATGTCAGTGCTAGCTAGGTACGTCCCTACCCACTATTCACAGGTGAATCAGTATCTGTCCGGGGTGTTCTATGTAGCTTCCCAAATTGTTGACGCGTCTCCTTGGTACATACTGGAGGGCAAACTCGCCCGACTTGGAACCGCTTTCGGTCAACGAATGGTGGTACGAGGCGCAGTGGTGGTTACAACGGAGGATACCGGCCATATCGGGATACCAGACAGCTCGGTCGACTATATCTTCACTGATCCTCCCTTCGGCGAGAACATCTACTACTCCGATCTCAACTTCCTGATTGAGTCATGGCACAGAGTGCTAACAAATGCTGCACAGGAGGCAATAGTTGACAGGGTGAAGAGGAAGGATCTGTCGGACTATCAGAGCCTGATGCAACAATGTTTCGCCGAGTACTACCGCGTTCTCAAACCTGGACGTTGGATGACTGTGGAGTTCCATAACTCAAAGAACAGTGTCTGGAACTCCATTCAAGAGGCGCTGCAACGAGCTGGATTCGTGGTCGCCGACGTACGGACGTTGGATAAGCGACAGGGATCGTTCCAGCAGGTTACCAGCGCGGCCGCAGTCAAGCAAGACCTTGTTATCTCGGCCTACAAACCAAATGGTGGCCTCGAAGATCGGTTCAGACTTGAGGCGGGAACTGAAGAAGGCGTCTGGGATTTCGCGAGAACGCATCTGAAGCAACTGCCAGTGTTTGTGTCAAATGACGGCAAAGCAGAGACTGTTGCGGAGCGTCAGAACTACTTGCTTTTCGACCGTATGGTCGCTTTCCATGTGCAGCGTGGCGTGACCGTGTCGGTGTCGTCTCCCGAGTTCTACGCTGGTTTGGAGCAGAGGTTTCCAGTCAGGGATGGAATGTACTTCCTTCCCGATCAGGTTGCCGAGTACGACCGCAAACGAATGACGGTCACCGAAGTGCTGCAGCTCGATCTATTCGTGACGGATGAATCATCGGCTATCCAATGGCTCAGACAGCAGCTCACCAAGAAGCCGCAGACATTCCAGGAAATACATCCGCAGTTCATGAGAGAGATTGGCGGATGGGCGAAGCATGAGAAGGCGCTGGAACTCTCGGATCTGCTAGAGCAGAATTTCCTACGCTATGATGGCAAGGGCGAGGTCCCGAGCCAGATCCACAGTCATCTTTCTACGGACTTTCGTGAGATGCGTAATCTGACCAAGGACGATTCGGACCTCCAGAACAAGGCCAAAGATCGCTGGTATGTGCCGGACCCAAACAAGGCGGGCGACCTAGAGAAGCTTCGGGAGCGCACCCTACTCAGAGAGTTCGAAGACTATCGCCAATCCTTGCAGCGGAAGCTGAAAGTCTTCCGGCTGGAGGCAGTCCGTGCCGGGTTCCGCAAGGCATGGCAGGACCGAGATTACCGGACAATTGTTGATGTCGCTGGAAAAATTCCCGACGACGTACTCCAAGAGGACCCTAAACTGCTCATGTGGTACGACCAGGCTGTTACTAGGATGGGAGACTCAAATAGATGAACGGTGAAGAGAGGAAATTCCTGGACCTGGACCAGGTATGCGAGCAGATACTCAGCGACGAGGATCGAGCTATGTTCAACGAAGCGATCCGGTGCTATAGCGTGGGGTCCCACCGGGCCGCCGTTATCCTCGCTTGGTGTGTCACTGCGGATTGCCTCCGCCGCCGGATCGATGAGCTTGCCCTTGAGGGTGATGGAGTTGCACAGCAAGCCCAGACAGAGTTGGGAGCGGTCGAAGGGCAAGCGGTATACGAAGAGAACCTCATAGCTCAGGCGAAAAAATGCGACCTGTTCGATGATTATGAGGAGAAGTGCTTGCGTTTCGCCAGGGATACAAGATCCAAGTGCGCTCACCCTACCGGTGTTGTTCCGGCTGCCGAGACAGTGCGACACATTCTGCATGGATGCTCTCAGATAGTCCTGTGTCGCGAGGGATACCGGGGCATGAGCTTTATCAAGTCATTTCTGCAAACCAGGTTGGCCGATAGACATCTCTTCCCAGACGCTAATCGAATACCTGATGTTTGTCGCAACTACTACTCTCGGGTCCCGGACAGGCTAAAGCCACAGTTCGCAGCCTGCAGCCTTGATGCCTTTAGGCAGAACAAGACAGCCGTATGGAGAGAGAACTGGCTGCATTTCGTCCGTGAGATGCTTCGAGATTCTGACGCTTCCCAGGCATCAAGAATCGTAGCCAAGTTACAGCCATTCGAAGCTGAAGATATGCAGCAATATGCCGTACTCGTCGGGATCGATGGACGTGCCGACGAATTGTGGGATGAGCAAGTGCGAAATCGGGCCCGAGCACATCTGCGCGATGCACTCAAGCTGGGAATACCTGACGCGTTCGTTTTCTCCTCTTGGGCCAACCTCTGCGTGTATGAGCTGGATGCAGACGACAAAGCGTTGCTGGAGGACAGACTGGCAGTGATTGCCGATCTGCTGTCTCAACACGACGGAGTATTGCGCGCTAAACGAGAGACAGTTCTAGATCTGTTATTGACCTGCATTCAGAACGGGCTTACACGCGAGCCGTCTCTCAGAGCCTGTACGGCTCTGCTGTCTTCTGAGCTGTGCTCAGTAGAGAATGGCCAGACAGCGGAGCTCATAGAGGAGTTCATTAAGTCAGACTGGACGGATGAACCGGTAAGGGCGATACTTCAAGCCACGAACGAATGGACAGATGCACTGCTGGTTTCGCTGCTGAGGAAGACCGAGGACTACCTACTCGAATGCACCGAACAGCAACCTGACGACGTACTCGTCCTGTTCGAAGCTGCGTCGACACTGCTCAAGCGCAATCCGACTCTACTACCATCTGAGTTCGAATCCGGCATATCCAAGTTTGCCAAGAGAGAAGTCTCCTTTGAATGGAGCGACAAAGACAGTGAGACTTGGATCAGCTTCACCGGTCAGATCGATCTGATCAGGAGCCGATACGGCTCAGAACTACCATTACTCTTGGCATTGCAGCTTGATGATCCGGAAGAGGAAGAAGACAGTGGCGAAGAAACCTAGGCGCGGTTGTGAGCACAATGATGAAGTCCATGCCGGGAGCATCGGAGTGTGTGGACGTGTGAGAATGTCTTGCCGGAATTCCTTGCACTGCTATACCAGACAAGGGGACCATGCATGACCACTCACCTCTCAGCCAGATTAGCCTGGCACGACAGAGCATGGGATGGATGCGTATGCGACGCGCCACACCTCAACGCGTCTTGCATAGCGCTTCCGCACATTCGTGAGTCCAGGGACGATGAGAAGGAGCGGGCGGCTGCCGGAACTCCGCTCGCCGAACTGCGCGAGTGGCTGCCTACGTGCTCTCGCGATACTGGAGCTTACTCGCCGAGCAGCTATACGGTCGTCCACCGTGACCCACTGGACTTCCGCAACCTCCCCACGGTCAACGAGCAGATCCCGCCCTATTCTTGCTGCCCGTCTCCGTACCGTTGGCTGCGAGAGGATTGCTTCCAGGACGTCTGTCTATCGGAAGGTCTGTCCATTCGCGGTCCTGATCAATCAAGAGATGCTGGGTGGGTAATGGAACCGGACCGGCAGCACGAGCTTCTGCGGAACTTCTGGCAGAAGATCGAGCCGGGCAGATCGCTGATCTTCTACTACTGCAACCACGGTAATCCGATGGACGAGAACACGGCTCGGGTTATCGTTGGCGTTGGCCGCATCTCCAAGCTCGGCGATCAGCTTTATTTCGGCACTACGCCGCGATATCCGGACCAGTATCCGCTGTGGACTAGATTTGTTACTCAGGACTATCCCGATCAGGGAGTTCGGATTCCTTACCAAGAGTATATCAAAGCAGGACATCCCACCGAAGGGATCATCTGTCGTGTTCCTCAGAGCGCGATGCTGCCGTTCTCCTATGTTGGCGAGCATGTGTCCGACGACGTTGCAGTGTCTGTTCTGGAAAGGGTGATTCAGTCAATTGAGCAGGTCAGTGCTGATGGTTTTGTTTCCGGCGAATGGGACACGCGGCTTGCGTGGCTCAACGACGTCCTGGCTGAGACTTGGGCCGGACGCGGTCCTTTTCCTGGGCTTGGCAGTGTTCTGCAGTATCTTGGTTTTGATAGGGGCACGGCATACCAACGCTTCGTTCTGACTCCGTTGGCTAAGAATGGCCAGAACCCATGGGAGTTCGTCCTCTCCATACTCGATGGGCGAACGGAACCGGAAGCAGGAACATATCAGGCAGGACTTCTGAGAGCTCGGCAGCGCTGGAGCGCCGTTAAGTCACGCCACGCGTTACTCGCTAAGCTCGCGCGCTTTGAACTGTCGGAAGATCAGGTGCAGCGTATCGCGGACCCAGACCAGCGTCGGCGCAGCGGCGTCAATGCCAGTGAAGAAGAGATCGCTGCCAATCCATACATTATCGCCGAACAAGACCTGGGGAGCAGCAAGTCCAACAGGATAGCCCTTGAAACCATCGACCATGGTATGCGGCCGGAAGGCGACGCTGCGTTATTCCCCGATGATGACCACGTCACTCAAGATGATCAGCGGCGAGTCCGCGCGGTAGCACACGCCGTAATGCAGGAGGCGGCCGACAACGGGGATACGGTCCTGGTGTTTGCGGAACTGCTGGATCGCATCTCCAAGCGGTTTCCTGATCGCAGAGCCTGTAATCCTGACCGCGAGGTGATCATCGCCGAGGCCGGTTTCCATCAGGAACTGATGTGGACTTCGTTCGATACAGATCCTCAGCTTGTTGCGCTCAAACGTCTCAGAGAGCTTGAGCAGCACACTGCGGGTGTGGTCAGACGTCGCGCGTCGAAAACGAATGACCTGCCGAGCCAACTGATCAACTGGACCGCCGCACTGGAATCACTCTTTGGCAAGCCGGGTTCAGAGCGCGAAGCCGCTGCATTGGCCGAGAAAGAGCAGGCCCTCAACACTCTGTTTTCTAGGCGGCTCAGCGTGTTGACTGGGGGTGCGGGTACCGGCAAGACCTCAGCGCTGAAGGTGTTCTTGAGCGAATTGGAAAGCGTGGAAGGCAGGAAGCCGGTGCTGCTGCTTGCGCCCACGGGCAAGGCAAGAGTGCGTCTGTCGACCAAGACCCAGCGAAAGTCAATGACTATCCACCAATTCTTGCTGAAGCAGGGCTGGCTGATGCCTGACATCTTCGCTCTGAAGACCGAGAGCACTAATGAACCTGCGCAGGCAGTTACTGTGGTCATTGACGAGTGCTCTATGATACCAGTAGACCTCCTCGGGACGCTGCTCAAGGCGCTCGACAACGGCCCACTGACCAGACTCATACTCGTTGGCGACCCAAACCAGTTGCCACCTATTGGACCAGGCAGGCCGTTCGTGGATATCATTGACTGGCTCGGTCGTGAGCATCCGGAATGCGTCGCACCGTTGCGCGTGTGGATGCGCACTGATGAGGAGGAGGGCAAACCAGCCGAGGAGAGTGTGGCTCTTGCGTTGGCTGACGGATATCGCGCCGATGTAGAGAACCCCGCCGACGACGAGGTACTTTCGGCAGTCGCTAAGGGAGAGACCGGCGGCGATCTCGACGTGGTCTTCTGGTCCGATCATCGCGACCTGATGGAGAAACTGAAGGGCAAGATGCAATCGCTGCTGGGCTTCAAAGACAAAGACTGGGCGGCATGCAACAAATCCCTGGGAATCACCGATAGGGATTGGACTCGTAGCGAGGCATGGCAGATACTGTCGCCGACTCGCGGCCAGCACTTTGGCACTGATGACATCAACCGCCTGATCCAGACTGAGTATCGTGGCGGCATGCTGAACAAAGCAAGGACTCAGCGAAAACCGAAGCCTTTCGGTGATTATGAGATCGTCTACACCGACAAGGTAATACAGGTAGTCAACCGCGGGGCCGAAGCCTGGCCGAGGAACGCAGGGTTCGACTACGTCGCTAATGGCGAAATTGGCATCGTGACTAGCACGTCAAAGACGGATAGGAGCGCTTACCTAGATGCTGTGTTTTCCACCCAGCCAGAGGTCTCCTATCGCTACTTCGCAAATCAGGTCAACGAGAACCTGGAGTTGGCCTACGCACTCACGGTGCATAAAGCGCAGGGTAGCGACTTCGATATGGTCTTTCTGATAATCCCACAGGCTGCGTCAACGCTTTCCCGTGAACTCATATATACAGGATTGACCCGCTTCCGCAAGCGGCTGGTCCTCTTGATAGAGAAAGATATAGCTCCGCTCTTAGAATTGCGTAGCCTCAAACAGTCCGATACTCGACTGCGCAGCACGCAGATGTTCACGCTCATCCTGCGTCCAGACACAGTTGATCGGCCACACATGGAAGCGCTGATACATCGAACGAGAAAAGGCGTTTTGGTGCGATCCAAGAGCGAGGTGGTGGTCGCGGACACACTGCAATCGCTGAACATTAGCTATCGGTATGAAGAGCCTCTATACTCCGCAAGCGACACTAAGGACTTCAGGCTCCCGGATTTCACTGTCAGCTTTGAGGGAGATACATACTACTGGGAGCATCTGGGGATGCTTGGTCTTCCTGCATATCGCGACGCGTGGGAGCGGAAGCAACGATGGTACGAGTCGAACGGATACGCAGGCAAGCTGATAACGTCGGAAGACGGCCCTGATGGCAGCATCAATGCAGCAGAGATTGAGAAAACCGCACGGACTAGGATACTGGGAGAATAGGCATGGTGGATTTACTCTCACAAACACTCTCTGCAGAACAACCCGCAGAGTTGTCAGACCCAGAAGTGAGTCCTGCAATCGCCTGGACTAAGGATGCCACCAAGCGCGCGTTGGATGAGCTATTCAGTCTTACCTTCCAATACAAGACTAGCAAAGCTTACCATGACCTATTACGGTTTGTGGCGCGATTCCGATTCTACTCTCCCTTCAACGCCATGCTGGTCCACATCCAGATGCCTGGGGCGACTTTTGTAGCACCACCTCACCGATGGCTTCATGATTATGGGCGAAAGATTAGGGCAGGCGTCCGACCGCTGGTAATCTTGCAGCCCATGGGCCCGGTCATGTTCGTTTTCGATGTGAGTGATACTGAAGCAATGGAAAACGCACCTCCGTTGCCTCCCGAGGTAGTCAAGCCATTCGAGGTAAGGGATGGTCGAGTGGGCTGTGGGTTCGAGTTGGTTCTTGAGAACGCTAAGCGCGATGGCATACGGATCAGGCGGTCGGATGAAGGTTCTCAGGCTGCGGGATCCATATGCAGTGTAGCAGAGGGAGTTCGAGAACATCAGCCGTTTCAAGTGGGCTTCGACAAACAACGCCAACCGCTCTTTGCAGACATTCCCGTCAATTACGATCTTGTGATCAGCACTAAACTGAGCCGTGAGGCTCAGTATGTCACAGTAGTTCATGAACTGGCACACCTTTATTGCGGACACTTGGGAACACCGAACAGCCAGTTGTGGCCCGACCGGCGCGGGCTGAATCATGCTGTCCAGGAATTTGAAGCCGAATCAGTAGCCTATATGGTCTGCGCGCGGTCCGGTATCGACAATCCTTCGGAGCGGTATTTGGCAGGCTATGTTGAGAATCATGAACAGGTTCCATCCATCAGCCTTGAATGTGTCATGAAAGCGGCAGGGCTCGTTGAAACAATGAGCCGAGGAAAGATGAAGATTCGAAAACCGTCGAAGAATGAAGCTGGAGGATAAGCGACTAGCCTTGATGCAACTGGATACGAAAAGCTGGTACTTCAGCACCGACCACAAGCAACTCTGTCAGGTCATCCAAACGCAGTCCCTGTGGGGTGAGACATTCTGCCGTGTTTGGCTGCCAGACCAAGATGCGGTTGTTCGCGTCCGTGCCGACAAGCTGAAACCGATTAGCGAGTCGCTGCAGATGAGTCCTGAGATGATAACCTACATCGCTGCAGCTTCGAGAGTTGCCGACGCCCTGACTAAGGACGTGTTGATAGCTCCAATCGAGGCATCGGTGATCCCGCTTCCGCATCAGATAAGGGCTCTTTCCCAAGCCGTCTCAAATGATCGCGTTCGCTTCCTGCTGGCTGATGAAGTAGGTCTGGGAAAGACCATCGAGGCGGGGCTCATCATCCGCGAGCTGAAACTACGCGGCCTGGTGGAACGAATACTCATAATCGTGCCCAAGGGCCTTGCGAATCAATGGGTGGCCGAGATGCGTACGCACTTCGGTGAGGATTTCCGATTACTCATCCCGAGCGACTTTGAGGCATACCGTAGGATCGCTCGCGAAGACAACATCTGGCGTAGCTTTGACCAAGTCGTCTGTCCATTGGATTCGGTGAAGCCGATTGAGAGCAGACGTGGATGGACGGAGCGGCGACTTTCTGATTACAACCGAGATCGATTTGAGGATCTGATATCGGCAGGCTGGGATATGGTTGTGGTCGACGAAGCGCATCGCCTTGGTGGTAGCACAGAGCAAGTCGCGCGCTACAAGCTTGGCCAAGGGTTAGCCGAGGCTGCTCCCTATCTGTTGCTTCTATCGGCCACACCTCATCAAGGAAAAAGCGATGCTTTTCATCGGCTTGTTTCCCTGATCGACACGAATGCTTTCCCCGACGCCGCAAGCGTAACACGGGAGCGCGTCCAGCCCTATGTGATAAGGACCGAGAAGAGGAAAGCAATAGATGCGCACGGGAAACCGCTGTTCAAGCCCCGCAAGACTGAACTGGTCCCAGTGATTTGGGACGAACGTTCCAGGAATCAGAAGTTGCTGTACGAAGCCACCACTGAGTATGTTCGGCATGGATATAACCAGGCTGTGCTTGAGCGAAAGAACTACCTCGGGTTTCTAATGATCCTGACCCAGCGGCTTGTGACTTCTTCCACGAGGGCGATCCGAACCACGCTGGAACGAAGATTCGAGGTCTTACAGCCGTCGAGCGACCAACAGTCTCTGTTTCCTTCTTTGCTTGACGACGATTGGGCAGAGATGGATGGACAGGAACAGATGGACGCCCTTCTCTCAGCTCGAATATCGGCGATAAAGAACGAGCGCACCGAAGTAAGGGCATTGCTTGATCTCGCCAAGCTTACTGAAGCAAGCGGACCTGATGCCAAGGCTGTAGCTCTTCTTGATTGGATATACCGACTTCAGCAAGAGGAAGGCGACCCTGACCTGAAAGTGCTGATCTTTACAGAGTTCGTGCCAACCCAGGAAATGCTCCATGAGTTTCTGACCGCCCGTGGTTTCTTGGTCGTCACATTGAATGGCGGAATGAGCCTCGAAGAGCGGGAAAAGGCACAGGCGAAGTTTGCCGAGAGTGCTCGTATACTGGTTTCTACCGATGCTGGCGGTGAAGGCTTGAATCTGCAGTTCTGCCACGTGGCCATTAACTTCGACATACCTTGGAATCCGATGAAGATGGAGCAACGCATCGGCCGCGTGGACCGCATCGGCCAGGAGCATGTTGTGCGTGCCCTGAACTTCGTCCTGAATGATACAGTCGAGTTTCGGGTACGGCAGGTACTCGAAGAGAAGCTCGCGATTATCTTGGAGGAGTTCGGCGTTGACAAGACCAGCGACGTGCTTGACTCCGCCCAGTCAGGTCAGATGTTCGATAGCCTCTACGTGGATGCCATACTCGATCCGGACAGCCTCAGCACCAAAGTGGAAGCCGTGGTTTCGGAGATCCACGAACAAGCAAAGGTTGCACGGGAGACCGCATCAGTCTTGGGTTCCTCAACGGAACTGGATCCCGGCGACGCTGAAAAGCTGCGCACTCACCCGTTGCCCGACTGGGTGGAGAAGATGACGACCAGCTATCTCCTGTCTCACAACGGGAGCGCCGCAAGAAACGGACGCACGTGGCAGATCACTTGGCCCGATGGAATCAAGGAGGACAGCGTCGTATTCACTCAACGGGACGCAGAGATCAGCCCCGTGGCGCAGCATCTTACGCTCGAGGACGCCCGAGTAAGAGGTCTAGCAATGCGCCTGCCCAGGTTTGCTAAAGGGCAGCCTCTTCCGGCAGTTCATGTGCATTCTCTCCCTAGTGATGTGAGTGGAACGTGGTCCCTCTGGCAGATATGCCTGCGTACTCCAGACTGGAATCAGGGCAGGGTCATGCCGATATTCATTCACGACGACGGACGGGTTCTTACACCAACTGCACGCAGTATCTGGGATCAGTTGCTCGCCGAGAGCTTTGAGATCGACAACAAGACTATAGAGGATGCTGGGCACCAGTATGAGAGCTGCGAGAATGTAGCCGTGAACCTTGGTAGGAGCATATACGATGAACTGGTGCAAGAGCATCGCACCAGGCTGTCTCGCGAGCGAGAGAACAGAGTCTACGCATTCTCCCGCCGCAGAGCCGCAGTGTCAAGGATCGGTCTTCCCGCCGTGCGCGACCACAGGCTTATGAAGCTGTCACAAGAGGAGAATGAATCGCTGAAGCAGCTTGAGACGAAGTCCGAGATCAGTCCCGAGATGTTCCCTCTGCTAATCGTGCGAGTCAATGGAGGGACTAGTCAGTGAGCGGATGGCGCGATCAGATACTAAGAAGATTCACTGTCGATGTATCGAGACTGACTTTGGCATTGGACCCCGACGGCTTGATCAGAGAGGAACGCCTAGCGGATGGTGTGAGAAGCAAGGGATTCGACATCATCAGCTTCGAAGATGCAGTATCATTCCGCTACATCTATGAATCGAAGTATCGTTCGAAATGGGACGTAGGAGAGGCGCTGGACTCGTCAGTGGTGGTCAGGTTTGACACTGATGATCCCCGCACCGTACCGTACGATCTATTAAAAGGCGGAAGGCTGCTATCATTCAGCATCGGAGATATGTTTCCTAACCTCAGTTGCCCTGTGGTATCCACGCTAGATCGTGCCGATCTGGACAGCCTCTTCATCGCTCAACAACAACAGAATCCTGACAGACTCGGCGACAACTCCACAAGGGAATTCATCCTACGGCACGTTTTCGGAATCGCTCCGGAACTGATCAAAACGTCACCCGATCTACTGCGTGTGCTTCTGCGCCGTCACTACACTGGTCAAAGGATTCCGAAGAATCTGGATGATCGCTTTGTCCAGATTCTTCGACAGAACGGTTGGTTCAATGATTGGCCGCTCGAAGAGATCGTGCCGCATATAGAATTATTCTACGCATTCATTCAGGAGCGCTGGCCGCTCTTCGTGAGCAAAACGCTTGGGGTCGACGCGGGAATTGTCGTGTCGGATCAGATGCGTGAGCACCTCAAATTCAGCGGCCCGGCCGACCTGCCATTTGGTCATGATGATGTGCACGTATACGTTGACGATCTGTTCCTCGAGGGGTACTTGCACACCGTTGAAGTGGATGATGCAGGCGTAGCCGGGCAGCTATCCGGTAGAGATAGCTGGATCACAGTAGGCATCAAGTTGGAGAGCGATGGCGACTCAACACCAAGATTGCGTGAGATGCTCGATAGTTCGGATCGCTCGACTCCAGGCGAGGACTGTAGCCATCAGGATTGGATGCTCTTCGCTCATCGCTGGGCACAACTGAGCGCCAGCCTCTACAAGACGCACGAGCATAGTAAAAACGATCTGGCGGATTGCTTGAGATCAGTCCAGGAACGAGTGGACTCCGCGTTTGTTGCTTGGATGCTGAGGAAATACATAGTGCTGCACAATCAGCCGCCTACGCCACCAGTCATGGTGCACCACATCCCGAGATTCCTGGCAAGGCAGATGGAAGACACTCCGAAAGAAAAAACCGCGCTTGTCATCTTGGACGGAATGGCGTATGACCAATGGGTGACAATACGAGAGGCTCTGATCGTTCAGGAAGGCGATTTGTTGTTTGGAGAGAACGCAGTCTTTGCATGGGTGCCGACAGTTACCTCGATATCAAGACAGGCGATACTAGCAGGCAAGCCACCATTCTTTTTCCCGTCGACCATAGGCTCCACCGACGCTGAGCCCAGGTTGTGGCAGCAGTTCTGGAGTGAACACGGACTGAATGCGACCGAGGTCGGCTATATCAAGGGAATTGGCGAGCGCCGTGACTTGGCCGATCTGTCGGAATTGGTCGGTCGCCCGAGAAAGCGTTCGTTAGCGATTGTGGTCGACAAACTCGACAAGATAATGCATGGGATGGAGCTCGGTGCGGAAGGAATGCAGAATCAGGTTCTGCAATGGGCGCAGCAGGGCTTGTTATTGGACATTGTTCGAATGCTGATCGACGCTGACTTCCGCGTATTCCTGACGTCGGACCACGGAAACGTGGAATCCACTGGAATCGGTCGTCCTCTCGAGGGCGCTGTTGCCGATGTTCGCGGCGAGAGGGTTCGGGTATACCCAAGTGCTGAGCTACGGTCGCTGACTAAGGCGCAGTTCCCAGATACCCTAGAATGGCCAGCTATTGGTCTGCCAGATGGCTATTTGCCATTGCTGGCAGCACGACGATATGGGTTCGTTCCGGTTGGCGAGACAGTTGTGAGTCACGGAGGAATATCGCTTGAGGAAGTTGTCGTTCCGTTTGTTGAAGTGAAGCGGGGGAAGCAGTGAATCAGGAAAGACAAGTTGGAATTGACCGAAGAATCAAGCTTGAGTGGTTGGAGTATACTGCTTCACTGGCTATTGCAGGAAACAGCAAGGAAAACATCGTGGCTGCCCTGCAAGAGAAGCTCAGAGACGTTCTCGCCGGTGGAGGTGATTCAGGCAGAGGATGCAGAGAGAAGACGATAACCGTGCTCATGCGAGTCTGGGCAAACCCACCTAGTCGCCTTTTACCGTTCAGGAATGCGGGATTAGCGATACTGGGGCGGACACCTGTGGACGAGCATTTGGCCATTCACTGGTCGGCGCTGATGGCTACATACCCGTTCTGGAGAGATGTCGCAGAGATCACTGGCCGACTCTTGGGACTACAAGGCACAGCTTCAGTATCCCAAGTGCTACGCCGAGTCAAGGAGAGTTACGGGGAGCGACAGACAGTCTCGCGATCATGCCAAAGGGTTCTAAGGTCATTTGTCGATTGGGGAGTCTTGACTGATACAGACGTCAAAGGCGTTTATCATCTGGGCCAAAGAACGAGAATCACTGATCCTGAGCTTAGTGCCTGGATTCTCGAGGCAATGCTGTTGTCCGGTGCATCCTCTGGCACTCTGAGTGAGGTTCGGTCTTCGCCAGCGCTGTTCTCGGTTGATATCTCAACACTGAAGCCCTCGGACGTCGAGCGCAACAGTCGCTTGGAACTCATACGACATGGGCTGGATTATGAACTGGTCAAGCTCAAATAGCAGGATCGGCAATGTCGTGTTACTGCAGTGGGATCATTTCTGGAATGTATCGGGGAGGCGATAGGAGAATGCTGTTTTCGTTTATACATACTTCTGACCTGCATCTTGACTGCCCGTTCGATGGCCTTGGCAGCATCCCTGCCGACTTGGCTGAAGTTCTACGACAAGCTACATTCACCGCCTTTGATCGATTGATCGATCTATGCATAGAGAAGAAGACCTCCTTTCTCCTTGTGGCAGGAGACATCTACAACTCAGAAGACAAGAGCCTTCGTGCTCAGCTCAAGTTCAGAAATGGCTTGGCTAAGCTCTCAGACGCGGGTATCGACTCATACGTCGTGTTCGGCAATCACGATCCCACCTCTGGCTGGAGTGCTTCTCTTGATTGGCCACCGAAGGCCCATATCTACCATTCAAGGAGTGTGGAGAGCCATGAGGCGTGCTGCGGTGATACACCGGTTGCGATGATATCAGGGGTCAGCTATCCAAAGAAGGATGTCCGCAACAATCTGGCTGCGCAGTTTCCGAAGCGCAATGGATCGCTTTTCTCCATAGGGCTCTTGCATTGTTCTTGCGGACTTTCAGGTGGTTCGCACGAGCCCTATGCCGCTTGCGACCTATCCGATCTCAGCAGAGACTATGATTACTGGGCACTCGGGCATGTTCACTCGCGAAGTGTACTGCAGCAGTCGAACCCGACCGTGGTCTATCCGGGCAATCCGCAGGGTCTGAACCCCAAAGAAACCGGTCCGAGAGGCTGCTATCTGGTCGAAGTGGACGACAACAACGAGGCACACCTGGAGTTCATCGAAACCGATTCAGTCCGGTGGTTCTGGGAAGACGTCTCTGTGGAAGACGCGTCCAGGGAGCAGGATATACTGGACGCGCTAAGCAGAAAGTTGAGCGACGTTAGAAGTCGAGCTTCCCGTCCCGCGCTGGTGAGGTGGAATCTCACTGGGCGTACTCCTTTGCACCGCATGCTTTCTCGGACTGAATTCATCACTGATCTAGTTGACAACCTTAGAGAGACAGAGTCTACCAGCAGTGATGAGATGGTGTGGGTAGAGTCGATTCGGAATATGACAAGGCCAGTCATCGACATTGAGGAGCGGAGGAGGTCCGAGGACTTTACTGGCGATTTCGTAAGATTGGTACAGGCAGCACGAGGGAGCAGAGAAGAGTTGGCAAAACTACGGGAAGTACTATCGCCGGTCTTGGCACAGTCGGATGCGAGCAAGTACCTGCCGTCTCCCTCCGAAGCACAGATCCTAGCCTGGTTAGAAGAGGCGGAGCTTCATGGGCTTGATGAGCTGATAGGTGACGGAGGTGGAGAGCAGTGAAAATCAGTGAGTTCTTCATCAATGGATTTGGCATCTTTGCAGACAAGAGAGTATCCGGCCTGTCTCCAGGAGTCAACTTGTTTTCAGGCGACAATGAGGCTGGCAAGAGTACCCTGCTGGCATTCTTTCGGGCGATTCTGTTCGGTTTTGAGACCGGTCACAGTAAGGCAAACCAGTACAAGCCTCTGTCGGGTGGTGAGCACGGTGGCGTTGTCACCCTTGAGCTTTCCACAGGCAGTTCTTACCGAGTCGAGCGCCGTCCAGGAACAGCAAACGGACGAGTAAGCGTGACAATGCCGAACCGCGACGTTGTAGGCGAAGAGATGCTGCCTCAGCTATTCCCCGGGGTTACCAAGGATCTTTACCGAAACGTTTTCGCGTTCAGCTTGGATGAATTGCAGAGTGTTGCTTCGCTTGATGGTGACGCCGCCAGGTCTCGCATATACAGCTACGGGGCCGGTGCCGGGCAAGTGTCCGCGCTTGATGTGGAACGCCGACTATCTGAGCAAATGGAAGGATTGTGGAAGCCAAGAGGACAACTGCAGCCGATCAACTCGAAGCTGAGGGCATTGGAGGAAGCTCGAAAGCAGATAAGGAGTCTATCAGCCGAGAACGGTAGATACGGGGATTTGCAGTCCGAACTCAAACGCGTGCGCGAGGAAATCGCCACAGCCGAGCAAGAGATAGACGAACTCCAAAAGACCAGCCGTTTTCTCGATATCCTGGACAGGGCATGGGACGATTGGACCGAGCTAGAGCGTGTCCGCAAGGAACTGGCAGGCATGCCAATGGTTGAGTCTTTTCCAGAGGACGGGGTTCAGCGGCTGGAGCGATGCAAGGAGCGAACCGAGGAGATCACGGGCAAACTAGATAGAGCAAGAAACGATCTTGAATCGGATCGAAAGCGTCTCCAGGACTTCGTGGTGGAGATGCAGTTGATCGAAGCAAAGCAAGCCATTCGGGGACTTGAACAGGAACAAGCGCATTTCCAAAGCGCCATCACTGATGTGTCTGCACGCAAGCTCGAAGCGGAAAGCGCACGTCGGTCACTTGATGACGCTCTAAGACAGATCGGAGATGGATGGACAGAGGAGCAGATACTCGCGTACGATACATCCCTGGCTGTTAGAGATGAGGTCAGACAATGGTCGGACAGATTGCGCTCTTCTGAGCATGCTGCAGATCAGGCGTCTTCACGCAGCGACGACGCGGTGCGTGAGTATGGTGACCGAAGGGCGGAACTCGAACAGCTTGCCAAACAGCTAGAGGCGACACCAGTTCCCGGAGATGACATTTCACCGATAGCTCAGCGCGAGGAAGCCCTGAGGAATGCGAGAACGGCTACTGCTAGAACAGAGCAGAATGAAGTCCGCATGGAAGCTGCTGTTCAGCAAAAGATCGGGGGAGAACGGCAAAGAGATACGCACCGTGTTGACCTGGAGCAGGAGCGCGGAGTTTCCGTCAAGACGATAGGAATCTTGTGCGGCGTAGGCCTCGCAGTTGCGGCAGTGTTTGTGGCTTCGAATCCCACCGCAATGATAGCATTCATAGCATGCGCTGTTCTTGTTGCCGTTGGTTCGGTGCTTGTTGACCGTGGGCGAGTTGTCAGAGTCAACCGGGCACAAGCAGGTCTCAAAGCATCTGGCGAGGTGATAGCTGATGCGGAGAGCGCTATCCAGAAGCTGGCAGCCGAACAGGAATCGCTCGCTTCTACCCTAACAGACTCAGGACTGATACTTGGGAGAGATTTCCGTTGTCTGGAGGACTTGGACTCTGTTGAAGCACAGCTTGCGCTGGAGAGAGATCAGATATCGCAGCGGAAAGCACTCGTCGCGCGAGTCAATGAGAAACAGACGGAGGTCGAGAGGGCACTGGCGCGTGCAGAAGAGCTGAAGGAGCAGGCGATCAGATGCAGGGAGACACAATCAGAAACTGGAAAAGACTGGACAGGCTGGCTAGACAGCAGGAGTCTGCCGACAACGCTCAGTCCTGATGCGGCGCTCGATCTTCTGACTTGCGTCGATGTGGCCAGAGAGAGAATTCTGGCGGTAGGAACCTCGGAAGATCGGTTGAAGCAGATCAGTTCATACCTTGATGGTTACGAGTCCCGTGTCGCTGCCGTTATGAATGATTGCAGCAAGTCGAAGCCAGAGCGAGCGATGCTAGGCGCGGCTGTATTGACTCTTTCCGAAGAGCTAGACCGATCAATCAGCAACCTCAAGGCTCGTGAGGAGCTTGAGGTTGCCATCCAGAAAAAATCCAATGAGATTGTTACTCTCGAAAAGGAGATCGAGAAGAGCGCGGAGGAGTGGCGGAAGCTGTTTGATAACGCCGGGGTAGTTGATGAGGAGCAGTTCAGGTCGCGCGCCTCCATCTACCAGAGAAGACAACAGCTCTCAAGCCAGATATCTCAGCACGAGGCCAACCTAAATCTCTTGGCCGGTCCAACACGTGTCGATACTATCAAAGATGCACTGGCAAACGCTGACAGGCTATCAATACAGGACGACCTAGAGCATGCACAGGAGAATCTCCGAATGGCACAAGCGGAACAGAATGGTCGGATCGACCAGCAAGGACGATTGAGCCAGGAGATACAGAGTCTAGAAACGAGCGATCAACTATCCCTGGCTCTGCAAGAACAACGGTCGCTTGTTGCATCATTGGAGCAAGACGTCTCTCGTTGGGCAATGCTGGTTATCTGCAAGGAGATGATGTATCAAGCCCGGGTGAAGTATGAACATGACAAGCAGCCACGTGTGGTTCAGACTGCATCTGATTTCGTAGGACGGATAACGAACGGCGCTTATGCAGGAGTGTTTTCACCTCTGGGCCAACAGACGGTGCAACTTGAGGACGTGAATGGCAGGCGCAAAGACGTGGCAGTTTTGTCGAGGGGGACCAGGGAGCAAGTATACCTTTCGCTTCGCTTTGGTCTGGTGCGCGAGTACAGCCGCAACGCCGAGCCTCTCCCAGTCTTGATGGACGACATCCTAGTGAACTTCGACCCGGGCAGGGCAAAGGCTACAGCAGAGGCCATACTTGAGCTTGCTCAATCAAACCAGGTAATCCTCTTCACCTGCCATCCGGGAACTGTACAGACCTTCGTCGATATTGGCCAGCCCGTGCAGCATTTCCGAGTAGTAAGTGGTGATGTGGCTCCAGCCCAGTGAGGGTATTTCCATCCTGAGTGGCGGGCTTTCTGCTCTGCAGTTCCTGCTATCCAATGCGAGTTTCGCCAAATCTGAACAGCAGTTTCGGAGTTATCCGAACGCCGGTTTCGGTGATTCCGAACGGTTATTTCGGAGCGAAGCGACGCTGGTCGGATATATGTTAGCTTAGCTGTTGCCGTCAGTCAACGGCGACAGCTTCTTTCTCATCGAGTCTCCCTTCATCTGGAGGCGGTAAGCGTTGTGGACCAACCGGTCCAGTATGGCGTCCGCGATTGTTGGCGCCGGGATGATGTCATACCAAGCGTCGATGGGAACTTGGCTCACGACGATCATAGATCCTCGACTTGTCCGGCACTCCAGGATCTCGAAGACATCCCTTGCGGCCTCGGCTTCCAGCGGATACATCCCCCAATCGTCGATGACGAGAAGGTCGATCTTCTCAAGTCTGCGCATCAGATGCGGCAAGCTGCCGTCGGCCCTGGCAATGGCGATGGTTGAGATGAGGCTGCTACAGCCGAAATAGCGAACGGAGTGTTTGAGGCGGCAGGCCTTCTGAGCGAGGGCGCAAGCAAGATACGTCTTGCCCACGCCGGTGGGGCCGGTTATTATGATGTTCGAGTGCGAGTTAATGAAGTTGCACTCTGCAAGTGAGAGCAGGGTTGCTCGGTCGAGCCCGCGGGTTGCGGCAAAATCAATGTCTTCGATTGCTGCCTGCTGTCTCAATTTTGCGACTTGGAGTCTGCGTCTTAGCCCCCGGCTCTCCTTGAGGTCCCATTGCCTGTCAACGATCAGTCCGAGCCTTTCGTCGAAAGAAAGCGAGAGCGCCGACGCGTCGTTCATCTGATCGCGGGCAGCCTGAACCATTCCGTCGAGCTTCATTGCGTACAGCTTGTCGAGTGTCTGCTCAAAGAGCATCTGTGCTGTCCCCCTTAGTTTCTGTAGTAGTCTCTGCCTCGGATATTCCTGTGCTCAGCGAAAGCAAGTTGTCCTGTGCTTTCCTTGACAGGAATTCTGTCGAGTCCGTTTGAGAGAATGGACTTGACGCTCTTGTAGTAGTAAGCGTTGGACTTCAGCGCTCGTTCACAGGCCGCCTCCAGTCTGTCGTCGCCGAAGTCCTTGCCAAGCCGGATGACACCGAGACAAGAGCGGAAGCCCATTTCGGGGTGCGGCTTGGACTGGAGTATTCTCTCCACGAGCGCTGCCGTTGCTGGCCCGACGCGACTCGCCCAGCTGATGATGCGTGACGGAGTCCATTCCAGGTATCTGCGATGACTCTTAGGCATGTGGTCGGAATTTGTGGTTGCGGAGCCTTCCTTGTAGCTTCTGATGTGACTGGCCACTCGCCGGTTCTTGAAGAAAACCTCCACCGTGGTAGCCGACAACCGAACATCTACCTGCTCGCGCGCGAGTTGGTAAGGGACTGAGTAGAGGCTCTTGGCCACCGATATGTGGTAGTCGATGTTGACCTTGGCGCTTCTCCACTCGGCGAACGTATACCGGGTGGCGGGCAGCGGCCTGAGAGCCGGCGCATCCAGCTTCTCGAAGAGTTCTCTGCGGGTGGCGTCAATGGCTTTGAACTTCCTGTTGTTGAGCCGCTCAAGTAGTTCGTCTATCGCGTCGTTTACCTCCGCCACGGAGAAGAACGTGCGGTTCCTGAGAGCCGCCAGCACCCAACGCTCTACCACCAGAACGCCGTTCTCTACTTTGGCCTTGTCCCGCGGCTTGCCGACCCGAGCCGGGATAACGGCCGTAGCGTAATGCGCGGCCATCTCCGCAAAGGTGGGATTGAGATCCGGCTCATATCTGTCCGGCTTGATGACAGCGCACTTGGTGTTGTCCGGAACGACGATCTGCGGAACTCCGCCGAAGAACTCGAACGCCCGCACATGCGAGCCGATCCAGCTCGCAAGAGCCATATCCGTCGTTGCTTCCGCGTAGGTGTAGTTACTGGCTCCGAGGACAGCAACGAAGATCGCGACTGGCGTCATCTCACCGGTCTTGGGGTTGGTTACGTGGAGGTGGTCTCCGGCGTAGTCGGTGAATAGTTTCTCGCCGGCTCTGTGTTCCTGGCGCAAGACCACATCTGCTTTGGCCTTGGCTTCATTGCAGTAGTGGCAGAATTGCGTGTAGCCGTAGCCGTCAGGGTTGACTTCTCGATACTCCAGCCAAAGAAGGTGCAGTGTCACATGCGCCCGCTTCATCTCCGAGAGAAGATAACTGCCGTCCGGCAGCGAGCGGTTGTGCTTGAAGTTGCCCTGTTTTGCCCGGACAATGCGCTCCAGCGCGGGGTCGTCCATATCCTCCGGCAGCGGCCAACTGAGCCCGGCCTCCCGGAAACGCTTCTCATATTCAGTTACTGTGCCCACTGAGACCTTACAGCTATTCGCAACTTGCCGGACAGATAGCCCGACACCAAGCCTCAGTCTCAGTACTTCCCTCACCTTGCGCATCGACAGTCCTTCCCGCGACATTACCACCTCCAGAGCTTGTTGTACTCTGTTGGTAACACGTCGCACCTGTTCTGTCCAGCGTCGTTGCGCTTAGGTGTTCACCCCGAAACAAGTGTTCAGAATGGCCGAAATGGGTGTTCAGATAAAACCGAAATGAGCGTTCAGATTATTCCGAAACGGGTGTTCAGAATGGAGCGAAATTCGCAATCCAAGAACCCGCGTCCGAAAACTGCTCTTGGTTTCGCCAGCAGTTTGTTGGTGCGGCAAGTCGTTTGGTTTCTGACGAGAACAGTACGTTTGTGCCGTGCAAACCTGTTCTCGGAGGCCGTTCTGAGTTCAGGTTGTGGTCTCACCTTGGGAACGGGGCATGGGTATCGACGGGCAGCGACAGCAAGCTGGCTCTGGCGACTTCCGATAACACCGACCCAGTGCTCAAGCCGAGTTGGAGTTTTCGCTAGCGGTTCCCCGCCCTACCAACAATCAAGCGGAAAATCATCTCTGTGGTGGTTTTCCGCTTTTCTCGTTTATGTCCTCCACTCAGCCCTTCCACACGTGAATCTGAGCACGAATCCGCCATCTCATTCGATGTAGCACCC